>BNJS01000587.1_pt1 | contig 183077 bp, 275 predicted proteins | sample 8540461 | NCBI WGS metagenome assembly BNJS01 (sample SAMD00202454, study PRJDB9452) | human saliva metagenome | isolation source: human saliva | place: Japan
GGGGTTCAAATTTCCAGTTTGATGAAAATGGACTATTGAAATTTTTAGTAATTAGGAGAGATATAAAAAAATGGCTTCAAGCAAAGAATACTTTAGACTTTATTTTTAGAACAAGTATCTGAATTAGATAATGTTAGTTATAAAGCCATGATGGGAGAATTTATTATCTATTACAAAGGAAAAAAATTATTGGTGGAATATATGATGATAGATTACTTGTTAAACCTATGCAGTCTGCGATAAATTATATGCCAAATGCAGTGTATGAGTTGCCGTATGATGGAGCAAAGGAAATGCTATTGGTAGATGAGGTTGATAATAAAGAGTTTCTAATTGGCTTGTTTGATGCTATGTATGATGATTTGCCTGCACCAAAACCAAAGAAAAAAAGAAATAATAAAAATCCCAGTTTATCTAATTGAATAGAACAATTTTAGGAACAGTAAATCGAAAAAAGGTTTACTGTTTTTTCTTTGCCTAAAAACGGAAAGGAGGACTTATGGAAGAAGAAAAAAGAGTAATAAAAGAATCACAACATAAACAGTTAGTAATGGATATTAGAAAAAAACAAAATATACTGTAAATCTACATTTCAAGCAAGGTACAGGCGAAACATACAAGGATAAAATACTAAAGCTAATCAAAGGAGAAACAGATAAGATAAGATAAGATATAAATTTATCAAAGATAATTTCGTTTATGTCCTTGACAAATCTTCCCAAAAGGGATGGATTATAGGAAAAAACCGCACTTGGAAGATCCAAAGTGCGGTTAAATTTTAAGCGTTTTTTAATTAGCCGTTATAGCGTTTGAACACTAAAGTCGCGTTTGTACCACCGAAACCAAAGCTGTTTGACATGACAGTTTGTAAGCCTGCATTTTCTTTTGTTTCAGTCACGATGTTGCAGCCTTCTGCCGCTTCGTCTAATTTTTCAATATTAATGCTTGGTGCAATGAAGTCATTGTGTAGCATTAATAAGGTATAGATTGCTTCGTGTGCACCAGCAGCACCTAAAGAGTGACCAGTCATTGATTTGGTTGAAGAAATCGCGGGGAATTTTGTCACCAAATACATTTTTGATTGCACCTAATTCTTTCACGTCACCAACTGGTGTTGATGTACCGTGTACGTTGATGTAATCAATTGGAGTATCTACCGTTGCCATTGCTTGTTTCATACAACGCTCTGCACCTTCACCACTTGGCGCTACCATGTCGTAACCATCAGAGGTTGCACCATAACCTACGATTTCTGCGTAGATTTTTGCGCCACGTGCTAATGCGTGTTCTAATTCTTCAACCACTACAACTGCACCACCACCAGCGATAACGAAACCATCACGGTCTGCATCGTAAGCACGAGAAGCTTTTTCTGGGGTATCATTGTATTTAGTTGAAACCGCACCCATTGCATCGAATTCAGTTGCACATTCCCAAGATAATTCTTCCGCACCACCAGCGAAAACCACATCTTGTTTACCTAATTGGATTAATTCAACTGCGTGACCGATACAGTGTGCAGACGTTGCACAAGCAGAGCTGATTGAGTAGTTCACACCACGGATTTTGTAAGGGGTTGCTAAACAAGCTGACACACTTGATGCCATCGGTTTTAGTTACCGCATAAGGACCAATCGCTTTCACACCACGTGGACCACGTACTGCATCACAAGCCACTAATTGGTTGTGAGCTGAACCAGTACCTGCACCGATTACAAGACCTGTACGGTCATTTGAAACTTGATCTTCTGTTAAACCTGAATCTTCAATCGCTTCACGCATAGAAAGGTATGCATAAGCTGCCGCATCACCCATAAAACGATACACTTTACGATCGATATGCTCGCTTGGATCAAGTTTGATTGTGCCGGCAACATGGCTACGCATTTTCATTTCAATAAACTCAGGCACGACTTCAATACCAGATTTACCTGCTTTTAATGAAGCCAAAACTTCTTCTTTGTTGTTACCGATACTTGAAATAATACCAAAACCAGTAATTACAGCTCTTTTTCATTCTTTATTCCTTATGAGTTAGGGGAAATTTAATTCAACTTACAGTTGTTAGCTGAACGCAATTTACTATGAAATGAAAATATTGCAAGCAATAATTCATTTGTTCGACCAGTTAAGTTTTAACCGACTCAAAATTTCCGTGCTATTATAAAAGAATTTGATAAGGCAAAAAAGGGCTAACACATGTTCACCATTCAGCATGCAAAAATTCATTTTAACCAAGAGAATACGCCTGTTTCGGATAAATTCGATGACGTGTATTTTTCTAATCAAGATGGTTTAGCGGAAACCCATTATGTGTTTTTAGAAGGTAATCAGTTGTGGGAACGTTGGGTTAATTATCAAGAAGCCCACTTTGTTATTGCTGAAACGGGGTTTGGCACAGGATTAAATTTCTTTGCGGTGACTACGCTATTCCGTGAATTTCGTCAAAAATACCCTGATTCGCCTTTAAAACGCCTTTATTTTATCTCTTTTGAAAAATACCCTTTGCTACTTGATGCATTACAACAAGCCCATTTAGCTTATCCGCAATTTTCTCATCTTGCTCAGCATTTACAACAGAATTGGCTTAATCCCATTCAAGGTTGCTATCGTTTTCATTTTGATGAAACCACGTTAGATCTTTGGTTTGGTGATGTCGCTGAAAATCTGCCGCAACTGGGCGATTATATGAATGGTAAAATTGATGCCTGGTTTTTAGATGGTTTTGCGCCGAGTAAAAACCCCGACATGTGGAATGAGCAGCTTTATCAGCAAATGTTTCGCTTTTACCAAGCCACAAGGCACCTTTGCGACCTTTACTGCGGCAAGTGCGGTGAGAAAAGGCTTAGAAAATGCAGGCTTTGATATTACAAAACGCAAAGGCTTTGGTAAAAAACGGGAATGTCTTTCTGGTCAAAAAACGCATGAAAAACTGACCGCACTTTCAGCGCCCTGGTTTCATAGTCAGCCAGCCAATCTAAACAAGCAAGATATTGCCATTATTGGTGGTGGAATTGCTTCGCTTTGTACAGCCATTTCATTGGTTAAACGTGGGGCTAAAATCACAATTTATTGCGAAGATGAGCAAACTGCCCTGAATGCATCCGGCAATAAACAAGGCGCTTTTTATCCGCAACTGAGTGATGATAACGAGCGCAATATTCGTTTTTTTATATTCATGCTTTTGCCTATGGTCATCAATTCCTACAATGGGCAATTAAGCACAAAATCGAATTTGAACACGAATTCTGTGGTGTCGCGCTTTGTGCTTACAATGAGAAAAGCAGAAAGTAAATTAAATAAAATCACTGAGCTGAATTTGCCTTCTGATTTATATCAGTCACTAAACCAAACTGAATTAAGCGAAAAAAAGTGGGCTTTACCGTTACCTTTTTGGTGGCGCTTTTTATTCCCTCAAGGCGCTTGGCTTGCACCTCGTCAGTTAGTTCAACACACTTTTGCCTTTTTTTAGAAAAAAACAAGGCGTCCAGATTAAAAACATTACAAAAAAAGTAACCGCACTTTCGCAAACAGAAAATGGTTGGCAAATCACTACAGCTGAAAAATAAAACTTTCTGCCATGAAGTGGTTGTTTTTAGCAAACGGGACATAAACTCACTGAGTTTTGAGCAAACACAAAAACTCCCACTCTATCCCTGTTCGAGGACAAGTGAGCCAAATTCCAACATCCGCAAAACTTGCTTAAACTCAAAAACTGTGTTGTGCTATGACGGCTACCTGACGCCAGTCGATCAAGCGAAAAGCCAGTCATTGTATTGGCGCAAGTCATGTTCGTGATAATGCAACTCGTGAATTTAGCCTAACTGAACAACAAGAAAATCAACAAAAAATTCAGCAAAATATACCTGAAGAGTGGACAAAAGAAGTGGATACATCGGGTAATCTTGCTCGAATCGGTGTGCGTTGTTCGGTGCGTGATCTTACGCCAATGATGGGCGCTGTTCCTCATTTTTCTGCTCAGCAAACACAATATCAGAATTTGTTTAATTTACGCCGCCGTAAACAGCCAATAGAACAAGCTGAAAACTACCCTAATCTCTATTTAATCGGCGCATTAGGGCTCACGAGGATTAACTTCTGCGCCGTTTTTAGGGGAAACACTGGCTTCCTTAATTTATGGTGAGCCCTTACCGATGAGTGAAGATCTGATTCATAACTTAATGCCAAACCGCAGTTGGGTCAGACGCTGGTTGAAAGGTGCAGAGGTGAAATAAAAAAAGTGCGGTTAAAATCAACCGCACTTTTTCTTAATACAAGCTTAAACGTTGTAATCGCTGTCTGGCGATTTCTTTGATTTCATCCTTTTTCGCCGTATTCATAATTTCCAAATAAAGCAATTTGGCCAAACCAATATTAACTTGTGTCCCAATCCCTTCTTCATACAAACGAGCTAAACGGAATCGCCCCTCATTGCTGCCCGCATTCGCGGCTTTTTGGAACCATTCAAAGGCTTTGGTAAATTCTTTCTGATTGGTATAAATTTCCCCTAATGTAAGCATGGCATCAGGATCTTTTGTCGCACTGGTTTCAAATAATTTAATCGCTTGAGCGGTATCTTGTTTTACATAGTTGTTGCCGTTGAAATACATGACCGCCAAATTATTGATAGCTTTAATACTGCCTCGCTCAGCAGCTTCACTAAACCACCAATAAGCCAACTCTTTATTTTCATCCACTCCACGGCCTAAATTATAAAGCATCCCTAAATTGCTTTGAGCTTGTAAATTACCTTCCAAAGCTAAAGGATACATAATTTCAAAAACGGCTTTCCAATCTTGTTTCTCAGCCAGTTTTTGCGCCAGATCCATTTTTTGCTGCTCTGTCATTTGCGCTTTATCGACCAAATCAATGGTTTTCATCGCAAATGCTGAACTGCTTAAGGTAAGCGTGGTGAGGAGTAAAAGTTTGGCTAATGTCTTCATCTTATAATGTCGCTATCAATAAAATAATCAAAAAAATGGCGGATGTTCCGAATTCTATTAGACCGACTTGCTTAACCGAAAGTTTCTTGGTTGGTAAATAAATGGCACGAATTAACGCCGGCACAAAAGCAAGTGATAAGACATATTGTTGGGTAAACAAGCAACCGAGCACGCAAAGCACATGGAAAATAATAGAGGCTTTGAGATAAAGCGGATTTTTACGTTCACGCATCATTGATTTGACGTAAAGCGTCGTGCCAATAAAAAATAAGCTTGGATACAGTGCTACCCACCAGATTTTTTCATCAAAAGTGCGGTCAGAAAAATAATAGGATCCCATACCTGCAAGAGCAAAAATCGCAATACCCGCTAAATCATTGAGAAGATTGCGTTCATCTTTTTTCTTGGTGTAATAGATACTCACCAACACAAAAAGGAAACATGGCTGCAATAAAGAAAAAGAATTTGCCAGTTATAAAAAAATGGCAGGGAAGCGCAAATAAAAAAAGCTGCGACACCATAGATGATTGTCCACTTTTTATATTCCGCCATATTTTTTTGCCTTTAAAGAGACTCAGCATTGGGATAACTCAGCAAATACATGGTGAACCAAGCTAAAAGCAAAAAAAGAAATGCGCCCAAACAGGTGAAGCTAATAACATACCGTAAACAAAAGGCAATAATGCCATCACAATGGCGCCATATTGATTCGAAATCAGGAGTTTCATAGTTTCCCTTTAGTTGATAAAAATTCTCAATTATTTTATCTCACAATTTCTTGATTTACAAAGTCTAAAACCACCTTTAGAATGGAATTATCTTCATCAAAAAGGAGCCATTATGTCGATTCAACGCATTCAACCAAGCAAACGCTTTTCTGAAGTGGTCATTCATAACAATACTGCCTATTTTGCAGGCCAAGTACCGGAAAAAACCGTTAAGCAAAATGCTTACGAGCAAACCAAAGAAGTCCTTTCACTGATCGATAAATTATTGGCTGAAATTGGTTCTGAAAAAAGTAAAATTCTTACCTCGCAAATCTTCCTTGCTGATATGGCGGATTATGCTCAACTCAACCAAGCATGGGATGAATGGGTTGATAGTCAAAATCCACCAAGCCGAGCAACGGTAGAAGCGAAACTTGCAGATCCTGATTGGAAAGTTGAAATCGTGATTATTGCAGCTGTGTAAGCACAGCTTTTTCAAAATGTGATCAACCGCAAAGAAACTTTTTTGTTTTTCCTTTACACTAAACACTGAAATTCAAAAATAAGGAGTAATGTATGCAATCATGGATACCAGAAATATGGCAAAGCCGCTGTGATTGGGCTTGTGGTTGGCGTAATCTTAGGCTATTTATTATTACGTTTAACGAAAAGGTTCAGTTAAAAAAACAAGTTCAGACAGAAGCTGAGCTAAAAGAAGTGAAAAACACAGTTAAGTGATCAAACAAGCACAACTTGAAAAAAACATTTTGCTGAAAGTGCCGAATTATTTAAAACCTTTAATTGGTGATTATCAAAAAAACTGTATCGTCACTATGCAGTTTCATCTGAAACCTTGCTCGGTAATAAACCCGCTAACAAAGGTTTATTTCACTCAACAGTGGTGACCGCCTCATCAGAAAGTAAATCTGAAGAGCCGCCTCGTGATTATTCTGAAGGTTCATCTGGCTTTATTAAAAACAGATAAAGAAAACCAATAATGATTAACGGTTGAACAATAAAAAAATCAGGGATTAAATACTTAATCCCTGATTTTTTTATTAATGATTACTCAATACTTGAGCTGGTTGTAATTTCGCGGCTCGACTGGCTGGATAAAGACTGGCGAGTAAACTCAATACCAATGCCGCCACGAGAACTAATACAACATCGAACCAATGTAATTCACTTGGTAAGAAATCAACGAAATAGATGCCATCTGATAACAGTTTTTTACCGAGTAATGTCTCGATGCCTTGAATAATCGGCGTGAGATTCAGTGCGAGTACGACACCTAACACGATACCAATCAAACACCCTTTCATTCCTGCAAGCAAGCCATACCAAATAAAGATTTGTTTAATAAAATCCATTATTCGCCCCTAGGGTTCGCATAATCGCAATATCACCTTGCTTGTCTTTTACCGCCATAATTAAGGTAGAAACGATATTAAAACATGCTACCCCAATTACAAGCACCATGGCGATATACATCACCGTACGGATAAGTTGAATATCACGATACATATAGCCAAATTTTGCCACCCAGTTTTGAATATAAAGCAGTTGCGGATAATCATTCAGCATCGAATAATCCATTTCTTGTACTTTAAATGGATCATCCACTTTTAATTCAACACCGGTAATTTGATCTTCACGATACCCCATTAATTCTTGCGCTTGAGGTAATGCCAGTAAGGCATAACTGTGGTCTAACTGACCATCTAAACGTAAAATAGCGGTCACTTGAACACGCTCACGATTAGGCTGAGCCATTTGATCTTCACCATTTAGGTTGAGAGATCAATAATGACACCCAATCTCCTGCTTTAACATCTAACTCTTTGGCAATACCAGAGCCCAGCACCAATCCGCCTTCTTCTGCAAATTTCTGCCAGCCATCACCTTCCACAAACTTACCAAGAGAACTCACTTGATCTTCAGCTTGTTTATCGACCCCTTTTACTTGAACAACTTTGAGTTTATTGCCATTTTCGACTAAGGCAGTAAAACTCACAAAAGGTGAAAGTGCGGTAATTTTTTTGTTTGTTTTTAGACGTTCCGCAAGGTTCTGCCAATGGTTTAATGTGGCTTCATTGGCATGTGGATTAACGGTGATTTCTGCATGTGGCACCACAGCCAAAATACGTGAATTCAATTCACGCTCAAAACCATTCATCGCACTTAATCCCACAATCAATACTGCCACACCAAGGGCGATACCGATAGCAGAGAATTTTTGAAATTAACGCCACCAACGGATTCTTTTGCTTACCTCGTTGATAACGCCAACTAATGAAAAAAGGCGTATTCATTATGCACCTTCCTTCAAAATGCCGTCTTGCATGGTTAAGCAACGAGACAGTTTTTGCGCTAATGACATATCATGTGTAACCAATAAAAACGCAATGTTTTGTTCCGCATTCAAGGTTTGAATTAGCTCAAAAATACTTTCTGTGGTTTTATGATCTAAGTTACCCAGTTGGTTCATCAGCCAATACAAGAGCGGGATTATTCACCAATGCACGAGCAATCGCAACACGTTGACGTTCACCGCCCGAAAGTGCAGATGGACGATGGGTAATGCGATGACTTAAGCCTACTGCACCCAATATTTTTTCAGCACGATCTTTTGCTTCTGTTTTATTCTGACGACCAATTAACATCGGCATCATCACATTTTTCTAACGCGGTAAAAATCCGCCATTAAATGGTGAAATTGATACACGAAAACCTAGATTTTTGGTTACGTAATTTAGCCAATTCACTTTCAGACGCTTTTTGCAAAGATTGCCCTTTAATAAACACTTCCCCACTACTTGGCTGATCTAAACCAGCCTAAGGTGTGTAATAAAGTACTTTTTCCCGAACCAGAACTCCCCACAATCGCCACTAATTCTTGTGGTTTCATAGCAAAAGCTTACGCCTTTTTAATACTTGGGTTTGGTTCTCGCCTTCTTGGTAAAAATTTATTAATATTTTTGGCATTCTAATAAAGTAGTTATTCATATTTTACTCATAACGTAATGCTTCCGCTGGCTCAGTTTTTGCCGCACGATAAGCTGGATAAATGGTTGATAATAAAGATAATAATAAAGAAAAGGCAATCACAATAATGACTTGCACAGGCTCAATGGATGTTGGCAAGAAAACACCGTTCGGATTGACCGCACTTAAAATTGCCCCAAGGTTTAAGGTGATTAATACGCCCAGTACAGCACCAATCAATGTGCCCACTAGTCCCACCAATAAACCTTGATAAATAAAGATCGAACGCACTTGTGATTTAGTGACACCTTGTGTTTGCAAAATGGCGATTTCCCCTTGTTTATCCACCACCATTAAACTTAATGAGGTCACAATATTGGAAATCGCCACAACAATAATTAAGCTAATCAACAAGCCCATCATATTTTTTTCCATACGAACTGCTTGGAAAAACTCTCCCTTTTGGACACGCCAATCGCTGATATGGCTCTCTTTAAAATAGGTTGGCAATTCTGTGATTTGGAAAGGATCATCCAGAAATAAACGATAGCCTTGAGCCTCACCTGGTTGAATGCGCATTAGGCGACCAATATCGGCTAAATTTGCAAAAACTTCATAGCCTGACGCTTCGCCATAATCATAGTAAAGCTCGCTCACCGTAAATAAACGCTGCATTGGCACGCGACCAAACGGGGTGTATTGGCTGTTTTTCCGTAATCATTAAACGAACCTTATCACCCACTGCTAAGCCTAATTTTTGCGCTAACTTATCGCCCATAATTAACTTAAACTCACCTTGCGGTAAAAGTTGGTTAAACTGACTAGGATCGATATCTTCTAATAAAGGATCATCTGAAAAAGACTGAATACCAATCACTTGTCCTGCACTCACACCTTTTGCTGTTTGAAACACAACATTCGTGGTATTAATCGGCACGGCTTTTTGCACAAAGTGCGGTGTATTTTCAAGCGGTTTTTCTGCCGAAATAGGCGCTTCTTGGCTAACAATCGCATGCGGAATGCTCGAAAGCACCTGTTGTTTTTGATAGCCTTCTAGTCCATTCATGACAGAAAGCACAATAATCAATGCCATCACACCCAGTACGATGCCAAAGCTTGCCAAATTAGTAACAAGTCGCCCAAAACGATCAGCGCTTTTTGCCCGCCAATATCGCAGGGCGACGTATAAAGAAATAGGTAAATTCATTATTTTTGATTTAATTGTTGAACGAAATCTTCAATATTTTGCGTCACTTTTTTCGTTAGCGTGGTTACCGCGCTATCACTCGCCCAAGCAATATGAGGTGTGATAATTAAATTCGGCATCGTTTTCGCTAATTCAATCAGAGGATTGTTTTTCTCTGGTGGTTCTTTCACTAACACATCTAATGCGGCACCACCTAAGTGCCCTGATTTTAATGCGTCACAAACTGCTTGCTCATCAATCAATGGACCACGACCAGTATTGATTAAATACGCACCTTTCTTACAAAGTGACAAGGTTTCTTGATTAATTAAATTTTTGGTTGTTTCAGTCAATGCACAATGCAATGTCAGAATATCGGCCTGTTTTAGCACCTCTTCAAAAGGCGTGTAACCTTCACGGCACGTTGTCGCATTTCGATGTTCAGCATAAAGGACTTTCATGCCTAAAAGCTCGGCTAAACGCCCCACTTCTGTGCCTAAACAGCCTTTTCCAAACACACCTAATGTTGAACCTTTAACATCTGTAATAGGATAATCAAAATAACAGAACTGTTTACTCTCAGTCCATTTTACCCAGTGATTTGATCGCGCTGCCAACCTGCTAGACTATGTTTTTAACGCAAAAAAATCATCCCCAACACATGCTCAGGTACAGTCGTGGCAGAATAACCCGTCACATTTTTAACTGCTACACCCAATTCTTTTGCCGCGTCTAAATCCACGTTATTGGTGCCTGTTGCAGTGATAGCAATCAATTTTAATTTAGGTAGTTGTTGCAACACCTCGCGGCTTAAAATCACTTTACTGGTGATAATAATATCCGCGTCTTTTGCTCGCTCAATGGTTTGCTCCGCAGAAGTATATTCATACTCTACCCAGTTATGCGGAAAGCTTGGACGAGGAATAGGAATATGTTTCGGAATTGCGGTGCTGTCTAAAAATACGATATTCATTGTTATCTCCTTTTACAGAACAAAAGTGCGGTCAAAAACAACGCTGTTTTCAACCGCACTTCTCTATTAAATAGAGGTATCTAATTCAGGGAAAGATTTCACTAAATCATCAATGGCTTTCATCTGTGAGACAAAACCTTCTAATGCCGAAAGTGGCAATGCAGAAGGGCCATCACATTTTGCTTGATTTGGATTTGGATGCGCTTCCAAGAATAAGCCTGCAATACCAATTGCTAAACCAGAACGGGCTAATTCAGTCACTTGTTCACGACGACCGCCTGAAGCAGCACCAAACGGATCACGGCATTGTAATGAATGGGTCACGTCAAAAATAACTGGACTACCTTTAGATACTTTTTTCATTACGCCAAAACCTAACATATCCACCACTAAATTATCGTAACCGAAGTTTGAACCACGATCACAAAGGATAATTTTATCGTTACCACATTCTTCAAATTTATCCACGATATTCCCCATTTGACCTGGGCTTAAGAATTGTGGTTTTTCACGTTAATTACCGCACCCGGTTTTTTGCCATGGCTTCGACTAAATCAGTTTGACGAGCCAAGAATGCCGGTAACTGAATCACATCCACCACATCAGCAACAGGCTGACATTGATAAATTTCGTGCACATCGGTAATCACTTTCACGCCAAAGGTTTCTTTTTATCTCTTGGAAAAATTTTTTTAAACCTTCTTCCATGCCTGGACCACGGTAAGAATGAATTGAAGAACGGTTAGCTTTTATCGAAAAGATGCCTTTAAAAAAACATAAGGAACGCCCAACTTTTCTGTCACTTTTACATAAGCTTCGCAAACTTGCATCGCCATATCACGACTTTCAAGTACGTTCATCCCGCCGAAAAGTACAAAAGGTTTGTCATTTGCGACATCAATATTGCCAATTTTTACAATTTTTATTTTTGCATAATATTTCCTTTTTTTAATGGATGGCATTGGCATCTTTCAATGCTTCGCCTTTCAGTTCTAAAAGTTGAGTTTTTTTAACAGAGAAGAAGTGGGATCATTCGGACATTGATCCACAAAATATTCCAAATCCTCAATGGCTGAAGGATAAGCGCCCATTTGCGCCAACACTAAGCCACGATCGCGAATATCGTAAGGATCTTTTCTTCCTGCTAACAAGAATTGGATATAATTAAAAGCCAAATCGTTTTGTTCTTCACGAATTAAGGCATTCTTGGCAAGCTGACGGAAACGTGCGGTCAGCATCGGAATATCTGCTCGAGCTAAATCTTCAGGTTGAATTTGAGCGCCAAAACCAAAGGCGCCTTCATAGAGTTTTTTCAATTCATCCACTGAAATATATTTTCCGCTCCAAGGATCAATAAATGCTACTTCACCCTCTACTTCTGCACGTAAAATCAGTTGGGTCGGGAAATTCACGGGATAAATCGGTAATTTTAAACTTGCAGCTAAATAAAGTATTAAGGCGCCAAGACTCACCGGCATGCCTTCACGCTCTTCTAAAATATACGGAAGGTATAAATTGCGAGCATAAAAATAATTGTCTGCATCGCAATGAAAGCCCCAATCACCGTAAAATAGCTGTAATAGTTGATGAATTTTAGCTTTATCATCCCATTCTTCTGGAATAGCTTGGCGAGCTCTACGCACTAAGCTACCCACAAGCCCTCTTATACGAGGCTCATCAAGTTGCTCTTTCTCACAAATGCTCAGATAAAAATGAGTCAGTTCAGCATATAAGGCTTTTTGATCGTATTTCATTACCGCTTCCAATATCCCAACGTTACGCGCTCATTGTCGCCATAATCCCGTATGGTTGCAACCCCTTGCCAATGATTTTGCCAGAAAATTGACCGCACTTCTTCGCCCTGTTTCCAGCCGTGCTCTAACAATAAATAGCCGTTATCTTTTAAATGTACTGGTGCACACTCAATAAGATGACGTAAATCAGCTAAACCGTTTTCACCTGCCACCAACGCCGAACGAGGCTCGAAACGCACATCACCTTGAGAAAGGTGTTCATCAGTTTCATCAATATAAGGCGGATTGCTGACGATAATATCAAACTGCCCTTCAACATGTTCAAACCAATGACTCTGCAAGAATTGCACATCAAGCTGATTTTTTTCTGCATTGGATTGCGCTAATTTGACGACTTCTGGCATTAAATCCACACCAATGACATCCAATTGAATAGCCTTTTTTTGACAAATTAGAGAAAGCTCAGAAGCCAACGCCAACGCAATAGCACCCGTGCCAGTGCCAAGATCGAGAATACGAAAGTGCGGTGGATTTTCTTCCAGTTTTTCTAACGCAATTTGTAATGTTTTTTCTACGAGAATTTCAGTATCGGGACGAGGAATTAATGTTCCTTCAGATACATTTAAAGGCAAGGACCAGAATTCTTTTTCACCGAGGATATAAGCAATAGGTTCGCCTTTTAGGCGACGATCTAAAAAGATGCGGTCAATTTTAACCGCACTTTTCATCAATTCCGTTTCATCGAAAAGCTAAAATTTGCGTCCTTGATTTGCCCGTTGCGTGTTGCAGTAGCACTAACGCATCAACTTTGCCATTCTCTGTCGGATTTACCTGATTTAAGGCTTGCGCAGCATCGGCGACCATTGTTGATAGGTCAGCTTTATTAATTGCTCTCAGATAACGCCGCTAATTGATCTGCCTGATATTCAGTAATAATCGGTTGAATAAGCTCATCAATTTTTGCCGTTCATCACTTCATCTAAGCGATAGAGCGTTAAGTTGATACGGTGATCTGTTACACGACCTTGTGGGTAGTTATAAGTACGAATTTTATCAGAACGATCGCCTGAACCTAATAAGTTACGGCGAGTATCAGCTTGCTCTGCGGCTTGACGTTCTTGCTCTGCCTGAACAATACGTGAAGCCAATACAGACATCGCTTTTAGCTTTGTTTTTTTATGTTGTGAACGCTCATCCTGACATTCCACCACAATACCTGTTGGAATGTGGGTAATACGTACCGCAGAGTCTGTTGTATTAACGTGCTGACCACCTGCACCAGATGAACGGTAGGTATCAATACGTAAATCTGCTGGATTGATTTCCGGCATTTCAGATTCTGGTAATTCAGGCATCACCGCAACAGTACAAGCAGAAGTGTGGATACGACCCTTGTGATTCAGTTTTTCGGTACACGTTGTACGCGGTGACCACCGGATTCAAATTTTAACTGACCGTACACGCCATCACCGCTTACTTTAACGATCACTTCTTTATAACCGCCCTGCTCGCTTTCATTTGCGCTGAGCATTTCAACACGCCAGCGTTTACTTTCTGCATAACGGCTATACATACGGAATAAATCACCGGCAAAGATACCCTGCTTCATCACCACCTGTACCTGCACGAATTTCTAAATAGCAGTTATATTCATCATTTGGATCTTTTGGTAATAAAAAGAATTTGAAGTTGTTGCTCCACTTCTTCAATTTCGGCTTTCGGATTCTTCAATTTCCATTTCTGCCATTTCTTTCATTTCAGGATCATCTAACATCAATTCTGCTTCAACAATGTTAGAATTAAGCTGATTCCAACGATTAAAACATTTCACCACATCTTCAAGTTGTGAATATTCTTTAGAATACGAACGGAATTTATCCTGATCCGAAATTACCGACGCATCGCCCTAGCAATGCCTCTAATTCTTCATAACGTTCTTTTTAAACTTTCAAGTTTTGCAATAATAGAATCTTTCATATTTTTTTATAAAGTTAAAGCCAAAAAAATAAAATCGGCCTATTTTAGCCGATTTTTAAGGAAAAATTGACAGACGCAAAATCTGCCTAAAAATGACCGCACTTTAGATGCGAGTAACATCAAATTTCGCTAAATCAATTCGATCTTCTGTACCATAAAATTGAGCCAATGCATGACGCAAGGTTTCTGCGCGTTTTGGTAAGCCTTTTTCTGCATAGTTTTTTACTTGTTCATACACCGCTTGCTTAAATGGTTGCGTATCTCCCGGATTGCCATTCAAATTATCCGCACTGGCAAAATAACGAAATCCCTGCCGCAGTAGCTAAAATCCATTCCAATGCTTGAGGCTTCACTTCCACCTTTTCAAAATCACGTTGACGTACTTCAGAACGGCCATCCGGTTCATACCAATAGCCAAAATCTTCTAATTTACGGCGCTCTTTCCCCGCCACTAACCAATGGGCAATTTCATGTAATGCACTGCTGTAAAAGCCTCTCGCAAAGTAAATGGCGTTATAAGGCACCTCATCATTTGCAGGAATGTAAATCGGCTCATCCCCACCTTTAACTAATCGCGTATTATATTCTTCTTCAAAACATTGATTAAAAAAATCGCAATGATATCCTCAAGTTTATGTTCCATGCTTTCTCCAAATATTTTTTTATAAATAAAGCCTCTTAAAAAGGTTTGAGAATTATCTCATTTTTAATGGCTTTCACAAAATCAGGTTGAATAAAAAAAGGCGAGCAAAAATGCTCACCTTCTAAAGGCCTCCTCTGCTTTGGATGTGGGTCAGTTGTCAGGCGGCATCGTAGCCGTATTCGCTCCGGCTGCGGTTGTGGATTTGCTGCAGGATTCTGCCCATAGGGTCGTATTGTGTTTGTTGGCGGAGATGTTTGCCAAAGGCACGTTCGGTTTCGCGGTGTAGTTTGCAAAAGGCCGTCTGAAAACCCGATATTATTTCAGACGACCTTTTTATCGTTTCGTTTCTATTTTATTTTTGAAGCTCTTCCAATTCTTTTTCGCTGAAACGGACTTTACCTTTGTCTTCGCGTTTGAGTAGCCGCCAAACAGTATCTTCCCGAAAAATGGGATTGCCGTTCTCATCCCCCTTAGCACTGACCTGTTCGGCAGGCAGAAGTTCTCCTCGACTGATTGGTTATCATGACCGATAAAGTTATCAAAGCCGTATTTTCCTAATAATATTAGTAATAAGCAGTATTGTTGATTTCATAACGTTGATGGAGCTTAGCATCTGGCAATACAAATTTTTGTCCATCTTTTTGAAGATATGCTTCGGTTAATTCAAAATGATCATCAAATTTCAATTTCAACGTGGCAAACTGATTTATTGAAGGCGTACTGATATTGTGCGCTTGGTTCCTTCCGGGGAACGCCTGTTGAAATATCTTGTATAACCCGTTTAGTCGGGCATCATCGTATATGATTTTATAATCATTCTGCTCTTGTTCTTCAGTCTTAAATGGATGCAATCTAATACCCCACCGATTACCTGTTTCCTTATCTATTAACCATAGCCTGATGTAAGTCGGAATTGCCTTCATTGTATTCTTCTCTTCTTCGATTCTCTCCTTACCTATGGCTGTCCAGCGCTCTGTATTGGCGAATTCCATATAATATTCGCCATTCCATTCTCCTCCATCCACTTCAACTTCCAAATTCCATGGATATTTTGTTTGCATTTGTTTATACCATTCTGCACTGACCTTTTTGGATCCAGCTATATAAGTGTGATAGAAATCAGGGGTGTTCTTTACGTACTCTATCTAAGTATTCAGCCCTTCTTTTAGGGTCATGATAAAACTCAACATCGTAATACCACATTTCATTAAAGTGGTGTTTAGCAGCCTCTTCCAAAGAAGGTACAATCTCTCTTGCTTGCCAGGACATTAATTCCTTATGGATAAAAGTGCTGGTCAAATTCAACGTAACCCAACCACCAGGAGCAACAGCTAATTCAAAAATTATTGGGAGATTCATATCGCGGAGTTTCAGTATCCTCTACTGCATTATTAAATACCCTGTAATTTTTTTTGCCATCATAGGACGTATCTTGTCTGTAGGAAGAGCTTCGTCCAGCTGATAAAAATTTATTTTCAAACTGGGATAAATAGGTAAAAGTTAACCTTTCGGGAAGTAAATCAAACTCTGCCGTTCTTCCTAAGTATCCTCCTCGACCCCAGATAGAGCCTGTACCAAAGAAGTTTCGCAAGACCGTTCCGTTCTGCAAATAAAAATCAGAACTGTACTTATTAGATACGTCTACGCATATGCTCCCAACGTCAAATATGAAGAATTTTCCGGTGTGGCGTTAACCAATATAGCCTCCGCCATCTTAACACCCCAAACCATGCCTTTTCCCTGTTCGGGATTGCCGTTGCCTTCAATCATTCTATTTAATCCTATATTTGCCAATACAATGCTGAGGTAACCTGCTGCTACTACTCCTAAAAGGATATTTGTTTTCTTGTGTTTCATTCAGACGGCCTTTTTGACTATCTTATTGATTCCAATAAAGATACGAATTAATGATATCAATCCAGTATCCGTAAATTACCCAGACATTGAGCAGAATGAAAACAACTGCACAATATTTCCAATGACGGTTTTGATACATTCTGATAATGCAGTAGGCATTGACAACCAGAAAGAATGCATATTTGCCAATTTCCTCCCAAAGCACCTGAAGACTTAATATCATATATTCCATATTACCAACCATTTAAATTTTTTTCTAGGTTCCTAATCGTTAAATTCAAAACAATTCTCTCCGTTTTTTTACATAGATATCTAAATTATTTACATTTTTTTAATGATAAGCCCATATATCTACCTTTGATAATAATTACAGAATATGCAATGCTACCAGGCAATAAGGTGTGCGTAAATAAAAGGTTCAACGAATATACTTCACCTTTAACTGATAAAAATAGTTGTATAAGCAATCAAATAAATCATGACAATTGGTTTGATATGATATCTGTGATGATGCCGATGGTAAAGTGGAAAGGATCAATAGGAAGAAGGCCATCTGAAATTTTTCAGATGGCCTTTTCTGTTTCACCATACCTCTTCAAAACTTGACCGCTTGGCTATCCCTTCTTTAAGCCCCATCTATTTAATATCCCCCTTCGGTGCATGTCCGAAATAGCGTTTGTATTCACGGCTGAATTGGCTAGGTGACTCGTAGCCAACTTGGTAAGCAGTTTCGGTAATGCCTCGTCCTTCTTGTGCGATCAGTCGTCTGGCTTCCATCAAACGTAATGATTTTTGATATTGCAGCGGTGAAAGGCTGGTTATCTTTTTGAAATGGCTATGAAAGCCAGATAATGACATACCACATAGATTTGCCAAGGTTTCCACGGTGATGGTTTCACTAAAATGTTGTTGCAGATAATAGGTAGCTTGGGCGATTTTTTTGGTGTGCGATCCATTGCTTACCATGGCTTTAAATTTGCCACCTTGTTCGCCTGTAAGGAGTCGATAATATATTTCTTGTTGGATAAGCGGTGCAAGAAACCCAATATCTTTTGGATTTTCGTGCAAGAGTAATAAGCGTTCAACAGCATTTTTGAGAGATTCATCCAAATGCCATTGTGCAAAACCCTCGTCGCCCTGTTGGACATCATCTGCAAGGTTTGGATTTGCTAATAAAATCTTGCTAACGCTTTCAATATCAATTTTCATCGACATCACTAAAAACGGCTTTTTCGGCTCGGCATATTTAATCTCGCCACGCATCGGTATGTTTACTGGGCAAAACATAAAATGTTGATTATCAAATCGGTAGCATTGTTCGCCTAGCTGCACTTCACGTTCTCCGCTTAACACGATGCAAATGCTCGGCTCTTGAATAATACCTTCGTAACAAAATGGTTGATCTGAATGGCGAAGAAATAAGCCTTTAATCGATGATGAATAGAGTTCGTTATGTGGAATAACCTTTAATAATCGTTCTATCATTTCAGTTGAGAACATAATTTTGTAGGAATAGGCAAGTAATTTGGATAAATCATATAACACTTAATATTGCCGTTCAATATAATGAACTCACTTTTAACGGCGGTACGCCAAACCATATTAACCAACATTAAATGAGGAAAACATTATGAAAATTTTCTACAAAACATCAGCAACAGCAACCGGCGGACGTGATGGTCGTACCCAAGTGGACGACGGTTCAATCAGCTTTGATTTGGTTTCATTTCAAAATGACGGCACCGGAGCTGATGAAAAACACCAACGCGCCGAGTATGGCAAGCACCGCCGCACCGACGAAAAACGGCCGCATGGGGTGGGTGAAAAACTTATTCATGGTTTGGCTTAATTCTGCATGAAGATGCTTTCGGATATGGATTTATTGGGCGGACAGGGTTGTATCTTATATTGAAGAAGCAAGCCGAAGGTTTGTCAGATACTCAAATGCCCGTATCATTCATATTATTGATATTATTGTTTGAATTGTATTATTTTCAATAATAATAAATAACCCTAAACCAATATAAATAACAGCCATTATCCAACGACTAAACTTCTCTACAATTTCACCAACACCTGAAATATTAGCCAATCTTTGTGCTGTATATACTAAAACAAAAATCAATATTAAAAATACAAGAAGAGTAACTAATAAGTCGACAAGATCTAAAGTCACAAAGTAAGGAACAAAAAGTCCAATATTATCTGCACCACAACTAGCAACTGTAACCAAAGCAACAATACCGACTAATTTTGACAACCCTTTTTCATCCAATTCTTTTTTAGCTCTTTTTTCGCCCTCACAATCGTCGTAAATAGCAACTTTAATACCTAAGTAAATCGGTATTAAACCTAATAAACCCAACACCCATTTTTCCGGAACATAATTCAAAACAAAAGCTAGAAATAAACTAACTAATATTAAAATTACAGAACCTAAATATTGTCCGATATAAATATCTCGATATTCTTTTCTAGTATTTGCTCTAGCAAAAAATATTAATAGTATTACCAACAAATCTACTGCTGTAGCAATATATAAAACAGCAGCAGTAATCACAGTCGAAAACATAAAGCACCTCATAATGAATCCCCTGCCCCTTAGCACTACGGCTTTTTTTCAAAAACCGAATCGCGTTCGGATAACAGATTCGTATCTTTCGCTAAAGAGGCAAGCCTGCAGGGCTTGCTTACCCTCTCCTCAGCCCCTCTCCCACCGGGAGAGGGAATTGGGCTGTCGAGCCTGAACATTTTCAGGTTTACCTGACATCTGATTCCCCAATTCTACGGCTCTCTGATTTTGAGAAACCTGATCCCCTTTCCCCGTGGGAGAGGGTTAGGGAGAGGGCAACGAACCGCAAGGTTTGTCAGAAATTTAAATTCCTATCACTCATAATAATGAATCCCCTGAAACTCTCTTGCCACCACGGCTTCTTCAAAAGCCGAATCGCGTTCGGACAGCGGCGTAGGCAGGGTAATCACGTTTTGCACGTTCATGCCCTTAGTGGAAAGCAGCATTATTTCATGGCTCAGGCATGCGGCTTCGAAGCGGTCGTGCGTTACCAGCATACACGCCATGCCCTGCCGCTCGATTTTTTCCACCAGCATGGCGACCAAAATATCGCGCAAATCGCGGTCCAAACCGACGAACGGCTCGTCCAGCAAGGCAAGGTCGCAGCCGCACAGCAGCAGGCGCAAAAATGCTACCCGTTTCGCCATGCCGCCGGACAATTCGGTCGGATATTTGTTCAAATCGCCCGCAGTCAGCCCGACTTTCGCCGCCAGCGCGATGATTTCGCCTTCATCGGGTTTGTCCATAAAAATAGCGATATTCTGCATCGCGGTCAAGTTTTCCGGCAGGCGGTTTTCCTGAAACAGAAAACCCGTTTTGCGGAAAGTATTGCGTATCGTGCCCGATTTCGGCGTTTCCAAGCCCGCAATCAAACGCAAAACCGTCGTCTTGCCGCAGCCGCTCGGCCCGAATGTTGATTATCAAATCGGTAGCATTGTTCGCCTAGCTGCACTTCACGTTCTCCGCTTAACACGATGCAAATGCTCGGCTCTTGAATAATACCTTCGTAACAAAATGGTTGATCTGAATGGCGAAAAAATAAGCCTTTAATCGGTGATGAATAGAGTTCGTTATGTGGAATAACTTTTTAATAAGTGTTCTATCGTTTCATTTGAGAACATAATTTTGTAGGAATAGGCAAGTAATTTGGATAAATCATATAACACTTCATATTGCCGTTCAATATAATAAACTCACTTTCAACGGCGGTACGCCAAAACATATTAACTAACATTAAATGAGGAAAACATTATGAAAATTTTCTACAAAACATCAGCAACAGCAACCGGCGGACGTGATGGTCGTACCCAAGTAGACGACGGTTCAATTGGCTTTGATTTGGTTTCATTCCAAAACGAAAGCGGTAAGCATGGTACAAACCCCGAGCAGCTTTTTCGCTATGGGTTACGCTGCCTGCTTTGATAGCGCGATGAACCATGTAGCACCGACACTCGGCTTGAAACCGACGAAATCTTCCACTACTGTCGGTGTAGGTATCGGTCAAAAAAAGCCGATGGTGCATTTGGCTTAGATTTAGATATCACGATTACCGTAGCAGGTTTGACTGAAGATGAGGCGCGCAAATTGATTACTCGTGCTCATGAAGTTTGCCCTTACTCTAACGCTACTCGTGGCAATGTCGATGTACGCTTACATGTAAATGTTATTCAATCGTTTGATTTGTAATAAAAAAATTAGCATAATAATTAATTTCGAAATAAAAGCCATCTGAAATTTCAGACGGCTTTTTTTATAACAAAGTGCGGTCAAATTTTTCAGGTGTTTTGCAAATCTCCATCAAAACTTGACCGCTTGTTTTTAAAACTTCACTGTTTCACCATCTTCTGGAATTGCTATATTTTCAAGCTTGTTTGCTTGGACAAATTGGCGTAAATCCTTACGGTACACAGACATATGGTTTACCGCATCCATGTGCACCGTGATAAGTTTTGTATTCGGTAGCATTTGGCGAGCATGAGCAACATCTTGTAACCCCATAATAATGCCGTCATTCGGAAAAGCTAAGGTACGCGCATCACCTGTGTTCATAATCATTACATCTGGTTTATAACGATTAATGGCTTTGTTTACTTCGGCAGTCCAAATTGTGTCACCAACCAAGTAAACCGTTGGATGACCTTTCGCTTGGAATGTTACGCCCATCGCCTCATCTAAAATCTCAGCTAATTGTGGTACAGCGTACATTTCCGTTGTGCCGTGAGAACCTCCGGTTTTATTTAAAATAATACCTTCGAACTCTACCGCTTTTTCTAACGATAAACTGGTTATGTTAGTAAAACCTTGCGCTTTGAGTAGGTCGCCATCCCGTTCATGTTGCACAAAAATTTTGATAGATTTAGGTAAAATTTTTTGTGCAACCTCATCCCAATGATCTTCATGTGTATGAGTCAAAATAATGGCATCAACATCTTTAAAAGTATCTTCTGCTTTCATCGGCAATTCCACAAGTGGATTACGCAAATGGCTATTTAATGTCCCTTCAAAGCCTGCATAACGTCCTTTTTCAGCAAGCATCGGATCAATTAAAAAAGTTTTCCCTGCGTAGTTCAGACGACCAGTGGCATTGCGGATATGTTGGTAGCTATCAGTGTTTTTTTAGAGGCAAGATCTACAGCGAAAGTATTTGCGCTAATAGCCAATGCTGTAGTGTTAATTAAGGATTTTAAGTTCATTGTTTTTTTCCTTTTTCTATACGTTATTGAATGAATAAACATATTATAGCGAATACAAAATTGCGCAAAAATGGATAAAAAATCAATAAACGTAATAATCAGGTCATTTTTGTGCTATGCTCATATCAAATAGGAGAAATAAAATGAATAAACCCACAGTTGCTTTGATTGTGTATGAACAAATGATGCCCATTCATTTTGCGATGGCATATTCCGTTTTTTCTATGTCGGATTTAAACGGCAAGCCGTTATTTGAGTGTAAAATCGTTAGCGATTCGGACAACCTGACAAACTCGCTATTTCACATACATTTAGATGGAGGTTTAGAGTGGTTGGAGAATGCCGATATTGTTGTGATGACTGGATGGCATGATACTCAAGTGATGCCGAGTGAGGCTTTATTAACAGCATTACGGCAAGCGTATCAACGTGGTGCGACAGTAGTGGGTTTATGTTATGGCGCCTATGTGTTAGCGTGCAGTGGCCTACTTAACGGCAAAAAAGCAACCACACATTGGTTGGGAGATAGTGATTTTACTAATCGTTTTCCGCAGGTGAAATGGGATTTAAATCCTATTTATTTGGAACAAGATCGACTGATTACCTCCGCAGGAACAGCCGCTTCCATGGATTGTTGTCTTTCTATTGTCCGTAAATTATATGGTGTGAAAATTGCCAATCATATTGCCCGAATACTGGTTATCCCCCCTCATCGTGAAGGCGGACAAGCACAATTTATCGAACGCCCTATTTCTCGTTCCACACCTAATCATAATATCAATGCGTTGCTTGCTTATTTAAATGAAAAATCTGACCGCACTTCATTCGACTGATAGCCTTGCCGAACGTTTGTCAATGAGCCGTAGCACTTTCACCCGACATTTTCGCAAAGCAACCGGAATGTCATTAAATCAATGGTTAATTGAAGCAAGGCTACAACGAGCAAGAGAGCTTTTGGAAAGCACAGATTTATCTATTACTGATATTGCAGAACAAAGTGGATTTCATAGCGATACCGCCTTGCGTCAGCACTTCTTAAAAAAACATAAGATTTCACCGAATCGCTGGCGTAAGCAGTTTCAAATTGAGGATGTTTAGATCTTTTTATTTTAAAGTGCGGTCAGATTTTTTTAGATGTTTTTGCAAATTCAATTTAAAATTAAAACCGCTTGTTTGATCTAAATGGATAAAAGCTATTTCGGCGGACGCTGCAGGAGCAGACGCGGTCGCGGTGCATCAGGGAAAGTTGTCGTCTTCGGCATTCTGAAACGTAACGGACGGGTCTATATCGTTGTCGTAGATAATGCCAAGTCCGATGCTTTGCCTGTTATCAAACAGAAAATCATGCAGGACAGCATTGTTTACATGGATAGCCTGAGTAGCTATGACAAGCCGGGCGTCAGCGGTTTTTATCCATCACCGCATCAACCATTCCAAAGCGCTTGCCGACCATCAGAACCACATCAACGGCATTGAGAATTTTTTTGGAATCAGGCAAAACGCGTCTTGCGAAAAATACAACGGAATCGATCGCAAATATTTCCCGCTGTTCTTGAAAAGAATGCAAATTTCGATTTAACTTCGGCACACCGTCCCGGCAGCTTCAAACCCAGTGGAATTGGTATGGAATTTAGGGCTAATCTACGTCAGCCCCTTTTTATTTCCAGTATCGATAAGACTTGAGGCTTCTTCGCAATATTTTTGGTGACAGGGACAGCCACCCTGAGGAGGCTAACTTTTGTTCTTGCCTGAAGAGGATGTATTTTTAGGTCGTCTGAAAGTTTTTTTCAGACGACCTTTGAGGTTTTCAACTTAGTCTATGCTTACTGACTAATAGGAATACCAAACCACAGTTCATATGAAGCTAAACCAATCCAGTCGATATTTGCATTTTCATCTGAGCGAATAGTTTTTTTCCGGAGCTATACTCGCCCGTCTTAAATAAAATGGGCTCCAAGAAATATGATTTGAAATTACAGCTCATCTTCAGATTATCAATCTGCATGCACAACTTCTGTATGAACGGGCTTTGAACAAAAGATTTTGTTGTAATCTTTTGAATCTTTTTATCGAATGCCGAATACCTGCCGCCCAACAAAGTATTTTCCTTAAGCGCTTTCTCAATCGACTTTCTTGATGTCTCGCTGCTGCTCCAGTTTAACTGTATTTCATACAATTTATTTTTATCGATTTGCTCAATGGAGTACTTAATGGCATTAATGAGCTGATTCTCAGTCAACCGATGAACCACTCCTTCCGAGTCTGATGCTCGATAATGTCTAAAATTCAGAACATATTTTCCAGGCATGATTTCCCAATGTATCACATTGGAAACGGTAATATTATCATCCATTGTAAATTGAATAATCTTCTCACAACCCTCATTAATAGTGCGGGTACAAGCATTGGCATCGGCAAAAACAATGGCAATAAAACATGTAAAAAGAAATTTTTTAATTAACATGAACATTTCCCCTTAGGTAAAATCCAATAATCTCCACCAAACGCACTTACATATGGATCACTATACTCACTATTACTATCAGTAACAACAGCGACAATGACTATCTGATGTAACAATAGCTACTTGACCTGGTTGCAATTTATTTCTTAATTCGGCCAAATCATTATCTTTCCCTGGCTTTATTGTGTCTTTAGGATTATGTCCCCATGTTTTTTAAATACCCTCTCATTTTTTTCAGCAGAAATAATATACCTTCCATCAGTTCCTCTAGAGTTTTTATTCGTTTGATATTTGCGATTAGAAGGAATGCTGGCACCGCTTTGGTTTAAACCATTACTAACTCTTGCGGCGCAGCTATTTTCTCCTTGGTAATCGCTTCCAATCGTTCCACCTATGGCATCCTACACATCATTGGCTTTATGACTTTCATAGTTTGGATAATTGCTCCAAAAAGATTGTGATGATGGTCGCTTACATCTACACAAACCGCCCGACCTCGGGTTCGTAATACCGCATCAGGTTGTAATGCAGCTCCGTCTATTCATCAAAGTATTGGTTCTATAATCTGAAGTCTGATGGACGTTCTTGTAAACCAGTCCGTCCTTTTTCAGACTACCCCAAGCGGTGTATTCGACGTACCATACCTGTGAATTTGAAAATTCATGCAGGCTACGGCTTGCTTGGTGGCCGTCTGAAATGGTTTCTTTACAGATTCCACATCTTGCTTCGTATTCTACCGTTCCGTCTTTTCCTCCAAAAAGCCAGAACAAACACAAGTTTTTTTGGCTGTTTTCATGCCCTAATATCCCCTTTTCTTCCTTACCTCTCACAAACATTTAAAAACCAACCGCCGACAACACTAAACAGATAAGTCATACCGCTCCATATCCATTTACTCATTGCAACCGTTATCCACCCCATCAGCACCAACACAATCAAACTGAAAAAATCAGGTATATGCATATAAAGCCAAGCCGCAACAGGTTTTCGCCAAAAATCTGATTGCTGCTGTTTCTTTTCCAAAGCCGCATGCATAAATGGGCGCTCCAGATGCAGATCGCTATCTATACCATACTCGCTGCGTACATATTCATTGATGACTTTCAAAGTACGGCGGCTCGGTTGCAGGAAAATATCGATAAGCGTACCGACAACAGGAATCATGCCAAGCACCATATCGGCAAAAGCAAGATATACGGCAGAACGCATTTTATGTTCTGGCACGCCTAACTCCCGTCCCATGCGAAAAGCCTTCATCGTCAGAATAAGTCCGGCAATATCCCCGACAAAGGGGATTAGCGACAATATGGCATCAACGCCGATCCCCTGTTTGGTAAAAGGAATGCAGAACAAACTGTCCATAGTATTGGCATATTTAGCCAACTCGCGCTCACGTCGGATGATTTCCTGACGCTCATAAGGTATAGGTTTATGCTTCATCATGTTTTTTTATATTGTAGTGGGTTTAACAAAATTTAGAGCGGCATAACATCATGACCGTTTACGGTTATTCTCCATAAAAAGTCAATTACAGTATGGCCGCTTGTGACGCAAGGTCGTCTGAAAGGCGGTTTTGCCTGCTTTCGGATGACCTTCGGTCTTAATCCCACCAGTTCTGCCAGCTTCGGACTGCGGGCAGTCCGTCTTTTTGACCGGTAGGCCGGTGGCGGGGTCCAGGCCTTTGGCAGCGGCGAGTTTCTTCATCAGTTCGTCCGAAGGTTTGGCGGGGATTCGCCGTCGTAAAAATCGCTGGAAGGCGATGGTGCCGTCCCATGCGGGCAGCGGCGCCGGCGGCAGCGGCACGATGTCGTCCAAATCCTCCACTGTCATTTCGGGCATGAATTCCAACCGTGAGTCTATATAATAACCAATCTTCCTGTAACGCTTAGCGCGTTCGGCGTCGGGCGTGACCGTGGTATAGCGGGGCGGCGCATTCGGATGGCGGTAATCGGGGTCAAAGGCTGCACGTAATGCATATGCGGCACTCCCCGCCGGCCTTCATCCCCTGCTGCAGCGCTTGCAGCGAGAGCTGGTCCAGTTCGGCAACGGTTTTGTCGCTTTTCGGTTTTTGCCCTCCCATTTGGTAATCAGCGTATCAGCATCGTTTTGATAGGCAAGTTTTGCTTGCATCGCCCCTTCCGGGCTGGCGAAGCGGTGTCCCGCCGAAGCCGAGCAGTAGTAGAATTTCTCGGCAATGACCATGATTTTCCAATATCTTGGATCATCCGTATGCAGTTCGTTCTTCACCGCATCCAACAGTCCGCCCATCATATACTGCGCTTCGGCATTGCCGCGTTCGGCGGCGCGGCGCAGGTAGGCGGTGGAATCGCCCTTCTCGTGGCTGGGATCGTAGCCCGCCAGGATGTAGCGGCTCCACCACAGGTCGGCGGTGGCAGGCAGGGCGTCTTCCAGCAGCAGGTTGTAGGCGATGCCTTCGTTTAAGGAGTTCTCCACTTCTATGGCGTCGTTGGCAGCCAGGTGTTTCTGCAGCGTCAGGTTGGCGCGCCAGTGTCCGTTGGCGGCGGCAATGCGGTAGTAGTGCAGATAGTCCAGTACGTTTTTGCGCTGCGACGGGCGTTTGCGGTTATGCAGGTCGTGGTATAGGGCATAGCGGTATAGTTGATCAGCTTCCTGTGGCAAAGAAGGAAACTGTTCTTTGACGCAAGTAAATTCTAAGTTCTTAAGTTTAGAGGAATGCGAGCCCAAAACTTGTTCTCCTATTTCTGTTTGGGGATTTTTAACGACATCAATTACGGACTCAGCTAGTTCCCTACCTATATCACATGCAGTCAGTAATGATATGCTAATTAGTATAGTGGATAAAATTTTTGATTCTCATATCATCTCCTAATCCAAATCTTGGGTATACACTCGGTCTTTATTTATTAAATCAAATACTAACAATGGCATAATTCTAGATTGTTTAGATATTTTTTTGCATCTTTATTTTTTTGTTAAAAGCCTCTCCCTCTCTTTAAAAATCCTATTTGACACCACAGGATCAATCAACTGCTCCCCCAAATTTCATGCCTTATCTTGTATGAAGCAGGCTGACTTTCGACAGCGACAGCTACATTTAATTCACTGTCTATCTGCATACTACGTGTATTGATATTGGCGGAACCGAGCGTAGCGAAGTTATCGTTGATTAGGCAAAGTTTTTACGATCTTTATAGCTATTGCGCAATGCTTCGGCAAATGGGGGAAAACGGAAATACTGATTTTTCAAAAATAGATATAGGAAAGTTACCCCTTATTTTTAAAGTGCGGGCAGATTTTTTTAGGTGTTTTTTTGCAAATTCAATTCAAAAACTTGACCGCTTGTGTGATCTAAACTCAGTCTATTCCTCTCCCTGTTAGGAAATTTGATTAGATAAAAATAAAAAAGGTGAGCTAAAATGCTCACCTTCTAAACTCATATTTTGTAATTATCCGAACACTTTTTCCAAATGTGCTTGGTAGTCTGCTAAGTATTGTTCTACTTGTGGATTTTTAATCACATCGTTACATAAGAATGTTGGCAGACGGGTCAAGCCGATGAACTCGTTGAGTTTGTGGAAAGGCATGTACACAGCATCTACACCTTTGCCTTCGAAGAAATCACCTTCACGGGTGAACGCTTCAATCGGCGCATTCCACGTAAGCGAAAGCATGTGTTTTTTGCCTTGCAACAAGCCACCTGTGCCGTAGCCTTCAGTCGGATTTACACGATGGCGACCATCACTGTGGTAAAGCTTGCCGTGTCCAGCGGTTAATACTTCGTCTATGTATTTTTTCACTGTCCAAGGTTCGTGCATCCACCAACCTGGCATCTGCCAAATCACGGCATCCATCCACAAGAATTTTTCGATTTCTGCTTCAACATCATAGCCGGCATCAATCACGGTTTCTTTTACATTGTGCCCAAGTGCGGTCAAAACTTCTTTCGCTTTTTTGTGAAGTGTGTGGTTTAACTCACCATGTGAATGTCCGAAATCTTTTACCACCGTCTAATAATAAAATATTCATTTTTTCTCCTTTAGCTGATAATTTACCGATTACTAAGCACTTTAGTAATGCAACAATTTAACCAATCAATAAGCTCCAACGATTAAACGTACTACTCAAATTCGAGAGTTTGATAGAAGTTAAAAAGCGCAATAAAAAAAGCCTTGAAGTCATTATTTTTCAAGGCTTTAAAGTCTTTCATAGGACTTGATAGGTTTATTTTTGTGGTGGAGCTGGCGGGAGTTGAACCCGCGTCCGAAATTACTCTACCTTCAGTACTACACGTTTAGTCTCGTCTTTAATTTCACTTAAGCATGCGGACAGACACGCTAAACTTAAGCTAGTTTGATTCAATTTAGTGCTTCGATCCTCAAACAGCGGCTTCCACACGATCTCGTTTTTGGTTTGACTCCGCTTTATCCCCGTCTTACGAGCGGAAGCTGGGGAGCGAAGGCTATGAGCAGGTTATTAAGCTGCTAAAGCGTATTGTTCGTCGTTTGCGACTATTTTTTTGCGGTTTATTTACGAGGCCTACCGCACCTCGACGTGCACCTTTGGGCTTCGCTAATCCCGTCGAATCCAGAATCAGCCCCAAAATTGTTCGGCAGTTTATCAAAAAAATCCAAGAAAGGAAAAAGAAGCTATTTATTAACCCTAAGAAGTTAGGGTAAAATTTTTGCCACTTTTTTTATAAGGAATCGAATAATGAAAACATTAAAAATCTCTGACCGCACTTTCATTAGGTGCATTATGTTTAGCATTTAACACACAAGTTATTGCAAAAGAAGCAACACCCGCAAAAGCAACACAAACCCAACAACAAGCGGTAAAAGCGAGTGATAACATCGACAAATACCTTGCCATCAATATTGGTAATCGTGAAATGGTGGTTGATGAAAAATGGCCAAGCGTTAAGTGCATTCAAACATGAAAATCACTAACATTGGTCAAAAAAACCAATCAAAAATATTCAATGGGTCGGTGTGTATGTGAATAACCGCAAAGTTATTTACAGCCAAGATATGCAAATCAATTTAGAAAACCCCATTACAACCAGGCAAAATCCCATCAGATATTAATTTACAAATTCCGTTTGTTCAATTAGCTGAAGATGCACGCAAAGTCTTTATGAACCAACAAGAAAAAAATTGATGTTTATCCTATTGAACGCGTTATCCTGTTTGGTGATAAAACCGTTCTTTCTGATCGTTAATTCTCTTCTCTAGCCCACGTAATGTGGGCTTTTTAATAACTGTATACTTGAACAGCTTTTTTCTTTTCGATATACTAAAAACACGCCTAATTTTGACCGCACTTACAGCATGAATTCCACCCGAAAAATCATTCACATTGATATGGATTGCTTTTATGCCTCTGTTGAAATCCGTGAAAATCCAACGCTACAGGACAAACCTGTCGCAGTGGGCGTGGTAGTTCTCGACAACGTGGTGTACTCACGACCTGTAATTATGAAGCTCGAAAATTTGGACTGCACAGTGCGATGCCGACAGCACAAGCTATCAAAAAATGTCCTAATCTGATTTTAGTGCCCAGTTAATATGCCGCTTTATAAACAGGTATCCGCACAAATTCATCAGATCTTTCAACGCTATACTTCTATCATTGAGCCACTTTCCTTAGATGAAGCTTATTTAGATGTTACGGATTGTACACAATGTTCAGGATCCGCCACGTGGATCGCACAAGAAATTCGCCAAGCCATTTTTGATGAGTTAAAACTGACCGCCTCTGCTGGTGTGGCGCCCCTTAAATTTCTCGCCAAAATTGCCTCCGATATGAATAAACCGAACGGACAATTTGTGATTCAACCTCATGAAGTTGATCAGTTTGTAAAAACACTGCCATTAAAAAAAATCCCTGGTGTGGGCAAAGTCACCTCTGAACGTTTACTGAAAATGGGCCTAGAAACTTGCGAAGATGTGCAAAAACTCGACCAATCTATTTTGTTAAATATCTTCGGTAAAATGGGCAAGCGAATTTGGGATTTTAGCCATGGCATTGATGATCGTGAAATTCAAGCACATCGGGAACGAAAATCTATCGGCGTAGAACGCACCTTATCCGAAAATATTCGTCATCTCGAACAAGGCATAGCATTGTTAGATAATCTCTATACCGAGCTTATTCGTCGTATTGAACGAAGTGCGCCGAATATCCCCTTAACCGCTTTTCGCAAAATTGGGGTGAAATTAAAATTTGAAGATTTTCAGGTGACGACCTTAGAAAAAACAGGCTTGCCTTTATCACTAAAAAGCTTTCAACAATTACTGGAACAAATTTGGCAACGTAGCCATGGGGAAAATCCATTCGTCTCGTTGGATTACACGTGATGTTTACCGGAAGAAAGCCATTTAGAACAAATGAGCTTGTGGTAAAACACAAAAGAAAATGACCGCACTTTTATTCATTCCATCCCGAGTAGGATAATGAAAAAACAAAAGTGCGGTCATTTTTGATGAATTTGTTGAGTTGGTCGATAAGCCGAGTTCTGTCGTGGACAATCATTCCTCTAGGCGACAAATTACTCTGCCGCTCAAGCAACCTACCCGAACTCTGGACGGGCCATCCCATTGAGTTCCTATTTGGTCTTGCTACGAGTGGAGTTTACCTTGCTGCACGTTGTTACCAACGGCACGGTGTGCTCTTACCACACCCTTTCACCCTTACCGTTTTTCACGGCGGTCTGCTCTCTGTTGCACTGGTCGTCGGCTCACGCCGCCCGGACGTTATCCGGCACTCTGCCCTTTGTAGCTCGGACTTTCCTCTCGTTTACTTGTCCCACTAGGTCGTGCGAACACGGTTAAGGGCTTCAATAAACCAGCGATTGTCTAACCAACTCGCGGCGTAGTATAGGGGGAATTCAAAGAGCGGTCAAATTTTCATTCTTATTTTTAATAACTTCCGTTAGAATAGCCCTGCAAAACACGGTTATTTTCAACCGCACTTTTATCATAAGGATTTCCTATGAATTATTTACAAATCGCACGAGAAACCCTTTCCGTTGAAAGCCAAGCGCTCGCACAACTAAGCCAACGCTTGGATGATGAGTTTTCTCAAGTTGTCGATCTTATCCTTGCTTGCGAAGGTCGTTTGGTCATTGGTGGCATTGGTAAATCGGGGCTAATTGGCAAAAAAATGGTGGCGACTTTTGCTTCTACAGGAACACCAAGTTTCTTCCTTCACCCGACAGAAGCCTTTCATGGCGATTTAGGTATGTTAAAACCCATCGACATTGTGATGCTGATTTCTTATAGCGGTGAAACCGATGATGTAAATAAACTCATTCCAAGTTTGAAAAACTTTGGCAATAAAATTATTGCATTAACCAGCAATAAAAACTCAACGCTTGCTCGCCATGCGGATTATGTTTTGGATATCACTGTCGAACGCGAAGTCTGTCCAAACAACCTCGCACCAACCACTTCTGCGTTAGTGACTTTAGCCTTAGGCGATGCTCTTGCGGTTTCATTAATTACGGCACGTCATTTCCAACCGGCTGATTTTGCGAAATTCCATCCGGGTGGCAGCCTTGGTCGTCGTTTGTTATGCAAAGTAAAAGATCAAATGCAAACTCGATTACCGATTACCACACCAGATACCAGCTTCACTGATTGCTTAACTATTATGAATGAAGGTCGTATGGGTGTGGCATTAGTCATGGAAAACCAACAACTTAAAGGCATTATTACCGATGGTGATGTGCGCCGAGCATTAACAGCTAACGGTGCTGACACGCTTAATAAAACCGCGAAAGAATTGATGACCTCGTCACCAAAAACTATTCATGAAAATGAATTCTTAGCGAAAGCGGAAGACTTGATGAAAGAGAAGAAAATTCACTCTCTTGTTGTGGTCAATGATGAAAATAATGTTGTGGGCTTAGTGGAGTTCTCAAGCTAATGATTAACGAAAAATTAAAGAAAATTAAATTGGTCATCACCGATGTCGATGGCGTATTAACTGATGGTCTACTCCATTACGATGCGAAATGGTGAAGCGATTAAAAGTTTCCATGTGCGTGATGGACTTGGTGTCAAAATGTTGATGGATGCAGGTATTCAAGTCGCCGTATTATCGGGCAGAGATTCTGCGATTCTGCGTAAGCGAATTAGTGATCTCGGAATTAAATTGTTCTTTTTAGGTAAGCTTGAAAAAGAAAGTGCTTGTTTGGATCTCATGAAACAAGCTGGTGTTACCGCAGAACAAACTGCCTATATTGGTGATGACAGCGTCGATCTCCCCGCTTTTTGCAACCTGTGGCCTTTCTTTTTGCCGTGGCAGATTCTGCACCTTATGTGCAAAATGCCGTGGATTATGTGCTTGCCCTTGGTGGTGGCAAAGGGGCTTTTCGTGAAATGTCCGATATGATTTTTACATGCTCAGGGCAAAAGATGAAGTCTATACTTCAGCCAAAGGCTTTTTAAAATCAGTCAAAAATATGGGTCAATAGCACTCCTCAAAACACCTAAAAAAATAACCGCACTTTGATGATTCAAAAGTGCGGTTATTTCTTTTTATGTTTTATTGATTTGCCGGTAAAGCACCTGAATTCCAAGTTGGCGCTTCAGCTGGTTTCTTCACTTGTAACATAAAAGCGCTGATTTGCCGTTGCTTGTGGTTGAACGATCGTACCCGATGGAGTCGAGAACGAAATACCGCCTTTCAACAATTGTTGTACACTACCGGTATTAAATTCAGCCCCTTTCCAACCAAGGTTGAAATCATAACCCGATGAAACCCAGAACTCTGAATTTTTACGTACCAAATGTTGATACTTCGGTGTAATCGCAATATGTACCAACACACGATCGCCTAAAGAATTCAATTCAAACTTACGAACGGTTCCCACTTCAACACCGCGATAAAGCACTGGTGAGCCTTCCGTTAAATTCATCGCATCACTGGTTTCCAAAATAAATGGCACGCCATTGCTGTATTTATTTCGAGGTTGTGCAGTTTGTGCTAAATTAAACTGTGTTTTTGATGGACCTTTGCCTAACTCAATATCAATGTAAGGCTGTAAAAGGCTATCTAAGTTTTCAATTCCACCCGCTGAGATTTGTGGGGAAATCACTTTAAATACAGTACCCTCTTTTGCAATCATCCCCATATAACTTGGGTTAATTAATGCTTTTGCTGTGATACGATTTGTTTTTTGATCAAGAGCAATCTGCTCGACTTCACCCAACATTCATACCAAGATAACGCAAGCTCATTCCTTTACTTAAAGCCGTTGCATCATCTGTGAGTAACGTAATCACTTGCCCCGCTGATTTGGCTCGCAATTCGCTTGGATAAAGCGTTTTATTTTTGCCTGAACCCGTATTATCAAAGCTAATTGCACCTTTTAATGAACGAGCAACTGGTGATGCCTGGATACTAATGCCTTTCGGCGTAATATCAATTTGTGCCGCACTTTCTACCCAGAATACACTTTTATCTGTAAGAAGATTTTGATAAGCCGGATAAATATACACATCAATATCAAAATTATTGGCTTTCGGTCTTACGTTAATAATTTTACCCACTTCAAACTGACGATAAAGCACGACAGAACCTTTGCTAATACTTGGCAAATTAGTGGAATGTAGCACAATACTTGGATTCACTAAGTTACCCGTAATACCCGTTTCTGCACTACTGATATCTTTATAAAGTGGATAGCTTGAATGTGGAGCACCACTTCCTTTTTTGGGTAATACTCTCACCCCACCTTGTAGCCATTTTGATGGTGTTGCTGATTCAAAACGCAATCCGTCAATACCAAAACTGACATCAAAATTAGAGGCAGCCACAAATTGAGTGTTTTCATGAATAAGATTGCGATATTCCGCCGCAATTGCCACTTCAAATTTCACACCATCAACATTTAAGTGCTGCTTCACAATTTGACCAATAGCAATATTGTTATAAAACACCGATTGTCCTTCAGTAATACCATAAGTTTCTGGTGCGGTTAAGGTTAAAATCAAACGTATTCGGTGCTTTGAGTAATAACTCATGTTCTCGAATCACATCAAATTGCGTTTTGCTTTCTCCACTACCCGGAATAATTTCAAAATAATCTCCGCGGAAGAATTTTTTCGGATTAGCCACATCACCCAAATCTAACTTACGATTTTTTAACACAATACGTGTATTCGTTTTTAAGAGGTTAGCTTGGTTTGGATCGATTAATAATGTGCCTTTTAAAATTTCTTCATTATTTTCGTCCGCACTTAAAGATGAAAGAAGACCCACTTGCTCATCACCATAATAAACCGAGGTTTGCCCAGCATCTAAACCCGCAGTCACTGGAATAGTCACCTCAACTTCAATTCCTCGTTTAGCCGCTTGCAAGTTAGAATAAAGTGTATAGTGGCTATTAGTCACAGCTTGAGGGCTATCTGGCGGTGAATCAAATGATACCGCACCTTGCACCACTGAATTTAAACTATCAATCTCTACATTTCACACCTGATGCATTAATGTTAGCGTTGATACCACTGATATTCCAGAAGCGTGAATCTTTCTTCACAAAACGTGCAAAAGGCTTTATCAATCACCACATCAATTTCAACTTTATTCTCTTTATTGAAGCGGTAATCATAAATTTTTCCCGACTGGCATTTTTTTGAAGTAAACAGAAGCCCCAATTGAAATCGAACCTAAATCATCCGAAATTAAATGAATTAATAAATCGCCAGGATTTACTTGTGCAATAGGGCCCTTGTTCTTCCGCAATAAATTCATCTTCTGAATCACCATCACCTGGTTGAAGCGTAATGTAATTTCCTGACACTAAAGAGTCTAAACCTGAAATCCCCGCGAGCGATACGCTCGGTTGCACAAGCCAAAATTTAGTATTTTCCTTTAACACATCGGTGGCTTCAGAATGAATACTTGCCTCAACTTTCACTTTTTGCATATTGTCAGTAAAGTTAACCTTCTTCACAACACCAATTTGCAAACCTTGATAGCGAATCGGTGTTTTATCTGCAACCAACCCTGCACCATTAGAAAACGTGATCGTAATCATCTTTCCTTGTTCTTGCACAATTTGGAAAAATAAAATCGCACCAATACATAATGCAATAAAAGGTAACAACCAAAACGGTGAGATGCGTTTATTCTTACGTAATAACGCTTCTACATTGTTATATTGCTCATCAATAGATTGAGATTCTGGTTTATTGTTTTCTGTCATAAATTTTCCAAATTAATCGACTATCAAACTGAGAAGTTGAAATCATAGTTAAAAACACTGCTGCACCGAAATAAAATGCGGCAGGGCCTACAGTAAAATTAATAATCTGTCCGCGTGTCACTAGAGACATCATCAAAGCTAACACAAAAAGATCCAGCATTGACCAACGTCCTACAAAGTGAACGATATGTAATAGCCGCATTTGCCATTTAATTGAATGTCGCCATTTAAAATGCACGCTAGCCAGTAAATACAACATAATGAGGATTTTGCTTACTGGCACAAAAATACTGGCGAAGAATACCACGAAAGCAACAAAATAGCTGCCCATGCTTATAAATGACATCACCCCCGACATCAAGGTATCTTGTGACAAACTTCCTGTTAAATAAACGCCAGAGATTGGGAGCAAGTTTGCCGGGAAAAGCATGATAATACCCGCCACTAATGTCGCCCAAACACGTTGTAATTTTACACTCTCTGGTATTTCAATAAGCGATGCACAACGTGGGCAAATTGCTCGATGACGGTGATCGTATTCTTGATCTTCTTTTTAAAAAAAGTGTAATCACAGGCTGTACAAAGTTCTAACGGTTTATCGCTTTTAGTAACGGGTTTCTGCTCGGGATAAAAAAATCATGCCATAAGTCATCTAAATTAATTTTAATGAACAATAAAGTGGTTAAAAAGTGCAGTAAAAAAACAAAAAGCAATTAAATACACATCCACTTCTAATGTGGCATATTCACGCACTTTTAAACATGGTAACACCCGAGTGCAACTAAATATACGTCAAACATGACCCAAGGCTTAATATATCCCACAAATAATAAGACATTACGAGGCTTAATTTTTGAGTAATTTAGAAAGCTGCAACATAATGACTAAAAATCGCAAAAAGATACAGGCATTAAAACAGCACAGATAAAAAAATCATAAATGCAGTATAGGAATATCCCTCCACTGCCATTTTTCCAAATTCCTTTCCAAACAGAAGCATCAATTTTTGGTACCCTAGTAAATCTAAGCTCAATAAAGGATAGCCTAAAGCAAATGGCATTAAAATTAAGATAGAAAGGGCGATTAATGAACAACGTTTAAGTGACCAACGACTTCCCTGATTGCAATTTATGATGGCAACGCGGACATTGCGCGTGTTCCCCTTCTTGCGGACGACGAAACAGACACCGTTGCATCGCATCCTATGCAACGCACTAGTCTATAAGTGGCATGAGTAAAATCAGGTGTTTTTTTGTCATTATGTTTTTCAGAAATTATAAAAAGTGGACTATTTTAGCCTGAATTAAGGGATTTGTGAAGTTATTCATTAGAATTAGAAACGGAATTATTCTGTCCAACCATTGTCAATCCTTATAAAAGTGCGGTAAACTGTGCAAGTTTTTTTATTTTTTTATCCTAGGAAAACTCAGAAATGACAGATTCTCAAGTTGAAGCCCAAGTTGAAAAATAATGCTGAAGGCGTTCAAAAAAATTAACTGATACAAAAGCGATCATTGCATATCTTGTAGAAAAAAATTCCCACTTTGCTTTTATTGCAGAAGGTGAAGCTAAAACCATTAAAAAAATTGGTCTTTTTCCAAGATCTTGCTGAAGCATTAAAAGATGATGAACGTGTCAGCAAAACTCAATTGCGTCAGGCTTTACGTCAATACACCTCCAACTGGCGCTATTTACACGGCTGCCGAGAAGGTGCTGAGCGTGTGGATTTATACGGCAACCCTGCTGGTGTATTAGATGCAGAACATGTTTCTCATGCGACTCAACAATTAGCAGATGCAAAAGCTAAATTTGCAGAAAAACGCAAAGCAGAATTAGCAGCGAAAAAAAGCACAACAAAAACGACCTGCTCGTAAACCAAATTCAAATCAAGCAACTCGCAAACCAAAAGCCCCGCAAGTAAAACTAAGTGCGGTTGATTTCACAACACTTTCTGCAGGTAGCAAAGTGAAAGTGAAAGTAGCAGAACAAGCGAAAAATGCGACCGTATTAAATGTGGAAAAAGATGGCGCACGCGTAGAACTTGAGAATGGTTTAGTGATGACTGTCACCGCAGATCGTTTATTTGCCTAATAATTTATTTCTTATCGGGAAAGGTTAAATGAAATTACATACAACCAAAAGTCTTATTGCGACAGCAATTTTAGGTGCGTTATTTCTTCATTCGTCTGACACATTTGCCGTGCAGCCGAAATTAAAGCAAAGTGATATTACGATTCCTTCCGCAACTGACGCAAACCAGTTAGCAACAAAAGCGTGCAACGACACGTTTAACACAATCACATTATCGTAAATTCCAGCTTGATGACGCCTTTTCCGAAAAGATTTTTGATCGTTATATTAAAAGCTTAGATTACAGCCATAACACCTTTTTAAAATCAGATATTGATGATTTACGTGCTAAATATGGTTCTAAATTAGATGATCAACTTAATGAGGGCGATCTTTCAGCTGCATTTGCGATTTACGATCTGATGATGAAACGTCGCTATGAACGTTATGCTTATGCATTATCTTTATTAGATCAAGAACCTGATTTAAAAGGTAATGATCAAATTGAGATCGATCGTGAAAAAGCACCTTTTCCCAGCAACGGAAGAAGAAGCAATAAAGCTTTGGGAAGAACGTGTCAAAAATGATGTAATCAGCCTGAAATTAAAAGATAAAAAATGGCCTGAAATTAAAGAAAAACTGACTAAACGTTACAATTTAGCGATTCGTCGATTAACTCAAACCAAAGCGGATGACATTGTTCAAATTTATATTAATGCTTTTGCTCGAGAAATCGACCCGCATACGAGTTATCTTGCACCACGTACCGCAAAAAGTTTCAATGAAAGCATGAACCTTTCTTTAGAAGGGATTGGTGCAACATTACAATCTGAAGATGACGAAACCAGCATCAAGTCTTTAGTGCCAGGTGCACCGGCTGAACGCAGTAAAAAATTACAAGCAGGCGATAAAATCATTGGTGTTGGCCAAGAAAAAGGCGAAATCGAAGATATTATCGGTTGGCGTTTAGAAGATATCGTTGACAAAATCAAAGGTAAAAAAGGAACAAAAGTTCGTCTTGAAATTGAACCTGCAAAAGGTGGAAAAAGCCGTATTGTCACTTTAGTTCGCGATAAAGTACGTATTGAAGACCAAGCAGCAAAACTCACTGTTTCTAAAGTAGAGGGTGAAACAGTTGGTGTCATTAAAATCCCAAGTTTCTATATTGGTTTAACTGATGATGTGAAAAAATTATTAGTAGATGCTGAGAAGAAAAAAATTGGCGCTTTAATTGTGGATCTTCGTGAAAATGGCGGCGGTGCGTTAACAGAAGCCGTCGCATTGAGTGGTTTATTCATTACTGATGGTCCGGTGGTTCAAGTTCGTGATGCTTATCAACGTATTCGTGTACACGAAGATGATGACAATGCTCAGCAATATAAAGGTCCATTGTTGGTAATGATTAATCGTTTCAGTGCGTCAGCCTCTGAAATTTTTGCTGCCGCAATACAAGATTACAATCGTGGTATCATTATTGGGCAAAATACCTTTGGTAAAGGTACGGTACAACAAAGTCGTTCATTAAACTTTGTTTATGATTTAGATCAAACACCACTTGGTGTGTTGCAATATACTATCCAAAAATTCTACCGAATTAATGGTGGTTCAACCCAATTAAAAGGTGTGGCAGCAGATATCAATTTCCCTGAAATTATTGATGCAAAAGAAATTGGTGAAGAAAAAGAAGATAACGCATTACCTTGGGATAAAAATTCCAGCAGCGACTTATTCTGAAACCAATAAAGCACGTAAAGATGTTGAAGCATTAAATGAAAAACATCTAGAGCGTATTGCAAAAGATCCTGAATTTATTGCTTTAAATGAAGATCTTAAGATCCGTGATGAACGTCGTGAGCGCAAAATTCTTATCATTGAATTTCCAAGAACGCAAAGCAGAAAATGATAAAGATGATGCGAGACGTTTAAAAGATTTAAATGATCGTTTTAAACGTGAAGGTAAAAAAGCATTAAAAGATATTGATGATTTACCAAAAGACTATGAAGCGCCAGATTTCTTCTTAAAAGAAGCGGAAAAAATGGCAGCTGATTTAGTGAAACTCAATGCTAATCAACAAAAAAAGTGGATGCTGAAATAAAACAAGAAGCGGCAAAAAGCAACAAAATAACGATTATTTTTGACCGCACTTTAGCAGATAAAAAAACTGAAGTGCGGTTATTTTTTTATGAATATTTTTAAAGGTACAGTAATGTTAAAAAGGAACAATGAAATTAAGCACATTAGTCTTATCATTATCAATGATGACATCAGGTTGTGCGTTAGCAGACTGGGCAAAAACAGTTGGGCAACCTCAACAAGCCGAAAATAAAGGCGTTGATATGTCTAAATTAAGCCCTGAAGAGCGTGCAAAACTTGAAGCGGAAATCAAAGAAGACCAAGCTCGCCTAGCAGCTGAAAAAGCAAACCATGCTAGAGATGTCATTAACTCATGAAATTGGCGAACAAAATCTGCAGTTCAAAACCAATTTTGGCAAAAATTATATGCCGATAATAAATATGACTTAATGTGGAAAGACAAGGCTGCAGAAAAACAATTCCTACGCGAATATGCAGCCATGGTAGCGTCTGGTATTTCTAAACGTTCGGCGCAATCATTAATCAATTTACATAACGCTGAAAAAGACTGGCGGCCTTACCTACGATGTGTTGTTAAGTGATGCTTTTCCTTGATTACTTGTATTACAGCAAGAACGTAAATCAACAAGCACAACGTTGGTTATATGCAACGAATGCTTACAAACCAGAATTACCAAATCAAGAAATTATTGACCAATGGCAAAGTGCGGTTAAAAACAATGCGGTTTCTGATTTTGTGAATGGATTATCTAACCATAATCGTTTATACCGTGAAACTGTACAAGCACTTCCATCAATGATTTCAGCTTCAGGTATTTCTGCAATGGGTAAAAAACTTGCCCTTAATGCACAACGTTTACGTGTTATTCCAGATTTTGGAAATGGAATCTTTGTTAATATTCCAAGCTATCAATTGAAATATTATCGTGATGGTAAAGCACTTCTAGAATCACGCGTTATTGTGGGTAAAAATGAACGCCGTACGCCAGTGATGTATAGCCGTTTGAGTAACGTGGTGGTGAATCCACCTTGGAATGCACCAACACGTTTAATCAATGAAGATATTTTACCGAAATTAAAACGTGACCCAAGCTATGCTACTGCCCACAACTACTCTATTTTAGATAGCAACGGCAACACCATTAATCCTCATTCTATTAATTGGAGTAGCATTGGTAATAAATTCCCTTACCGTATTCGTCAAGCAGCGGGAGATAGTGCATTAGGTAACTATAAATTTAATATGCTAAGCTCTGATGCGATTTATCTTCACGATACACCAAATCATAGCTTATTTAGCAAAAAAAGATCGTGCATTAAGCTCTGGTTGTGTTCGTGTAGAGAAATCAGATCAACTTGCCTCTATCTTGTTAAAAGAAGCTGGCTGGTCAGAAGATAAAAAACGTAATGCTTTAGCGAGTAAAAAAACTGTATCGGCTAACATTCGTACAAATGACCCTGTATTCTTATATTATGTAACTGCATGGGTAGAAAACGGTCAAACACAAGTTTTACCAGACATTTATAAATACGATGATGCAGCAAGCTTTAGCGACATTGATTGGGCGGTTGTAAAAAAATATCTTTTAAAAATGGTTTACACTAGAACTTTTTAATACAAAAAAATTGTCTAGGGTGAAAGATAGGTAATAAAAGAGACTATAAAATGGGTAATATTGACAAAAAAATCGTCGCAAAATGGCTTTCGTTAGGTGGCATTGTTTTTAGGCGCAAGCATGATGCCAACTTCGGTATTAGCTATGGTCTCTACACCCAAACCTCGCATTCTCAGCTTTTATAATGTCAACACCAATGAACGATTAAGTGGTGAATTCTCTGCAACAACAGGGTTTAGTCGTTCACTACTTGGTAAACTTGATTACTTTATGAGAGATCGCCGTACAGACCAAGTGCGTCGTATGGATCCCAATCTCTTCATGAAGTTTTATCATTTACAAAGTGATTTGGGCTTACGTACTGCACAAATTGATGTGATTTGTGGCTATCGTAGTGCGGCAACAAATGCTATGCGTCATCGCCAAAGCCGAGGTGTAGCAAGCAATAGCTATCATATTAAAGGCCAAGCTATCGATTTTAGAATCCCTGGTGTGTCTTTAGCAAGATTACGCCAAGCTGCTGAAAATCTAGAGAACGGTGGTGTGGGATATTATCCTTACAGTAATTTTATTCACGTCGATACCGGCCCTGTAAGAACATGGCGTGGTGCATAAAAAACAGTTTAATTTTAGACCGCACTTTAGTGCGGTTTTTTGTTATCAACGATAAGGAAAAAAGATGAATATTGAAATTATTCCAGTTACAGCCTTTCAGCAAAATTGCTCACTTATTTGGGATGATGAAAAAAATGCGGCAATTATCGATCCTGGTGGTAATGCGGAAAAGCTTATTCAACGTATTGAGGAATTAGAATTAAACCTAAAAGCAGTCTTATTAACACATGGCCATCTTGATCATGTAGGTGCTGCAGAAACGATTCGTGATCATTTTAATATTGAAATCTGGGGCTCACAGGAAGAAGATCGCTTTCTGTTTGAAAGTCTACCACAACAATCTCAGCAGTTTGGCTTACCTTATATTTCTGCATTTACACCCGATCGCTGGTTTAATCAAGAAGGCGAAAAAATTCAAATTGGCACATTTACCTTTGAAATTCTTCACCTTCCTGGTCATACACCTGGCCATATTGGTTTTATTGAACATGAAAAAAATATTGCTTTTACTGGCGATGTACTTTTCCAAAACAGTATTGGTCGTACAGACTTCCCTCGTGGGGATTTTGATACATTGATCTCATCAATCAAGAATAAATTATTTACATTAAATGATGATATGGTTGTTATTGCAGGACATGGTCCTTACACAACTATTGGACAAGAAAAACGAAGCAACCCGTTTTTGAAGTAAAGATCTGAATTTTAGGTAAAAAAAAGCTCCTAATTTCTTAGGAGCACCAAAAAGGAATTTATGAATAAAATCTCTAAAGTTTAGCTTTATCAAAGGAATCTCGATAAAACGCTAGCGATTATATTGACATATTCTGACAAATGCAAGCTTTTTCTTTACACAGATTTACAATTCTTTACAGTTTGCTATTTTTATAATCACTTCGACGGCTTTTTCCATCCCTTCGAGGGTAACTAATTCATGCTTGCTATGGAAATTATAGCCACCAGTAAAGATATTTGGGCAAGCCAATCCTTTTTCCGCTAAAAATGCCCCATCCGTTCCACCGCGTATTGGTTTATGATTTGGAGTAATACCGCAAGCTTTCATTGCTGCATCAGCAAGTTTAATCGCCTGTGGAACATTTTTGACAGTGTCATACATATTTTTGTAACTGTCTTCAATAACACATTCTACCGGCTCTTTCAGGCTTTTCTCTCTATTAAATTTTTCTACAAGTTGATAAATAAGCGCCTTACGTTGCTCAAAATTAGCTTGGTCAAAATCTCGAATTAGGTAATGTAATTCAACTTTCTCAATATCCCCCTTAAAATCATCTAAATGAAAAAAACCTTCTTTTCCTGATGTTTTTTCGGGAACATCATCTTTTGGAAAACCTTGTTGAAACTCACAAGCTAATGTAAGCGCATTCACTAATTTGTTTTTAGCATACCCCGGATGAATACCTCGTCCCTTTAAAGGTTATTTTTGCCGTTGCGGCATTAAAAGTTCTCATACTCGAGCTCGCCCACTTCTCCTCCATCGATGGTATATGCCCAATCACAAGGAAAATCCTCCAATGGGAAATAATGCATTCCTAAGCCAATTTCTTCATCAGGCGTAAATGCAACCCGAATATTGCAATGTGGTATATTTTTCCCGTTGCAAGACAGAAAAGTGCGGTCATAATTTCTGCGATTCCAGCTTTATTATCTGCACCAAGTAAAGTGGTTCCATCTGTCACAATCAAGGTTTTGCCAATAAGCTGATGTAAAAATGGATAATATACGGGACTAATAAACTCTTCCCCTAAACCTAATGCAATATCTCCTCCCCGATAATTTTCGATCACTTCAGGTTGAACATTTTTACCGCTGCATTGTGGGGATGTATCAAGGTGGGAAATAAAACCTATGGTTTGTGTTAATTCGGGATGATTTGAGGGTAAATAAGCTGTAACGACGGCATGCTTAGTCACATTGACATCTTGTAAGCCTAGTTCAATTAATTCTTGCTGCAAATGCAAAGCCAGCTTCATTTGCCCAGCAGAACTTGGCGAATGTTTTGCAGACGATTTAGATTGCGTATCAAACGCAACATAAGTTAAAAATCGCTCCAATAATTTATTATTATCTTGTTCTTCCATTTCGAAATTCTCCTTTGTTCTGCTGCTAGTCTAATCCTAAAAATCCTTGCAGTTCTTGATATATAACAAGAAAGTGAAGAGTTATAAAATTTTCTGAAAAAAGTGCGGTCAATATTTCAATAAAATTTTTTTCCTAAAAAAACGCGATTAAATCCTTTTTCATCATTAACAATTCGCTATATCATATCCGTTCAATTTTATGTCGCCCCTGCATCATTTTTTTGCAGGTTCATTTCTACTCAGTACCGATTAAATTGGTGAAATTAGGGAGAAAACCAAAGCTAGTGGAAAATCTGGTTCAAAAAAGCCTATTATTGAGCTTCGTTCAATCAAAAAAATCCTATGGTTCTAACACAATTATTAATGATTTTAATCTAACCATTAATAACGGTGAATTCGTCACAATTCTTGGCCCATCAGGCTGTGGTAAAAACCACAGTATTGCGTTTATTAGCGGGTTTAGAAGAATTAGATGAAGGTCATATTATTTTTGGACGGTGAAGATATTACTAATGTTCCGGCAGAAAAAAACGCCACATTAACACCGTATTCCAAAGTTATGCGTTATTTCCCGCATATGACTATTTTTTTGATAACGTGGCTTTTTGGTTTGCGTATGCAAAAAGTGGCAGAAAGCGAAATTAAACCTCGCGTTCTGGATGCATTGCGTATGGTGCAATTAGAAGAAATGGCCGATCGTAAACCTGCTCAACTTTCTGGTGGTCAGCAACAACGTATCGCAATTGCTCGTGCAGTTGTGAATAAGCCAAAAGTGTTGCTACTTGATGAATCTTTATCTGCGCTGGATTATAAGTTACGTAAACAAATGCAAAACGAACTTAAACAATTACAGCGTCAACTTGGCATTACCTTTATTTTCGTTACTCACGATCAAGAAGAAGCGATCACCATGTCTGACCGTATCGTCTTATTGCGTAAAGGTAAAATTGCACAAGATGGTTCACCACGTGAAATCTATGAAGATCCAGCTAACTTATTCGTTGCTCGCTTCATCGGCGAAATTAACGTATTTGATGCAACTGTGATTGAACGTAAATCTGACGATGAGCTACTTGCCAATGTAGAAGGTCGTGTATGTGATATTCACACCAGTATCTCTGCTGAAAAAGGTCAAAAACTACAAGTATTATTACGTCCTGAAGATATTGTGATTGAAGAGCTTGACGAAAATGAGCACTCAAATGCAATTATTGGTCGCATTGTGGATCGTACCTATAAAGGGATGACACTTGAGTCTACGGTCGAATTTGATCACAACGGTAAACGCGTATTAGTGAGCGAATTCTTTAACGAAGATGACCCACATATGGATCACAGCGTTGGTCAACGTGTAGGTATTACATGGCACGAAGGTTGGGAGGTTGTACTCAACGATGAAGATAATCAATAATAAATTTCAGAAAATTACTGTTGCAATTATCTTCAGTTGGTTAATCTTCTTTGTGCTAATTCCAAACTTATTGGTTTTAACCGTAAGTTTTTTAACCCGAGATGGTAGCGACTTTTATGCTTTGCCATTTACTTTAGATAACTACACTAACCTGTTTAATCCGCTTTATGCTCAGGTTGTGTGGAATTCATTGTATATGTCTGGCATCGCGACGATTATTTGCTTACTCATTGGCTATCCATTTGCCTTTATGGTCAGCAAAATTAATCCAAAATATCGTCCATTTTTATTGTTCCTCGTGGTATTGCCATTCTGGACAAACTCACTTATTCGTATCTATGGGAATGAAAGTATTCCTTGGTGTGAAAGGTGTGTTAAATACCATGTTAATGGATATGGGCATTTTTGAGTGAGCCTATTCGTATTTTTAAATACCGAAGTAGCTGTAATCATTGGTTTAGTGTATCTCCTTTTACCATTTATGATTCTACCGCTCTACTCTGCTATTGAAAAATTAGATGGACGTTTATTAGAAGCGGCAAGAGATTTAGGTGCGAATGCGGTTCAACGTTTCTTCCGTGTAATTTTGCCATTAACCATGCCCTGGGTATCGTAGCAGGGTTGTTTATTAGTATTACTACCAGCAATGGGCATGTTCTACGTGGCAGACTTACTTGGTGGTGCGAAAGTATTATTAGTTGGTAACGTAATTAAGAGTGAATTCTTAATTTCTCGTAACTGGCCATTCGGTTCGGCGATCAGTATCGGTTTAACCATCTTAATGGCATTGTTGATTTTCGTTTACTATCGTGCAAATAAATTGTTGAATAAGAAAGTGGAGTTAGAATAATGAGTCGTTTACTACGTAATATTTTTTTATGTTTGTGGTATACGCTTATTTGTATATCCCAATTATTATCTTTGGTGACTAACTCCTTTCAACGAAGACCGTTATGGTTTAAGTTGGAAAGGTTTTAGTTGGAACTGGTATGAGCGTTTATTTAATAACGATACCTTAATCCAGGCTGCGTTCCACTCTGTCACTATTGCTTTCTTTGCTGCAACGTTAGCCACTATTGTAGGTGGTTTGACCGCGATTGCACTTTATCGCTATCGTTTCCGTGGTAAACAAGCGGTAAGTGGTATGTTATTTATCGTCATGATGTCACCAGATATCGTAATGGCGGTTTCTCTACTTGCCTTATTCATGGTTGTAGGGATTTCGTTAGGTTTCTGGTCATTACTATTGGCGCACGTAACATTCTGTTTACCTTATGTTACCGTGACAATTTTCTCACGTTTAAATGGCTTTGATGCAAGAATGCTTGAAGCGGCGAAAGATTTAGGTGCTAGCGAAGTCACTATTTTGCGTAAAATTATCCTACCGCTTGCCTTTACCGGCAGTGGTATCTGGTTGGTTGTTAAGCTTTTACTATTTCATTAGATGATGTTGTTGTATCCTCTTTCGTAAGTGGTGTAAGCTATGAAATCCTACCATTGCGTATCTTCTCTCTTGTAAAAACAGGGGTAACACCAGAAGTAAACGCGTTAGCAACGATTATGATCGTGCTTTCATTAGGATTAGTAATTTTAAGCCAATTAGTTGCACGTAAAAATAATCATTAAACATTGATATAAAAAGGTTTCACAAATCTTTTAAGATCAAATAGAATACGCCTTGACGCACAATCAAGGCGTTTTTTTATACCTGCATTAATGCAGGTGGTTTTTTACCCCTCTTTTACGGAGAACAAACAAAAATGAAAAAATTTGCAGGTTTGCTTACTGCCGGTTTAGTTGCCGCTACATTAACTGCTTGTAACGACAAAGAAGCCAAGTCTGATGCAACAAAAGCACAGGCTCCAGCAAATGATACTGTGTACTTATATACTTGGACTGAATATGTACCAGATGGTCTTTTAGATGACTTCACAAAAGAAACTGGTATCAAAGTTATCGTAGCAAGTCTTGAATCTAATGAGACGATGTATGCCAAAATGAAAACCCAAGGTGATGCAGGCGGTTATGATGTGATTGCACCATCTAACTACTTCGTATCTAAAATGGCACGCGAAGGCATGCTACAAGAATTAGATCACAGTAAATTACCTGTTATCAAAGAATTAGACCCTGATTGGCTCAACAAACCTTATGACAAAGGCAATAAATACTCACTTCCTCAGTTGTTAGGTGCGCCAGGTATTGCATTTAATACCAATACCTATAAAGGTTCTGACTTCACTTCTTGGGGTGATTTCTGGAAACCAGAATACGCAAACAAAATCCAATTATTGGATGATGCGCGTGAAGTATTCAATATTGCGTTATTAAAAATTGGTCAAGATCCAAACACCAAAGATCCTGCAATTATCAAGCAAGCTTATGAAGAGTTATTGAAATTACGTCCAAACGTACTTTCTTTCAATTCAGATAACCCTGCAAACTCTTTCATCTCTGGTGAAGTAGAATTAGGTCAGTTATGGAATGGTTCTGTACGTATCGCGAAAAAAGAACAAGCGCCATTAAATATGGTGTTCCCAAAAGAAGGTCCTGTTCTTTGGGTTGATACTTTAGCGATTCCTAAAACTTCTAAAAACCCAGATGGTGCACACAAGTTAATTAACTACTTATTAGGTGCAAAAAGCAGCGGAAAAATTGACTTTAGCGATCGGTTACCCAACCGCTAACCTAGAAGCGAAAAAAGTACTTCCAAAAGAAATCACTGAAGATCCATCTATCTATCCACCAGCAGAAATTCTTCAAAAAAGCTACTGGCAAGATGATGTAGGTGATGCGATTCAATATTACGAACAGTATTACCAAGAGTTAAAAGCAGCAAAATAATGCGTTTTTAAGTGATAACAAAAAGTGCGGCCAAATTTAGCCGCACTTTTTTATATTTACCGTTTGAGAAGAAACTATTTATAGCGTTTTTTTGATGCGTTTTTATCTTGCTCTTGTAAACGTTCAAGCTTTTTCTTTAATTTGAATTTCCATACCACGATTAGTTGGGAAATAATACTGAGTATCTTTCAGTTCCGGTGGGAAATAATTTTCTCCAGCAGCATAAGCATTAGGTTCATCATGTGCATAACGATATTCAGCGCCATAACCTAATTCTTTCATTAAAGCCGTTGGCGCATTACGTAAATGAGGTGGCACATCGAAATCAGGAAACTCTTTTGCATGTTGTTTGGCTGCATTAAATGCATTATAAACCGCATTACTCTTCGGCGCTACGGCCAAATAAATAATGGCTTGCGCAATGGCTCGCTCTCCTTCATAAGCGCCCACTCTCGTAAAACAATCCCAAGCTGCTAGAGCCACTTGCATTGCGCGAGGATCAGCATTACCCACATCTTCTGAGGCAATCGCTAATAAACGTCTTGCAACATAAAGAGGATCTCCGCCTGCCGTGATAATTCGCGCATACCAGTAAAGCGCAGCATCTGCTGCGGAGCCTCGAATAGATTTATGTAAAGCAGAAATCAAATCATAAAAGCGATCACCTTGTTTATCAAAACGAGCTTGTCTCTCACCTAATACTTCTTTCAACAAAGTGCGGTCTAATTTTTTACCGTTTTCAGTTTCAGAAGCCATATCAACCATCAGTTCAAGACAATTTAAAGCCAGGCGAGCATCACCATTCACATATTCAGCTAAAACTTGTAGCAAATTCTCTTCTAAAAACTAACCGCTCTTTACCTAATCCTCGCTCAGGATCAGAAATCGCTTGTTGTAGAACTTGTTCGATTTCAGCCACTGTCAATGACTTGAGTAGATAAACTCTCGCACGAGAAAGCAATGCATTATTTAATTCAAAGGAAGGATTTTCCGTTGTCGCACCAATAAAAAAATAATCGTACCATCTTCGATATGGGGTAAAAACGCATCTTGTTGGCTTTTTGTTAAAAGCGATGCACTTCATCCACAAATAAAATCGTTTGTCGATCTGCAAGTCGATTTTTGTTTCGCGCGCTCAATTGATTCTCGAATTTCTTTTCACGCCACTTGTTACCGCTGAAATCCGTTCAACTTCTGCATTGATACGATGAGCAATAATTTCCGCCAGTGTTGTTTTTACCTGTACCCGGCGGTCCCCACAAAATCATAGAATGAACATGCCCTGCTTGAATTGCTTTTACGAAGCGGCTTTCCTTCCCCAATTAAATGCGTCTGTCCATAATATTGTTCCAAATTTGTTGGACGCATACGGGCTGCTAAAGGGCGAAAGTCATTTTTCAGCAAAAATCAAAATTAAGATTAGACATATTCTTTCCTTAATAAGCAAAAAGGTGTGAAGATTATCATTCACACCTTATGGATTATTTTTACCTTTACGTTGGTCATCCAATTCCACGCCTTTCGGTACGCTAAATTGGAATAAGCTATCAGCTAGTGTTTGATTCGTAATGTTACGCAACACATAAAGATTGGTTTGGCCATCTTTTTTTCTGTGGTGCTGAAATTTTTTAACACACCATTTGTATCTACGCGAATATCAAATTGTTTAATATTACTATTTTTCGCCTTCGGTTTTAACACAAACGTATCCGCATTCTGCGTCACTGAATACTGATTCCAGTGGCTTTTATCGTTACTGGTTAAAAGCACGAAAGGGGTATTATTTACCGCGTCCTTCACCCATTGAGCGGTGACTTGTTGCACGAATGGATCGTAGTACCAAAGGGTTTTACCATCTGCAATAATTTGTGTTTCTTGCGGTGATTTGGTATCCATACGGAAAAGATTTGGACGTTTAATTTGAAGTTTTCCACTTCCTTGTTGAACGTTTTTACCGCCAGCAGACGTCACAGTTTGTGAGAAATCAGCACTTAATACCGTTACTTGATTTAAGCGATTTTGTAGCTCATCTGCGGCATCAGCAAAGGCAAAGTTACTTGCGCTTAAAAGTGCAGTAAGTGCGGTCATTTTTAATAATGTTTTTTTCATTCTACTTTCCTTTTTGTAAAGTGAAACTTAAGAGAATTAATATTCGGAACGTCGAGCTAAAATTTCTCGTTTTCCATTTTTCATTGGGCCTAAAATACCTTGTTCTTCGAGCTGATCCATAATTCGAGCCGCTCGGTTAAACCCAACACTAAATTTACGTTGAACATAAGAAGTCGATGTATTGCCTGTGCTTAAGACAAACTCAACGACTTCATCAAATAATGCATCAAGATCGCCGCTGCTTGCAGTTGATTTTTCACCAGAGTCTTCATCATCCGCGCCGTCTAAAATGCCATCAATATAATTTGGTTTACCACGTGCACGCCAATCATCTGCTACACGCGCTACCTCATCATCACTCATAAAGGCACCGTGTACTCGAACAAGATCCGAAGAGCCTTGTCCTGAATATAACATATCACCACGGCCTAATAAGGCTTCTGCACCACCTTGATCCAGAATCGTTCTAGAGTCAATTTTACTTGCCACTGTAAAGGCGATACGGCTTGGAATATTGGCCTTAATCAAACCAGTAATCACATCTACTGATGGGCGTTGTGTGGCTAAAATCAGGTGAATACCAATCGCACGGGCTTTTTGTGCTAAGCGAGCAATTAACTCTTCAATTTGTTTGCCTGCAACCATCATTAAGTCAGCAAACTCATCAACGATCACAACAATATAACTCAATTTTTCTAATGGAGGCGGCATTTTATCCATTGTATCAGCCAGGTTTCCAAATTGGGTTTGGAATTGGCATATCGAGTTTTTCATATTCTTCAATTTTTTCGTTATACCCTTCAATGTTACGCACACGTAAGGCTGACAATAATTGATAACGACGTTCCATTTCATCTACGCACCAACGCAATGCATTCGCCGCTTTTTTCATATCCGTCACCACAGGGGTAAGCAAGTGTGGAATATCGTTATAAATAGAAAGCTCAACCACTTTCGGGTCAATCATAATAAATTTCACTTCGTCCGGTGTCACACGGAAAAGCAAACTTAAAATCATGGTATTCACACCAACAGATTTACCAGAGCCTGTTGAACCTGCAACAAGTAAGTGAGGCATTTTAGCCAAATCAACTACAACAGGTTTTCCGCTGATATCTTTACCCAAAGCCATTGAAAGCAATGATGTTGAGGAACGGAATTCATTACTATCGAGCACATCACGCAATGGCACTATTTGACGGTGTGCATTTGGCGTTTCAATACCAATATAAGGTTTGCCTGGAATCACTTCCGCCACACGAATCGCACGGAACATCAATGCACGTGCTAAATCGGTATCTATACTTGTTACTTTGGATGCTTTTACACCCGGTTGTAATTCAAGCTCATAACGAGTCACCACAGGGCCAACTAACACATCTTGTACCGTTGCTTTGACATTAAAATTCTTTAATTGTTGTTCTATGCGTGCGGATGTGTCTAAAATTTCTTCACGCGTAATATCTTGAGCCTGCGTTGGACGATGCTCAAGTAAATCTAAACTTGGTAATGGTGTCGTTGGTTTTTCACGTTTATTCGTTGGCTGTTGGAATGCGGGATGAATAAGCGTATCAGAATACGGCTTATAGGTTGTTTCAGTTGCATTCTCAATATGAATTTCACGCGCTTTAACTGGTGAAGCTGTCGGCTCATTCAAGATCACTTTTAATGCATCTTCAGCATTTGAGGCTTTTGCTCGCACTTCCATTTCTTGCATACGAGCTTGCTCTTGCGCAGCAAACTGACGCGCTAATTCATCTTCTAAACCATCATTTTCTGATTCTAAAGATTCATCATAAGTTGGATAAAGTGCGGTCGTATTTTCAGGTGTTTTTAGTGACACTTTTGGTATGACATTTTCTTCAAAAATATCATCTGACTCATCCGCACTTTGATGATTCACGTGTGAGTTTTTTTCCATGTTGCTGAAAAAAATCTTCTTTTGTTGGTAATTCAACGGAAGAAGAGGCAGAAATAGACACATTCGGTAAATTGTCAGATTCAACCGTGAAGCCTTTTAAACTTATCTTCTAATTTTTTTCAACATCTGCAGGCTCTGAAAGCACTTGGTGAGGATAGCCCACTGATATTAATTAGTTGCTCAGGCTTAACAAAGGTATTTTCAGCCCTCATCCTCTTTTTCATGTTCTGTAGATTCAGTTTCCAATTGAGAATCAGAGAAAGCAAGTTGTTGAGGTGCCTCAATCACAATTTGTTCAAGATCATCTACAGAAGTATGTTCTGCTTGCTCTTCTTCTGCCGGTTGATTTTTCATGGTTAGCCAGTGATAGAATTTCACAATTAAACGAATTAATGATGCACCGGAACAGAAAATAAAGCCTACAACTGCACAGATAAAGCCTACTAAAATACAGCCAAACTTACCGAGTGTAGGATATAAATTCACCACTAAGCTGCCACCAAATACGCCACCAGCTAGATAGTAGTTCGTATTTGAAAGCAGCAATGTTGCCATCATGGTTAAGCCAACAATGAGAGCAATAAAGCCAAAGGAACGTAATGCAATACGGGTTACAGAGAGAGAATGCACCGCTTTGGTTTTCAGTAAATAAATCGGTACGATAAAAATGACAAACGGAATGAGATGACCGACATAGCCGAGAAAAACAAAAAACGCATCAATTAACCAAGCACCAAAAGCACCGGCTTTATTAATGGTTTCAGTTTGAAAACTTGCTGTAGACCAAGAGTTATCTAATGGCGTATAGCTTGACCATGCCACGATTAAATATAAACCTAAAAGTGCGGTCAATCCGAGCAATAATTCTGCTAAATATTGTTTCGGTGTAAATCGTTTTGTAATTCGTTTAATCATTTTTTTATTTTTAGTACGAGATAATTAGTTTGTTTTCACTTCTTCCATGACGACATAAGTTCGGGTGTCATTCACACCAGGTAAGCGCAATAATGTGGTACCCAATAATTTTTCGATATGCGGCCATATCTGCTACACGTGTCTTGAGTAAATAATCGAAATCACCTGATACCAAATGACATTCGAGAATTTCATCAAGCGCTTGAATCGCGGCATTAAACTCTTCGAAAACATCCGGTTTACCACGCACAAGCGTAATTTCAACGATCACCAATAAAGGCGCATCCAGTAATTCAGGATTTAATAGCGCCCGATAGCCCATAATCACACCTTGTTTTTTTCTAAGCGTTTTTACCCTTTTCTAAACAAGGCGTTGGCGATAACCCCAACTTTCTTTGATAAATCGATATTAGAGATTTTTACCGTTGCGTTGTAATTCATTTAAGATTTTTGATATCAATGCTATCCAACGCTTTATTTAATTTCTTTTCCATAACCTTTCCTTATGTACGGCGCATATTCTATCTAATTTATCAAAAACTTTCAGTAATCAGACAACAATAGGACAACGTTTTTTTAGAAATTATCCAAAATGGCTAGTGCATCAGCGAGTTTTTTCACCGTAAAAACTTCCATATTCTCAACCGCACTTTTTCGGCTTATTGGCAAAAGGGACAATCGCGCGTTTAAAACCATGTTTTGCGGCTTCACTAATACGTTCTTGACCGCTGGTTACCGGTCGAATTTCACCGGCTAGCCCTACTTCACCAAAGACAACTAAATCTTGTGGCAATGGACGATTACGGAAACTCGAAATTAATGCAAGCAATAACGCAAGATCCGCCCCGGTTTCTCCGACTTTTACCCCGCCAACGACATTCACAAAAACATCTTGATCCGACATTTGTAGCCCACCATGGCGATGTAATACCGCAAGCAATAATGCTAAACGATTTTGTTCTAGCCCTACTGCCACACGACGCGGATTAGCGAGCATGGAATGATCCACCAAACGCTTGAATTTCCACCAAAAAGCGGACGCGTTCCTTCCCAAAGCACCATGACTGAGCTACCAGGCGTTTGTTCATCTCCTCGGCTTAAGAAAAATCGCTGATGGATTTTTCACCTCGCGCAAGCCTTGCTCGGTCATACCAAATACCCCTAGCTCATTCACTGCGCCAAAACGGTTTTTTATGGCTACGTAACGTACGGAAACGGGAATCTGCCTCCCCTTCCAGCAATAAACGAACAGTCAATGGCATGTTCCAATACTTTCGGACCAGCAAGGGTACCATCTTTGGTGACATGCCCAACCATAATGATGGCGACCTGTCGGGTTTTCGCATAACGAGTCAGGAAAGAGGCGCATTCACGCACTTGTGCCACGCTTCCTGGAGAAGATTGAATATCCGAAAGATGCATAACCTGGATCGAATCCACCACAATAATTTGAGGTTTCAACTGATCCGCCAAATTACAAATTTGCTCAACAGACGTTTCAGATAACATATTTAATTTATCTGTCGGCAGATTTAAGCGATTAGCTCGCATGGCGACTTGTTGAAGCGACTCTTCCCCTGTTACATAAAGTGCGGTCATATTTTTTGCTAATCCACACATCACTTGAAGTAACAAGGTACTTTTCCCCGCACCAGGATGCCCACCAATTAAAATGGCACTCCCTGGTACGATCCCGCCGCCTAATACGCGATCTAATTCTTTAAATCCACTGGTGAAACGCGGTGTTTCTTGTAAGCTAATTTCAGAAAGTGTTTGGATTTTTGCACGGGTTTCTCCTGCATAACCACTAAAACGATCATTTTTTGCGGAATTTGAGGCTGAAATTAACCGCACTTCACTAATGGTATTCCAGGCTTTACAGGCAGAACACTGCCCTTGCCAGCGCGAAAATTCAGCGCCACAATCATTACATACATAAGCGGTTTTAGGAGCTTTTGCCATTTTTATTATCCTTTAGAGAAGCCGTTTTACGCCATCAACATCATTAAGCCAAGCATTCTTTCAAAATACGCTCGACTCTTTAATAACGCTTTTAACTTCTCAATAGTTTGAAAATTATCTTTTGTTTCGCTATGAAAGGTAATCAAGCCTTTTTATTTCATTAAGGAAAAAAATTGATTACTTGCTAATAACTCAGCTGATCGATTTTTCTTCCAGTTTTTCAAACAAGGCTTTGTTGTCATCATAATAATGATAAAGATTGAAAAAAATGCGCCCACACGTTCAACAGTTTTCATAAAATCGAAAAGCAAACACATCTGTTGGGAAATGAAAGCGTTTCCTCAATCAATTGCTGCTCCATTTTCATGACAGCACTTAATTGTTCGCGAGAATCAACCGCACTTTCCCTCACGTTCTTCTTTTTAAGAAATCCCGCCATTTATTTAACCAATCAATCAGAAGTTGTTTACTGCCCTAGTTGATAGCCTCGTTTTCGCTTTACTTGCTGAACTAAAAATACACATCCTGTTCAAAAAGGTAAAAAGTGAGACAAAATAGAAAAAGATCTGAAACAAGCCCTTCTTTTTAATTCAAATTCAATTTCGCAGATAGGCTGTGTTTTTCTCCCCTGATAGAATCTTCCCTTGATCAAAAAGCCACTTCAATTTTTTTGATGCACCAAATGCAATCAACCAAAAAAAGTGCGGTTAAAATCTGTTGAGAAAAATCGGCTGTAATGCAGCGGAAGGCAAATGTTCAAATGGATACAATGATGTTAATTGTGCCGATGTAGGTACTGAATCATCAGGTATAGATAAATTATATTCTGGACGACTATGCAATCCGCCAACCACTTTTCCGTCAGTTTTTAAGGTAAGTGTGAAATCATTATTTTCTCGACGGACACGCAATCCCATTTTTTTTTTCGCCAAAAAATGATCGGGATAATCGAAATAAGTATTTCCTAGAAAGATCGTATTTTTGCTCTAAGATATTGAATTGATTGAGGTGTGTTTTTAGGATATCGAAGGCATCAGGGGTGACTGCAAGCTTTAATTCAACTTCATTACTCATTTTATTTTTCCTTATCAATTTTAACTGTTTAAATATACAGATAATTTTATACAAATCAAGATCTTTTTCGTGTATTTCCTTATAAAATCAGGTAATATGCAACGGAAATTTTAACCCTTGTTATGGAGTAAAACACCTATGGCAATGAATAATATTCTCGGATTATTTGCCCAGTCTCCTCTAAAACCTCTGCAAAAACATTCTAAAAAAGTCACAGAATGTTGCGATTTATTAATTCCATTCTTTCAACATACCTATTTAAAACAATGGGATGAAGCAGAAAAAGTACGTTTAGACATTTCTCAAGGTGAACGTGAAGCAGACGGTTTAAAACGTGAAATTCGTTTGAAATTGCCTCGTGGTTTATTTTTACCTATCGATCGTACTGATTTATTGGAATTAGTTACCCAATTAGACAAATTAGCTAACTTTGCTAAAGATATTTCAGGTCGTATGATTGGTCGCCAATTCGGCATTCCAGAAGAAATGCAAGAAAGTTTCTTAAAATATGTTGAACGTAGTTTAGACTCTATTCATCAAGCACATCGCGTGATTGAAGAGATGGATCAATTACTTGAAACCGGTTTTAAAGGCCGTGAACTTAAATTAGTGAATACCATGATCCAAGAGTTAGATTCTATCGAAGATGATACGGATCAAATGCAAATTCAATTACGTAAAATGTTGCTAGGTATTGAAAGTCGTTATAACCCAATTGATGTGATGTTCTTGTATAAAGTCATCGAGTGGGTGGGCGTATTAGCCGATCAGGCACAACGTGTTGGCTCTCGTATTGAATTAATGCTAGCTCGCTCTTAATTTTGACGACATTAACTACAACATAGGAAATTCACTATGGAAATTATTAATGCATACGGCTCGTGGTTAGTCTTAATTACCGCGGTATTCGGCTTTTTTATGGCATTTGGTATTGGTGCCAACGACGTATCAAACTCAATGGGGACTTCCGTAGGTTCGGGAACCATTACAGCAAAACAAGCGATTATTATTGCTTTAATTTTTGAATCTGCAGGGGCTTATTTAGCCGGTGGTGAAGTAACTGAAACCATTAAAAGCGGTGTTATCGATCCGACTCAATTTATCGAATCTCCCAGATCTCTTAGCATTAGGGATGCTTTCAACGCTCTTTGCCTCAGGTGCTTGGTTATTTATCGCCACTAAAATGGGCTGGCCTGTTTCGGGTACCCACACCATCATCGGTGCTTTAATTGGTTTTGCTTGTATTACAATTGGTCCCTGGTTCTGTTGACTGGTCTACAATCGGTGGAATTGTTGGTAGCTGGTTTATCACGCCAGTGATTGCGGGACTTTTAGCCTATACCATCTTTGCGAGTATCCAAAAACTCATATTTGATACTGAGAACCCACTGAAAAATGCACAAAAATATGGTCCTTACTACATGGCTATTACTGTATTTGTGCTTTGTATCGTCACGATGGCAAAAGGTTTAAAACACGTTGGTTTAAATCTTTCAACAAATGAAACGCTCGGTATTTCATTGCTAATCAGCATCATTGGTATGATTTTTCTGCCACTTCTACTTCCGCAGTAAAAGATTCACTGAAAAAGCAGCAAAAGGCGCATTCGGTTCAGTCGAAAAGATTTTTAGTATCTTAATGCTTTTAACTGCTTGTGCAATGGCATTCGCACATGGTTCTAATGACGTAGCCAATGCAATTGGTCCGCTTTCTTCTGTGGTATCGATCGTGGAAAATGGGGGACAAATCCTTAGCGGTGGAAAATTAGCTTGGTGGATTTTACCTTTAGGTGCATTAGGTATCGCAGTTGGTCTGATTGCGATGGGACAAAAAAAGTGATGGCAACTGTAGGATCTGGTATTACCGATTTAACTCCGAGCCGTGGTTTTGCCGCACAATTTGCAACAGCGATGACCGTTGTAGTGGCATCTGGTACTGGGTTTACCTATCTCCACGACACAAACCCCTAGTGGGTGCAATCTTAGGTATCGGTTTCGCGCGCGGTATTGCGGCACTTAACTTAACAGTTATCCGTAACATCATTAGTTCATGGGTTGTGACGTTGCCAGCGGGTGCATTCTTCGCGATTATGATTTTTCTACGTCCTTCGCGCGATTTTTCCATTAGTATAATTATTAAAAGTGCGGTTATTTTTCATTGTATTTTCTAACCGCACTTCCTTCACGAATCTAGGAAGTATTATGTCAAAAGTGAGCAAACTTTTATTTTCTTGTGTTTTATTAGGCTCAACCATTGGAACAGTACAAGCTGAAACGCAATATGTGACAGAAAATCTGAACACATATTTACGCAAAGGTGCAGGCGATCAGTTTAAGATCGCGGGTGCAATCCAATCTGGCGAAGCGGTAACAGTCTTAGGACAAGAAGGAAAATATACCCTAATTCGTGATAATAAAAATCGCGAGGCATGGATTTTAACCTCGGAACTGAGTTCTACGCCAAGTAGCCGTGAAGAAAATCCAAGATTGAAAGCGCAGGTTCAAGAACTGACTTTGAAGCTGAGTCGCGTTGATTCAGATTGGCAGCAACGTACAAACGAAATTCAACGTCGTAGTAAACAAGCGGAACAACAAAGCAGTGAATTGCTTGAGCAAAATTCACAACTTAAACGTGAATTAGAAATGACGAAAAATAAAAATCGTGATTTAGAAGCAATGTTTGATGCGAATAAACGCGAAATTGCGATCCAATGGTTTATTTATGGCGGCTCAGTATTAGGGTGTAGGTTTATTAATTGGCTTAGTATTACCTCACATTTTACCCAAGACGTAAACGTCGTGATAGCTGGTAATGATTCATCATTGAGGTAGGCATTTGCCTACCTTTTTCTTTATATTTGATGGGAGAGTAAAATGGAAATTTATCTTGTCGGCGGTGCTGTACGCGATCAACTTTTAGGTTTACCAGTAAAAAGATCGTGACTGGGTCGTCGTGGGAGCAACACCAGAAATGTTGCTGGCTCAAGGTTACCAACAAGTTGGCAAAGACTTCCCTGTTTTTTTCTCAATCCTGAAAGCCATGAAGAATATGCGCTTGCCCGTACAGAACGAAAAATCAGGCAAAAGGCTACACTGGATTTATTTGTGATTTTTTTCAGATGATATTACGCTTGAACAAGATTTAATTCGTCGAGATCTCACCATTAATGCCATTGCCCAAGACAAACGATGGCAAAGCTGCACGATCCTTATCATGGCGTAGAGGATATTCATCAACGTATTTTTGCGTCATATTTCCCCCGCTTTTTGCTGAAGACCCACTTCGTGTATTACGTGTCGCACGCTTCGCTGCTCGTTTCCATCATTTAGGTTTCTCAATTGCCGAAGAAACCCTTAAATTAATGGCTGAACTCACTGAACAAGGCGAACTCGCCCACCCTAACGGCTGAGCGTGTTTGGATGGAAACGGAAAAAAAGCATTAAATGAGCCACATCCTGAAAATTTATTTTTGAAACGCTGCATCAAGTTGGGCGCACTCAAAGTGCTCTTCCCTGAGATTGCCGCCTTAGATGGTGTACCGAATCCCAGCCAAATATCATCCTGAAATTGATAGCTTTGTTCATACCATGCTCGTATTACAGCAAGCCGTTAAACTTACAGAAAATACCAATTTGAATAAAAAGTGCGGTCCGTTTTGCTGCGATTTGTCATGATCTTGGAAAAAGCCCTTACCCCCAAAAAGAAATGTGGCCTAGTCATCATGGACATGAAAAAAAGCGGGGATTAAACCGACTCGTTCATTATGCAAACGCCTTTAGAGTCCCTAATTATCTTCAAGAATTAGGCGAATTAACTTGCGAATATCACACGCATGCACACAAAGCATTAGAACTTCGCCCAGAAACAGTAGTGAAACTCTTTAATACTTTTGATGTTTGGCGCAAGCCTCAGCGCTTTGAGGAATTTTTTTATTGGTATGTTTATCTGATACTCGCGGACGAACTGGCTTTGAAAATAAAGAATATCCGCAAATTGATTACCTCAAAACACTTTATCAAGCTGCTCTAGCTGTTGATGTGCAACAAGTGATTTCCGATGGTTTTGAAAAAGCAAAGGTATTCGAGATGAATTAACACGTCGAAGAATTACCGCAGTGAAAGCCGAGAAAACTCGCTTAAATGCTTAATCGAGCTTTTACTAAAAAGTAAACTAACCCTTACAATATGTGCAATTTTTTAGTAAATATTTTGTTATGAAATTATTAAAATCTCTTCTCGCACCTGTATTTGCAAGTGTGATCTTGTCTGCTTGTACCCTTGATGCAGAGCGCCCAACAGATGTTCAACATATCGATAAGAACGATATTACGTGGCAACAGCACCTCAAAAAAATCAAACAAATTCAATCTTATAGCACAAAAGGACAAATTGGTTACATCAGTCCACAAGAGCGTTTTTCTAGTCGCTTTGAATGGCAATATCAAAACCCGAAAGCCTATAAGTTAAAACTTTATTCTCTGATCAGCAAAACGACGCTAACTATGGAAATGCATCCAAACGGGATGACAATTTCAGATAATAAAGGCAATCAACAATCTGATAAAAATGCCAAATTATTGTTACGTGAAATCATCGGAATGGATGTGCCATTAGAGCATTTAGCTTATTGGTTAAAAGGTCAGCCAGCAGATAACGCAGATTACCAAGTTGGAACTAATCATCTTTTATCCGAATTTAGCTACCCGCTTGATGGTTCGATTTGGACAGCTGATTACCTAAGCTATCATCCGGATAATTCGATGCCTGAAAATATTCTGTTAAAGAATAAAAGTACATCACAAACCCTAAAAATTCGTGTGGATGAATGGGCGTTCTAATGAAAACACATCACTTTTCGACCGCACTTTCAACTTCTCTTGGAAAGCCTAACCGCTTTCCAAGCCCCGCAAAACTCAATTTATTTCTCTATATAAACGGTAAACTGCCAAACGGCTACCACGAATTACAAACCCTTTTCCAATTTCTTGATTTCGGCGATTGGCTCACTATTGATATTTGCCAAGATAAACAAATCCGCATCTCTCCTGAAATTCCAGGCTTACCTCTAGAACAAAACTTAATCTATCGTGCAGCGACACTCCTACAAGAAAAAACAGGCTGTACACTCGGCGCGACAATTCATTTAGATAAAATTCTGCCAATGGGCGGTGGGATTGGCGGTGGCTCATCCAATGCCGCAACGACTCTGCTTGCTTTGAACTATTTATGGCAAACCCATCTATCCATTGATGAACTTGCCGAACTTGGGCTAAAACTCGGGGCTGATGTGCCTATCTTCGTTCATGGCCAAGCCGCTTTTGCAGAAGGTGTGGGTGAAAAAATTCAATACTGCGAACCACAAGAAAAATATTATGTGGTACTAAAACCTGAAACTGCGATTTCTACTGCGGTGGTCTTTAGTGATCCCGATTTGCCACGCAATACAAAAAAAAGATCCCTTGTACAGCTTTTAAACCAACCGTTTGCAAACGATTGCGAAAAAGTCGTGCGAACTCAATATCCTGAAGTTGAAAAAGCCCTACTATGGTTGCTACAATATGCACCAGCCAGATTAACCGGAACCGGGGCTTGTGTTTTTGCTGAATTTGATGATGAAAAATCAGCACAAGCTGTTTTCCAACAAAAACCGGAGGAATTTTTCGGCTTTGTTGCTAAAGGATTAAACGTTTCACCATTACATGCGATGTTGAAACAACTCTCGACCAACCAATCTATCTACACTCAACCTGAGGTTATATAAAATGCCAGACATTAAACTCTTTGCTGGAAATGCTACGCCTGAGCTAGCGAAAAAGATTTCTGAACGTCTTTACATTTCATTAGGCGATGCCACCGTTGGACGCTTTAGCGATGGTGAAATCCAAGTGCAAATTAATGAAAATGTGCGTGGTGCAGATGTGTTTATTATTCAATCCACTTGTGCACCAACGAATGACAACCTGATGGAATTGATTGTAATGGTTGATGCTTTACGTCGTGCATCTGCCGGCCGTATTACTGCCGTTGTTCCTTATTTTGGTTACGCTCGTCAAGATCGTCGTGTGCGTTCTGCTCGTGTTCCAATCACTGCTAAAGTGGTTGCAGATTTACTTTCAACTGTAGGAATTGACCGCGTATTAACTTGTGACTTACACGCAGAGCAAATCCAAGGTTTCTTTGATGTACCAGTTGATAACGTATTCGGTTCACCGGTTTTACTTGATGATATCTTGAAGAAAACCGATCTCGTCAATCCTATCGTTGTATCTCCAGATATCGGCGGTGTGGTACGTGCACGTGCGGTAGCGAAATTATTAAACGATACCGAAATGGCGATTATCGACAAACGTCGTCCACGCGCAAACGTATCACAAGTTATGCACATTATCGGGGATGTCGCAGATCGTGATTGTATCCTTGTGGATGATATGATTGATACAGGTGGTACATTATGTAAAGCGGCTGAAGCATTAAAAGAACGCGGTGCAAAACGCGTATTTGCTTACGCAACCCACGCCGTATTCTCTGGCGCAGCAGCGCAACATTTAGCAAGCGATGCCATTGATGAAATCGTGGTAACTGATACCGTTCCACTTTCACCAGAAATGAAAGCGCTTGGTAAAGTACGCGTGCTGACTCTTTCAACTATGCTTGCTGAAGCAATTCGTCGTATCAGCAATGAAGAATCTATTTCAGCAATGTTTGAATAATTCTTTCGCTTAGCATTCATTTTAAAAGTGCGGTCAGAAAATCCAGTGTTTTTTGAGCGCACTTTTTTATGCTATCGACTAAAAAAATAGATAGAAAAAAAGTGCCCCTACTGGGGCACTACTCGAAAAGCAAAATAGATGTCGGCTATTTAAAAAAATAGCACTTATTTTTAGTGGTTTAAGAATACGGCAAAGTACTTTTTATTGCAAATAGCAATTTTCAAATTTGTGAGCTAAATCACGCTTTTTCTTCACTTTTTTATTTTCAATCGTTTGCGTATAAAAAAGGGGAGCATATAGCTCCCCTTCTCCTAGAAATAGAAATTAAATTAGCCGTTAATAAATTTTTTTCGCCTAATTCAATATCAGCACGCAATGTTGGTAACATTGCTTCTAAAAGCTTCTTGTTCAAATTTGCTTAAGGTACCGATTGGTAAAAATTTCTTCTACCCCTTCTTTACCTAAACGTACTGGTTGAGCGAAGAAACGTGCATATTTGCCATCACCTTCCACATAAGTACATTCAACGACAGTTTCGCCACTTAAGCCTTTCACTAATGAACGAGCAAAACGTGCTGCCGCTTGAGCCATAGAAAGTGTCGCAGAACCGCCACCTGCTTTTTGCTTCAACCACTTCGGTACCTGCATTTTTGGATACGTTTTGTTAATGGTGCGATTTCCTCTCTTTCCACTCAGCATATTGAACTTGTGAAAGTAATGGAAGAATGGTTACACCTGAGTGACCACCAATTACTGGTACGCTTGTACGAGAAACATTTAAGCCTTTTTAATTCAGAAACGAAATGTTTCAGAACGTAATACGTCTAAAGTGGTGACACCGAATAATTTACGTTTGTCGTAAACACCTGCTTTTTTTCAACACTTCTGCAGCAATTGCAACAGTCGTATTCACAGGGTTGGTGATAATACCTACACAAGCTTTTTGGACAAGTTTTTTTGCAACATGTTCAATTAAGTTGCGCACGATACCCGCATTGATATTGAAAAGATCTGAACGATCCATACCCAGGGTTTACGTGCAACCCCTGCAGAAATTAAAAACGACATCAGCACCTTTTAGTGCAGGTGTTGGATCTTCACCCGCAAAACCTTCTACTTTAACCGCTGTTGGGAATATGACTCACATCTTTAGCCACACCCGTGTCACTGGTGCGATATCATAAAGTGCTAATTCACTTTCAGCGGGTAATTGTAATTTAAGTAATAAGGCTAATGCTTGACCAATGCCGCCTGCTGCGCCTAATACTGCAACTTTCATAAAATACTCCTCATGTATTAATTAATCCTAACTAGGTAGAATTCTAAAGTCTTAGCCGTTAAATTACAAACAGAGAAGTTCAATTATGCGATCTCAGCTCAAACTTTTTCAAACAACAAATTCATTTTCAATTGCTTAAAATGAATTTTTTTATGCAATTCTTATGCAAATTCCCCTATATGAGAATAACTATGTCTGATCAATTAACAAAAGCATTTAAAGAACTGCTAAACCAAGAGCGATTTGCTTCTCAAAGTGAAATCGTTGAAGCCTTAAAGAATCAAGGATTCCAAACCATTAATCAATCTAAAGTTTCACGTATGTTAAGCAAATTTGGTGCGGTTCGTGCAAGAAATACCAAAATGGAAATGGTGTATTGCTTGCCTAGCGAATTAAGTGTGCCCGCCACCAGCAGTCCATTAAAAAATTTGGTTTTGGATATTGATCACAATGATTTCGTCATCGTCATCAAAACCTCTCCAGGTGCGGCTCAGCTGATTGCCCGTTTACTAGACTCCATTGGTAAACCAGAAGGGATTTTTAGGCACGATTGCTGGAGATGACACTATATTTGTCACGCCCAACAAAAATACAACAATTAAAAGCGCTTTTTAGCACAAATTCAAGCGCTCTTTGAGAGCAGCTTATAATGAATATCTTAGTGACTGGTGGAACAGGATTTGTTGGGAAAAGCCTTTAGTTACAGCGCTACTTTCACGTGGTGATAGCGTTACAGTATTAACGCGCTCTATTGAAAAAGCTCAATCTGTATTTTTCCTGAAAAAACACCTCAATTTTTGACCGCACTTTCAACACTCAAAGACTTAAATACCTTTGATGCGGTTATTAATCTTGCTGGAGAGCCCAATCTTCGATAAAAAATGGACGGTTCAACAAAAAGAAAAACTGCGTCATAGCCGTATTGATTTAACACAGCAGCTTGTTCAACTTATTAACCAAAGTGAATATCCCCCAGCTCTGATTTCAGGTTCTGCAACCGGTATTTATGGAAACTGTGGTGACGAGCAGATCACTGAAAACACAAATCCAAGTACTCAATTTACCGCACAGCTTTGTATTGATTGGGAAAATGCGGCAAAGCAAGCCAACACAAGAGTCTGTTTAGTGAGAACCGGATTAGTACTTTCTCCAAAAGGTGGGGCTTTTGCTAAAATTCTACCGCTCTATCGCTTTGGACTAGGCGGAAAATTAGGGAATGGTGAGCAATATTGGAGCTGGATCACGTTAGAGGATATGGTAAAAGGCCTGCTCTTTTTACTTGATCATAACGCTTGCGAAGGGGCATTTAATTTTACCGCACCACATCCTGTTAAAAACAAGACCTTTAACCAATTATTAGGTAAAGCATTACATCGTCCTTGTTTTTGCTCAAGTACCTCAATTTTTTTATTAACTACTATTCTAGGCGAGCGCGCTTGCATTCTTTTTAGACAGTCAGAATGCCTATCCAAAACATTTGCTAGATTGTGGATTTACATTCCAATACTCAGAATTAAGTGATTATTTCCATAATATACTTTAAAAACAAAAAGGCTGGTAAAAACAGCCTTTATTATTTTTTTCATATCCATTAGCTAAATATTCTGAAAATTCCCTACGGTGTGAAAAGATCCAAATACCAGCACAATGTCACTTTTTATATGCATTTTTAATCGCACTTGTACACCTTCAATAACAGAATCTTCAGAAACACTTTTTTGCTGATGGATAAACTGATGTTAATTTTTGCATTTAAGTTATCACCTGATTGACCGCGGTAACCACCTAATGTGACACAATGCCGTTGGTCAATCACAGAAGTCAGTTGGGTAAACACCGACTCGGCATCTTTATCTTTTTAACATACCCTGCAAAACGGCAATGATTCGACCTGAAATTTGTGTTTTAAGTGCGGTCAATTTTTCAGCTAAATATTTTGCTGCATGGGGATTATGCCCAACATCGATGATCACTTTTTGGCAACTGTGAATAGGATACATTCAAGCGTTCTGCCAATTTTTCTAATTGATTACCTTTCAATTGTTGGAAACGACCCACTAATTCCACTTCAATTAATGAACGTTTAATGGTCTCGACAGAAATATCAAAAGGCAGCTGTTCAGCAGCCAGCGGTTGCAGCATTAGCTAATGGAATTTGGGCAAAACGGCAGATTTTCTAACCGTACTTTTATTACTCTGCCACATCCAAGTTTGCCTCCATAGCTTTTAAATGACCAAGTGACATCTCGGCGTGAAACGTAGCAATGTAATTTCTCTGCTTGTTCTAACATAGGTTGCGGAACATTGGGTTCGCCAATCACAATCGGTTTATTCGCGCGGAAAATCCCCGCTTTTTCAAAACCAATTTCTTCGCGAGTTGAACCTAGAAAATCTGTATGATCAATATCAATACTGGTGATAACTGCCAGATCATTATCAACAATATTGGTTGCATCTAAGCGTCCACCAAGCCCCACTTCTAAAATGACGACATCAAGCTTCGCTTGTTTGAATAAATGCAAAGCTGATAAGGTGCTAAATTCAAAAATAAGTGAGGGACTGAGTTTTATGCTTTTTCGATGAAATCAAAAAGAAGCGGTATGCATTTCATCTGGCAAGTCTTGATTTTTGAATACGAAACACGTTCGTTATAACGCAATAAATGAGGTGAGGAATACACGCCCACACGCAAACCGTGATTTAACAAAAATAGTTTCAGCAAACGGCACGTTGTGCTCTTTACCATTTGTCCCCCACTGTGATCACATAAGGTGCGGGATTCAAAAGATCCAATTCTTCTGCCACAGATTTAATACGATCCAGCCCTAAATCAATAGCACTTTAAAGTGACTGTTTTCCAATAAGAAAGCCACTCAGCGAGTGGCGAAGTGGCTAAATTCATTGTATTACTCATGTTCAACAACTTCTGCTTCAACAAAAGGTGAAGGTTGATTGGTGAGTTTGCTTAAAAGGTTTCCAAGGGTTGAACGCATTTCTGAACGTTTCACGATCATATCAATCGCCCCTTTCTCGAGTAAGAATTCACTACGTTGGAAGCCTTCTGGTAATCTTTCACGTACGGTTTGTTCGATAACACGTGGGCCTGCAAAACCGATTAATGCTTTTGGTTCAGCAATGTTTACATCACCTAACATCGCAAAACTTGCAGATACACCACCTAATGTTGGATCCGTTAATACAGAAATAAACGGTACACCTTTTTCACGCATTTTCGCTAATACCGCACTGGTTTTCGCCATTTGCATTAATGAGAAAAGTGCTTCTTGCATACGTGCACCGCCACTTGCAGAGAAACATACAAATGGACAGTTTAATTCAATGGCTTTTTCTGCCGCTTTTACAAATTTTGAACCCACAACAGAGCCCATTGAACCGCCCATGAAACTAAAGTTAGATGCGGCAACAACTACAGGCATGTTGTAAAGTGTACCCGTCATTGTGATTAACGCATCTTTTTCACCGGTTTCTTTTTGTGCAGCAGTAATACGATCTTATATTTTTAAATCTTTAAATTTAAGAATATCTTTTGGTTCTAAATCAGCCGACAATTCTTGGCTTGAACCTTCATCTAACAAGGCTAAAAGGCGCTCACGAGCATCAATACGCATATGATGACCGCATTTTGGACAAACATGTAAATTACGTTTTACTTCTTCGCCGTAAAGGACTTGTTCACAAGAGGTACATTTTGTCCAAACCCTTCAGGTACGTTAGCTTTACGTGATGCAGAGGAAGATGTTCCTTCATAAAAATTCTATCAATCCAGCTCATTTTTTACCTTTTTATTAACTCAGAAAAGTTTGCGTATTTAATCATAATTTAGCGAAATTTGCTAGTCAGATGAGATTATCTTCTAAAAAACAACGGTCCTAAATTTTTCTGTGGAATCGCAAATTTTTCAGGGTAAATCACATTGACTAAATACAGGCCTTCGGGTTTCGCTGTTGGCGCGGCCAATTTACGATCTTTTTGCTCTAACAACCATTTCATCCACTCAACGGGTTGATTGCCTGCACCGACTTCAATCAAGCTTCCGACAATGTTACGCACCATGTGATGCACAAAGGCATTCGCTTGAATATCCACAATAATGTACTGTCCTTTTCGCACGACATTTAAATGATGCACATTTCGCCAAGGGGTATTCGATTGACATTGTGCCGCGCGGAAAGAAGAAAAATCATTTTCCCCCAATAAGAACTGCCCTGCTTGGTGCATTTTCTTTTCGTCTAAATCTAAATGGCAATGGGTAATCCCTTCCGGCAAAATGGCTGAACGTAATTTATTGCAATACAAGATATAACGATAACGACGCGCGGTTGCAGAAAAACGGGCATGAAATTCATCATTCACCACCTTTGCCCAACTCACAGAAATATCATCAGGTAAATTCGCATTGGTACCAAATGCCCAAGCTTTTTCAGGACGAACTGCTGTAGTTTTCAAATGCACCACTTGTCCTGTGCCATGAACACCAGAGTCTGTTCTGCCCGCACAAAACACTTCAATTTTTTCATTTGCCACGAAAGATAACGCTTTTTCTAATTCTTCTTGTACACTGCGCACTTTCTCTTGTCGCTGCCAGCCACAATATTGTTTTCCGTTATATTCAATACCTAAGGCTATCTTCATTGGAAAATACTCCTAAAACGATTTCAAATTTGACCGCACTTTGCCCGAAAAGAAAAAACACCAATAACTCATCATTATTGGTGTTCTTATCATAAGTTAAAAATTAAGCATCGTTTGAAGTCAAAACGTACAAATTTCAAAACACCAAAAATTTTTATAAATAAAATCATACTATTAAAAATCTATAACGCCTGTAATTTCCGAAACTATACACATTTTTCCGAAATTAAAAAGTTACAGGGCTATAATAATGTTATTTTTAATTAAAAAGTGCGATTTTATTTTGATTTAATCGCACTTTTATCGCTACTCTTTGTTGCCGTCCCGAAAATTTTGAGAAACATAACCGTTAAAAGTGAGAAATCTGAAATTTTAACTAATTCCCATTTTTAGCGGTTTTTGTTAAAATGCCGCCTGCCTCGCGAGGTAGGCGGCATATAGCTATATGCAGGCTCATTCTGCTTAGCTGGCATTATCTGTGTGCGACCACGGATAATGTCGCCGTCTTTTATTCTGAACTACATCCAAATCACTCACACAATCTGTATAAAAAGACCCGTCTGCGTTGAGCCAATGCGTAGGAGGTAGCTCATCATCACAAATTTTCAATAATCAGTAATTTGCCGAACTTACTTTCCCAAATCACCACACCTGAATTGCCATTGCATAGTTGTACTATATCGCCGATTTGCATATTTACCCCTGTCTAAAAATCACTGCCAAATCGTTCGGGCTCAATCGCCATCCGTCTTGGTTACCTTGAATTAATGCGTTATAGCACCATTCAGAACAAAAATATTTCGACCGCTTTTGTTTGATACCAAGGACTATACCGATAGCACCCCCACCAGTCGTATTTCATGCCTTTTTGTCCAGTCGAAATAATTCACAATTTGATTTGGATCTACGTTGCGTAGTTCGATTAAATCCCACTTGCCGTCTCATGATGTCAATTTTCTTTACGACGAACGCCACCGTCCCGTACAGACGATGAAAAAGCAGTGATATAGCATTTCGTGTTCGTAGTGATGGCCTCCGGTGAACTTCATCTGTTCAATGACGAGTTCACAATGTGAGTATTTACCTTTTGTTAGAAAGCGCGTTACGCGTCTGCGGTCGCTTTAAGCGGTTCTTTAAGAAAAGAGCGTTTGTGTTTGTAAAGTGCCAAATAAACCTTATCCATTTTGATATGCCTCCATCTAGTTATCCATTTGTTTGATGATGTCATCATAGATTGACCGTATTTGCTCAAGTGTAAGATTAGGTGCTTTGAGCTCATATTTGCGCATGCGTTGATTCGCCAATTCAATTTGTAATTTTTCTAACCCCGCCGCTTGCACCAAAATTAAATCTGTCGCTGCTTTGTTGTTTAAGCCTCGCGCGTTTGGCAAAAGTCCGTGATATAACGACTGCACTCACCTTGATAATTTGCAGATTTGTAGGCTTCTGCAGCTGTCTGACGTTCTCGGTACTCACTCTCAAAACGTGTCCATGTACTGTAGATTTTTGCCGCGTGTTCATCGATGTTGCTGATAAGGCGAGTCGAGTTTCAGCCAGCTGTGCGGTTTGTTTTTTTCAGCTGAAATTTCCCACGTGAGCGTGATCAAGATTTAATCATGTGCGCTGCACTGGGTTGAGGGTAAATCAATACAGGCTTGCCTGTTTTATCTGCGATAATTTGTTTGCCTTGAGATTGTCCGTTAAGTAATGCTATGTACTGCTCATCGCTAAGTGGCACTGCTTATGATGGGATATTACTATAAAGTTCAGATGAATAAAATGCCATATCATCAGGATTAAAATATGTAGTCATGATTTACCCCATTAGTAACCAATTGAAATCCATTGTATTTTTCTAGAATTCGCTTTGTATGTCTCCCTCCCAGTAGGATTTCCAGTTGAATTTGCTATTGTCTTGAGATATAACCGCAAATCCCTCTGTTCCGCTGCCAGAGGAGCCTCCCCACACTACCGCAAATCACGCAAAACACGGAGTTGGGATAACGTTGCGGGAATGTCATGCTTCCAGTTTCGTTGTTAATTAGATTAGATGGCAAAAATTGTCTCACTGAATGATTAACCCTGCAGGTAACTTAGTCCAACCATTTTTCAGCTTTAATTGTCGTAAAATCATCTATAGATACAGATTTGTTAAGCGATTTGCCTGTTTTTGTTTGGACATCTCCTCTAACCCATAACACAGATTCGTCTATGGAGGCATTACCTATTCATGCATTTGGTTTGTTGCCCAAATGTAATGCGCCATTATTGTTAAAACCCTATGACACATTTATCGTTACCTATCGTGGCATCACCAGATAAATCAATAAATTTCCCCAATTATAAGAGCCTACTTTGTATTTTTGATGCTCTGGCTATAGTTAATGAGCCACTCATCGAATCGCCTGATTTAGATACACGACCATTCGCATTACTATTGGCATTATCTGCCGCATTTTCCGCATCCATGCCTTTTGTCATAAGCAGTTTTTAACCGCTTTTGATGTTGCTATCGTTATCTTCGCTTGCTATCTACTGCAGAGGATTTTTGTTATTGGGGATTTTGTCTCAAAACTATCTACCCTGACCCGTGATGACCAATCATCTGTTTGATAACTAGTTTGGTGTCGCTCGTACACTATCTGTACTATAAGCGCTATAGGCGATTTGACGACACCAATTCCTATCACCTCCGCTAATAAACTTGGATGTGGCAAGTCATACTAACAGGAGATTCTGCGAGCGACTTGCTTTCCCGCAACCGCATAGATACCATCAGTTTGCAGTGTGTTGACATCACCAACAAAGTTCTCAATTTTAAAATTCCCGATACCATAACCCTGCCGAGGTTGTGGCGGGGGATTGTTTGCTTTCGGCTAGGTCATAAGCGGCTTTGACAGCTTTAGATGTTGCTGCTTCGGACTGCTTTTTACTGTTTGTTGAGGAGCTTAGTTGCACTATGCCTGACTGCTGTAATGTCGCGCGAGCAATCTCACTCAACGCAAACCCCCAACGTACCCAAATATAGGGAGTTTGATCTCATTCGAGCGGTTGTTTTTTGCTATAATGCTCGGTAGCTTACGCCATCAAACTGGACGCAAGAGCCTTTAGTATAGTCTTGTGTAGCGGACCATTCGGGTAGCCCTCGTTGCATCAAATAAGTGTGTTTTTCGTCAAGTCGTTTAAACAAGAAGTTAAACCACTCCATAGGAGGGATGCCCTGAGTTTGGTCAAATGTAATCCCTCAACCACGCAATAAGTCAGGAAATTATCGACTTCACTCTTGTTTTGCAGATGACGCAAAAATGCTTTCATCTGGCTTATTTACTAACGCCATATGTGACCTCTATATTAGGTTGAAAAGATATTGCACACCTCGCTTGGCGTGGCAGTATATCTAAGTGGTTAATTGCGAACTTTTTAAAATCAGATGTGTTTTTGCTTGAATAGATACAGATACCGTCATATCGTAGTTATCAACAACACGACACCCCGGGTTAAAGTAAAATAAACCGGCACGCTTCAATTAAATTTGGTAGCGTACCGGTTTGAGTAGTTTTTCAATATTCGGCATTTAATCAGAAACCGATAATCGACATCAGATAATCTCACCGAATCAGCCAGCGGATCGCGTCTTCGATACCATTGACCGCCTCCATCTTTTTGGCTAAATCCAAGTCCATTCAATGAATTGCGAAATCCAAAAATTTACGCAATTGATAGCCGTTAATGACACGGAATTGCCCAACGTGTTGCACAACCAAATCGAGCTGATGACCTATTGCCGTTTCAATATTCAACACATATTGCAATTGATACAGATCAACAAAGCCTTAGGGCGATAATGTTTTCTATCAGCTTGATAGTAGCAACGGCTTTCGGCTTGTTGCGATATTGCCAAATCAATAAATCAGCATAAGCCATTATTCCACCTCGATAGTAATATCTGACGCTAAAATACGAGCCAGTTCACGGGGCTGAATAATCACATTTTTCCGTCTTCAATACCTGCCCTTTGCGGCCGATTTTTCAACTCTTTTACCCAGAAACCACCGACTTGGTTAATTGGTGAACAGTCGAGACAAAGAAAGATTTTGCCCTAATGCCAAGACGTTGAATGGATAACAATCGCTTAATCTCATCCTTATCCACTTCGGTGAAGTCTTCATATCGAACACAACGCATAGACACTTGCACATCAACAGGTACTGCACGGTCGAACCGTAATGCTCCACGTTCACCATTTACTGTTAAAGTCGTTTCTTGTGGAGCCCTGCAAGCCGACCCCCGCACCTTTATTTTTCGTAAATCACTTAGTGCGATCTGATTATCTGCGCCGCCATCGACAATAATATCTCAATGAATTAGGCTCAACACCATATTTATCTCGTTGTTTAGTATTGCTTTTCCAGCACTTTAACTTGTCTAACATCAGGCAATGCGGCAATTTTTGACTGGATAGCATCGGCAGAGTTTTTGCGCATTTTTGGTTCGACTGATAAAAACGTTCTCGTAATTGCAAGTCGGTTTCTTCTTCCTCGCCAATTTCGGCATTTTTTCGAATGTGATTGCCGAGGTGCTCCAAGCGTAACGGTCTCAATGGTCAAATTCGTGTTTTTATGAGGTTAAACGCACCCAATTTCTTCGCTGCGAAGTCCTGCACGGGCGGAACCATTACTATCTAGCTGTACATCTGCCGTTAATACCCACCGCACTTTTATGTGGATCGGACACAACAATACCTGCATAAAGATGAGTTAAAGGCCTCTGTCAAAAATCACTGAACGTAAATAGCTATAACTTGCCGCTCGTCTTATCAGTCCTGCATACGCAACACGCTGTTCTAGCCAAGCACCTGTCGCAACATCAGGATCTAACTGTCGATACACATTCTCGGCAAGCTCCTCAATATCCATTTTCATTTGAGCAAGTAAGCCGACCATTTGCCCATCAGGCGAGTTGGGGGATAGGTCGATATTTTGCCCATAGATTTGTCTAAATCCATCTTCAAATCGCGCCACGATTTCGTTTAATCGCTCAATTTGAATCCCTGTTTCAACTCAGTTTTGCCATATTTTCTCCAATCAAAAAACCCGATCAAAAATGATCGGGTGGTGATTTTAAGACGCTAAAAACCGCTTACAGTTGCCCGTAAGCGGTAAGTGCGGTCTGATTTTGTGTTGTTTATAGAATGTCTAGCTGAAAGCCTGTTGCTTTAGGGGTTGTAGGCCTCGAAGGTGTTTTAATACGCGCCAGTTATTGCCTTGTTCGCATTCGAATTGTTCCGTAATGCGTGTTAATACGTTATGTGCCTGACGGAGAGTACTGCGATATTCGTAAGCCACGCCATAAACGGAAGCAGCATAGTGCGAACCAATTTGTTTTAATGCTGGGTGAAGTACTTGGCAAAGTTCCGTGCCACGCAATAAAGCAAACCATGCCCAAACGAGCTGTTGCAGGTCATGCTCTGTAAATTCACGGATGAATAGCTCATCTTTTTTCTGTTCAGTGATAAGCTCACCTTCAAGCACGATTCTGTGAACATACTCTACTGCTTGCGGTAACTGCTCTAATGTTAAATCTTCGATGCTTCCACATTAAAGCGTTGATGGACTAAAATGATAGGCATCGGAATAAATTAATCCCTTTTTGCTCACGAGCATATTTACGGCATTGCGTAAGCCTGTGCGATCATCTACCGTAGTTTTACGCTCTGCTTTACCATTAAACCAATAATCATGTAACGCTTGGTAACACTCTTTTTTGTATTTGATTAATGTGTCACGGATTTCTGGTTTTACAACGATTAATATCAATACCAAATAGCCAGCCGTTTAAATATTCTGATTGGTAAGCAGATCATTTGATAATTTTACTATCGCTTCCAGTCATATTCATGATGAATATAACTGAATTTAGCACATCGTCACGTCTAATTCGATTGTATTGCGATTCCCATTGAATGCCGATATTTTCACAAATAGGCTTCATTGCAACATAATGCACGCCGTTTTGTTCAATGGTAATCAAGGATTGATTGTTAAAAGATACTGTTTGAGTTGAGATTTGATTAGACATAACTGTCTCCTACTGTTTCTTCGATATTTTTAAGATGCCGCAAGTTGCGCCAAGTGGTTCGAAGGCTGCAGTAAGTCAGCTGGACATATTCCCCTTTCGGGTATTGTATTAGTCGCCCACTCGGCATAGATAAGATGTGATTATGCGCAATGAATGTTTAATGGCAATAAAACAAACAAGGTTACTAAATTTCACGCATAAAAAAACCGCTATGTTATCGGGGAGCGGACTAACCGCTTACTGCTAATAAGGCTTCGACACCTTGAGCAGATAACTATCTGCTTGATAAAAATAATAATGAAAAACTCTTGGGTGTCAAGGGGCTTTCTTGTAATTATTCACTTTTTAATTTTGGGCGTTCGTCTATGGATTACAACTACTTTACTTTTTCAGGATTTTTCTGCTCAAGCAATCTCAACTTTCTTATATTCAATCTTCGTTTCTCTTGCGAGTGCAATAGCAAAAACGATATTCAGCATTGGCTTGGGAATTATGTTCGTTAATTTGATTTAATCTTTCTCTGCTAGTTGCTTTTCTTCCGCAGTAATTAACCTCACTTTTGAACCATTAACATCTCTGATCCATTTTCTACGAACAAAAACGTTTTAAATAGCTAGGGTGAATCTAAATAATATCGCATAGCACCTCGAACCACTTTTGATAATTCATCATCACCAAGTACGGCAAGCATATCATCGATAATTGTAGGAACTCAATGGTTTAGTATCGAAAAGACATTTGGAAACCGTTCTTTTAACTTAGCTAAATTTGCTTTTGATATTATCTCTTCGACCCATATCTTACTCCCTATAAAAACAGCTTCCCTTTGGGAAGCTTTTTGGTTAAGGTTTCGACACTTTGGAATACAATATAAAACAAAAACCCCTGTGTTGTAAACGGGGTTTAAGTTATTATTTCATCCAGATGAAGATATTCAGCTAGGGTTTTAACTCACTAACATATTTTATCTTTATCTTTTTCGAATCTTTTTGAGTGCTTTTTCTGCACAATTGATTTCTATTTTATCTTTGCAAGCGGTAAAGTTATTCGTTGCTTTAAATAGAACGGCAGTCATAAACGCTAATTGCGCATAGCTGGAGAAGCACTGTCAATTTCCCCACCTTCAATTTATCTATCTGTGAAACATAGGAATCGATAATATCATTTATGATCTTATTTTTGTCAAAGAATCGACACTGTTTTAACATTGGTGAGCCGGCTACTCTCCCACCTCCGACACAAGATATTTCAATTTTTGTCCTTTATTTAACTCAATGAGTTTATCGTGTCATCTTTAACGAAATGAGCCTGAACAGCACCAAAACTATATCTGTCTTTTGTTGTAAAAATAATATATGGTTCATCACCAATGCCGCTATCAATGCTTTTATTGTGCCTGAAACAACCAAGTTTTTATTTTTATAATATTTGTCTCCTCTAACCTCATTTTCACTGTATGTTTTTAAAATTTCTTCAGCAGGAACCGTTTTTAAAGACTCAAAGCGAGAATCTCTTTACATTCATCTTCAAAGGATGTCGCTTCTCCTTCAACGAATCCTTTTAATGTCATCAGCTATCATAATTTTGATAAAAATCAATCTCACGATCACTGGGCTGATATTTCATTTCCTCAGCAAATGCAAAAATTTGCTGATAAAGAAAGAATTAAGGATGTGAGTAAAAGTTTTTCATTTTTGGTTTCTCTTTGGTTAAATAGAAGCCCTATTCTACGGAACCAAAATTGTTTATGTAAGTTTTCAGCCAAATTTATTTTCAACTTTGTGATGTGGATCTCATAAAAAGCCCCTTGATTATCAAGAAGCTCTTAGATATTTATTTAGGTTTTTTTCCTGTTGCCGACAATAAAATGTAGCGACTAAAAGATGCGAGTCCGGCGCCCATTAACCATGCTGCGCTACGAGTATCTCCCAAGTATGCCATATATGCAGATAATATAGCAAAAACGGCGACAACAAATATTCCGCTTTTTGCCCAAAATGTTGAATCTTTTGATCTTCTTTTCAAAGAGTATTCATATTCTAGGCGTTTCTCGATAATTCTAACGACTTTTCAGCCATCTTCATAATTCTATCAGCACCATTAGGAATGCTTTTTATTATAAAGCTCAATATCCCTCAGGTGCAGGGAGTGGGCCAGAATGTATCTTTTGTTGTTGAACGATCATTTCTCTTGCTTCAGGAATTTCCAGTATTCCTTCAAGAATAGACTGGTCTTTTTACTGCTGCAACAATATCCTGTTCTTTAGATTTGGATAGTTTCTTGCTTGCTGACATTAATAATCTTCCTTTTTATTTAATGCATCATACAAATGCTGCCCTGTTTCTTCCCAAGCATTATTAAAATATTTATACTCATTCAGCTCGGTTTCAATTGTAGAAGATACTGAAACAACGGGGCAATATTTAATATGGAACCAAAACCCCAACAAGAAATTGCTAATGCAATGGGTGTGTTTAGGTTTTTCATATCCGTTTCCTTAAAAAGTTAAAATCCCTCCTTCAGCACAAAAACAAAAGCCCACAAAAACCAAGGTTAAGCAGGCGCATTCCTTTTCGAGTGCTGTTAAAGAGCGTGATCTCATAAAAAGATCGCACTAGATAATAGATGAAAAAGTTTTCTTTTTACAAGAAATTGCTTGCAATGACTAAAAAGAAATAAAATCTTACCGCACTTTAAGCGTCATAACGTGCAGTTTGTTGTTGTCCGTAAAATATCTTGGTAATCAATCGATATGGTCAGCTTGCGTGTATCTGCATCAAAATTAGCTTGATAATCAGTTATTCTGCTTACACCTTCAGTTTCTAACACATAGCGTTTTATTTTGATTTCCCAGTCTGCCATATTTACCCCTCGCCCCATTTGTTCGAGCCAAGGCAAACCGTGCTCAAGGTCTAAAACCAGTCATTAGCAAATGACCAAGGCGAGTTTGTACATTTTTGAGCAATGGCATCGGACTCTGTTGCGTAGTTCGAAAAGCCTTGCCCAAATGTCCAATCGTGCTCTTTATTAAGTCGTCTTACCTCTCATTCTGGCACTCCTGTTTTACCGCCACTGTCGCCTGTATGTTTATGGGTTTTACTCGAAATACCGCCCGCTTTTCACATCCGTATCGCTTGAGATAGCACCTGTAGAGCTATGCGAGCCTGTTTGCGAGGTATCGCCCTGATGTTCGATATTTCCTTTAATCAAAATCGAGCCATTTTTGATTCTGATGTATGTGTTGCCACAGGGGTTTGCATGGATAACCCTTCGGTAAAAATCCATCGATAGCTTTCGGCACAGAGCATATGCCGTGAATAAACATCGCATCGGATAAATCATGTAGCCCTAAAATCTAAAGGCGTTGATGCGCTGCCGTTTTGCCACCATCCATCAATGCAACGTTCGGAAAAATATGGCTATGCCCTCATCGCCTGCTTTAAGGGGAAGGTTACCGCAAAGCCCCCGCCTCGAGGAAAGCTCACAGGCACATCAAGAAGTGGCGGTATATCTGCCCCACTCCCATCGACTAACTGCATTTTTATTTGTATCGCAAGTGATACAGTTTGTTTTTGCTGGGTCAAAACTCACAACTTTTGCAGGAAGTGCGGTATGTAAATTCAGTTGGTTTTGTTGGATTTGATGGTCAGTTGCGGTTTCTGGCGTTGCTAAGGTTTGTGCGTAGTTCATTAAATATAACCTTTGATTTATATTTTAAATATGTTATGATTTGCATAACTTTAAAAGTTATGAGAGTTTTATGTTCGAGTTATTATTTCACCCCTGAAGCATTCGCAGAAATTTTGAAGCCTTATCTCCACAATGCGAGCTAAAGCGTTAAATGCTCTGGATAAGTTAGAAACATTAGGCAGTGAGCTTGCTCTCGCATACGCGCGCAATGGGTAATGGTTTATTTTGAACTGCGCGCCGGCAATAAAGATATTTCGCGCACCTTTTGCTTTTTGCCATGGGGAAAAAAATTTACATCCTGCGCACTTTTGTTAAGAAAAACACAGAAAACCCCACCGTCAGAAATTGAATTAGCTTTAAAACGTTTAGGAGAAATGACCGATGAAAGTTAAATCGATAAGTTACAAACAAGTAAAAGAGACCTTACTTCAAGACGAAGAAACTAAAAGCACTTTTATTTGCAAGAAAAAACGTATTGAGGAACTGCAATCACTACTCCAAGAAATGCGTATTCGTGCAGGTCTCACTATTTCTCAAGTTGCCGAAAAATGAGTGTAACTCAACCGGCAATCAGCAAATTAGAAAAAGAATGCCAGTCAGGGCTTTCATTTCTAACACTACAACGCTATGCTCATGCTTGCGGTGCCGAATTGCGTGTCGGTGATCATTTTAATATAAATGACTGCACTTAACAAAAGTGCGGTCATTTTTCCTGTCTTTTTGTCCGATTTTTAGGGTTTTCTACCTTTTGGAATTTACCCTCAACAACCGTCATTTTACTGCGCTAATCCCCACCGATACCATCGCCCGAATGCGCAAAGTTTTACAATCTTGTACTCCCCATTGAAGTACTCAATGATAGATTCAACTTTCACAAGTCCGCCAATTTGTAATGCTGGGTTGAGCAAACAAGTCAGCTCTAATCCCTCATCAGTTTGCTCTGGCGCATTAATCATTCCTGTGTCTTGGGAAATCAGTACAGCATCATCACTTAGCACTTTATCTTTCGGCAGGAAAATAAGTGATCCATCTTGATAGACCAATCAGCCTTATTATTGCGTGCAATTTTAGTAAGAATATCTCGACTATTGCCGTTTAATACTCTGCCACGAGGAGTTTGCGCTGATTAGGGAATGTCAATGGCACCAGACTGTACTTTAGGCATCGTCTTTTGCAATTCCTCAACAATCTGCTTGTCTGTTGCTCCTGCTTTTAATGTTGTTTTTGGCTCTCGACTGAGTATAGGCTTGATGCCCATCTGAACACTCAAGCGTAAGAACAAAAATCCAATCCTCTCGTTGAATTCTTGTCTTGGTAATATCTCCCGCATAGATTTGGCGTAACTCGCCATAACCAACTGATAAGGCAACTTTCTTATAGTCTTGGCTTAATAATTGGTTGATATGGTCTCGGTTTAAGTTCCACACTTGGATTTTTAGCGGGATTAGGCTTTTCATTGATGGTTTTATCAATTTCAAATGCACACGCAATTGCTCAATGCTTAACGTTTCTTGGTCGTTACTAATATCCAGTTTCCAACGTCTGCCAAATTGTTTCATTGTCTCCTTGCGCTATTTAGCGAGTTCAATAAGGACATTTGCCAACGGTGTAATACATAAAGCAAAACAAGCCAAGCGCAACGATAACAATAGAGAATGCGATTGCGCCTCGCATAATCGGACTTGCATTTGTTTCCATTTCTAACCCCTCTTTTAAGTGTATTTTTAACTTGGTTTTTGCTATACTTACTCAAAATTTGTTCCTTCTTTATTGGGAAAGTTGGAATAAAAACCCCTGATAGTGACCAGCTATCGGGGTTATTTTTATCTATTAATTTACGATGCCTTTTCGCCTATATACAAAAAGCATCGAGTACCCAAATCTTCCATACTCATTGGGTCTAATTCAGCACCGCTTTCATCGTCCAAATAGAAGAATAAGGCTGCGTACTGCGAGCCAATAATGGCACTCCGCACGCAAGCGCATGGCCCTCGGCAAATCTGCTTTTGCTTTACTGGCTCAAATACATCCATTGCCCAAAAACTGTCCAATACTATTAAATCGCAAGGTTAAGTGGATTTTTTTATTCCGTTAAATTCAAAAAGTTTGCTCCTGATAAGGATGTTGTGTTAATGGAATTTTACGCATACGTCTTACCACCATTTAAAAAGATTGAAAAGCGAGGAGGTTCTTTTTAGGTGTATCGTTTTTTTGGTTGAGTAGAGCCTTGTTGTGATTTTGTTGCGGATTGAGCCGCTGCTCTACCGCTTTTACTCTTGCCCGATGCAGATGATTTAGATTGAGCTGTTTTTGTCTCAACAATAAATATCTCACGAGCTGTTATCGTGAATGTTGCACTGCCATCTTGTGATTGATTGACCGCTAGCAGATTGGATGAGCATGTTCTTGTACAAGTTAATCCCTGTCTGTATATCAATGGTTTTCCCCTGATTTCTGGCAAGCTACAAGGTCGGCATAGCATTTTTGCACCCTGCCATCCCCTGCACTGCTATCAAGCAATCCACCCAGCCCAAAGTCAGGGCAAAAAGGGGCAATGGCTCGAGCTTGATTAAGAATGCTCTTCGCTTGACTATACACACCTGCAACTTGGCTAATAGCTCTTCCTGCTCTTTGCGATAGATTGTGATGTTTGGGTGATAACTTTAACTGGCAAAGGGAAATTATTAAGAAAGTCTATCCCTGCCACGAATATTGCTGATAAACGGAAGGTTCAAACCAAAAGTCGAATGGTCGTGATCAACCATTACACCATTAATGGTAACTTGTTTAGGCTGAATAACCGCATGGTCAGCAATGGCTGCACCTGATTCAATCGGGTTTTCTGTAATAGATAAATCCGACTGATGGTCTTCTGTTGTAACCACATCGAATGTTATTGTGCCAATACTACGATTGGATACTTGAGCAAAATTTAACATAGAGGCTACCCCACAACAGGTGAAAGTTGATTATTGATCGCTCGAGCTGATTGGTCTGCCACTGCTTTTTGGATTGTCCGAACCTTGGATATTTTGCGTAATGGTAATTTTGTTGTTGCTGTTTTTGTTATTGTCTGTCATGGCACCATTTGTTGTTGCACCTGCCGCAGCAACTTGTGGTGCAGAAGCATAAGATGGGTCAAACATCATTGTGTCATAGGCTTTCGCATTTTGACTTGCCGTTCCCACCTTTTTCACCATTATCATTAAACCACCCTTTTATCGTATCAACAATCGGTGCGATATATTGGTCGTAATAGCCCTTAACCCAATCAAATGCACTTTGGAATGGCTTTTTAATCCAGTCTGTAACTCTGAGCAAACTTAGTCTCAATAACATCCAAATCTAACTGTTCGCCAGTAAATAAATTCCATAAACCACCAACAAGCGCGAGCCCAAGTTTTAAAATGGCAGCTCGAGCATATCTGTGATGAGGGATAATGTTGCACCAATGGGATCGACACTAAAGTTATCAACAAAATCTTTCCACGTGGATTTAACCCTACAATAACGCTGTTTTTTAAATGGCTTCCAAAATTCACCTAATGCACTTTCACCACCTTCAAGATAAGTGATAAAGTCATCAATCAATAGAAATACTGCAGAAAAATATAGCAATCCATCGAGTAACTGGATTAGACATAAACGCTAACAATATCCGACGACTTAACCATAATAATGCCGCACCTAATGCGTAGATTAAGTTTTTCCACCCAACAGTATGCTCAATAAACATTATCGATGGCTGCGGCTAATTCAAACAAGAATGAAAGAATTTTTGCCAAAGCCGTTGAGTGTGGCCTTGATAAACTCATTATTCTCGGTAAACCATTTTGTAAACCGCTCGGCTAATCGCTGAATGGATGGCGCGACACGGAGTGATACATATTCACCAATAGCCGTAAACGCTTGAGAAACCTGCGTCAACGCATCTTTAAAAGCGGCGGCAGTTTCTGCATTTTCAGCATTACCTACTCCAAGTGTGAGTGCACTTGCAAGGGCGATTTGTTCTTTAGCTCATCATTGCCAAGACGCAAGGTTTGAATCATTGACCCATCAATGCCGAGTTTCGCAAGCATCGCAATTTGCTCTTGCTCACCCATTGATTTCATCTTGTCCGAGATTTCACCTAGCATTTCGCTTGAGGTTTTTAACATCCCCATTCGCTTTTTGGCGCTTAGTCCATATTGCTCAAATGATTTCGCCCTCGACCAATACCCGTTGCCGCCTCACCTATAACACGAGATAATCCCTCAATAGACGATTGAGCGGCCTGTGCGGATGAGCCATTAACCTCTGCAACCTTACCTAAGTTGTAAATTTGGTCAGCTGATTCGCCAGTAACCGCCGAGAGTTGTTTAATTTCATCGAGTGCATCGAGATTAGCATCAACAAAAATTCTTAACCCTGATTGTGGTAGCGTAGAAAGCTGCACCAAATGCCGCAACTTTAAGTGTGGTTTTATTGATACTAATGCCAAGCAATTCAAATTTATTCAATAAGCCGACTGCACCATATTGGGTCGCCCACAAGTCAATGATATTGTCAGATAAATTTTCTGTGCTTTTGGCGTTTTTCATCTTGTGCTTTGGTGTTTTCTTGGTGCTTTCCGTATCCTTATCAATAGCCTTGCGCTTTTTCCTCAATTGCATCTTTTGATTTTTGGTAATAAGATTTTTCGATATCAGCAAAATCAGCACCAAATGCGACTAAATAATGTTCTAAGTCATCGACATTTTCGATTAGATCATCGCCAAGCCCAGATAGCAATTCATTTGATTCAATCCATTTTTGCACCCATGCATCTAAAGCCTCATCCTCAGTCAGTCCTTCGGTTTTTATCTGTAAATCATCCAGTGATTGGAAGAACTCGGAGAATTCTGGCATTTTCTTGACTTGTTCAGTCGCCCTCATTCACTGCCTCTTCTAGCGCTTGACCAAAAGGCTCCTAAACTTTCTGCTGCATCTTCAGTGCCGTCTCCAATTACATTGAGGAATTGCTCAAACTGTTGCATTGCTTTGGCTATCCGCATCAATGCCGATTTTAATCAGTAGTTCATCGAGTAGCATTGCGTTGCTCCATTTGATTTAATTCAACAATGACTTCATGAAAAAGATAAAAGGTCGGCTAACGAATAAACCGACCTTAATTCGTGTAGTGAACAAAAGTTTTTTACAATGGGCGTAAAAATAAACCAGTCAACTTTGCTGTCTGATTGGCTTATTTTCTTCGCTTTTAGATTGGCTTGAATATTGCTCAGCAATCCGCCCCCCACCGATAAAAAAATCAGCAAATTGATACATCAATCCTTCTTTTAATACTGGGATTAAATGCCCACGGTGTTGATTAAAATGGCTATCAAAGCGTTCAGACAGTCGGTATAGTTTGCCATCTTGCTCGCATGAGGTATGTTTTAAGCACAATATCCTCAAGCTCTTTAATGCTTGGGTCGCCTAAATTCGCCAATACGGTAGTCAATACGCTTGCACTGAGCTTTTTATTGTTACCTAATGATGATAAATCGACTGATTGCAATAATTTCATTGCATTTTTGAGTGCAGTCCATGCTGTCATCGCATTAGCTGGCGTCATCGTATAGGTGACATTTTCAATATTGATTTGTTTGCTTTTCCATTATTGAACACCTTTTTCAAGATTCATCGTCATTTTCTCAAACACAATCGTCCAGGTTGTTGCATTGTGTCCATTTCCACGTACGTAAGGCGCAGGCGTGGTGAAATACCCTTTGCTTGCCGTGACAACATCATCATTGATTAAGTCGCGGATAGCGAGTGTCATTGGTAAAGCAGGTTTTGATACTGGTTTTTGTTGATTAAACAACTTAGATAAATAGGCGTTATCCTCGGAATGCTGTTTAATTTTTTTAGGGTTAATTTACCTGATTGGTCAGGGTTTGCGATAAATACGCCAGTGCCATTCGCACCAATAACCATTTGCCCTGCATCAACTTGGTTGGTCGCATTAATCACATCTGAGCCGTCTGCCCAGTCACTCATTTCTTTGCCGTCTAATAACACGACAACTTGTTTTGGATCGAAAACTGCCATTGTTTTTTTCCTCTAGTAGAATAAAGCCAAGAATTTTCTCCTTGGCTTTTGAATTATCGGTTATAGTTAACAATCACATCGCTTTGAATGGATTGCGCCGGCTAATTTTACTGCGGTTTGAATTGGTGTTGCACGGCGTTGCTCACGGTCGCTATCAGATAGCGTATCCATTGGTGCCGCCCATACATAGTAACCTTTTCTCAAGATAATCGCCTGTCGTCAAGTTACCAAGCTATCACCAGTCCATTGTCCCCGGTGCGAAAGCGCCATTGTTTACACCTCTAAACAAACTTTCTCCACGGCAGCAATTAATACCGCTTGGCCTTTTATCTGTTAATGGGATTTTGGTCGGTGATTTATACAAGCGAGCGAATACCTCTTTTTGCACAGCATCGGTAAACCAGTCTAAGATAACGATTTCATCTGCAAATTTACCGCCCATTACCGTACCTTCAGCAATCATTGCCACATCATCAAAATAGGTGTACACATTGATGCCTCAAGCGTTTTTGCTTTTAGAGAACTCTGTTGCTGTAATTTCATCAGCCGTAATAGTTGGTTGTTGCTTGAATTTAAGCGTTAAGGTTGAATTGTTTGCCGCAAAGTTCGTTGATAATAAACGAGCCAATGCAGAAGATGCTGGGTACATATCGTTTTTATCAAACATCGCCAATGTGATCTCAAAACCCTGCATCATATAATTTCTTATAGATGTTATCGGCAGACCATTCAGTTGTTCAACGCGAATAACATTCGCACCAAACATTTTAGTATTAGCTATGCGTATTTTGCAGCAGATTCCACTTCGCCATCAGTAAGCTGTGCAGCAAACGTAAAGCCATACCACGCATTATTCACTGGCTACGTTAAATAATGCCTCTGCAACGGTTTCTTTTTCAAAGAAATTGATGCCTTACCTACTTTTTCGGCTTGCTTGGCCATTTTCTAATTCTAAGCAATGAGCCAATATACTCACCGTCACCGCCGCCATTAAAGGCGTAATGGATTTTCGGTCGCTTTATCTTCTCCAGCGTTGTTAGAAGTGATGATAAAACGTTGCCCCTACGCTATCGTAAGAAATAGACAAAGATAAGGAAAGAGCGGTCAATTTCGCTTGAATTTTTGGTTGCAATCGCATTGAAATCTGATGCATCAGCAAAAGATAGCCCATTTACTTTCTTGGTTTCAGTGCCAATAGTCAGAGTGAATCGACCATTTACAAACCGTTTTAAAACGCCTCTAAATCATCCGATAAGGTTGCACCGCTTAATGTGTTTTTGGTTGCATCAATGGTTGCGGGTTCTTTTTGCCAACGCGCAATAATTAATTGTTTTGCACGAGGGCTTTGAGCAAAAATGGCTGCAGCTTTTTGCTGTTTCTGAATTTGTGCCGAACAACTGTTCTACATCACGTTGATTTTCGACATAAAACATAACGCGTAGTCGCATCAGCAAATGCTTGTCCTGCTTCTGGTGTGAACAATGCCACGATACCGAATGATTTACGCGCTGCAGATTTGGGGCACGTATTTAACTGCACATTGACAATCTGCTGAGATAGATAATGCCATAAAGGCTATCCTCCTATTTGTTGAATTAAATGGTTTGTGCGTTGTTCAACGTTTTCTATCGGATCTAGAGGTGTATCAACAATGTGATGATGGCTAAATACAACATCAAACTGCCCTCGTTCTTCATAATCCGCCCCAACGGTAGCCGTTAAATTGCGGACATCCGAGAAACGAATCACACCCTCAGTGATTTGATTTGAGAAAGGAAAGAAACGCTGAACTTTTGGAAAATGGCTTTTAGCTTGTAACTCTGCGCAAGGGAATTTCGACCGAAACAAGAGACGCTCACGGTGCTTTGCATTGACTGGGTGATACGCTCACGCTTGCCGTCAAATTCTCTCGTAGCCTGCCCTGATTTCATTGCTCGTCATCAAATCCACGGTAATAAAAAGCAGGCAAAGGATTTTCAGGGAGCCAGCCACCAATAACGGCACCATTAGGTAACTGTAAAGCCTGTTGAATCCACTTTCGCAGTTTGGCTGTGTCTAACGCCGATATTGTTGTGGTATCCATATTTTCCCCAATTTGCTATGGTTTTTATTTTGTAGGTTTTCTCATAAATAAACCAAATCGCCAATTTTTTAACGGCTTAATGGTGTAGATTTTTATTGAGGGGATAAAACGCTCACCTTCTGGCACAATCAACACATCATTAGGAGAGGTAGGCATAACAATGGCAGTCACGCTTTCATCGGTATAACTCGCCCCGAACCCATCGGATGAATGCTCACCTTGCAGATGTTTCACGGTGACAACTTGCATTGAATTTACTATTCAGAAAGCGTGGATATTGGTTGATTAAACTCATTTAACGATACCTTTTACTGATTTCCGCAAGTGACCATCCCATATGAGTGGGTTTTTTTCTAATACTTTTGGGGTCTAATGTAGCCCTAAGTTTTTCCTACGTTTAGGGTCTTTAACATCCTTAAGTTTCCATGCTATTTTGGTTGAATCTGCATTTTCAATCCATTTACCACTTGCTATATTAAGCTTAACGTCACCTTCAGCCTCAATCGCTAACTTTTTATAAATTTGCGCAATGTCCATCCCTTCCTGAAAAATACTGAACAAAAAGTGAGGTGTATTTCTCTTGGTTTTCTGAGAGCGTTTATGTAAAAAGGACGCGGTTTAATATGTTCATTGCCAAGCTCCAACACGGCTGCCAAAGAGGCGAGGTTAAAATTTTAGCCCCTCGACTGGCTTATCAAACTCAGCAGGAAATCCAACATAAAACCGCTTTGTCTTTATCAGCCCTCAATCGCTCAATTAATGCTTTTGTTTGCGCTAAATTTCTGTAATTTGCACCGCCATTTACGCCACCATTACACCAATGCCAACCAATTTACGTAATCGCAAAATACTCTTGCCCATACGCTGTTAATTGATAATCCGCATCGGTGCCTGTTAATGTTGGTACGGCATAGCTCACAGATAACTCGCCAGCACTTTCACTGGCGAGATTCCGGTTTGCCCCACCGCCACCTTCAGTCGTCCAAAGCGACAAACGCAATAGATGAGCAGTCAATGCCAACACGCCACGTTGGTAGAGTTTTCCCCAACGAGATTGGCTTACTCCATTTCTGCATCCGATAAAAAGGTCGATTTTGTACAATCGACCTCATTAAATTCGGGATAGCGCTCAAGGAATACATCCGTATCAAAATGTTGGCATAATGACTCCCTAGTAATCTACGTAAAGTGCGGAATTTTGCTCCATAAAGGTTACGCCACCAAATGCCATGCGTAAGCCAGACTCATAAGCTAATAAGCCTTTTTGTTGAGCAGCTAACACAGTTGGCGACATTGGTACATCAAAGATAACGTGCTCTTTGCTGTTCACATAAACCATTGTACGAGTTTTGCCGCTCATGACACGAGTACCAAAGTTTGATGGCAAGGCTTTAATTGCTACGTCACGACTCTGCTGCCGCAGACAAGCTCTTAGTTAAGAACCTAATGCAGTTGTGTCAGTATTATTGCGTTGCGTTAATGCTAAGTGCGCTAAATCAAGCGAATCAATCGCAAAGGTATTTAGCGCTTCAATGCGTTTGGTTTTTCCATACCTTGTAGGAAAAATTTCCTTAAAGAACGCTACCGCTTTATCAAAAATCCATCGCTTGACTTTCGTATTTGCTGCCGCGCCTTTGATGTTGTACACCTCAACAGATTTGTTGTTTAACAAACCAGTTAAGCGAGTATCTTTTGCATGGCCCAAGAACGCTACTTTTTTGTAAGGTTTGTTGTGCGTTTTGTTTAACGCCATAATTTTGGCGGTATCTAACGCTAATCCTAATAATTTACCCTGTTCAAGCTCTGGTGTTGTCCATGTTACCGATTTAGCCCATGGCACAAATGTAAGAGCTGAGTAGGTGTAAAGCCAACTTCTACTTGGTCTAATGTGCTTGTGCCAGTAGTAATTAAACCATCATCAAGCGAACCATGTCTCATCTGCACCATAGTGTAGCTTTTTCTGTAATGCCTACTGCTGCTTTGTTGGTCAACATAGACAAATTGCGGGAACACAATTTCAGGATATTTAGTTTCTGAAATTTCTTTTCGCTGACAGCCGTTAAGCCGTTTTGTACATAAGTTAATAATGACATTCATCACCCCTTTATAATTTTGTAATCATCGCTAATTGACCTTTAACGTCAATCACGGTGTAGCCTGCTTCAATCGCATTTGCATCAGTTTCGCCTTGGATTGCGCCAGTTTTACCATCGCCACCTGTCGTTAATACAAACACTTTACTACCACGAGATACGGTTTTCTCTGGTGCAATATTGACCCAAATCGCATCGCCTGTACCAATGTGCATCACATCGGCTAATTCGCCATCAGACCATTCATCTCGAATGCGACTTGCTAATACCACGCCGGCCAATACATCTGTCTTAGCGGATAAGGCTTACACCACCTGTAGGATTTTAACGCCACAAATTCACCTGCTTTTACTTTTGCCTGTGACTTTTTCTGCTGTGGTTTTTGCATTTGCAAGATTGCCCTTGCCTAATTCACCTGCACGTGCAGGCGCTTGTTCGTAAGCTGCAACTCATCTAATTACTCCCTAACTGTTGTAAGTTTTGTTAAAATCTAATTTTTGGTGCGGCTTTTAGGTTCTGCATCACCAAGCAAAATACTGCCAAGTGATTTGCGTTCATCCGCTAATTTTCGCTACAACCGCTTTTTGCTGTTTGATATGCACCAGAAATTTCCTCATCAGATAATTCTGGCTGCTTCGTCTTTTTGTAAAAATACCTTGCGCCACGACCGCACTTTCTTGGATTTCACGCACAGTAGCGTTATCCGCAAAATTGACTTCTTTAAATGCGGTTTTAGCATCAGCCAATACAGCAGCTTGTTTTTGCTTCTGCATCACGTTTTGCTTTGCGCATCTTTTTAGTTGTTGAATTTCAGCGTCTTTTGCCGCTAATTTTTTCATACTCTTCTTTGTTCACGTCATCTTCCTTTTTGTTTTTCAGGTTCAGATTTCTTTTCTTTTGGTTCGGCTGGTTGTTCGCCTTTTGGCCTCTTTACCCTCTTCACCACTCAGACTTTTTCTTCTTCCTCGATTTGTTTTTCTGTTCGTCCGACAACTTGATGCCGAACGCACCTAAAAACGCATCGAGAATTTTTGCGGTTTTCCCCATAATGGTTTTATCCTCATCGGCAAGTTTTACACCCCACCGCAGCGACCCTTTGCCACAATCGCTATGTGGTTGCCGATCATCGGCGACATCTCAAAAATTCTGCATCTTCAACGCTTGACTGAATGATATTGCAGTCATATCCGCAAGACAGTTCATCTATACCGTATTTCTGGATGGTTTCAATAGCTTTCTCATCATAAACCAAGCCTCAGCAGCTAGCTCATCACCCACTCGCTTAACATTACGCACAACGCCAACTGATAACTCTTTCCAGTTCTTAGCGTTTACGCCTTTCTTTGGGTGTCCGATTGTGAGCGTTGCATTCTCAAAGCTCTTAATGGTCTCATCAGAAAATAGTGATTTTTTTCTGTTCGTGCGACCTTTTTAATCCCGTCCTCTTTTAAACCTAATTCAGAGGCTAGATAGTCAAAAACACCCACTTTAGAAATTGTTGCAGAGTACTAAAAACCATCCTTAGTGATGGTTCTTTTGTGTGGTTGCTTGAGTGGTTTTGTCTGTAAATTTCATTTATTTTACTCCAATAAAAACCCTGACCATTTCTGATCGGGTTGTTTGTTTTTTGCAATATCACGCCAACATTTGGCTAATTATTGTTTGCGCTACCTGTTTTATCGTATCAAGAGACAAATCAAGGCTTTTTGCTTTTTATTGTAGTTTTTAAGCTATTCCAGACAGTATCATTACGAATTTTGTCTAAGAATTCATGGCCTTGCTAAGTTAGCGACCGAGCAACAAGGCTCAATTCATTTAGAGAGGAGTAATCTATCGCTTCAATCAGCCCTGCACTTTGCAATAACTTAAAATGGTAAGAAACTGTTTCTGAATCAAATCCAGTAAATCCATCAGGGATAAGCTCCTCTAGCCTCTGACTGGCTTTCCAATTTAAGCAATATAGAGCGAATTAAACCCAATTACGTTTCATTCTTTTGCTACCTCTTGGCCAAAACATATCTCTTTAGGCTGTTTAACATTTAGCTAATAATGATAAAATAAACTCAACCGCAGATTGAGCTTTGGGAACGTTTTTGGACGTATGCGATGCGAGTTAACAAACTAGGAATTACGCACCAAAACTATTCTGCGGTTATTTTTGATTTCCGCCTAATCCACACTCGTTTTCATTGTCAGTGTGTGTTTTTGCGCACTTCTTGAACGGTAAATATTTTCATCTTCAACTTTTTTGATTAAAAACGTTTCATTCCCCATATCACTTACTCCCGCATATTCAATACTGTCAAAACTTGAAATAATAAGCGGCAATAAAAGAATATCTTTTTGTTACAGCTCGCTGCCCTCGTTTGCTTTCTGTGGTTTCATTGCCGTGTTGTTTAAAATGTATGACGAATACCTGATTCGTCCACACTGTGCTGCCAGTCTGAAATATCAAGCCCAATACTCTCTTTGCCTTAGCTACCAGTTCTGAACTAACACTCCCAATGTCAGAATATAATTTATTCTCTCCCACTTGATGAATCAATCAAGTCGGATAGTTCCATTTTCCCAGATTTCTGAACAATAGACTCTTTCTCATCTTCACTAGGCTCTGGTTTGGCGACATCATCAAGCACCGGAATCTGAACACACCGGACAATTAACGTCATGACCAGTGTGACCAGTATCAGCAGGAGGATTGGTATATCTCGAACATTCTGCCCATCCTTTTCAGCATGGCTTGCACGCACCCGCTCATCACCAGATGTTGACCACATGTATTTTTATGCCAACCTCTTCATGGCGTGCCTCGAGTTAATGCTGCATTTAATTTTTGAGGATTGGTCTCGAGCAATAAGCACTGCACGACTTTCTGACATCTTCCCCCAGTTTTTTTGAGTTGTCCGGCTAAGTCTTTTATTCAATGTCCCCTGAACCATCGCTTGCATGACGGCATTTTGCACCTTATCAAGATATTGCGTGCGAATGGATTTGATTAATTGGATGTTACTACCGTTAATTCATTTACCCTTTCTACAATATTCGGACTATTGCGTAAAATAGGCGGATAAATCGATACCAGTTTGATTTTTTAGGTTGGTTGATACTGGCATGGTTTTGCGCATCACCACGACTAACAAAAGCCATTGGCGATATTCTCAGCCTGTGAAGTGCGGTCGGATTTTTCGTACTTTTCTAATACTTTCATCAGTGCTTTTGCACCAATCGCCTGAAAACCTTTTTCATCATCCATAAAAAGAGCCTTGCGGTTGTTGCAGGGCTCTTTCTATATCATCAGTCATCGTTTTGACTAACTGCTTAAGCTGTTGTCTCATACCAAAGCTCCGTTCTCTTGCTCATTTTCACTGGCTTGAACTTGCGTGTTTTTCGCCTTCTGGTTCTTCAAAATTTCTGGCAAGTTCATCAGCATTTTTCATGTCCCTCAATGTCATCAGCAGAGATATTAGCAACAAACCACTTTCTCGGAGTTCGTTTGCTACTTGATATTCATTTAGTACGCCGTTTTGAATTAACGTATTTGTCGCTGTAGCAAAGGTGTTAAGCATATTGACTTGTTGTTCTTGTTTAACCACGGTCAATGGTAGAAATTCAAACCACCAGTCTTCAGGCTGTCTGCACAACAATTCATTGCATAGCAATGTATCAAGCACTTCAAGCTACAGGTCGCAATCTTGTTTCTTGTAATCGATGAATGGACTCATGATAATTTTGAATATCCTCATCACCACTCGCCAATCCTGAAACAGATTGCCCAAACAAGATAGTGACTGGCATATCTGCCGCACCCGCCACCGCATTGCGAAACTCTGTCAGTAAATCTTTTAATCCACCAAAAAGATAATTCTTTTCGGTCGTACTCATTTTCTGCATCAAGTAATAGGCTGTTAGTCGCCGATTTAATCGACTGCACCGCTGAAATAACGTGGGCCACATCATTTTCTAAGCCCGCAGATATCTTGTCAGACAACCCCGCGATTTTTGAAAAATATCGATTTTACTTTCAAAAATAAGGTCGCCCACATTTGCAGATGCACTATCAAAGCGTTTAAGTACATCAATAATTTTTCAAGGTCTGATACGCCCCAAATATCATTGTCAGATAAGGGCGCATCATTGGCATTGATAATTAATAAGCGAGAATGATGCACTGAAACAGTTTGCGTACCACCAGCAATGGTATATTCACTATATCGACCAAAGTTTGGTGAAAACACATCATCATCTCGTTGCCCTGTAGGTGAGATTTTCCATTTAGGCAAAGATAATTAATTGTTTTTAATCGCTCTGTAGGCTGTAACGGCGAGGTGATATTAATAGTATCGGTTACAAACCAATAAACCCACTGAACCATACAGACTAGACCATTGCAGCGCTTTTAGTTAATGTCTCACGTAATTTTAACCTGCGCTCGAGCTTAGTGAACTCGTCTAGCTGTTCAGATTTTTAAGTCATTGGAAAAATATCGCGCCAATTACGCACCATATCTTCCGAGCGTTTAATACAGACCTTGTTTGCAATCCAGTTATCACGCCATAATGCTTCAATCTGCATTAAGTCATCCGTTAAACTCAGCCCACGAGCATAATACGTTTGCTCTTGTTTGCTGCCTAATTTCAGCGCAAGTGATTTGATACCATCTAAAAAATTCATCTTATAAATCCAGTAGTGATTTAGGTTTCCCTAAAATATCCGTTATTGCCATTACCAATGCATCGACTTGGTCATCGTGTGCGTGACTATCTGTTGCGGTAAATGCCTCACACTCACTAATAAAATCCGCTACCCAAGGCGCATTTTCGGGTATCATTACATAACCGCTCTCAATATATCCTGAATGCCTAAAACACGCGTGTACTTATCTGCATCAACTTGAATTGGTGAGATTGGAATTTGATTATTTCTGCGTATAGCTTGAATTAATCCTGTGCCACTGGCTTTATCTTCCACATTTGCTCGAGTTAATATTCCAGTGTCTTTTTCGCCTTATGTTTTAGCCCAAACATCTTTTTAATGTCTGCTCAAGTTCTGGTGCTTCCCATTTACCTCGCACAAGGTCAAGGATATAAACCTTTCCATCACTCCCTCTGCCAGCGACAATAAAGACTGAATAGTCATTGTGCTGTTTAATTTTTGTGCCGTATCAGCGTAGATTGCTTTGACTTTAATCAGTGGAGGGATTTTGTATCGACCAAACCAAGCGCCTTTAATAATGCCACCGCCTTTATTAGATGGCCTTTGTTGATATAAAGCATTCCACGCTTGAGAGCCAACAGCCCTTTCTAATTTTTGCTCAATCGCTCTAAATCAAAGCGTTCAGGGTGTAATGGCTCGCCCTCTTTACGGAACTCCTCATCCTCTTCGGCAATCGCAGGAAATTTCACTATACGCCATTGGTCGCCACCATTCTTCATCTCTTCAATTAATCGACCAGCTAAATCATCCTCGTGCCATCTTGTCATGCCTAATAGCACACCAGATTTTGGTGATAAACGTATAAAGCGTGGTTGTGTACCAATCCCAAACACCATCCCGAACCGTTTGAGAATTAGCCTCTTTAGCATCTTTTTACAGGGTCGTCAATAATGGCTATATCTGCGCCCATCCCTGTAATACCGCCTCCAACACCAGCGGAGCGATAAGCGCCTTTATACCCTGCAATTTCAAAAATCTCACTATTACGCAGAGGCTGACCCGAGACGGTCGCAATGCGTTTATCATTTAAGGATGATTCGGGGAATATATCGTGGTAGCTATCATCATCCATTATTCGCTGAACATCTCTATTCATTCGGCTAGCTAAATCAGCAGAATAAGAACAGGCAATCATCTGTAAGTCAGGATTTTTACCAAAAGCCCAAGCAGGAAAAACGACGACTAAATAATTCACTTTTGCCACTACGAGGTGGGGCAAATATCATTAATCGAGGTTGCTTGCCATCTATTACATCTTGATAAAATTGCTGCAGCTCTTTTTGCAATGAGAATATTAAACCATCCTGTTACAAAGTCAGGTTTGGTTTGCAAGGTGAAATCAATCAAGCTCTTTTGAGCTATCATCGCATCCAGTTGCTTTAGATTTAAGCTCTCTAAGAAGTTTGAGTTCATCGACACTTAACCTTGATAAATCCATAGATATTTTTGCTCAATCGGCGCCCCATTAACACCAGTGATTTCTTGCGTTACTTTATCGCCATATTTTTAGGGGCGACTTTGGTGATGTACCATTTACGAGCATCAACTCTCAACTTAGCTACGCTAACATTTTCGGGAGTGGCAAGATCTGAAATTCCAACATTTCCTCAAGCAAAAATCGGCTTGGTTCTCGCAGCGCACGCGCGTACTGGTCAAAAACTCTTTATTTTCGTCCAGCCAATTAAAAATTGTTTGCCTTGTTGGCATTCCCGGTCGTTCACAAATCTTACGCAAACTTTCCCTTGCTCGATAAGCTGGCAAACATCGTCAGCCACTTCCTTTACATAAGAAGATGGGCGACCAGTTTTTCTTTTCCACACCATCAGACGTGGATTTAACCTCTTCCTTTTTGCTCATGGTTAATCCTTTTTAGGTTTATTTGTCATATATACATCACATAACTTAGATATAACCCCGAGATTTTTAACATCTTGAGTGGAGGTATAGCTAAGATATGTAGCATAGAGAAACAAAGGCGACTGTTGTTAGCCGCCTTTATTGGGGAATTAAATATTAAATACCGTCTTGCCTTTGCTCATTGGTAACGTAGATATGATCTCCAGTGCCAATTAAGCTGTATGCAATCTCTTTCTCAATGCCTTGCTCACCGTACTGGTCGTCTGGTACAAAATCAATAATTACGCCAATGATTTTATCTGTTGGATTGTTTCGAGCTGAGCAGTAGATTGACTCCTTGCGGATCACCTCCTACACTCTTGGTCTCCATAAATTGGTTGAGTGTGTAGATTCCGTTAAGTGCGGTAGGTTTATCTTTAATTTATCCGCTAATCTAAGCATCTCTTTGTACTCACGAGAGGTCTCATCGTAAAATGCAAAGCTATTGCTTTCGGTTATTGACGTTACACCATCCCGGATGATTTTGATTGTTAGCATAATTGCTCCTGTTGTTTTTTTGTTGATAAAAAGACCGCACTAATTGGCGGTCTTGGTTTGATAATTCGCTTTTAAACTACGGCCTTTTTCCGTTGTTGTTTTTCTACATACCCCGTACCCCATCTACTTTATTCGCGCAAAGCCGCAATTCCTGTTTCAACAATAGCGCATACTCAACTGTCTCACCAAAAAGTTGATCCCCTGAAATGCAGGCACTAAGCAAGGGTAAGTAAAGTCACTGGCGGAGAAAGAACAAGCGTACGATACTCCACATCAGGTTTACTTGCGCAACTCTGTCAGCAACCCTGCTAGGCAACATAGCACGGCTACACTGGTTGTTTTCCAGCATTTTTAATAGATTGAATTTGCGCATAACTTTTGCTTTCTGATTGCTTGTTCTTGGGCCAAGCGTTGTTCGGTAATCTTTCGTTGCTCGTCAACATCTTCATGCAACTCATCGATAATCTTGTCTCGTTTGATGACCTTTTCGTGCAACGAATCAATAACAGCCGATTGGCGTTCAATGTTGAGCTTTGTTTGTATGTTGCATATAAAGCAACGCAAGGATAAATACACCGGCACATAGCGCTATAATCTTATTTAAGTTTTTTACAACCATGGCTTAAAAACGTTTATACCTAACTTTTTAATGATTAACATCCACCACATTACACCACCCTCAAACATCGCTTTTTTTCTTTTTGACGATGATTGAGTAAGTCTTTGCGATACCCGACCACCGGCATTTTTCCAAACAAGGAATTGTTCAGCAGCACCTTTTTTATCACCGGCATTGAGCTTATTCACCAACGTTGAACGGGCGAATGCTCCTCGCCAATATTGAATGCAAGGCTCACTAACGCATCAAATTGATTTTTGCGTGAGCGTAACTTTTAACGGCATCATTGACCGCACTTTCAAAGCGTTTTTAAATCTGCTGTCAAAAATCTCTTTTGATTTCTCTTTTGTAATTGCCATACCACGTGCAACAGGTTTACCATCAACAAAACCGGTATGACCTACACCAATCGTCCAAATCCCCAACAATGTCAGGATAAGCAGTTAATTTCTCACCCTTCTAGCTGGCAGAATAAATTCAATTCCATTTTCGCTAATTCTCATCGCTTTTAATCCCTAATCTTTGACGCAAAAACCGCGCCAAATTGCGTTAAGTACAGCTCCACCACCATAACCGGCAAGACCGGCACCTACGCAAGTTAATTCCAAACTTAACCCAGACGACAAGCATAAAAAGCCTCGCCAATCCACCCAGCAAACATAGAGACAAGCACCTGATATAAAAAAGCCCCTACGCTAAAGTGGAGCTTTCCGGCTTGAATATCGCTTGTATATTTTTGCTACGCGGCAAATAGTCCGATAATCACTAAGGGAAGCCAGCGTAAAAAGATTCCCAGTTATTCGGATCTTTAGTCGGCATAATAAAAACCTATATAACAGATACAAAAACCCCGACCGTTTCCGATCAGGGTTGTAAATAATTACTTAGTGCGTTTGCTATGCGCTAAAACCGCAACTTACATACAATGATACATTTTTAGTGCGCACTGTCAAGCATTTATGCAACAAAAATACAATTTTGGCACTCAATCATCAAAAAGCAGTGATGTTTTAGCAGTTTTCAGTCTTTGAAAAATACCTCGTCTTGATAAATTTAAGTGTCGGCAAATATCAACGTTATCCCACCGCTTAACGTGAGTGAGCATAAAGATATCGTACAAATCGGGCGATACCCGTTTCATTATTTGCATATGCCCGTCAATCTGCATACCCAAGTCATCATCTATCGGCTGCACCCGGTATTTTGGCAAACTAGCGCGCATCGTATTTAAGCTCTGTAATCCTGCTGATACGCGTGGATATTCACCTTCATCAGCGTGGCGTTGCCCAATATCCCCACTGTACAGATACTTTGTTGATGTTAATGCTCATGTAAGACCTCTAGCTCTTTAATTTTTCGCTTTATAGTCGTTTGATGATTTCTTTGCAATCTTTCGGCTGTGTACTTTTTCGCCCTCGTGGTCTTGTCGTTCCAACCAAGCCACTTTATCTGCGCCGATTTTATTGACGAGATTAATCCGTACTCAATGATGTTTCCGCTCTTATGGTCATTACAGGGGGCGCATTGTTTATGGACATTCAATTCGCAAAATCGCAATCCTGGACAGGCTCCAACACTCCGATAATGCCCTGCGTGATATTGTCCTTGATGATACCGACCGCAACTTATACAGGCTGGTCTTTATCCCTTAAACGGATAAATTTATTAAATACCGATTGCGCCTCTTTCAGCCATTCTGAACGACTTTTTAATTTAGCCTTACGTTCCCTTTGCTTTTTCTTTTTCTGCTTTATCTAGCTCTTTTTGCGCGTTTTGACGAGTTAAATCAAGTGCACATTTAGGCGAGCAGACTTTTTGAGAGAGTTTTGTGGAATAAACTCCATGCCACATGACTTGCATTTTTAGGCTTTGATAGATTTAAGTTTACTCATCACTCATCCTTGCTCTCGATTTTTTGAGCATTGATAAACATTTTTGCCAACGTAAAATCTTTCCCAATCTCTCGCACTCTGTTGCAACAGTGCTATGAGCAAAATACCAACCAGAAAGCCAACAAGCTCTCACACAAGACAAGGGTGGCAGCAAGGGCTGGTCGAAAAGAAAAACAACATAGCCGAAAAATGCAATCAAAAATAAAATCATAGTTCCTACCTCATCATTGTCCGAAAAATCCCCATCTATCGTTAAATCTCACACCATTTTGCACGCCCCATGTGGTCGTATATTCAATCAAGCTGGCCATGCGTCTAACACCCATTTTTTTGATGTTTGCTCCTGCACATTAACCAACTCTCCTTCAATTCCGGTAACCAACTTATAGGGTAGCTTTTGTTGCGATGGTATGCCCGCTCACCAACAAATTTTTCCATCCGTATAAATCGTATTTGTCGCCCTCGCCACAACGCCTGATTTGATATATCACCAAGCACTGTACGAAATTTATCGTTCTGTTCCATTGAGCGGGTTTTTACTTTTTATCTCCACAACAAGAGGATCTGATTCGCTTATTGGCAATTGGCGGATAGTGTCGATCACTCGATTTCTTACTGCCTCATTGACTAAATACATCCGAGGGTAATTATGCTCCATCGTAACCACCTACTTTCTTGATAAAATCATAGCTACATTGAACGTGACAAAATCTTCCATCGTTGGATCAAAGACTACGACCATTTGTCCTTTTGCTATTCCCTTTGATTTCTTTTTCCTGTTACAGGGTTGATAAATGCAATTCGACCACCTGTAATATCAATCACTTCATCTCGCCACGCCTTGAATGTGGTTTTGATACCATTGAGTAGATTTATCATTGTTGAGTAACATCACGACTAAATAACCAGCATCACGTAATTCTTTCGCGCGTTGTAGATATGGTGTAACGTTAGAATAAGGCGGATTCACATAGATTTTTAACAGAGCCGCGCAAACGCTCTGCGACTTCATCCAACAATACATCTAACATTTGTTCAAGCGGCATTAGAAAGTCATCTGCGATTGATTGATTTTTCATCATTGTCAGATTCAGGCTTTGCTGATATATCGCCATGTCAAGGCGTTATTAGCTGTCGCGCAACCATCAAGATCGAACCATCCAAAAACGCTGAGATAGCCATTCAAAGACATAACTCGGTGTTTGCCATGTATCTTTATCAAATTTTTGTTCTGTCATTGATAGCTCCTTTTCCGTAGGTTTTTCGCACAGTTTTTTGGTGCTTTGTTGTGGTTTTTCGTTTAACTCTTGATAGGCTTTCGCTTGGTCGCAGTCCGTGAAGTGTCCTTTCTCAAATCTCATATAGGCCGTGCCTAATCCACCAAATCTATTTTTTTAGTTACGATGGCCTCAGAGTAAGGATTATCACAATCTGCCTTGTATGCGCCCTCACGGTAAAGCTATGATGATTTGGCTTGCATCTTGCCTCGATTGAGCCTGAATCACGTAAATCCGAATTGGCGGGACGTTTTACCGCACGGCTATCCACATCACGGTTAAGCTGACAAAGTAAAATGATTGAATATTGAAGTTTTTGGTAAAGGCTTTTAGCTTGCTCATAGAATTAGCGATTGCTTGGGTTAGATTTACACCACGCTCTTGCTTGTGATTCATCGCTTCAAAATAATCAATTACAACCACAGATGGTGCGCCTTTCTCGCTAATATGGTTTTCGGTAATTGCACTAAATTTCATCGGCAGATAAACCGCCACGATCTACAAAAATAAACATCTTGCGACCGCACTTCGTGCAATGCGCTTGTTAAGCGATGATAGTCGCCCCTCATCAAGCTCGGCAGGATTGCGTAATTTCTTCACACTCACGCCACCAGTAGCACTTAATAATCTATCTACCAGCTGGAAGTTACCCATCTCAAGGCTGAAAAATAAAACCGAGCCATGATTTTTGATGATATTGTGAGTCACTGTCAGACTAAATTCTGTTTTCCCTGTTCTCGGACGGCCCGCCACAATGACAATATCAGTTGAATTTATGCCGCCAAGAATGTTATCGACCGCCCTCAATGCCTGTGTAAAGCAAGCGTTCTTTTGAAATCACTTTTAGAGCGCTTTTTCCAATACATCAACGTAAGAATCGACCAGTTCCCCCATGGCGATTGGCTTAATTTCTGTTTTTGCTGACAAGGAGCTTTTTGAATTTGATTTAATGCTTTTTGAGTTAATTCATTCACTTGGCTTTCGTTGCGAGCTTGTGACATTTCGCCGGCAAGTTTAGCTATAGTTTGTTGAGCTGAACGGTTTACCCAAGAAGAATGGATTTTCTTCGCATAACCTCAAAAAGATTTCCACCATAAGTCGCTTTATTTGCCATTTCTGCTAACGTTGCTAGGTTTTCGCCATAGTCTTGAGAAAGCAGTGAAGTCGATTAAATCGTGTTTAGTGCTTGTTTGCGAATATTTGCGTATAGCACCTAGATTAGTACGTTGCAAAACATTTTCTGGCTTCTAACCAACTGATTACTTCACGAGCTTGAGCAGTTAATCCAGTCGCTAGCATTGAGCTGATTAGCCCATATTCGATTTCATACATTGAATTACTCATAGTGAATTTTTCCCAAGTATTTAAAAAGTTTTAGGTTTCATGATGTAATCAAACTTAGCTACCCATCCATCTCCATTTAGGCCGCCAAAGAAGAATTTATTGGCTCGACTATTGGTTTGACTAAGAAAGTCTTGGAAATACCCTGTAAAACACTTCAACAGAACAACTTTCAACATCTGGTGTTTCTAACATTACTTTAGCGACCTTGAGAATTGCTTTTTTTCTTTCAGGGCTTAATGTTTTTAACAAGTGGATTGGTGAACCATTAAATATTTCATTCCAAGCATTCATCACCCTTGATAATCAACTGATATTTTTCACGCTTAGATGTTTTTTTGTTTTTTCGTCAGCGTGTTCTGCGTTAGCAGAAATTTCATCGTCAGATACACGGTTAATTGATAGGTTAAAAGAGTGACTGGTTATGGGTGCAGATTTTTCACTACCCCCTTGTGCAGATTTTTCACTACCTAGTGAAATATTTTCACCCCCTAGTGCAGATTTTTCACCACCCTGCTCAAGGTGTAAAAGATATAAATTTGCACTTGATCCATCTTTTTATTTTTCGTGCTTTCTGGTGACAAACCCCATTTTGATTAAATCATCAATGTGACTAATTGCACTGCGTTTTTGACATTTCGCATTTGTTTGGCAATGTATTGATAGCTTTGGGAAACAAACTCCATCATCGTTAGCGTTGTCGGCAAGTTTTAAAAGCACAAGTTTTCTAGCTGGATTTCCAACTTCGCAATTCATAGCTTGAACCATCAATCTCATACTCATATTTCCAATTCCTCAATCGCTTGATCTGTTACTCTGTCGTATTCTTCTTGGCTTGCGTTTCGCTCTCTTAGCTTTCTTTAACTGCCCTCGTACGCCAGGGATCTCATCGTCTAAGCTAGCTACAAATTCGGGTGAGAATAATCTTTCCATATCAAGCTCTCCAACCAATACTGAGCGACACGTTTTTCCGCTTGGCACTGTAATCATTTTTGCTGATGATGTTGTGACCACGCTTTTTAAGGTCATAGATACGAGCGCCAAGACGTAAGCAGTTAAAACGTTTTTTTCCGCATCTAAGTGAGTTAATCGGTCGCCGTTTTTGAGTGCTTTTAAAATCTGTGCTGATTGTGCTTGACTTGTCGTCTCGTTTTGATTAATATTTTCCATGTTAATTTTTCCATAAATTGCCACGGTTGCCGCCGTGGTTTTTTATTTACGTTTATTTAGCGCAATAACACATTCGATTGAGTATTGTGTTGCAGCTAAATGTTTGTTTAATAATTTTCGAATAATCTCTTCTTCTCCTTGGGTGATTTTCGCCATCTTTTAACGCATCTTCCAATACACCAAAAAGCATGCCTCGAGCTGATAATTCATGCAGTTGGATATTTGCCATTTCTACTGCATCTAGATTGTCTGCATCGGTATCTTTTACAAAACGTCCACCAGCATTTCGGCAAAGCTCCTCGATAAAAATCAGTGCAGCCATACTCGAGCTGGACGGCAATCAATTCTTCGTTTTTAAAGCGTTGGCCTTTTGTTTGATAAAGACGATTATTTAACTCGCTTTCGGTAAAGCCGAGAAATCCAGCTACCGCACTTTTGCCACCAGGTATGTTCTCAATCATTTCGATGATGACTTTTCATTGCCATAATTTTTGCCTTGTTTTTATGGTTTTCTTTTGCACCAATATGAGTAAATTAGTTGTCAGTTAAATTTGCTAAGGAATGTAAAATCTGCTTTTCAGTAACCTTGCCTTTTTGTAGCCTTAACGATTCGCGGGATATACTTTAGCGTTAATACCGCCACCATTAAGCCAAAAAGCTGACGGAAACCTGAGAAACTCCGCATTCTTGACTTTAGCTTTTACCTGAGAACCGCAAATTGAAATTGTTTTTCGATTGCTTCGTTCTTCATAGTTCACCTTTAATTAAAAATTTTTATATAGAATATAAGATACATTATAACTTGTAAAGGGTTTCTTATTTGATTTTATATAAGTTTATTTTATAGGGGATCGGGCGATTAAGGAGGGTTTTATGAATACACTTTGCTGAAAGATTGCAGTTTGCAATGGACAAAATGGGTAAAAACCAAGTTGAATTAGCCGCATTAGCCGGAACATCACAGGTAACGATCAGCAATATTTTGAACGGAGTTACAAAAAGCCCCTAGAAATGGATTGCAAATAGCCAAGGCTTTGAAAAATTTCGCCAGAATGGCTCTTGAATGGCACAGGAGAATGGCACAAAACTCAAATAGAATCAAACGTAGCCGAAACAGGCTCATTTGATCTGTGGGACCGTAATACCCACTAAACGATGACGAGGTAGAAGTTCCGTTTTATCAAGATATTCGCCTTGCTGCCGGTAACGGCTTTGCTGATGACATAGCAGACTATAACAACTTCAAATTGCGTTTTTCCAAAGCAACACTACGTAAACAAGGCGTACAGTACGAAATGCGGTATGTGTGATTGCTGATGGAAATTAATGGAGCTGGTTATTCCGGGACGGAACAACGGTGGGAATTGATTTAGGCAATAAAACCATTAGAGATGGAAGATATACGCACAAAACCACGGTGGATTGCTGAGAATAAAACTACTCTACAATATGCCTAATGAACAGGTGAAGATCCGCAGCTATAACAGTGATGAGCACCCTGACGAAATAGCAGAGTTACAAGACATTTCAGTACTTGGTAAAGTGTTCTGGTATTCTGTTCTTTTATATAAAAATAGCGGATGGTTGTTGATTTATTAGTATATCAACAAAGAATTCGTAATTATTATTACTAATATGTTTACAATATTAATATTCGTGGTAATATTTTGTAACTAAAGGTTAGTGACAGATGAGCAAGATTACAAAAATTAAAGATAAGCTCTACAAAGAGCCGCCACCCACTGATTTTACGTGGGACGAGCTGAGAACACTTTTACTTAATTTAGGATTTAATGAAAAACAAGGTAATGGATCTCGTGTGAAATTTTGAGCATTCTTCGCTGGATTTCGATTAGTATTCATAAGCCACATCCGCAAAATACGTTAAAGCGGTATGTAATTATTCAGATAAAAACCGCACTTGATGAACTCTATGCACTATTAGGAAATTAATATGGAAACAATGCAATATAAAGGCTTTCTAGGAAGTATCGAAATTTCCAAGGAAGACAAGATATTATACATGCAAGCTATTACATATTAATGGCTTGATAACTCATGAAGCTGAGAATTATTCAGAATTAGACTGCATTTCATGATGCTGTTGACGATTATCCTGCCGATTGTGAAGAACTGGTATCGAACCACAAAAATCTTGTTCAGGTGCATTTAACATCCTTTAAAACCAGAAAAGCATCGCCAACTCCTATTTATCCTCAAGCGTACAAAATATAAAACTAAATGCTTTTAGTATCATGAAGGGTTGATTTGGTCATTACATGCAACTGAACATGCAAACTAGAAGCTTACAGTATTTAAATTTAACTGGGAAACATAATCTAGAAATGAGAAAATAAATGCATTGGACATTAGAAAAATGTCAAAATCTCGACTGTTTTCGAGAGGGAAGAACTATGAAAATGCAAATCCTTGATCAGCTGATTATGTTCCTACTTTTAATCTAAAAGACTAATAGGAAAGTAGCTCAAAAGAAGGCAGACTCTCCCTAGGTGTTACATTCCCAAAAAGAAGACAGAGCCGACTGCATCCTCCATATTGAAAATTGAGACGCCTGATTAGAATTTTAAAGGTGAATTTGCTTATCATTTTGATCAGCCAAAAGTCTCTGAAGCAAAGATGAGAGCGAGTTATATATACTCTTTACCCTTACGCGATGCCATTAGCAAAAACCTTCTTGCTATATCCGAAAGTGCCAAGCAACAGCTTTACCTCGCGGCTTACCTGTGAAATTTAACTAACAAACCGCCTGTATGGCGGTTTTATTATTTCAAATGTTCAATTAATCATAGACAGGATGTTACAATGCTATCAACTTCGCTTTTTAGATAATGCTGGAAAACACACCATCATATGAGACATCTTAATTTCGCTATGCAAAGATATCAAACAAATAAAAACTTCTAAACTTCTTCCCGCCTGTGTTGCCCCAATAAATATTTCTGTATGCTTTCCATATTCATTTATCAACATGCGATCAGGCCTCAAAGCTATTTAGCTTTATCACAGCAAACATTGTTCACATGATCTTCGCGTTTGTGTAATTGGACAGCTTTTAAATTGAACGTTCGCATTTTATCGTACTAACTCCACATCCAAAAGACCAAGTGCAACAATCGAACAAATATCTCGCATAACCTTATTACAAAGTGCGGTCATTCTACTAGTAGAACGTGTCGTGATCAAAGAATTTTCAAATCACAACATGTTGGTGATTAAAAATGTTGCACTAAACACATTTCTTGAGAATTTATTTCTTTATCAATTAAATATGAGAATATTTATAGATTTTATATAAAATTCCATAAGAATCAGCTACCATATAAGATATCTTATATCCTTACACCCATCAAAACGAGATACCCATAAACAAATATCTCGATGCTCTTTTAATCAGATTACAAGAAGTTTGTGCTCATAACGGCATTATGCGGTCGTGTAGATTAAAAGCCCTACCCTACATAATAATGAGAGTAAACGGAATACACTGAAAGATGAGACCAGTGAAAAACTGACAGTTACAGAAAGTGTAGTCAGCTAGTGGGGAAATATCCTCAAAAGCACATTTGAAGTACGAGGCACGCTTGTGAAACCCCTGCGAATGATAGAGAGAAGTGTGCTTTGAAATAACAAATACTAGAGAGGGTTAAAATGGAGACAGATAAGCCCAAATGATAAAGAGAAAATCAAATGGGCTGTGTTAGAAGATGCGGCTAGACATACTAGTTTTGACACCAGAAGCGAGTTAGCTGGAGGCACTTTGTCCGATTACTGCTTTATTGACTTTTTATGGTAATAACTTCAGTACTTAAAGTTGCATCGTCAGAGTCACCTGCAGCTCACTTGAGTGTTGAAACTAAATTCCTGCAATTTCCTCAGCGGAAAGTTGACTTAAATTTCTATAATGCTCTGATGGTCGTTCTCACTACATCTCTTGCCATAACTAAAGCAATTTTATCAGTGGTATTCGCATAATAATTACCTCTATAGGTGGTTGTTGCAGACTGAAAATATTATATTCCTCATTGTTGTGGCTATCAATAAGGACTTGTGCCTTACAGCATAAAGAAAGGTGTTAATGGCTCTCTTGTTGAGTTGCGTTGTGAAACCAACACCCCATACACTGAGATATAGAATTGTTAATGCTAATCTTGGAAAATGACGCAGGGTTCCAAATCCCAAAAGAGCCTCCATCATGCTGCCGCTTTCTCAAACGTGCAAGCGTCGTCAGTCTCCTTGAATGAATAATTGAACGAAAGCGGCCCTCTAGCTGGAAAACAGCGCAGAATATGAATTAAAACAACCTTTTAACATTGATTATACCTCCGCTCGCTTTCACACTTTGGCGCCGGAGGGTTTTTAACCAATATTTCTGAACCATACGAGGTAAACACTATGACGTTAATCAATTTTCTTAAAACAACTGCTTACGTATTGTAACTATCCTTTCAATCTGCCTGAGTTGCTAGTGACACGCTAACCGCACTTGCAGCACAGGCAAGCGAACCAACAGCATTAGAGCGTGAACAAGCAAGAATTCAATGGATTGCCGAACATGAGCAATATCAACAAGACTCACAGACCCAGCCAAACAACAAGCTATGGCGTACACAAATATCAAACAAAAGGAATTAGATTATGAGAAAGGCGAGCAGAAATTAAAAGATTGAGCCTTATCCGAAAGGTGGCTGGTATGTTATTGAGCGAGTTGATGGCAAAAGTTGGTAGCAGTCATCAAATTACCAGTCAATAGAGCTTGTGATGCGGTTAAAAGAGCGTAAAGAGCTAAAGGCTAATATGGCTAAATTGCTCGATGAGCTTGCTAAGCGATTAAAACCAGAAGTGGACTAGCAACAAAATCCAAGAGTTAAAAAGCGTGAATATAACGCTAAACAGCGTTATTTGGCACGGTTTGATGAATATAACGAGCAGCGCAATAACAACCTAAAACCAAAGGCAAAACGAATTTCAAACTATCTGACATTAGAAGATTGTTTGGAATCCAAGCAACAACAATCGATAGAGCTTTTCGCGATGGACAGATTAAGCTGAGCATTGGCAAGGTAATTGATCGGTCGGTGGGGTCGGTTGTTTAGTTACGATGATATTAAACATTATTTTGACGGTTTGGTATGGGTTATACGATGGAAAGCCTACAGAGCACAATGGGAACGCAAAACGCTCAATGATTACGATAGACGGTGCAGCAAAAGAAGATGACTCACAATCGGGCGGTAGAAATGGAAATAGAAAGCATCAGGAAGATAGTCATAACGGTGATGATGATGCTCTGTGCTTTTAGCGAAAAAGATGTTGACGACGACGACTTTCTTAGCGGTCGTACTTGGCACCGATTATGAAGAAAATGCGAATTAAAATCTTGACTGCTATGGCTGAGGATAGATTTGGAACAAGAAGAGGATTATCGGAAGCGATTTATCCTCAACGATTAACCAATAAAGGTGAAACAAAATGACAAAATCAAAATCAGACAAGCACAAGCTCCCGTTAAGCCTAAAACACTCGGAGCTTTTAATAATCCGATTATCAAAACGAAAAATTGAACAGTTAGTCGGTAAGAATTCAGCGACCTTGCGACAAGCGTAATGCAGATTGCCAACAGTAACACAATGCTAAGAACAGCCGACTCCATGGGTATTTTTAATGCTGCCGGCTGGCATGCAACGCTTGACCTACCACTTCAAAATGGATTGGGTACTGGCATTTCCAGTATCGTGCCTTTAAGAATAACAAAGAGCGTAAAGTAGAGGCTCAATTCCAGATTGGTTACGTAAGGGTTTTATCCAGCTTTGCTCAACGCTCTGGGCAGTTTAAAAGATTGGTAGCCTTTACTGCGCATATCAACTGCTCAAAAAGACTTTATCAACGGATTTGAGTTTGATTGGGAACAAGAACCTGAAGGACGAGAAAATCCTATCGGATATTTACGCTGGTTTCTAAGCTAGTGAATGACTTCTCGGCCGAACTCTATATGAGCCATGATGACATCAGCAGAACACGCCCAACGTTACAGTCAAACGTTTAGGCTATGGCGTATGGCATGACAACTTCTGGAGGCGATGGCATTAAAAACCGTGATGAAGTTATTGCTATCAAAACAAGCTCATTACGGTCAGTAGAAATGCAACAAGTCAGTATTAGCCAGACCAAGCAGTGGTTAAAGATGTAGAAAATCAAGAGTTCAATTATACCGGACAACATTCAGAATGCTGAATTTGTAGCTGTATGCAGATGATGAAACGTTTAATTTCAACTGTAAGCAAAGCGATTATCAACGGTGAGACTACCTACAAGACCTTTGCGATAGTGCTTTATGAGTTTAGTCAAGAACAGATTGGTGAATCAGGAGGCGATTGAGAATGCGTGCAAATGTACAAGCTGAAAGCCAGATGCTCTGGGTCTGCTGATTTAATGGTTAAACCGAAAAGCGGTAGTGGACTTCCTGGCCACCGCTAAAAGTGTGCGGTGAGAAAGATAGTGTTAAATATGACCTGTTTGGGCTATCAAGATTTTGAGGGTAACAACACACCTGTAGTGCTGCATCGCACCTTGAAGAACAAGCCATTGTTAAGCGTTGCAAGCGTGGATGCATTAGTACAAAAGAAAATGAAGAAAGACGAAAATGATTGACTATCATGAATGTGATATTTACGTTCCGAGCAGAAAGCTAACTATTGATGGCTACAAAATGCTCGTGGGATATTGGTCTCGCACCCCATTTTACCGATGAGGCTGAAGAAAAGCCAAAATCAGGCTATACAATCCAAATGCAAGGCTACATAGTGCTATTGGGGTTGTGAAGAGGCCCAAATTGACTTTGGTAACTTTGCCCATCGCATACGAGCAATTATCAAGGCTGTACGACCCGACACGATACATTGATTTAGTGAAGCAAATTCCGCAATTAAAACGCACAAGCAACCGTTACAGCGCATGCGCGACGACAAACGATCGAAGAAACTCAAAGAGTTGAGCAGTCACGCTGCCCAAGACATTATTATCAACAACTCATACAGGAAATGAGCCAATGGCTGAATTATAAAGCTAACCATTGGGAACGAAGCATGACCCAGAAATCCGCACAATGCCAAACGAGAGCAGATTTCGAAACATCAGCGTTGGCAATGTACGAAAGCTGGAAATGATGGAAAACACCGGTGAACGCCGCGAAGACTGACTGGCACGTCATCGTGTGTCTATCGTCGTCAAAGGAAAGCGGTGGCGAATACCTGGCAAAGGCTCTAAAGCCTATGTTGAAGGGCGTTTGAGAACCCGCAAAATGGCACAGACAAATGGGCAAGATCGCTATACAACGGAGATTATTGGGATGTGTTACAAATGCTTGATAGCCGTCACAGCGGTGATAACCAAGACAAAACCGTCCACTGGCAACGCTTATGCTAACGCTTAAAATGGCGAAACTGAAACAACAGGCAGAAAGAGTGTGCGTTACCTGATGATGATATCGATGCAACCATTCTGAGGTATATATATGAAAACCTTCCGCTTTCAGAAAAGCAAACGAAGTATTTTCTTGAACTTGCCAAAAACAGTAAACTCAGGCTCATTGGCGTGTCTTGGTATGAGTTCTGCTGCAATGGAAGGCGTCCATTCAGCAGAATGGGACAAACAACAAACATTGGCTTATTTAACGATCCTGTCAAAGGTGGCAACAGCAAGATAACAAAGCTATTGAGCTATGCCCATGCGGTCACTAATGACGGATTAGGGCTTAGAGGTAGTGAGCTTTTTGGTTCCAGATGGCGAGATATTGGAAAAAGAATAACTGCTTTGCCAAAGACTCCAGTATTTTGGGAGAATGCTTTTCAAACCACTACATTCACGCGTGAGAGACATGGTGTTACGTGTAGGAGGCGATCCGACAACAATCAGAGTTAAACCGAATATCCAAAAGGATAGAGCGGGTGATCATCACTTGCTTAGAGTGCGAAAAGCTTATCTATGTTGATAAACAAAAACAACAATAGAGCGTGGATAAAACCGCATATTCTGTTAGTTACCCTCCAAAACAATTATTAATTAAGGACCTGAGATGAATATTAGGATACGTCTATGACACAAGAAAGCGGACCTCACTTGAGCATGCCAAATCGCCTGAGGAGCTTGGTTGCGATGGCCGAAGAACTGCCTCCAAATTGTCCGGAAGCAGAGATGCAAGAAATTGCTAACGGCGACGTGCCAAGAAAACGTTGCGACCGCTTGTTCTAAATTGCTTTCGCCAAAAGGAAAATTCGAACGCCAACTTAACGAGCTGCTTGACGCCTTTCAACTGAGTTGATAACGCACCAATGCACGCGAGATGCGAAAGGCAAGTGAATATGCGCTAGAAAGACGTACGAAATAGGCGCGTGGATATTTGGGTAACGATTACGCTGATCCGAATACACCAACAGCATTATGCGCGACGATGGGACAGTGGGATCTCAAAGACGTTGACATGGACAGACCGCCAGACATTCCACAAGATCAGGTAATACTGTAGTGCACTTCAAACAACAGTAGTGGCTGATCATCCAAATTACCGAGGTCAAAATGAGATAAATGTGCGGTACATGAGTTAACTTCGGTGAATTTATTGAGCATTGAGCGTGTAAATAGCTATACCGAATCAAAGCGGCTAGTTTCGTTTGGCGTAGTAGTGGCGGGACAGCTTGGCGGATTTATTGAGTCGGATTCTAGATCAATCTCTCGTCCGGTAACGCTGCGTGCACGGTGACGCCGAGGTGTCCGGTGACGCTGGGTGTACGTGCAACGCTTGCGTGTACGGTGACGCCTCGCGTGCGGTGACGCTGAGGTGGCTGCGTGACGCTCGCGTACGGTAACGCTGGGCGTACGGTGACGCCCGCGTACGGTGACGCTGGAGAGGTACGTGGTGACGCCTCGGTGTACGGTGACGCTCAGTGTACGGTGACGCTCGGGTTAGATCCCATGCGGTAATTTCCTGAGCATAAAATGATGGGCGTCAAATGTTTGTTCGAAAAACGGGCACACCAACCGTGTCTTTCTAACGGCAAAGATGGGTTAATTGTAACGCGTGTGGTTGTTTTACTGGGACAGTTGATGAGTTTTGTTGCAAATCCGTCATGTAGTGCGATGATAAAACAAAATGGAACACAAATTCGCTAATCGAAGTGGCAAAAGTCGAATCTTTAGGTGTTAAAGATGAATGAAATCAATACATAAACATTCCTACTCAAGATTTTGCATTGCGGGTGCCGGTTTTATGTGCGGATGAATAGCGATGACCCATCGGCTGTTGCTATCAGTGCGTTAGATGACGCTAAATACAGTTGGCTTATGTTTGGCTCTGAGTTGGTGAAATGACATTATCCGGACGGCGGGAATCAGCAAACCATCTCGCGGTGCAGTTAACAGCCACGTAAATACCTTTTGTTGAGTGGGCCAACAGTCAATTTAATGCACTGAAAAGATTACAACTCACCCGACCACTGGTTGATGTGTTGCCGGTGGTGGACTTAAAACCGTATGTTGGGTGATAAAATGCCGACTTACGGCTCAGTCTGTTCGGGGATTGAGGCGATCAGTGTTGTGGTGGCCGGTACGATGTCGCCGGTCCGGTTTTGGGAGATTGAGCTGCTCTCACGTGCGGTACTTGGCTCACTGCTATTATCCAGGATGTGCCAAATCTTGCTGACAAGGACCGCCTCACTCTCATTAGTAAACAGAGAAATCCCTGCCCGATGTGCTTTGTTGGTGGTACGCCTTCTTGCTTAAGCTTTTTCGATCGCCGGTTTTGCGAAAACCTCGTTAGATGATGAGCGCGGAAACTCTCACGCTAACTTTTAATACACATATTAGAGGCTATTGATCGTGTTAGATACCAAGACGGTAAACAGCTGGCGCATTTTGCTGTGGGAAAAACGTTCCGTGTACTATCCACTCAAGGACAACGCATCTCGGACACTTTTTGGCTGGATCTGGTCTCAAGAACGTCAGCCATTGCAGCCACGACAGGGCGAAAATGGACAAACGCAGGCTGTTTATTGCATTCAGCCTCGAAATCTGTCGCGTGGAGAATCACTCACGCACGCTCATTACTGGACTCGGCCCAACGACGCAAGCGCGTGTTCCTCGTGGCAAGTGCTAGACCGAAGTGTCGCCCAGATACTTTTGAGCAAAAAGGTGATTGCGCATCGGTCAGAAACGCGAAGCGGTGCGATTGCCCTACTCTTGCTAGCCGCCAAAAGTGGACGGGAGACTTTAACGAGAGCGAGGTCGCTGTCGGCAGCATGGCTTACGATGGCTTACTCCGAGCGAGTGCGAAAAACCAATGGGATTCCCGCCGTGTTATGCGCAAAGCAGCCGTATCGAACAAACCAGCCGAAGATTGCCCGGATAGCCTTTCGCGCTATAAAGCTATCGGCACAGTATGGCCGCACCGGTCATTATGGATCGAAAGAATGATTAATTATTTAAACAACAAATCCAATAGGCGTTCCAAGCGAGCGCCTTTTGTTTTAATGGAGAAAGAAAAGGAAAAATTTGATTTAAAAGCCGCCTTGAATGGCGAGAGCCTGTAATGTTAAAAATGGATAAAAGCTGTTATTAAACTTACCGATACTTGATAAAGATGTTGAAAATTTAGCACCAAGTGATCTCGGATTACCCATTGTTTGGATATAGACTTAATGAGGGGCATGTTTATACACTCATCTTTGGGACTTTGTCGGTAAGTCAACATCATGGCGGTGTCCGAATATGCTAATATTGTCAGCATGTGGCAAACTCTTATTGTGTCGATAACTAGAAAATCAGAGAGTTTTGGCGGTGAGTAAATTCTTCAGAAATACCAGAATACCTAACCGAAATTAAACAAGTGAGTTCCCTTGCCGTGTACAGGTGAGCTGTAATATAAAATGATAGTTGATCAATATGGAAACCGGTATTAAAATATGATGACATGCCGATCTAATCATTCTTTATGCCCTTATTATTTTGATAGCACACCAAAAAGAAAGTTATCTGAGGATACTTTCTTTTTAATTTGAAAATATGGCTTATCTCTCGTGGAGTAAAAGATGCTAGGACAGGACTTGGCAGGTACCAAATGGCGCAAAAAGATACGTTGTCATTGAATGTCAATTCGGACGTGAATGGGAATGGTAAGAGAGACCATGAAAACCGTCATGAGGGAGAGGCATTGGAAAATCGTCCAATATTGATTAAGTACAAAAGTATAAACCAGAGCAAATTATGGTTATTGAAGTGCCTGATATTTCAAACCGTGGTAAGCATCTCTAAAGAGATTAGATAAGGAATGTATGATGAAAGACTTTCATTATATGGCTGTCGCTATTCATACTTTGAGAGTCGGCATCATTAGCTAGTGCGACTGCTGGATTATTTTTGCGTTGCGGAAAGCTTTTTGTTTGGTGGTGATATGAGCGAATGGATTAAAGTAGTGACGAGCTGCCGCCTGTTTTTGACAAGAGTCTTGGTTTATGGGAAAATGGTTCGGCAATTACATAACGACTGTTGGCATGGTATAAGATATCAAAGGAACGTGAAACACTTGCCAGTATTAGAGTTTGGTTACCCATTGGCAAACCGCTTCCACCACCGCTGGTGAAGATTTATAATTAACGAGATTACGTGAAGGTTATGTTATCATATATTCATTAAGGGATGAATATGGAAAAAGTAGAAATTAAAACGAACTGATTCCCGCACCATCCACGCGTTTAATGTCTTTGCACACTAGAAAGCGGCAAGCGGATTCGGATGCGAGGATATGTTACCGAGCGATACGCAGTACAGTATTGCTGCTATTGATAACGGCGATACTGAAATTAGAATCGATTTTTATAAACTAACAATTGCTGGTATTCTTATACTGGACGATGACAAGCTCGCAAAGGTGACGACTGGATGCCTGCCTGATTTTGCATAAACAGCATTGTAAAATGATGACTAGTTAACAAATCGCTCTTATGGAGCGGTTTTTATTGGAGAGAATATGGGAAGAGAATTTTGATGAATACTGCAGTCCAGAATTATTAGCTTTATTAACGATATGTCGGTCCTAAATATCATGGTGAAAACGTTAAATGAATTCGGAATTCCTTTCCTTCATCCACAAAAGGAAACAGGTAATCGCTTGTGTTACATGATCTGATGGTACAGATTTTGAAAGGTGAGAAAGCGTGATTTGCGCCAAACAGCAGCAGGCTGGCCCTGCAGTATTGGGTTAGTGATCTATGGCACGTCCGAAAACGAGTTAATCATAGGATTGCCGCAAAGGTTTAGTGCGTCGAATCATAAAGAGCAGATGGCTTAACGTGGTATTAGTTTACTACTACACAATGGCCGATAGAGAGAGCATGTTTAGGAAAAGATACAGTCATTGTCATATTCTTGGAAGCAGCAGTCTTTAATATGCAGTATCTGACGAGATAACATCCTTTTCATTGAAGTGCTTGAGTCGATATGAAAAAGAAGTTTGCAAGCCGCTTTAAAAAGCGAAGAACACTGAAACTCAAACATTCAGGCATTGAAAGAAATTCACGCCACTTCCAAGATCCACCATTTAGCTCCTGATGAAATAGGAGCCTCATACACATTCGCTGTGAATATTTAGCTGGAGAAGACGTCAACCCAATCCGCAAATATCGAAGTTGGAAGTTATTTGGCCACACGTGAGCATGGCGAGAGAATGGGGTTACACTGAAAGATCGGTACCCATCAACTGTGAGTTAAAAATCTAAAGTGCGAATTACCGATGATGCACATTGAAGATTATATCTGGATATCTACGACTGCAGCCGCACAGGGGATATGAAGGACATGTGATGTGAGATGTATGTACACCGACAACGCCCATTAGACGTGGTTGTCATTCACAGTCTCGCACATTTACAACGATTTCCATCGGCCATTACACAGCAAAAACAGGTAAACGTGTTGCTATTAAAGTCATAGGTAAATTAAAAGAGATTATCGACAAGCGGATCTATCAGAAAATCAGTTTCTATTTACGAATAAATGGGGGCGAAAGCTCAGAGCGGAGATCGCTTATAGATTATTTTCAAAGACACCCATAATGCGGCATCAAAGAAAATATAAAGAGCTAGCCGAAGAGATCAATCAAGTACAATTGAGAGATCTTCGCATGGAAAGCAGCAACAGACCTTTCTATTAATGATTGATGATGAACGAGCAAGAAAACAACTTGTCATACTTCGCACCACTCAACATTACATCAGAAAAGAAAAACCACCAATCATATGCAGTTTCAAATGAAAAGGGCCTTTCTTTTCGTCACAACATCACGTCTGGAAACATTTTAAAACCTATTGATTTTATTAAACTTAAAACCTAAAAATAAGAAAAGGTTTCGGAATTAAAATTGACTTTAGATAGCGTAAATACTGGATTATGCTCTTTTTGAAGTCAATGTGAACCAATTTTGGTTTGAATGGGTGACGTTGCATTGCTTGAACTTTCACTGCAACTTTCTTTACCCTTTCTAACCACTAAAGTGATTACATCGCTATAGAAAGAATCGTGAGCCGTAGTGTTGTTTAATTCATCGTGATTTAAGATGATTGAAACAGGTGCTTCGCTGCCACCATAAATGATTGCAGGGATTTGACCGTTGTGACGCAGGCGGCTCGCACCCTCTACCTTGCGCTTGACGAACTTCAGCGTTAAATTTAAATGCCACTTATGTTCTCTTTGATTAGAAAAGTTTAAAATATTGCAGGCTAACAGTGCATCCTAAATTCTGTTTCAAAGACAAACTTTTGAGAGCGATGGATTATAAAATATTCAGCTCTACAATGCAAAATTTACATAGCAAATTTTCTTTGTAGGCTTTTCAAGGCAAAGCTGATTAAAATAAATCCCAATTTTTAATTAATTTTAACTAACTGATTGTAAGTGGGTTTCAAAATGGAATTTCTTATCAGCTACCGATTACAGTTATTGGGCGGTGCTCGGTTCTGATTATTTTGTGCTTTTGGTGTACCTATTCCAGAAGATATCACGCTTGTCTCCGGCGGTGGATTGCTGGCCCTCATCCCAGAAAAGCGTCAATTCCCCACTTAATGTTAGTCGTGAGTATGATTGGCGTACTTTGCCCGGCCGATTCAACTATGTACTCGGCTTGGTCGTATTTACGGTATCGCGTATTCACGCTTCCGCCCAATGCGTAAACCAGTAACCCTAGAACGTCTGAAATGGTACGTGAAAAATTTGCCCAATATGGTAACCGTATATTTGTGCTCGTTTCTTACCGGGTTTTCGTGCACCAATTTATATGGTTTCTGGTATTTACCCGCCGCGTCAGCTACACCTGCTTTGTATTGATTGATTTCGTGCCGCAATTATTTCGTGCCAATTTGGGTTTACCTTTGGCGAGTTTGGTGCGAAAAATTTAGATTGGTTACACGATAAATTAGGCCAACTCGTGATTTATATCCTGATCGGTATTCTAGCCTCTATTCCTATTTTTGGAAATGGACGCGAAGAAATCCAAAGCCAACTAATCTCATATAATTCATTGAGTGCGGTAAAAACAACATCGTTTTCTACCGCACTTTTTCATTCCAAACTGCTTTAGCGGCTAAATACCGCTCCACTGTATCCACAATCGCTTGTGTTTGCGGATCAATTTTCAATATTTAAATCACCGATTTGTCGTTTGCCAACAAGTGTTCGTGTAAAGTTTCAGGGATTAAATTCACGCAGAACTCATCGTCTTTCACTTCACCAATAGTAAGACTGATGCCGTCAATCGCAATAAATCTTTTGTTAGAATATATTTTCATCACACATTTTTATTAGGTAATTAAACCAAAACCTGACGATTGTTTTCACTTAACGGAAACGCTTGCGGTACAACAAACGTGACCCGATAAAATATGTCCGCCAATTTCAGCGCCCATTTGCATTGCGCGTTCGATATTGACCAAAATCACCTGCTTTTAAGCTGCCTAGGGTTGGTGATGCGCAGTTTCCCGCATTAAGTCCAGCCATAAAAGATCATCATGAATTTTCAGATCACTGTTAAGCACACGCCGTTATTCGCCACTGATGCACCGACTTCTAAGCCTTTCGCATTTTCAACTGGTAATTTTACGATCTGTGTTCTGAAAATTATCCTATCTTTAATTGCATGAATTTGGGCGATGCCTGTACAATACCTGTAAACATTATTATTCCTTCATTATTTTTCCAATATTATGCATTTGCGAATTCTCGTCTTTTTTCTCAATACCGTATTGATATTAAAAAACTTATCCGAATTGCGACACCTATCGGTCTTGCTCACAGTTAGCTCAAAACTGGACATGGGCACCGTGGATGTGATTATGGCGGGGCGTGGAGCTCAGCTGATGTAGGCAGTGTTTGGTATTGGTGCCTCTATTTGGCTACCTTTGGTACTTTTTCAGGCAGGGCTATTACCGTCCTTGCTACCCAACAATTTCCTATTTAAATGATCTGACAGCGCCATCGCATTGCTCATCAAGCGAGACAAGGCCTGATTTCATTTTTAGTGATGATCCCTCTCGATTTATCATCTATCATAATGATTTCTACTGCAGTTTATGAATGCGATGCCCATGGCTGGCAGATGTGACGATGAATTATTTGCGTGCGATGGTGTGGGGCTTGCCTGCCTATTTATTGCTGACATTACTCGTCGTTTGAATGATGGCGATGCACAAACAAGAAAACCGCTATGGTGATTACCTTCATGATTAATGCCGAACATTCCGCTGAATTATATGTTTATTTATGGCAGCAATTTGGCACCGGCATTAGGTGGTGTCGGTTGTGGTGTATAAACGGCTATTGTTAATCATGATGGCAATTTTGATGATTACTATTCTGCCAAAACTCGTAATGAACGTAGTTTAAAAGTCTTTGAAAAGATTATTGAAAAGCCTGACATCAAAACACTGATATTGACCGCACTTGGCATTTGCCTATTGCCATTGCGCTGTGCAGTGAAAGTCTCACTATTTGCCTTAGTGAGTTTATTACTTTCCCCATTAGGGAGCAGACAGTGGTCAGCATCAAATTGCCTTAAATACCAGTGCTGTAGCCTTTATGTCTCCCCATGTCTATTGCGATGGCTGCAACCATTTTAGTAGCTCAGAACTGAGTATCATGCACCCGCAAAAAGCCAGAAAATTATGGCTCACGCCGCTATTATTCTTGGCTTGATTGCGGCAAGTGCATTGGCGTTGAGTGATTTTGGGTATTTTAAGTGCCGAGATCGCGGCATTAATTGCGAGGCGATAACGCCACCGTTATTGCTCTTTTCAAGCAGCTTATTAGCGATGGCAGCGATTTATCAATTTTCAGATTCGGTGCAAGTGGCAGTAAGGCGGTATTTTACGTGGCTATAAAGACACTAAAATTATTCTTTACATCACATTACTTGCCTATTGTGTGGGTATTCCCGTTGGTTATATTCTTTCGCACGGATTGGATCGTACCAAGCATCGGCACAAAGGTTTCGGTGCTTTTTTATCATTGCATTAACAATATGCTGCTACTCTTTTTATATGCGTATGCGAAAATCCAATCACAACCTGATGAAGCCATTATTCAACAGTTAGAAAGATTGAAAATAGTTAGTGAAAAGTGGCGGTCAAAATTGACCGCACTTTTATCTTTTTACATCACCACTACATCAAACTGTTCTTGGTTGTAATACTCGCTCTGTTTTAACTTGAACTTGTTTTGCTAATGAACATTTCAATCTCTGGCAATAAACCGTGCAAAAGATTCTTCTTTGATTAAATAATCTGCCCACAGCTGGAGAGGCATAAAACCACAAATTGTTCACTTGAGAATAAGTGGTTACACGCGAATAATCTCACGCATAATTTCATAACATACCGTTTCGACGGTTTTCACACGCCCACGACCTTGGACAAGTTGGGCATTCATCACACAATACGTGTTCTAAACTTTCACGTGTGCGTTTACGCGTCATTTCCACTAAACCAAGTTGAGTAAACCCATTCACATTGGTTTTTACGCGATCTTTTGATAGGGCTTCTTCCAAGGATTCAATCACGCGATTGCGATGCTCATCGGTTTGCATATCAATAAAATCAATAATGATAATACCGCCTAGATTACGCAGTTGTAGCTGCTGTAGCAATGGCTTTTAGTGGCTTCAATATTGGTGTTAAAAATTGTTTCATCTAAATTTCGATGTCCAACAAATGCACCCGTATTGATATCAATGGTCGTCATGGCTTCGGTTTGCTCAATAATGAGATAGCCGCCCGATTTTAAATTCACGCGTTTCTCAAGCGCATTTTGAATACCACGTTCTACGCCATAAATATCAAAAATCGGCTGATTGCCCGTATAAAGCATTAATTTTTCACTAATTCCGGCATAAATTCATCGGTAAATTCTTTCACTTCGTTAAAACAAAGTTTGGAATCAATATGAATTTTCTCTAAATTGGCACCGATAAAATCACGTAGAATACGTTGTGGTAATGCGGGCTCGCCATAAATTTTAGAACGCGTTGGATATTTGCCTTTACGCTCAGAGCACTTTTACGCCATAAACGTTTTAAGAATTCCGCATCTTGGCGCAATTCCTTCCGTTGCGCCTTCGGTGGCAGTACGAATAATAAAACCGCCTAACTCATCACAAAAAGGCTCAACAAGCGCTTTTTAATCTTGCTCGCTCTTCTTTCACTTTCACGTTGCGAGACACCAACATGACTATTTTTCAGGGCATAAAGACAAGATAACGAGAAGGTAAGTAATATCAGTAGTTACTCTTGCAACCTTTGGTGCTCAAAGGATCTTTCACCACTTGTACTACGATATCCTGCCTTCGCGTACGAGTTCAAAATGCTTTTTCCTGAATTGTTTTTACTATTCACATCCACACATTCGGTATGTGACAATGTCGGAAGCATGTAAAAATGCAGCTTTTTCTAAACCGATATTCACAGAAGCGGACTGCATCCCCGTGAAACACGGGTTACTCGTCCTTTATAAATATTCCCACGATGCACCACGTTTGGCTTGACGTTCAATATGAACTCTTTTTGAAAACAATCTGTTTCCACCAGTGCAACGCGGGTTCACTAGGGCGTAACATTCATCACAATTCAACAGAATTCATTTTCGACCCTAGTTTTAATGGTATAAGTCTATCGAAAAGGAAAATAGAATAATAGACCCAAATAAGGTAAAAATATGACCTTTTCTCAAATTTTCACATGACTGGGGTATTTAATGTTTGGTTTAGACCCGCTTATTACTTTTTAGTATTTATATTTTCGGCATGATTTTTAATCGGTGTCCTTGCCTATTATTATACAAACAACTTATCCGATTATATTTTTAGGGCGGCCGTAACTCGGAAGTTTTGTGACAGCCATGTCTGCTGGGGCATCTGATATGTCCGCTGGTTATTAATGGGCTTGCTGGTGCGTGTATGTATCTGGCCCTGCTGGAAGGTTGATCGCCATTGGTTTAACTCCTAGGGCTTATTTTAATCTGGCTGCTCGTGGCGGTCGTTTACGGATCTCATACCGAATTTAACAACAATGCACCTCATATTACCGGAATATTTCACCATCGCTTTGGCACATCACAATCTCTTAAAAACATGTGTCTGCAACAATCATCTTAGTCTTCTTTACTATTTATTGTGTTCAGGCGTGGTTGTGGGAGCGAAATTATCTCAAAACCTCTCAGTCGACTACTCCACCGCTATTTGCATGGTGCACTCTGCAATGATTATTTATACTTTTATCGGTGGATTTTTAGCCGCAAGCTGGACGGACACCATTTCCAAGCCACATTGATGATTTTGCACTGATTTTTAACGCCGCTCTTCATCTGTTTTAAGTTTGGGTGATACATCACACCTCAATGAAGTGTTACATCGCTGAAATCTCAGCGAATAAAAGACTTTCTACCGATTTATCTAGTTCACTACCACGCCATTAGGTTTTATTAAGCTTGGCGGCTGGGGATTGAAGTTATTGGTCAACCGCATATTCTTGCGCGTTTTACTGGCCGCTTATCAGTAAAATCTCTCATAGCACGCCGCATCAGCAGTGACATGGATGGTGATTTTGCCTGCCGAGTGCATTGGTATCGGTTTCTTCTGGACTTCCTTTATTTTCTTTGCAAATCCGAGAGTAGCAAGCATGGTAAATAATGAACCAGAACAAGCCTTTATTGAATTGGCTAAATTGCTCTTTAATCCATGGATTTAGCCGGTATTCTCTTCTGCAATTTTAGCGGCAGTCATGAGTACACTTTCGCACAATTATTAATTTCTTCCAGTTCTATTACTGAAGATTTTTATAAAGGGTTTATTCGTCCAAAAAGCTTCGAAAAGAAGGGTAGTTTGGCTAGGTCGTGCAATGGTTTTGTAGTCATCGCGGGTATCGCTACTTTGGATTGCACAGGATGAAAACAGCAAAGTATTGAAAACTCGTTGAATTTGCATCAAGGCGTTTTGGTTCTGCATCGGTCCCATGTGCTTTTTCTCCTTATTCGACATGAGCAGAGCTTCATCAGCGGCGATGGCGGGAATGGTTGTCGGTGCAGTGGTTGCTCTTTGCTTGAAATCGGTGATTCCTGAAACCAGTGAATGGTTTAATGTCTATGAAATGATCCTCGATTCATCCTTGCTAGCCTCGCGATTATTGTGGTTTTCCTTTCCGCAGAACCTGAAAATGAAGTAAAAAGAAACCTTTAAAAAGCAGAAAAAGCCTATATAGGAAGCAAAATAATGATTGATTTTCGTCCTTTTTATCAACAAATTGCCACCACAAATTTATCTGTTTTGACTAGAAACATTGCCTTTGCAGTTAAAAAGAATGGGAAAATAAACCCATGGTGATTATGAAAATGGTCAAAAATCGTGACTTTCTCCCTGATTTGCAGGCAGATACTATCGATTTAAAAATGCCGTGAAATCTGACCGCACTTCACTTTCAGAGGGCGAAAAACAACGCATTATCCATCATTTGAAACAATTGATGCATGGCGAAAAGGACCTTATCATTTATTTGATATTCACGTGAATTGCGAATGGCGTTCTGATTTCGAAAATGGGATCGTGTTTTTGCTCATCTTGCACCATTAAAAGATCGTACCATTTTAGATGTGGGAAGTGTAGTGGTCACCATATGTAAGAAATGGTTGTGAAGGCGCAAAAATGGTCGTTGGTATTGATCCTACTGAGCTTTTCCTTTGCCAATTTAGGCGGTTCCGAAAATTGACTAAACAACGATCGTCGAGCTAACAATCCCATTAGGGTATTGAAGATGCAACCACTTGCGGCACTTGATGCGGTATTCTCAATGGTGTGCTTTATCACCGTAAATCACCACTCGATCATCTCACACAGCTAAAAACCAACTGAGAAAGGTGGTGAATTGAGAGAAACCTTGATGCTGATGATGCCAATACAGTCTTAGTGCCATCAGATCGCTATGCCAAAATGAAGAATGTGTATTTTTATTCCGTTTGCAGCGCTCATCAATTGGTTGGAAAAGGTCGGCTTTACTAATGCGCAGTTGTGTGGATGTTGCCACCACGATTAGAAAGAACAGCGTAAAACGGATTGGTTAGAAAATGAAAGTTTGCTGATTTCTCGATCCAAACGATCACGGTAAAACCATCGAAGGCTACATGCCCCTACTCGTGCAGTGATGTAATACATATGGTTTAAAAGCGCGTCACATGAAGTTTTGACCGCACTTTTTATTTTAAGGCAATATGTACCCGCAATCTCTTCACGATCGTGATACAAATGTCGCGTGTAATATCAAATTCCAATTCTTTTCTGCCAATCATCACTGCTAAGATTTTCTTTAGCATCACTTCGATAGCGCTTTTCATTGTATCATGCTGAAATAGGGTTTCTCGACAACAGCCGTTAATCAACCATTTTCCAATTAAATTTCGCAATTGGACTTGGTTGTTCCACCATATCACACACTAACCCAACTATGCTTACGTTTGGTGGTTGGAATTTGAAACCATCTTCCGGACAGTGCTTCAATTCTGCCGGTATCATGCAAACTTGCCGCCATTTCGCCGCGACCCACATACACATAAACCACGTTTCACCGATGACAGGTCAGCCGCGGCAAAGCACCGAGATCGACGCCAACCATTTCATTCAAGGTTTACTTTCTTCATTTCGAGGAATAAAGCGTTAAAATCGCTTCTTCAATTCAAAAGTTGAACGGCTTAGTGCATCCGCTGGGAATTTTTAAACGTAGGATTCCCGTAAAATGGGTTGAGTTATTACCAAGATAGAATACCCTACATAGCAGCAATTCGGCTGAGTGAAAAACAATGTAAAATCTGACCGCGCTTTTGCATTTGGTTTACCTTGCAACCAACCTTGCTTTTTCAGTGCTGCGCAATGGCACGGTAAATTTTCGGCAAAATGTCGAAAAGCTCTTTTGGCTTCATTGGTATCTGCTGTTTTCGACAAACAGCTCTACCGCTTGCTTTAAGATTAATGTCTTCTGCAATGCGTTCATATTGAGCCAGAAATTGGCGAAATACGATCTTGAGGATCCAGATTTTCTAAGAGATCGACACAACGATCATTTTGACGCAAAAATCAAACGGTTAAATGATTTCTCTCGCTAAACGATCTGCATCACATGCTGATAGCATTCAAAAATGACATAGCCGCTGTTTTTCTACCACGCGAGCAAAACCAACTACACCACGCTCTGAAGCTCGGTCGGTAATTTCTGCGGCCACTTCTTTTTCAAAGCCAATTCGACAGTATAAGGCTAATTCTATTCATATTTTCCTAATTTTATTGAATCTTTAATCCATGTCTAAAACTTGAATCTGTTCATCATCTAAACGCATCTCAAATGATTGACTACATAGAATGATTTCGGATCCCGTAACTCGGTTGGTAACACAATCTGTAGATGACCATTTTCACTTTCTTGCTGAGCCAAATGCGATTGAGTGCAATCCTGCCCATGAACCGCTGCTTGTAATGCCATAAATGTGTGCTAAATAACGGACCCGCTGAATATTTCAAATCCTCTAATTTGAGATAATCTGCCCATTGCTTGCCAGTTATCTCAGTATGTGTGTGAATCAGCGTGTGCTTTTTCAAATCATCTGGACGACGAACGAGGATTTTCTCCAAGCAATGAAGGTGCTGCCAAAATCACTAAATTTTCTTCACCCAACTCGATCGACTTGTAAGTTTCTCCCAATCGCCTTTTGCCATGCAATAAATGGCAATATCAATTTCTTTATTCAATAAACCTTCATCTTGACCTGACGCCTCAAGCGCACTTCAATTTCAGGGTGTTGTTTATTAAAATCGCTCAAATGTAGCACAAGCCATTGAATACTAGTGTGTTTAGTGGCACACTAATTTGCCAAATGTGGCTCTGCTTTAAGTAGTTAATAAACGTTCGGTCGCTTCATTTAATTTTTCGTAAAATTTTATTGATATCAACAAAATAGCCTCAAATTCAGTCAATTCGAGCGAACGATTTTTGCGTATAAAAAGCCTCGACACCTAAAATCTTCTAATAATTTTTATTTGATGGCTCACTGCGGCTTGTGTCACAAAAAGTTCATCAGCAGCCTTTGTAAAACTTAAATGTCGAGCAGTTGATTCGAAAGACTTCAATGAATTCAGGAGGCAAACGTTTATACATAATTCTTCCCAACGGCTAAATTTTTAGTTTATAATGAAAAGATTCAATTCGGATTAGTATGCATCAAATACATCATTTGTCCTTCCATTACCTTCTACTCTACAATACACACATACTTAATGATTTGTAATTTCCTTACAAGTTAATGAGTTTCAGACTTAAGTATGATGTTGTGTTTGCATATAGTTCGGTTCTCCGAACTGGAGTAACAATTAAGTTACTCATTTACTTCCGTATATATTAAACCATTCTGGTTAAGCGCTGCCTGATTTCGAGCGACGTATTTCGATCATTCTAACATAAGCAAGAATTTTATTTCCTGACCTACTTCACTAAATTTGAAAATCCAATAAAAATTTTGAGAAATCACAATATTTTTGTGTTTAAAGGTTTTCATAGCTGCCGTTATGGTGTAGATTAACTGCATTTCCATTCATAAAATTATTTATACAAATTAAGGAAGCAAATGAAAGACTTGACTGGAACAATCTTGGATTTAGTTATATCAAAACAGATTACCGCTTCATCGCACATTGGAAAGATGGTAAATGGGATGAAGGAAAACTTACCACTGATAATATGCTACATATCCACGAAGGTTCAACGGCAATTCACTACGGTCAACAATGCTTTGAAGGCTTAAAAGCCTATCGTTGTAAAGATGGTTCAATCAACTTATTCCGTCCTGCTCAAAATGCAAAACGTATGCAACATACCTGCAGATCGTTTATTGATGCCTCAAGTGCCAACAGAATTATTTATCCGTGCTTGTAAAGAATGGTGAAAGCAAACCAAGAATGGTTAGGCCCTTCACGGCTCTGGCGCGACATTATATTTACGTCCATTCCTCTTTGGTACGGGGGCGAATATCGGTGTAAAACTGACTCCTGAATTTATTTTTCTCTGTATTCTGCTGCCCTGTTGGCGCATACTTCAAAGGTGGTTTAGCACCATCTAACTCTCATTACGACTGATTACGACCGTGCTGCACCTATGGGTACAGGTGGTGTAAAGAGATGGTGGTAACTATGCAGCAAGTTTGCTTCCCCATGAACTAGCCGCAGAACAAAGGTACACCAGAACGTAAATTTGCAGACGCGATTTACCTTGATCCTAAAACTCACACTAAAATTGAAGAAGTGGGTGCAGCAAACTTCTTTGGTATCACCAAAGATAACAAATTTATCACGCCTGCATCTGAATCTATTTTTACCAAGTATCACAAAACACTCATTACTCACATTGCAAAAGAACGTTTGAGGTATGTAGCCATTGGAGGTGACGTGTATATTGATCAACTTGATCAATTCGCCGAAGCGGGGGGCTTGTGGTACTGCTGCAGTGATTACACCAGTAGGTGGTATTCAACACAAAGGTAAATTCCACGTGTTCTATCTCAGAAACGGAAGTTGGCCTATTACGCGCAAACTTTATAACGAATTAACCGGTATCCAATTCGGTGATGTTGAAGCCCTGAAGGCTGGATTGTAAAAAGTAGAATAATTTATTTATCTATCAACAAAAGAGCGGTCAAATTGACCGCTCTTTTATTTATGACAATGTTCTTTACTCAACCAAACTCATCGCCAAATTCTTCGCGCCTTTGAAATCCACTCTACCACTTCCGAGCATCGGAATTTCATCCCACTAAGAAGATTTGGCTTGGGAGCATAATCGGCGGTACATTTAATCCTTTAATACGTTCATTGATCCGATCTAAAGAAAGCGCAGACTTTGATTAAAAGCACAATGCTCTCGCCTATCATCGCTCAAGGCAACGGCAACAAATTGATTTTCCTCATCAAATACTTGTGAAAGTTTCTCTTCCACGCTGCCGAGGCTGATCATTTCGCCGCCGACTTTAGCAAATCGAGAATAACGATCCACAATGGTAATAAAGCCGTTATGATCGATATGGCCTTTATCGCCGGTTTTTGTAATAACGCACACCATCAATTTCAACAATCACTTCTGCTGTTTTTCTGGTGCGTTCAAATAACCTTTCATGACTTGTCCTCCACCAATCAAGATCAAACCGTCTTCGCCGACTGGTAGTTCCTGCAAAGCTTTCTGGATCCACAATTTTGATAATAGTGTACGCAGTATGGCGTACCCTACCGTACCAGCTTGATTGAAAGGTAAATTCTTGTAAAGTTTCTGGATCAAGTAAATTAGGCATATTGACACTAGCTACCGGTGCCGTTTCAGTCGCCCCACTAGCCTTCGTAAATTTCCAAGCCAAATTTAAGTTTGAAAGCTTCTTTGACATCCGCTTTCAATTTTTCGGCACCCGCAATAACCATACGCACGTTTTGTAGCATTAACGGATGGAATTTCTTATTGCGTACATACAATCTAAAGAAAGTTGAAGTCCCAAATAAAAATACTCACCCGATGTCGAGCACACATTTTTTTCCTACTGTCGCCCCATCTGTCGGATCCGCTACACTCACCATTTTAATGCCTTCACATAATGGCAATAAGTTGTCACTGTTAAGCCGAATGATGGAAAATTGGTAAGGAATTCAAAATCACATCATCTTTGTGGAAAGTTTAATAATTCACTCGATCTGTTTATTTGCTGCAAAGTTTTTATGGCTTAATTCAATGCCTTTCGGATCACCTTCACTACCACTACTAAATAAGATGGTGGCAGTATCTTCCAAGCTTACGTCTGCAAAGTAACGTAATTTAATCCGACCATTGTGGCGCTAAAAACGCGGTTAAAAATGACCGCACTTTATTCGCTTTTAGTGAGTGATTTCCCTAAATTTTCCACAAGAGGGCTTTATCGGCCACCACTTGGCTAAAAGTCAAAAACCTTTGCGTATTCAATTTATCCAAGAATTTTTTTCAGAGGTAATGACTTGCGAAATATTGGCTTTTTCAACGCTTTTTCCATCACTTCTGGACTTAACGTGTAGTTTAGATTTACCGGTACTTTGCCCCATCACCATTAAGGGTCATATTAATAATTGCCCCAATTGATGAACTTGGTAATAACACGCCAACATCATTCCCCAAAGCTGCTTTTCAAGGTTTTCCTACAAACATCAATACTGCAGCAATAAATTTCAGGTTATTCAGTTTTAGTGCCTTGCATCCACCGCGTAGCTTCTTTGAATAAATTCGATTTTGCTGAATTCAACCAATGATGCATCAGCGGTTTACGTTTAGTCATGACTCTTTTCCCATACAGAGAAAGAAAGTTCGAGTACTTTTTGCTTCATCGCTGTCGCATCAATAAAGCCATGAATGGGTTTACCAAATGCTACTAAAATTTCACGTTTTACCTTTGGCGTTTAGTTAAATTCTTATAGAAAGAATCCGCACGAGAGAAGCTGCCACCCCATAATCCCACGTAAATAGAAAGGAACCGTTGTGACATTCTCTAAATCTTTTTAATACGTGCTCAAAGCCTTTTTGGAATTCATTGATTTGACCGTTATAGCTGATATGGCCTTCTGGGAATAACGCGACCACTTCACCGCGATGCTAAATATTCACGAATGGTTTCAATAGATTCACGGCTTGAGCCGCCACCAATCGATCACTTTTGAAAAATACGGAAGAACCAAGTGAGATACCATTTATTGTAAATCGGACGATACATGACAAATTTAATCGCACGAGGGCTAGCCGCTTGTAACACTAACCAGTCAATCCAGCTAATATGGTTACCTAATAACAACACGCCCCCACTTTGTGGAAGATTTTTTAAGCCATCCACATGAAAACGGTAATTTCGCTTTTTTAACGCAAAAGAGCAGGAAATAAACGCGTAAATAAATGGGGTACTTTCGACATGGTATATAGACTCGCAGCAAAACATGCAGCAGACGTCACTAAGAATAAACCTTGAGTCGAAACATTAGGTTGTACAAAAACAATACTTAATAGCAAAAAGACCACCATAAACACGTTTTGTACAAAGTTGTTACCTGCCATGATTTTGCCGCTGATTTTCTCAGGTGCGAAATACTGAATCGTCGCATTTAGTGGCACGATTAATAAACCGCCAGAGAAACCAAAGACGAAAGAACAAAGTGCTAATACCACTCCACTTTGCGCGAGAGTTAAGAAGAATAATGAGGCACAAATACCCAACGCACCAAGCGGAACAATACCTAACTCAATATGCAAACGAGAGGCACGTCCAGCAAGATATGAACCAAGCACTAGTCCTACGCCACTTACCGCTAAAATTGCTTGAATGACAACAGCATTATCTTCATTGAACATCGCTTTATAATGTGCAGGGAACGCTGCCACAATAATTTGTGACACGCCCCAAAATAGGCTTAATCCAATAACACTCAGCCAAATATTTTGATCTGCTTTTAATGTACGAACGTTATCTTTTAAATACCCTAAAGAAAGGTATTTTCTCATATCAAACTGACCATCTGTATTTTCAGCTTCTTGCTTAAAGAATGGGATTTTAAACGCAAAATAGGCTTCTAGTGTACTCAGTAATACTAACGCCACACCTATCACCCAAACACTTTGTAATACTTCATTCGGATCATCTGATGCCACATAATGCGCTTCAAAGAAGAAAGAAAAAGCAAAAGAACTAAATAGAATGGCCACAATGGTGAGCGCTTGAATCACACCGTTTGCCATACCGATATTTTCAGTGCCCACAATTGATTTAATAATGCTATATTTGGCTGGAGAATAGACCGCACTTTGCGCTGCCAAAATCAACGTCAGTACAAAGGAAATAGCAAACATGCCCGTCATATAACTCAATAAAATCCCCGCACTGATCACCACCGCCGCTAAAACTGCTATAACGAATCACATTGGTGCGAGAAAACTTTATCGTTAATAAATGCCGAAGGCGAAAATAAGAAAATAAACGGCAATAAAATCATCGCATTAATTAATGCCGTTAAAACCACCAAACTCTCACCTGAAAAACTTTTCAGCAACACATTTTGAATGGTAATTTTATGTGCCAAATCCACACTGGCATTAATAAAGGCTATGGCTAAATACGGTACAAAGCCAGCATATTTTTAAGAGTTTTCATTTCGCACTCTCCGCTTGATAAAGATTAAAGGTTTTCATATTCAAGAGATAAGGTTTTCAGCACCAACAATAAATCAAATAAATGTTTTAATTTTTCATCTTTTTGTTCACTATTGGCTAATGCCGCTAAAGTCACATTCACCTCTTTTTCTGCTAACATTTTTGCTGCAGCTAAATAAGCTTTCACCACATCCATTTCAGCTTCATCACAACGAGCCAAGATCGCCAAAATATCACGTTCTTTTGCTGTAAAAATGCCTTCACGAGGATTCAACAGCCTTCCGCTACCATATCTTCGATTTGTTTAGCGGAAAGATGAAATTCTGCACATAATTGCTCAATAGTGAACACTTTCATTTTCAGCGCCCATGATGATATCCAATAATCCAATAAGACTTTCATAAGGATTATTCCAATCAGAAATGAGGATGATGCAAAAAGTGCTTTTAATTTGTGAAATCGTCGCATTGAAATTGCTTTGTAGATATTTAATAAAACTGAGCAACTCTACACAATATTCATCATAGAGATGAAAATTCGGTTTATCTTTTACTGGTTCTGGCAACAAACCTTCTTTCACATAGTACAGCACCGTGGATTTTGGTGTCTGACTAAGCTTAACCAAATCATTCATTTTTAACATAAGGATTTCCCTCTAGGTTGATTTGTTGTGTATTGTATCGTATAAAAATAAAAAGTAAATAGTGTAACTCTACACTTTTTATTAAAACTTTAATAAAAAGTTGTTCAACACATTATGAACAACTTTCTTAATCAGCTTTAGGTTTCAACTTTTCGCCATGAGATCCTTACTGTAAATGACGCCCACTGGACTTTTCTTCGCCCCCATAATAGTTGGAGAAAGATAAACTGGCGTGGTGTATTGGAAAAGCGGTAAAGCAAGGTTTTCCTGTTGGATCTTCTCACTTAATTTTAAGTAAATTTCTGACCGCTCTTTTTCATTTAAGCTTTTCAATGCTTGCTCAAAAAGTTGGTCATATTCCGCATTGGCATAGCCATTTTTATTATCGGGACTTTTAGAATAGAACAAACTCAAGAATGCCATCGGATGATTAAAGTCCGCACACCAGCCTGAACGAATGACTTGGAAATCACCTTTTTGACGTTTAGCCTGTAATGTTTGCCAACTGACTGGTTGTGCATCCACACGCAACATATCTGATTGAGTCAATTGCCCCACTAAGCGCTGTGCGATATTCACATGCAATGGCGTCTCATCATAAACCACATTTAAGTGTAGGGATGTCTTTCATCAATTTTATTTTGAGCTAATAACTGCTCGGCAACAACAGGCTCCCATCTTGAATCTAGTCCATTTAACATGGCTTTCGGTAAAAAATACGAACTCGGAATTGCCGCTGGAATTTCATTATTCACGATATTCGTAACAGAAACCAACGAAGCAATCGCCTTGCGCACATCTGCCTTAGCAACTTTAGGATCTTTCAGATTAAATTCATAAAAATATCCACAAAGCTGTGGGAAAATGTTGAAGGTCCGCGTTCACTTCTGGTACATCAAACACCACATCAAAGTCAGATAATTTAGTGGCGATAAAAGGCAAATATTCTACACGCTCAAAAGCCACATTATTTTTCTGCCAATAATAGGGGTTTTTAGTTAAGTGTATGCTTTTCACACTTTCGCTTTCGATCATATAAGCCCCATTTGTCACTGGAGAATCAGGATCGCTATATTGTGGCACGAGGCTGATATGCGCCAACATTTCCGGCAAATACGGTGTTGGTTTATCAAGCTCAATACGTAAAGTGCGGTCATTTTCCGCATAAATGCCTAAGCTCTTAAAAGGTTTATTTTTTTCTAAAACGCCTTTCGCATTTTTTAGATTAAGATAAGCCAAATAAGATCTTAATGGACTATTTGATTGGGATAACGCTTGCCAAGAAAGCATGACATCTTGGGCAACTAAAGGATCACCATTTGACCAACGAAGCCCTTCACGCAAGGTAAAGATCCAGGTTTTATTGTCTTTGGTTTGCCAACTTTCTGCAATACCTGGCACAATTCGCCCTTCCGAATCATAAGCGGTTAAGCCTTCATATAAATCACGCAATAAGTTTCTCCTGTTCGGGATAACGCACAAACCAAGGCTCAAAAGAAGGGGGATGAGTAAACGCTCGAGTCAGTAATGTACGATTCGGTTTTGAGGTATTCTCTTGTTTGATAGACTGGCTTTGTGTTGGTTGCTCATCCGTTTCTGTGTTTATCGATTTCTGGCTGTTTAATTTATCACAACCACTCAATCCAAAAACGACACTGAAAAATAACCGCACTTTTTAAGCTAAGTAAGGAAAAGAATTATCCATTTTCAACGTCTTCTGTTTTAATCCAAAAGAAAAAGAACCAATATTTTACCGCAATTAAAATGGCAATGATCGTTCGACCCACAACACTTGGGGTAAAATAAAAAGCCAATTAAAAAGCATTGTGGTTGAAAAAGGTTAGAAATAGAAATTTTTTTGCTTTTTGTTAATGCACGACGTTCATTAAAAGATCTTCAGATGACTTTTGATAAAGCTTTGTCTCTAAAAACCATTGTTCTAAACGAGAAGAGCCTTTCGCAAAAGAATAAAGTGTAAGCAGTAAAAAGGTGTTGTCGAAGAATAGGTAAAAATACCAATAACACCTAATATTAAAGAAATGCATCCAAGAACAACATACATGGCTCAGTTAAAGAAGTTTTTGGGAAAAACTTAAGTGAAATAACACCTATAACGATCGCAAGAGCAATGATGCCAGAAAAATGATAATAGAAAAAGGAAAGCGCCGTCCATCATAAACCCTAAATAAAAGTGATACGCAATTATCACTGATTAGATTTTTCAACCTTGATATTATAGAATTTGCTCGCAATCTACTAAAGAAACTGTTAGCAAAAGGAATATTTATGTCTAATCCATTACTTCATATTGAAGGCTTACCGCCGTTTTTCTCAAATCAAACCGGAACATATTCAACCCGCAATCCAAAGAACTCATCGAAGAAAATCGTCAAGCCATTGAACAAGTTTCTAAAACAACCGCACTTTTACTTGGGAAAACTTTATTGAAACCGCTTTCTGAAGCTGGGCGAGCACTTTAAGTCGTGCTTGGTCTCCCGATCTCCATTTAAATTCAGTGAAAAACAGTCCCTGAATTGCGTGATGCATATCAAGCTTGCTTACCACTACTCTCTCTGAATACAGCACTTGGGTAGGCCAACACAAAGGCTTATACAACGCTTATTTAGCCTTAAAAATAGCCTGAGTTTGCCACTTATTCAGTCGCACAAAAAGCTCATTGAAAATGCACTGCGTGATTTTTGAGCTTTCAGGTATCGGTTTGTCCGAAGAAAAAAACAAAAAAGCGTTATGGTGAGATTGTTGCGCGTTTTATCTGAATTAAGCTGCACAATTTAGCAATAATGTACTCGATGCCACCATGGGCTGGGAAAAGGTCATTGAAGATGAAAGGAATTGAAGGGCCTTCCTGAATCTGCACTTACTTGCGGCAAAAACAATCCGCCGAAAGTAAAGGCTTGAAAGGCTATCGCTTTCACGTTAGAAATCCCAAGTTATTTGCCAATCATGACCTATTGTGAAAATGCAGCATTACGCGAAGAAATGTATCGTGCTTATGCGACTCGTGCTATCTGACCAAGGTCCAAATGCTGGTAAATGGGATAATACGGCGATTATTGAAGGAAATCATGACGCTGCGTGTAGAACTAGCTAAATTGTTAGGTTTCAATACCTATACTGAACGTTCACTTGCTACTAAAATGGCTGAAAATCCACAACAAGTGTTTAGATTTCTTAAATAACCTTGCGGATCGTTCAAAATCACAAGGTGAAAAGAATTAGCGAACTCAAAGCTTATTGTGAAAAAGAATTTGGCGTAACTGAACTTGCGCCTTGGGATATCAGTTTCTATTCGGAAAAACAAAAACAACATTTATATGCGATCAATGATGAAGAACTTCGTCCTTACTTTCCTGAAGATCGCGTTATTTCGGGCTTATTTGAATTAATTAAACGCATTTTTAATATTCGTGCAGTTGAACGTTTTGGCGTCGATACGTGGCATAAAGATGTGCGTTTCTTTGATTTAATTGATGAAACTGATGAAGTACGCGGTAGTTTCTATCTCGATCTTTATGCACGCGAAAATAAACGTGGTGGCGCATGGATGGATGATTGTATCGGCAGAAAACGCAATGCCGACGGTTCAATTCAAAAACCTGTTGCCTATTTAACTTGTAACTCAACGCCCCTATTGGTGATAAACCTGCGCTATTCACCCATGATGAAGTCACCACTCTCTTCCATGAGTTTTGGTCATCGGTATTCATCACATGCTCACCAAAGTTGATGTACCTGATGTCTGCGGGTATCAATGGTGTACCTTGGGATGCTGAGAGCTTCGAGTCAATTTATGGGAAAAACTGGTGCTGGGAAAAAGAAGCCCTTGATTTTATTTCGGGTCACTTTGAAACGCACGAACCAGTGCCAGAAGAAAAATTAAATCAACTTCTCAAAGCGAAAAACTATCAAGCGGCAATGTTTGTGTTACGTCAGCTTGAATTTGGCTTGTTTGATTTTACCCTTCATCATACTTTTGAAGCAGGTAAAGCTAACCAAGTGCTTGATACCTTAAAAAGTAGTGAAAGATAAAGTTGCCGTGATTAAAGGCGTTGAATGGGCAAAGAACGCCACATAGCTTTAGCCACATTTTTTGCTGGCGGTTACGCGGCAGGTTATTACAGCTATTTATGGGCTGAGTGCTATCTGCAGATGCCTTTCCTCGCTTTTGAAGAAGAAGGAATTTCTCAATCCAGTTACAGGTAAATCCTTTCTTGGATGAAATTCTCACTCGCGGCGGCTCTGAAGAACCGATGGTATTATTCAAACGCTTCCGTGGACGTGAACCTCAATTAGACGCATTACTTCGTCATAAAGGCATTGCAAACTAATGAACTAAAAAGAGCGGTCAAATTTTTGACCGTTTTTTTATTTATCAATATGCAGAAAATAAAAAGCCCTCGGTAATCCGAAGGCTTTTATTTTTACTATCGTAATAAAAATTAGCGACGTAAACCTAAACGAGGCGATAGTGCTTTGGTATAAAGCAAGATCAGTACGTTTTAAAGTAGTCTAAAAGTTTATGACGACGAGAAAACCATACGTAATACCACGACGACCATGGTGTTCTTTTTGTAGCTCAGCGAAAGTGAGCTTGTAAGTGGTTGATTTGTGCAGTATAATGCGATTTGAACTTCAGAAGAACCAGTATCTTTCGCATCGCGACCAAATTCAGCAACGATTGCTGCTTTTTCATACTTAGAGACATTTTTACTCCTAAAAAGGTAGTGTTATTAATACATCATTCGCCGATCTCTAACTCAGCGATGACAAGGAGCCTGAATTTTTAACGATTGAGCAGGATAAAGGCAAGCTTTATTCTACTCATTCCTTAATAAATTAATCTTTCAGCGCTTTAATTTTCTCAATCACGTTTCGTAGTTGAACAGCCATTTTTCGAAATTCAATACACGAACATCACCGCCGTTCGCCCATACTTCTTTACTGCCAGCAATCTCTTCTGGTTTGTAATCGCCACCTTTTACCAATAAATCCGGTAAAATATCGCCAATTAAACGTTGTGGTGTATCTTCATCAAAAGAGACCACCCAATCCACATGAAGCTAAACCAGCCAATACTGCCATACGTGCATTCAGATTGTTAATTGGACGACTTTCACCTTTTAAGCGTTTGACTGAATCATCCGTATTTACGGCAACAATTAAACGATCGCCAAGTTTGCGAGCATTTTCTAAATAAGACACATGACCCGGGGTGAAGAATATCAGAAACAACCGTTTGTCATCACAATTTTTCTCACCGCGCGCTTTAGCATGAGCTACCGCATTTTTAATTGGCTTTCGACATAATACCGAAGCCTGTTTCAGAACGGCCATGGATTGCATTCTCTAATTCCACGTAGGAAACCGTTGATGTACCCAATTTACCAACCACAATGACCTGCTGCCACATTGGCCAAATAGCAGATTCTTCAAAAGAACGACCATCTGCAAGTGCGGTTGCTAATACGCTGATTACGGTATCGCCTGCACCAGTCACATCAAATACTTCTTTTGCAAGCGTTGGTAAATGGAATGGCTCTTGATTTGGGCGAAGTAATGTCATGCCTTTTTCAGAGCGCGTCACTAAAAAGTGCGGTCAATTCGATGTCTGAAATTAATTTTTAAACCTTTCTCAATGATTTCTTCTTCAGAACTGCATTTACCTACCACCGCTTCAAACTCTGACATATTTGGTGTCAGTAAAGTCGCACCACGATAACGTTCAAAATCTGTACCTTTTGGATCGATCAACACGGGCACGTTCGCTTTGCGTGCAATTTGGATCATCTTTTGCACATCTTTTAACGTACCTTTACCGTAATCCGAAAGCACTAACGCACCAAAGTTTTTCACTTCAGTTTCCAATTTTGCTAACAACTCTTGGCATTCCACATTTTGGAAATCTTCTTCGAAATCCAAACGAAGTAACTGTTGATGGCGAGATAAAATACGTAATTTCGTAATAGTTGGGTGAGTATCCAGTGCCACAAAATTACAATCAATTTTTTGGTGCTGTAATAAATTCGTTAAGGCAGAACCTGTTTCATCCTGACCAATTAAGCCCAAAATTTGTACGGGTACATTAAGAGAAGCAATATTCATCGCCACGTTTGCTGCACCACCTGCTCGTTCTTCGTTATTTTGTACGCGAACCACAGGAACCGGTGCCTCTGGCGAAATACGATTAGTTGCACCAAACCAGTAAACGGTCAAGCATGACATCGCCTAACACTAATACTTTCGCTTGATTAAAATTGGCAGAATATTGAGCCATTTTTGAAATCTCTGTTGGAATAATAAAAATTTGGTGCAATTTTACCACAACTCAAATTTGCGATAAACTACACGCCGAACTAACCAGAAAAAGAATTATGAAAAACGAAAAACTCCTCAATTTCAACCGCACTCTTGCACCTAAATACTGGGGCTTTTTGGCTTGGTGTGGCGATTTGGCGAAGCCTTTTGTTACTTCCCTATCCAATTTTTACGTCACATCGGCAACGGCTTAGGGCTGGCTTTTCTCAAAAACTAAAAAGTGGGAAAACGTCGTGCAGCGATTGCTCGCCGAAATCTTGAGCTCTGCTTTCCAGAAATGCCCGAGCAAGAACGTGAAGCCATTTTGCAAGAAAAACTTACGCGCCGTTGGCATGGCGATTATTGAAACCGGCATGGCGTGGTTTTTGGTCTGATGCGCGCATTAAAAATGGTCAAAAAGTTGAAGGCTTAAATTATTTAAAAAGAAAATGCCTCAAGACGGCATTATCTTTGTGGGTGTTCATTTCCTCACTCTTGAGTTAGGCGCGCGTATTGTGGGCTTACATCATCCTGGAATAGGTGTTTATCGTCCAAATGACAATCCTGTACTGGACTGGTTACAAATTAAAGGTCGCTTACGTTCAAATAAAGATATGCTGAACCGAAAAGATCTACGTGGAATGTTCAAAGCTTTACGCAAAGGTGAAACCATTTGGTATGCCCCTGATCATGATTACGGCAGAAAAAATGCCGTATTTGTACCTTTCTTTGCTGTACAAGAAGCGGCAACCACGACGGGCAGTTACTATCTACTTAAATCCGCACCAAATTGTAAAGTCGTGCCTTTTGCCCCATTGCGTAATAAAGACGGTTCAGGCTATACGGTCAGTATTTCTCCCCCAGTGGATTTTTCCGATCTTTCAGATGAAACTGCGATCGCTGCAAGAATGAATAAAGTCGTGGAAAAAGAAATCTTAAAAGGTGTGGAACAATACATGTGGCTACACCGCCGATTTAAAACACGCCCAACGGAAGATGAGCCAAGTTTGTATTCGTAAGTGCGGTTGATTTTTCATCTGTTTTTGAAAGCTAAAACAACATATCGAAAAATAAGGAAAATTTTCCTTATTTTTTTCTTGATCTTTATATAATTAAATATATAATGAATCTCGTTTTAGATAGTAAACTTGTGTTATGACAGACACTCTACTGGCTAGTGCATTCCCCCCACTCCTTTTGCACTAGCCATTTTTTTTGAAATCTCTTACCATATCTCACCCTTTTCTTTTTTCTTAGAAATCATGAACAATCTAGAACTTGAACGTTTACTAAACGAAAAACTTAGCACAGACAGAATTAACGATTACGCGCCTAACGGTTTGCAAGTAGAAGGCAAAGCGGAGATCAAAAAGATCATTACGGGTGTCACCGCAAGCCAAGCACTAATTGATTATGCTGTTGCACAACAAGCTGATGCGGTACTTGTCCACCATGGCTATTTTTGGAAAAGTGAAAATCCTTGTATTCGCGGCATGAAAGGCAAACGTATCAAAACCTTGCTTGTAAATGACATTAATTTATACGGCTACCACTTGCCTTTGGATGTTCACCCAGAATTAGGCAACAACGCAAAACTTGCTCAGTTATTAGGGATTGGCGATCTTCAACCTTTAGAAAATAGCTCAACTAGTATTCCTGTTTGGGGAATATTAAAAGATCCCGTTACCGCTGAAGAGTTTGCGCAATGTATTGAACAAGTGCTTCAACGTAAACCGTTAATTTGCACGGAAAACGGACCGCACTTAATCCGTAAAATTGGCATTTGTACCGGTGGCGGACAAGGCTATATTGATTTAGCTGCTACAAGGTTGTGATGCCTTTATTACTGGTGAGGTTTCGAGCAAAACCATTCACTCTGCTCGTGAGCAAGGTATTCATTTCTTTGCGGCGGGTCATCATGCGACTGAACGCTACGGTATCAAAGCATTAGGGTGAATGGTTGGCAACGGAATATGGCTCTGGATGTGAGAATTTAAAGATATTGATAATCCAGCCTAACTGGTACAAAAGTGTGATTGATTGCCGAAAGCACACAAAAACAAGTATAATCTTGTCGATTTTTAACTCAAACATAGGATATGGGTTTCTTAACTGGTAAACGTATTTTTAGTGAGCAGGTCTTGCAAGCAACCGTTCTATCGCTTTGACGGGATTGCAAAAGCAATGAAAGAACAAGGCGCTGAACTTGCTTTCACTTATTTAAACGATAAAATTACAACCACGCGTAGAAGAATTTTGCAAAAGAATTTGGTTCTGACATCGTATTACCTTTAGACGATAGCGACCGATGAAAGCATCCAAAACTGCTTTGCTGAATTAAGCAAACGTTGGGAAAAATTTGATGGTTTCGTACACGCTATCGCATTCGCACCAGGCGACCAATTAGATGGTGATTACGTAAACGCAGCAACTCGTGAAGGCTACCGTATCGCTCACGACATCAGTGCATTCAGTTTTTGTTGCTATGGCACAAGCGGCACGTCCTTACTTTAAATCCAAACGCTGCGTTATTAACCCTTTCATTTAGGTGCAGAGCGTGCAATTCCTAACTACAACGTCATGTGTTTAGCGAAAGCATCTCTTGAAGCGGCAACTCGCGTGATGGCGGCTGATTTAGGTAAAGAAGGTATTCGTGTAAATGCGATCTCTGCGGGTCCTATCCGTACCTTAGCAGCATCAGGTATTAAAAACTTCAAGAAAATGCTTTCTGCATTTGAGAAAACCGCAGCGTTACGCCGCACTGTCACTATCGAAGATGTGGGTAACTCAGCAGCATTCTTATGCTCTGATTTAGCATCAGGTATTACTAGTGAAATCGTTCACGTAGATGCAGGTTTCAGCATCACTGCAATGGGCGAATTAGGCGAAGAATAATTTTTCGTACAATCGATTTTTAGGCAGACTTTCAGTCTGCCTTTTCTCTTTTTTTAAATATAACTATGTTCCAAGATAATCCATTACTCGCACAACTTAAGCAACAAATCCACGATAGCAAAGAACACGTTGAAGGCGTGGTAAAAAGTACCGATAAAGCTTATGGTTTTTTAGAGTGCGATAAAAAAAGCTACTTTATTGCCCCACCTGCAATGAAAAAGGTCGACGCACGGTGACAAAAATCAAAGCTCCTATTGAAAAAGCAAGGCGATAAAGAGCAAGCTGAACCAGAAGAATTAAGTGAGCCAATGCTCACACGCTTTATTGCCAAAGTGCGGTTCAATAAAGACAAGAAATTGCAAGTTTTGGTTGATCATCCAAGTATCAACCAACCCATTGGTGCGCAACAAGCTAAATCCGTCAAAGAAGAATTACAAGAAGGTGACTGGGTCGTTGCAAATTTGAAAACGCACCCATTACGTGATGATCGTTTTTCTATGCCACCATTAATCAATTTATCTGCCAAGCTGATGATGAATTAGCTCCTCGGTGCGTCACATTGGCACGTCATGAGCAATCTCGTCATCCGTGCAAGGTGCAGAAAGTTGTAAAAATGTTAGATCAACAAACACGTGAAGATCTGACCGCACTTCGTTTTGTCACGATTGACTCTGAAAAGCACTCAGATATGGACGATGCTTCTACATCGAACCTGTCGAGCAAAATGGTACACAAACTGGCTGGCGATTAGTCGTTGCCATTGCGTGATCATACAGCTTACATTGCATTAGATTCACAAATTGAAAAAGATGCGAAACAGCGTTGTTTTTACCAATTATTTTGCGGCTTTAATATCCCATGTTGCCTCGTGAATTATCTGATGAATTATGTTCATTAATGGCAAATGAAACTCGCCCTGCATTAGTGTGTTACATGTAAACGGATCTTGCCGGTAACATCACGGCTAAACCGCATTTTGTGTCTGCTTAGTGCAATCTAAAAGCGAAAATTAGTCTATGTACAAGATCTCAGATTATTTAGAACGAGTGCCGATGCATGGCAGCCCGGAAACACAGAAATTGTACAGCAAATTGATTGGCTACATCAATTTACAAAAGCACGTATTCAATGGCGTAAAACGCATTCTCTTTTATTTAAAGAGAAACCGGATTACCCTTTATCCTCTCTGAAAATGGCAAAAGTGAAAGAAATTAAAGCGGAATATCGTCGTATTGCAAATCAAATTGTGGAAGAATCCATGATTATTGCCACATCTGTGCTGCACAATTCTTAGCTGAACAAGCAGCAAACCGGTATTTTTAATACACACTCTGGGTTTGATAAGAAATTCTTAGAAAACGCGCATAATTTCTTAATGGCAAATTTAGCTAATGAAGAAAATCAAGCCGAGCTTGCTGAGCGTTATTCGGTAGAAAAATTTGGCAACCTTAGCGGGTTATTGCCAAATGCGTCACGATATTGAACCGATTGAAGGTGACTATTTAGAATTCCGTTTACGTCGTTATTTAACCTTTGCGGAATTTAAATCGGAACTTGCTCCACATTTTGGGCTTGGATTAGAAGGTTATGCAACTTGGACATCGCCTTATCCGTAAATATTCCGATATGGTGAAACCATCGTTTAATTAAAGCTGCGCTCACACAACAAGCTGTGAAAAACCACAAGATGAAGTCCTTGCTCGCTTTGCAAGAAGCGCGTCGTCAAAATCGCTTGGTTGAGCGTGATATTGCAGATTGGTTATATTGTCGCTATCTTGCTGATAAAGTCGCTGAAAATGCTGAATTTGATGCAGAAGTGCAAGATGTGATGCGTGGTGGTTTACGGGTTCAATTGATTGGAAAATGGCGCATCCATAGTTTCGTACCGGCCTCCACATTGCATCTAAATAAAGATGAAATGCAAGTGAATGCTGATGAATTAGCACTGTATATTCAAGGGGAACGCCGGGTACAAAAATTGGTGATTTAGTGAAAGTGAAAACTTACCGAGGTTCGAGAGGAAACTCGCAGTATTATCGGTCAGTTAATCATTTAATGACCACTTCCTTCTAACACTAGAAATACCGCTCTGCTACACAATGGGCGGTATTTTCAGCGCCGAAGTTGTGAGCAATATTTATAGATGGTATCAAATAAAGGATTTTTGGAGATATATTGAAGATATTCAATATCTAGGAGAGTAGATATGATATCCCGCCTTGAAGAGCGGGGATAAAAATTAGCATTTAGGTTGAATTACATTTTAGGAATATCAACACCAGATGAAAGCACGTCTTGAATATCTGATTTTAAGACATCTGCTTTTTGGCCCATAAACGTCGCTTGGATACCAGATCCTTTCACAATAAAGCCCATTGCACCCGCTTGTTTCCAGCTTGCTTCATCACCCACTAAATCGGATTATGTACAGTGATACGTAAACGTGTCATACAAGCATCAACATCCGCGATGATTATGTACGTCCGCCAAGCAAGTTGATGATTTGAATAACTTGCGCGCTAGCATTCGCCACTTTTTGGCTCATCGCTGAAGCTTCATCTGAACCTTTCGCATCATAGTTACCATTACGGCCTGCTGGTGCCAGATTAAATTTCTTAATCAAAGTTCGCGATAAAGAACATAGCGCGAACGGCAAAAGAGGATAGATACCCAAATAAAGTTGATCACATCCATACCAATGCCTGCTTTAATCGCCATGGTGTACGCGTTAAGAACCCAATGTTACCGAATGAATGCACACGTAAGTCCACGATATCTGCCATAGCGAAAGCGCAACCTTGTACTAAGCATAAACAATATAAAGTGGTAATGCGACAAACATAAACATGTATTCGATTGGCTCTGTTACCCTGTTAAGAACACCGCAAGTGCTGATGAAAGGAAAATACCTTTATAGAGTTTTTCTTGTCTTCATCTACGTTGATATACATAGCTAAAGCGTCAAGCCCATTAAGATACCGCTTGACCAACTCATTTGCCCTACTTTGAATCGAGCTGGTGTCACGGTTGAAAGTAGCTCGTTATATTGGGTTACATTACCCGCATCTTTAAGGTTAATTAAGTCAGAAATCCATGCAAGCCATAGAGGGTCTTGACCAAATACTTGTTTACCTTGTTGTACACCTGTTAAGAATTCATAAGTACCGCCAGTGACGTATAGTTCATTGGGATAGTCAACATGTGGTGTAAAACCAAACGGAAGTAATAGACGCTCTAAGGTACCATAAATAAATGGTGCTAAAATTGGCGCTGAGTTTTTGTGAGTTCGCAATCCATTGACCTGAAATGGTTAATTCCAGTTTGAACTAAAAGGCCAGAATAGCGATAAAACGATAGCGACTAGTACAGAACGATAAATGACAACGAAAGGAACAAAACGTTTACCATTAAAGAAGGTGAGTACTTCAGGTAATTTACGGAAATTGTAGTAACTATTGAAGGTTGTTGCCCCCACAAAACCCGCAATAATACCGACGAATACCCCCATATTCAACGCAGGCTGTCCTAGAATATTCACAAATGTATACATCTAGGATCTCCTGCAAATACGGTACTCGTGAGCATTTTGGATCGGCTAGCATTTCAATTTTTACACCGAAGAAGTGACCAGTGATTAAGTTAATTAAAATGAAAGCAAGACCCGCTGCAAATGCGCCACCTGCACGCTCATTTGCCCAGCTATCACCAATCGCTAAAGCAAATAATAAATGAGATTACCGATAATCCCCCAACCAATTTGAGCGATAATGTTTCCGACACGCGCTAGCCATTCTGCGTCACTAATCAAAGGTAGTGAGTTACCAATACTCACCATTAAACCCGCTGCTGGCATAACGGCAATCACAACCATTAGGCATTTACCGAATGCAAAACTCAAAACTGGTAGTTTTTCATGTATCAATCCTCCTACAAGATGAGATTCACTTCTACGCCAAAATGGTCGGAAACAATCGGTTTTATTTTCCCATTAAAAATAACTTGACTGGATAAAACCTTTTTGCCTGATTTATATATAATCTAATCGCTTTTCTTGACTATGGCCTTTCCAGCCGTCAATCGCTTTCTCTCAGTGATACCGCTATCCTTCTGTTCTGCTATTTCAAATGTATCGATAGCCCTAAGAGTTTAATTTGTTGGTAAAGCTTATTTGGTCGCTTATTGCATCGGTATTGAAATCGCCCATCAAGATTTTCAGATTCGCGCTTTGACTTCGCTCTACAATATAACGAACATTATCAAGTTGGTTTTCCCCATCTGGTTGGCAAATTGATGTGGCAAGAATAACATTCAATCAATTGGCCTTGATATTCTACTGTCAAACCAATGATTTTGCGAAAGAATCAGTCAAGACATTGGTGTTGGCTACAATAAAATGCATCAACATCACTAAACAGGCAAAACGGGTTAAAAACGCAATGCCTTCATCATATTTATCGTCAGCCAATATGCGAATTGCTCCAAAAAGCGAATATTTTGTAGCAACGCGTTGATTGATTTTATTCAACAGAATGACACCATAGTTATCTTGCTTTTAATGTCGGCGAAATAGCGGGAGCCGACATCAGTTGATTAACCTCTTGTAAGGCAATGATGTCACAACCGCTTTTCCACAATAGTCTCAGCAAGAATCTATCTCGCTTGGTTGGCTTCTAACGAAGCGTGTACAATCAGGGTAAGTAGTTTCATTGTTTCTCTTAGCCCTCCACAATGCCAAATGTCTGCATTATATTGAGCGATAGTGCGGTCTGATGAGAAGAGCCCGCTTTTTGCAATATTGTGGAACTACTTTCTCATTCCAACTATCTTGATCTTCCATAATCTGCTAAGATTTATTTCTTTCCTTCGACATAAGCATTAAAGTCAATTAATGTCATAAACCAGTCTTTATTCAATAATTCGTTATAAAAGACGTTCTAAACGTGTTTTATTCCTACTTTCACCACGGCAGGGATTCAGAATAAAATCGACCGCTCTTTTTCAATATCTTTGTCGTTTTCACAATACTTCTTTTGAAAACATAACCCGCTGTCTCATAAAGTTTAATAATGCTTTCTGAATCTTTACCAAATGTATAGATATTTTCAGCGCCTGCTAATTCTGCAATTTCAACATTAGCCCCCATCGTCACCTCAATGTTAACGCCCCATTAAGCATAAATTTCATATTCCTGTACCAGAAGCTTCTTTAGAGCAAGTGAAATTTGTTCTGAAATATCAGTTGCAGGAATCAGTTTTTCCGCCACACTCACATTATAGTTTTCCACTAAATGCACGTTTAAATACTTATTCACTTTAGGATCATTATTGATTAACCAGATAAGCAAAAGAATTAAAATGAATAATATCCCTGTGCAATCACTGGCGGGTGCGGCTTTTCCACCAAAAATGCACCGTAATTTTACGTTTTGGTAATTTACCTCGCTAATTTCTGTGTTATGAATCACATAAAAGCGCATTCATTTGTTGGCGTTTATATTCATGGAAACGCTTAATTTGCGTATCAATGATTGAATTTTCATCTAAATCAATACCTTTATTTTTCTTTAAGGTACGCTTTTAGTGCTAATTTGTTTTCAAACTTAATTTTCGCTAATTGTTGATGAACCTTTATCATCTTTAAAGGCTAACAATTTCTCTAATTTCGTTGCATCATGCAAATACTCATCACCAATCACTCTTTAATATAAGCCGCCAATGCTTTCTGGTTAGAAACTCTAAACCAACGGCGGAAAAGTAATGCCGTTTGTCTTATTATTGAATTTTCAGGGTATAACGCATAGAACGCTTTAAGCTCTGAGATTTTTCAAAATCTCCATCGTATAGTACTGCCGCCACACCATTCACAGAATTTGAAAAATGGATATCCATGTGCGCCACATGCACACGTTTTTGCTTTACCAATAATTTTGTACGGCAGGATCCTTTCACTACTCGGCACGCACTAATTTATCTAATTTCTGTGATGACGCACCTAAATGTGGCAACCACTTCATCTAAATAATCGAGTGGCCATTTTTCTAGCGCTTCCAGCCAAAATTGCTATGGCTCAGAAGATAGCCCACCATATTACGTACGATTTCAACGGCTTTGCAGCAAACTTAATTTTACGTTTTTCGGTTAATAAGCGAGATTAACTCCAGGAATCACCATTTAGAGGGTGCGTATCGCGTTGATCTGAACATACGCGCAATCAGGCCAACCATGTAAACTCGCTACCACGCGCACCGCTTCATCAATCAATAATTGTGCCGCATTTTGATACCATGAAGTATTGCTGATAAATACGCAGCAATTCCCTCATTTTTATCTGAATCACCTGGATAAAGGAATAATGTTAGATTTTTCTTCAATCGCGGTTTTATCGAGCTCGATACGCTAATCAGTTTAGGACTCACTGATTGATGAATACCAAACAGTTCAGAGATAGTTTTTCGTACCTTTCTTATAACCTCAAAATATCAATACGATTCCATTTAGATGTTAACGTAAATTTCTTAACATGGCACCTCATAACTAATATCCGCTGGAATTAACCAAGAGTATCACCTCAATCAATCGTTAGTCTGCGGCATGTTGTTCATTCTTTTTAAAGACTTGTTTGAGACAAAACCATATGATCACTTAAACCCCACCTCCTTCAGCATTTAAAACGAAGCGTAGACATTGAGATCAATAAAACAGAGGCTCGACGCCCTAAACCCACCATTTCCTAAAGGGCGTTTCTGGTTCAATATCTTCCAATAGCACACGCTTAATGAGTCACCCGCACTTTCTAATTCTGCTTTGATATCTTGATACACACCAAGGTTAATCTGTGTTATTGGAAAGCAATTTGCACTTACTAAAAACTCAGCTGAGATATAAGTAGTAAGCACCTACGTTTACCTGTGGTGTAGTGTTTATCTGCAGAAAAGTGTCATGTAATTTAATCAATTGAATATAAGTTTCTTTATCACTTAATTGCTCAAGCTGATTTATTGGTTTCGTACAAATGTACTAAATCATCATTGATTTTCCTGATTAGCACGTTGATATAATGGCTTTTGCTAAAAAGTCTTTTTTATCTCTTGCGTTAAATCTGATTGCTGCATTCTCCATTGCCAGTTTCCACCAATTGGAAGGAACATTCATTCTGAGCCTGTGCTGGCAAATCTAAAACATCTTGCATGGTGGCAATCGCCGTATTGTTGACTGTCGCAAAGAGCTGACGAATCATTGCCTCGCAAATCGATTCATCTCTACTACGGTGCGTATAATCATTAATATATTGTTGCTGTTGATCGGTGCGCCATTATACCAACCATTGGCTGCCATCGTTATCATGTGTACCGGTATAAACAATGGAATGCGGGATGCACACGGGCCATCTAAGCTTTCTCCGCTAACATCTTCAAAGCCAATTGCAGAATCTTCATGCCGTGATAGTTACAGTCTGTAAGCAATTTTCTGGCTTTGTCATCAATATTACCTAAATCTTTCGGCAATAATCGGTAAATCGCCCAATTGCTCAACCACTTTAAATAAGTCATAACCTCGACCTGGCTGCCAGCTACCATCTTTAGCAACTCTGCTTTTCCGTCTACTTGCCAATAATCAGAAACCGAAATGGTCGACATGTAGTGTTATCGCAACGGAAGCTTTTCGCAAGAATCCAACGCGTATTTGAGCTTTTTATGTTCTTCCCGCGTAAAGCGGATTGCCCTAAAGTTGTCCTGTTAGCACTGAATTGATCGGCTGGGACCCCGCGACAAAAAGCGGATTGCGTTCTTCATCTAATTGAAGAGTTTCGTTTTGTCCAAACCTCTACGCTATCTGTAGCCACGTAAATCGGTATATCACCGATGATCCGAATGCCTTTTGATTTGCGTACTTTTTAATTCAGCCCATTGTTTGAAGAAGAAATATTGCGCCTTAGTACTGAATTTTGCTCCGCTAACATGGCGATATTTTCCAATGCACTTGATCCGGAGCCAGTTTTTTATCATCCCATTTTTTGCAATGATTGCCAAAATGTTTAATTGCTATAAACTCAGCAAAATCATCCAACCATAAACGATTGCTTTTCCTAAGGTACGAAATCAGCTTGAATGATTGATCTCTAAAAAATTTTTCACGGCTGTTTCTAAAATCGGACGGCGTGAAGATACGTTCATAATCGCCATGGATCATCACCAAAATTGGACCGAAGTATAATCCATTCTTTTCAACAGTTTCCATTTGGGTTAATAAATCAAATTAATAAGATGAGTATTACCTGCAAACCGCAGAGAAAAGATTGATAAGGAGAATCACCATAACTGGTGGTAGTGAGTGGAAGAATTTCACAACAAGTTTGTTTGGTTTCAACTAAAAATCGACAAAATCATAAGCGGATTGCCCAAAACTACCTAATCCAAAATGATGCAGGTAGTGAGGTAATGTGCATAAGAACACCACTTGAACGAGGCTATCTCCTTTAGGACGTCAATATTGTTTAATTTAAATTTAAACATATTTTAATGTACCAAAGAGTAGGCAAAAGAAACATTAAAAGATTGGTTTTAATTTGGGAAATTTATACGTAGTACTGATTATGATTTCATGATATGCTATTAACATTTATGGAGCGGCCGATAAAAGCGATGGTGAAACATGCTGCGGTCTATAACGAGATAAAAGCCAAATTATTAATGGTAATTTAGCAACTCATTGCAGAACCCTTATGAAACAACTGCAAAGCTATGGTTTTCCAAAGATACTATTCGAAAAGCGCTTTTACTTGAAATCGATAGTTATCGAAAAGCGCCAGCATAGAAATTGATTGTTTTAAACATGATTGCATTCAAACCAAATGCTTTCTTGAAATTAAAACCGTCAGCGAATTAACACAGTGCTCAACACACCAAGTAAAACCACATTAACTGGCTTGTATATTGTGCAGGGTGAAGAATGATGCACATGAAATGTCGATGACCGATCGATTTCACCGTATTGCTCGCTTCCTGTGAAATTGATACAGTCGCCACTACGAGGTTTCTTATTTTGATCGCCGCATCGTGCCTTTATTAGCCGAGAAATCATGAGCACTCTATTTATCACTATTTAGAAACGAATTGTGGCTCAGTACCAATACCCGCCAACGAAAATTGTCTTCGTTATGCAAATGAAGAAGAAAAGGCGATTTTATCTGGGTGGCATGGATATGGTTGTGAATGTGACGAGTACCACTTATTTGGCGGATGGTCGACCGTTTCAATATGGGAGTATTAGCTATCGACCAGATAAAATTGCATTTACATCAACAGCAAAACGACATGCTCCAGTCTTTTGTAAATGATAGGTTGTTATTTAAAAATTAGCAGCAAGTGCGGCTTCGCTCTTAACTCGCACTTTGCTGAGCTTACTTTTTAACTCAAAATTGTCCTTGAAAATTTTTCCTAATGTCATCAGCACCAAACCGCTCATCATCAAGTTAGCAAAGATAAATGCTCCGTTTGCCAGCGCAGGCATGCCATGAATAGTCAAAAGAACGCCCCATTTCGCTAAAAGTTAGCTTAATCCGAATTGAGGTGCCCAGTAGCCGGATATTCAGCCCTTCACTAATCCAAGGGAACAGGCGACTAAAAAGAACATTTAAAAACCGTATCCCCATAAGAGTTTAAACGCAGTGATCGATCTCCATTGGGTGATGCGCCGACGAGCCCACAAATGCTGAAAGCAAAATGATCCCCTATGGTTGGACGAAATTAAATAACTATGAACACGTCGTAAATCGCTGTGGCCAATGTTCATGTGATCCAACAATCATCCCCAAGCCCCCAAGAACAACAGCCTAGATCTCGACAGCCCAATAAGGCTAATGATGAGGCACTAGTGAAATTGACGCGAGCAGAGGGCAAATAAAATGGTGGTGGCGTCGATTTCACCAAATGTGCCATTCCTCTCACAATGTACTAATACGCATGGTATGCAAATAACACCGTCTAATTGTCCTTGATCCAAATTAATCCTCACCAATGAGAGGTGAAACCAACGATATAGAATATCCCGCTTTCAGCCATCGTTGTAATCGGTATTGGCGGCAAGAAAAGAAAAAAACGTATCGGACAGCAATATTCATCGCGTACTTTTCGTGAGAGAAATAAATCACTTTTATAAATATGCCAAGAAGAAAGTGCCCATACTGAAACAGAAATTAATCCAATATTATTTACATTCCGAGAAAAAGAGTGTATCGCCCATATGCAGCTGTGCTAAAGATAAGGCACCTGGGCCTAACATGGAATCGCGAAATACTCCAGTTGGCAAAGGAAAAGGTCGTTTTATCGTCAATATTATTCTCCCTAAAATTGCACCATATCACTTACAACAGCATGGATGTGACTTCATCTCAAGACTAGAATAACAAAAATCATGAGCCATGAGCAGAAAAGGGCTAATAAACATTAAATTTAAATTAATTGTTAATTATTTGCAGATCTACTCTAATCCGCTTCCATGTAAGGACGTAATACTTGGCACAGTAGCCTGAGCTGTCTGTATTTTGATAGCCTACACGCCACTAATGTAATGGCCTACCGCCAAACCAGAGCCATTCAATGTATGTAATAAGCGAGTTTCTTATCCCCTTCGCTTTTGCAACAGCTTGCATACATGCTGAAATCCCACATGTTAGAGCAATCACGGTGGCATTCCGAAGAAAATCTACACTTAAGTCGTTTGGTAGAAGAACCAAACATATCACTGTACAAAGTAATACTTCACGATATGGTAGATTTAAAAGTTGTAATACTTTTTCTGCATGGCCTGTTAATTCTTCTGCCGCTTCCACGATTTATCTGATTCACAATTTGTACCATTTCCACTTTATCGAATTGGTGCGAAGCACAATTCAAAACCACGGGTATCGCTAACACAAGATCCCGCTTCGAACGGAAACACAGGCAGCGGTCATTTGGCAAATCTGCTTCATCAACAATCACATCACGTACAAGGTTAGTTACCGGCACTTCCGCTGTTGAATTGAATGCAGCCGTCGCCTCTAGCGCTAGTAAAGCATGGAACAAATCTTCACCAATTTGGTAATTGACCTGTTCCATAAAGAGTCGCATGATTGACTAAATATATAAGCTCTAAATAACCGGTGTTGTTCGGTATGAAGATTCAGCATAAATTGTGCTAATGCACGGTGCATTTTAGCAATTTGACCTTTCATCACCGCAAAGCGCGCACCCGCTAATTTAGCTCCTATTGCAAAATCTAGTTTATTTGCATCTTCACCCATTGACATTTATCTTGATCTCAAAATCAAATGCACGTGGTGTACCCCAACGTACCCTTTATTTTCAGTGTCATTCTTTACTTAATGGCACTTCATCCGCGGGCGTTTAATAGATGGACGCGATTTGATTACTCAGCTACCACCGCATCGTTGAGCTTTCGCTTCGTTGGGTTGCCCACCATGTTATCCACTTCAGCCAATAATGCGCAATGCCTCACCGTGCTTTTTGCCGCAATAATAGCTTTTGGGAACGCGTTGCCTGCTTGTAATAAAGTTTCAGTTTTTACTTGCAAATCTTGCGTTGTTCTTCTAATGTGTGTTTTTTCCTATCAACAATAGTTACGTTTACTTTTTAATTTTTCTGCTACTTCAGCTAGATTATTACGGAGTAAATTTAATTTATTCAGTTGAATTCTCATTTTTCATTATGAACAGATACCTTTATTCAGTGCCACCAAATAAACCGTAGTTAAAAGCCTGATTTTTCTTTTATTAACTTTTAAAACATCAAATTTTATGACCGCACTTTGCTATGATTTAATTTTTAGATCTCTGTCAAATTTGAGAATGAGACATTAGAAACAGCAAAAGTTCTATAATGAAAATGAACGTTAACCAAGAGGAGTAACCTATGTTTCCTGAATTCCAAGATTTAATCACCAAGCTTAAAAAACAAAGATGCTGATGATCGTTTGTTTGAAAAAGCACAACACATTGTAGACCCAAGAGATCAAAAATAAGATTTGACAATACAGAATTCGGTAACCACATGAAATGGAGAACTCAGTGCAAAATTACGGATTAAAGACGAGCTCTATCAATACTTCAGAAAAGAAAGCAGCCGAGTAATTGCTTCATCAGAAGACAAAGTGCGGTGAAATTCTACCGCACTTTTTATTTTAAGAGGTTTTGCTTTTTGAGGTCCTGACACCCGGCATCAATGTCAGCACAGCCCGCCCATTGCCAATGATTGATGGGTCGTATCCAATCCAAAATAATCAATGATGAACGCCACCACAGGTTCAGAAAGAAGTAATAAACCGGTTAAACTTAAGGACAGTATGGAATGGTATACAATCATCTCTATGCTAAGCACAACAAATAACCTCAATCGAAATGGTTGGATAAAGAAGACGTACTAAAAAATAAGGAAGGAATAATTAAAACTAAAGCACCACCACGCTCAGAATAAATACTAATGGAAATAGCTGGGGTTCTTCTTCGTGAACCTTTTTAATCATAATCTACCAGCCTGCAAGCATGCCGCAATGAGCCCAACACATGCTGCACATCCCTTCAAAATTATGCTGTAGTTCTTCCCCAGCAATTAAGACAACACCCACAATCCGCTAAAAATATTCTCAATATTTGTAATTTGCTTTGACGTTGCCAAAGAATAACACCCAATTGCCGCCAAGAAGAAAATTCCAAAGCTATTCAACAAGGTTAAAACACTCACCTTACTTGGTACACTTTCATGCCAAAAAAGATGTAAATCAAAGGCTAAAAAGATACCAGATAATACGGCATACATGATTGCTTTTACGGCTTTAGGAAAACGCTGTCTTTTAATTTCATTATGTAAACCAAAAAATAAAAAGCATGAGTAAGCGCCAAAAATGCCTTGGAGCACCACCACTGGCAATAAATTTCACAATCAGGCTTCCTAAACCGAATAGCACACACCCACCACTAGCATCGGAGCAGCATAAGATTTGATTTTATCCATTAAATAAACATCCCAGACTGGCAAACTCGCCGCCATAAAGAACAAAATGAGTAGGTTGTTATAGCGAGTCGCTTATTTAATGTAAGATAGCTACACCCGCTGTCACTGGCGGAAGAAAATAGCCGTATGCGAAAACGTTCGAATAAACAGACCGCACTTTTGCCTGATAAATAATAAAAATCAGTACTGCCAATGCATTAAGGGTAAGAAAATCAATAACGGCGGCACGAACCCTTGCAGACGATTACGAGAAACGGACACATAAATTTGCCAACAAGACGCCCATCACTGCTTGTGCAAATGGATTATATTGCACGAAATGGTGCCGGACGTCAAGAAACCATCAGGCAATGGACACCAACCATTCACCAAAGATGCCATTAAGAGAAAACCACGGCGAGCGAATTCATCTTAGGTTGTTTCCACTGTACATATGGTATAACTGCATAAGCTGACAATATTAGTCATTTCGCAATGATGGGTGATGGAACATCCTCAGCCAAACGAACCAATAGTAAAACAAGCATTTGCTTTAATTAAACGTCCACGCTGCCCCCGGCACTTCCCTTTAATAAAGGCAACTAAACAAAGCAATTGGGCAATCAGTACGCCAGTACAAATGGAGAATCAATTTTCAGCAAAAGTTGCAAAGATTCTATAAAAAATCGATCTATTAATAGCAACCTAATTGGCAATATTATCGCAAGAAATGCGGCCAAGGGTTTTGGATTGTTCTTCGATGACAAAATTTATTAAAAGAAGGTCATTATGCTGTACCCTTACAGCTTTTTTAATGGCTTTCGTGCATTTTGCCTCATTCCCTTTTAAAAATAAGCAAAATGATAACTGCACTTTAGGAACCACAAAATGCTATTAAGCGTACTTATATTATTGAATTACCGTTGAAGGGTTCCCACGGCGCATTAGCCGTTGGACGAGTAGTAACTGGATATTTTCGGTAATTTATTATCGCCCAGGTAACGGCGATTGGCGGTGGTACAGTACGCGATGTAATATTAGGCACTACCCTGCTGGCTAAAGAATGATCTGAATATTTTACCATGAAGCAGTGCAGTATATTAACGGTTTTTATTGCGCCCTTCATCAAACATTTTATGCGCTACTTTCGCACAATTTTCTGCGCGATGCCTTAGGACGACCGCGTATTCCACACGGCGTGCGGCAAATTGCTATTGATATGGGCTATGGCTTTACCAGACATCCCATTGCGGCAAACGTAACGGGTAATGGTAAAAGGTGTGATTTACTTTGGTAACGGTATTCCTTGTATTCCAAAAGAACTTACGCGGAGTGTGCCGCCCTTCTCCGCAGCGGATGGCGCGGCATTTCAACACATCTAATTAGATCATACATTTACAATTTTACTGACTTTATTTAGCGGTTTTTCATTGCGGTTTACTTGCTGTTCGATTTGGCTGGGGACTACCCGTTTTCTATTTCCAAAGAGTACAGTTGCATGCGATAAATTGAAGAAAAGTCTAAATAAATTAGTGGCACAATTATGTTAGAACAAAATGGGTAAACAGGTCAAAGATGCAGCCTTTATTTTAGCGCGCAGTTAAACGCTACTTGAAAACAGTGTACTCAGCATTATTGGTGAACACCAGAACAACAAGCAGATGTATATTCTTGCGGCGAACCAAAGAGGTTGGAATCAAAACAAACACGCTTTATCAGCCTTAATTGATCGCCTTGTTAACCGAAGAGCGCCTTCAAAAGGTACTGCGGGTACGATGCGCTGCATTTCGCTCGCGGATCCTGTAGGGAAAAAAATCACGATGGGGAACCTTAGATAGCGGATTAAAGACGAACGAGTCCGGTACCTTTCTGGCGTGATTGCGTACCATTTACGAAGCACGTCCCAATGTAACCATTGATGTGGCAAGCCTGCTTAAAAACCGGTAATGGACGGCGGTGGAAAAGAAACAACAACATTCCAACCAAATTGTAGCAATGCCTTGAACAAGGGACGCACGCAGTCCAAGCCATTACGGATCCGAATCGTGAACTTGTGATGCAACTGTTAAATTGATCGCTACGTGGATATGATTATTCCTCGGCGGGGCTGCTGGGGGTTTACATGAGCTTTGTAAACAACATTCCACCTATCCCGTAATTGTCGGTGGTGTTGGTGTTTGCCATCTTTTGTGGAAGAAAGCGCTGACCAAGAAAAGCCCTTTTGCGGTGATTGCCAATGCAAAATGCCAACGTCCAAGCACATGTAATACGCTGGAAACACTTTGTCTGAAGCGCTCGATTGCTGACGCTTTCCTACCAAAACTCGCGAAGATGAAGAAAGAATTTTGCTGCAAAATCGACCGCACTTTCGATTCTTCGTTGCAAATGTCGAGTGCAAGAAGTGACTGAACAAGCACTCATGTCAGAACAGTTCATTGATCCCACTGTAGGTGGTTTGTTATATACGCAATTGCTCATATTCGTGGAATATGGCACAACATTCAGAAAGTATCTTTGACAGAAATCACCAGTCAGCCACACCCTATCAATCAAGTGGATGCAGCAGCCGTGTATGTTAATGGCACCCGATTTACCGATGGCGGACAATTGGTTTGTGCAGAAGTGGCGGTAAGTACTCAAAACTTCATGCTCAGGCCCAATGGGATTAGAAGCCTTAACCAGTTATGGGAAATGGTTTGTGTTTATGATTACCACTTCTTGTAATAGTCTGTTCCATCTATAAAAACCGCATCTTGAAAGCATCAAAGTGCGGTTATTTTTTATCTCGTTTTTTAGTGTTTACCGAATAATTTCATCGCGGGTAATACAATCGCACAAGCAATCGCGCCTACGATCACACCCACGACTAACGTCGTTACATTACTCAATAAGCCATCAGCCAATTAGATAATCAGTGAGCAAACATGAATGAAACTGCATTATGTACAAAAAATACCACACCAACTAAGAACACGTAAGCGGTACCGATAAAAACTATGAACGCATAAATTTTGGCATAACTACCAAATTAGCCCCTGATTGACTTTCACACCACCTTTTTGATAAGGTATAAACCGAAATCATCCGCCCCACAATCAATGACTAAGCCATAAACAAAAATAGTAATCCCAATACCCACTACCGAAAGGGAAATAATACGTCAGCAAGCTGGTTTCAGCACTTAATCAATGCAACAATTGATAATTTCAGCGGAAAGAATAAAATCGGTACGAATTGCCCCTTTTAATTTAGCGGCTTCATTAAAAGTTGTTTTTTCTTCTATGTTTCATATAACAAATTTATGTAGAATTTTCTCTACACCTTCAAAACATAAATATGCCCTGCACCAATCATCAGAAGCGGCACGATCAACCAAGGTGAAAATGCAGAAAGCAGTAGCAATTGGAATTAAATAACTTTATTGACCAACGATCCCTAGTGACTGCCCAAACAATAGGTGGTCATTTATCGGAAGATGCACCTGTTACCGTTAGCATTTAACGCTAAGTCATCGCCCACCACGCCAACGGTTTTCTGGCTGCCATTTTGGTCATCATATGACATCAAGAATCGATGCAGTCATCAACAAGAGTAAAAAGAGAGCTAAACGCTATATTTTCTTATAAAAGTTAAATTTAGAGAAATGAGTTTAAACTGGTCGAATGCTTTCTATCCAACCAGCATCAAACCTTTTGTAATAAAAGAAGTTTACTATACAACCCAGTATGCCTGTTCACGCAACTCCTGAGTAAACTATGTAATCCATTAAAGAAACATCAAATCGAACAAAAATTGACAATTGGTTTTCATATAAACGTTCAAGATGCTCACTAAATTTAATATTTCGATCTTGTTTTAAAGCCGCGCCAGAAGTTTGAAGCCTGAGTTGACCCTCATCTTCTGTTTGCGACTTAAAGTCAGCACTTAATGCCAACTCTTTTGAAAAGCCAATCACACCAGAACGTTCGATCGATATCCGGGTCCAAGGATCTTGTTTTTGCGTAATTTGAATAATTCTTTTCTCACGCAATTCTGCGTCACATCTTCAACATCGCCTGCTTATCATCAGAAGGACGCACACCGCCATCCACTTTGCCAAATCCGATTACCCACTCCCCAACGGTAGGTTTCCGCATCGAGAATTTTGCTCTTCCGCATCCATTTCCAGCATTTGTTACTTAATATTAACCGTCTCTCAACACTTGCTTTAACCTGCCGCTTGTTGAGTCATTGATTAGTACCGCTACTTTCGTTTGCGTAGCTTTCGTTTGCGCAGCTTTCGGTGGTGTCATCTCGCACAGGAAGTGCGGTCATTTTTTGGCGAATTTTTTGCTCATCTAACCTTGAGGTGATGCAAGGTTTCTTCCACTGCGGCTTGTTGTTCATCATGATACGCGAAACGATTTTCATTCTCGTTAATTGATTTAATGTCGAAGCGGCAAAAGCTGCAATTCAATGAAGGAGGTTTGAGGAAACAGGTTGAGGTTGGAAGAACGCACAGCCGCTGATTGAACCATTGGCTTTTGCACTTGTGCAGAATAATTTGCTTTGATGTTTTCGCACAGCACCGGTATATCCACAACCAGAAACAGGCTGATTTTCAACCGCACTTTTTCTGTGCTTTGTTCAGGGGATAGCCCGCCTTGTTTAGGCGTTTGCGCTGCCAAGGAACTTGGTGAATGCCAACGCCTCAATAATGTCATTTTGCGCTAATTACTGATTTAAAGTGAGTTAATTTTTCAGACCCGATACAATCACTGATAGAAAAATTGTGTCTTCCGAGAAATATGTTTACCAGAAACCGAGATATCTGTTGGTCTCAGCATTTTTAGTTGATAACTGTACAAGTACCAGGATGCACTTTCTCGTTGTTTCTGCTAATAACTCATCCCAATCTCCTGCCCGCTTTTTCTGCCACCGTTTGATTAAGCCATTAAACGTCACCGTTACCTCGATGTGCGTAAAATGATTTCAACCATATTTTGCTCAATAGCCCACAGATCACCACTATGGAAACTTACCGTTGCCTGCGCATGCTTGATCCGTTAAACCCTGCTGGTCATTACATTACCCCGCTGCTTTGGCTATTCTTTATCCAATGCAGGCGCTTCAAAAGCGAATATTTTGGCAAGCACGCGATTAAGATGCGCTGAATTTGCGGATCATCTATCGTTTTAGAGAAATTGCATGATGCACCAGAATCGGCAATTTTTGTGGATCCGCAGCTGGCCAAGAATTTCACATATTCAGGCGGTTCTTCCAAGGTTTTTAACGCATTGAAAGAATGGCGTTACGAAGCGAATTCACCCGACGATAGATCTTGATAACGCCCACCACGGCCGGATATTGCACGTCTCAAGAGTCACGCGTATCTTCTACTTTGGTACGAAGCCACTGATTTTGCACCTGAACGGCAGTTATTCGTTTTGATCGTTTTTTCGAGAAGTTTCTTTTATCCACCCGCGGACGTAATACCATTTCAGTTCAAGCCTTTCGCAACAAACGAGCAATGGAGGTTTTACTTGTTACTGGTGCCGGAAAATAAATAAGCATGATGTAAACGGTTTTCTTTAAACTGCTTTCTCCAAAGCAGTGAGTACATGGCTTGCCCACCATCAGAAAAGTTTTTGTCGCCATTTCTGGCGAAAACTGGTAGCCCATCAACTTTAAAAACAAAACTGACTGGTAGCAATCACTCAACCCACAAGGTTTTTCGCCCCAATTCTTAAATTAATCAGTGTTTCTATCTCCACCAAATTAACTATGGTTGTTCAAATCAACTTGCTACTAGTCATCAATGATTAACACATTATCACCAGAAATGGCATCTGTGCATCTGATATGTTCGACTGTATTCTAACTGATAAGACTGTGAAATCACTTATTGAGGTAATTATTAGTTTGGGATAAATGGCAAGCCTAATGCTATGCACTTAATAGCACCAAAATAACCAATAGACCAGCACCAATCATTGTTCTTATACTTTTCAACGATCAAATCGATTGTGGCTTTAAAAGCCGCAGGTACTCGGGTACGATATCACGGAAAAATAATGCCTCTTTGGCTGATTGTAGCGGACCGACAGGATTGATTAACTGTTGTCGTTCACAAATAACGTTCGCAGGAAAATCCTGTTTTTAGGCTCGCATTTCATAGAATGCAAAAGTGTGCAGTTCGAACGCAATTTCAAAGCCCAGCTGAATGATCAAAATATCTTCCCCGTCTTTTCGAGGCACGAAGCTGTAAAATCCAGACATATTGTTCAGGTGTTGGCGTAACGAAATACCCAATTTCTTCGTTCACGTACTGGCTGATTGCCCAGGATCGTCGCTTAATTCGCATCGGTGGGCGAATTTCATTTCATACTCCTAACTCTTGGCGTTATAGCGTAACGACGAATAACGACGTCGCTAATTTCGCCATTTTGTTTAACCTGTGAAGCGTCGCCTATAAGTAGTAAAAAATCCACAAAGACACTTTTGCTCGGCGCCAAAATCTTCTACTGAAAGGACAATAATTTATCGGACCCTTGCTTGATGTGTGCTAAAAACGTCATCATTTATTCGGTGTGTATAGCCCGTGCTGATTATCCAGTCCACCCAACGATCTTTGCGGGTTATACATTGACGTCATCGGCATGCCGTGTATGCAAAGATAATTATCGCCCGTCTGTGAAAATTTCATCAAAATGATAAATATGTTCTTCAGCTTTGGCTCGCCGATATGTTCAATGCCGTTCGAACCACCGCGTTTTTGTAAATGTTTTTAGAACGAATGGCAATTTCACCGAATACCAGCGCTGATCGAAAGCGACTGTCACAAACATCTCTTCAATCACCTTTTCACGCTGCTCAGCCGTCCAACTGGAAATAGAGTCAAATTAATCTCGGCACGAAATAATGGTTGACTGATTGTCAGCGCACGAGTTGAAGCTCTCTCGGCCATTTATCGCAAACGAATGGCACAAAAAGCACAAAAATGCCCCTGAAATTTTTTCGGGTGCAACATGACTTAAAAATAAAATATACTTGTTCAAAGGTAATACGGCACCTTTAGGAATCTGTCAGAACCATCTAAAATGCAAAACCAACCCTTGATTCAGTTACCATTTACCATAAATGACATAATCCACCACCATCGGTCACAGAATCAGTTGTTTACCTTTGGCCATCACCATGGCACTGTTCAACCTGCAACCTATCGGGCTGCGCCATCGTCACTAAACCAACAGTCCAAATGACATGCAATGAAGAAAATTAGTGAAGCAAAACTGAGGGTTAAATTCATCACTTTCGCATGGGCGGTGGCTGGTTAGGTTAAGCAAGTAACGTCGCTGCATGCCAGGGTTCGTCAACGAACCCGTCCCAGGCCCGAGGCGTCATGAAACTGCAGAAGGCCAAAACATAACGCAAAACACGGCGTAAGAAATTCGTTGTCTTTGCGATCACTTTCGCCCAATTTGGGTGTAAATAAAAGTATAAAGCCAATAGCTAAAATGAGAAATGGGAGCCCTTTTTAGTGATGACGTATCTAAACTTTGAATAAGGCGTGGCACCAATCACCGAACCGATATCACCAGTAATATGACAGAAAAACTCCGATCAAATTGACCGCTCTTTTACGTAAAAAGTAAATACTTGCCGACAACGCACCGCGAATGCTTGTAATTTTATTCGTGCTTCACGCCATTGCAGGTGGCATACCTGTCGTGATAAGGCAGGGATTGTAATTAGCTCCGCCACCCGCTATCGCATCCAGCCAAATGCGGGCAATAAAGGCAACGGCAAAAAGCATGGCTAATATCAATCCCCAACTCCGTCGTTTAACTCCTACTCTAACCATTCACTCACTATTTGGCGAACTCTAACACTTGCTGACATAGCAGTTCTGGTGGTGTCTCTTTGGTTTCTAGAAGACACTGTCAACACTGGTTTTGCGGGTTCAAACCAAGAATAAAGTTCATTGCACACAACCATCGCCCGGCTGGTACCGGTGCTTGATCTTCGCAATCAGCGGCATCTTTTGGACAAAGCAATGCGCGCAGTGGAAATGTGAATCACGACCAAACCACGGACGAATTTATGTAACCAAGCTCGATCATCACCCGCAGTTTGACAAAGTTTTTAATTTAATTGCTGGATCTTCACAAAATACGGGTCACTTTGGGATCTCGCGCAGCCACAGTCTGATTAACGTTGCACGATTATTATTCACACATTTTCATCAACACGTTGTGCTGTGGCGATTCACCACGAGCAAGCTCTTTCTGCGTCAGAATTTAACGCTTCACTGTCTGTCATGGTACCCATACGCAACCAAATATCTGCATCTAATCCGTGATGGCTTGCATGCTCGTTAGAAACGCGACCACCACACGGCATAGCAATATCTCCAACTAACATGGTGGGCTAGTAAGCTCTGCTGACTTCGCCTTTTTGCCCAAGACGCTGTAAGTAGGCAAGTCATATCCGGCTGACCATAATAGCGGCGATTTTTATTCATACCAGATCGACTTGATGGCCCTCACCTTTGCTAAGCGCAGCAGGTTCAGCCCCGATAATACAAACCATTCGAATAGCTACCAATTGGATCATGCCTTACCATCTGTTGCGTAGGAATTGGACGTTTGATTCGTTGCTCGAGTTCTTGCGAGGCTGTTGTTTTGTAACGAGACACTCCCTAAAACAACCGCACTTAGTTAATTTTTGCTAAAGATTTGTCTATAAGATATCCTAAAATATGCTGATTTCTCTTCAATAAAAGAGCGCAAGAAGCTTAATTAAAATAGTTATTTACACTGCGCCTTAAAGCGCAATAAATGGTCCGAGTAACACAATCGCGACCGCATGTCTCGTGCACGGGTACTGCACGAATACCCACTACCAGCGATCGCGACGACCCGTCGTCACTCTCGACGGGATCGCCTTCTAAATTTATAGAACAACTCGAATAGTAGTACCACTGAACGTCGGCGGTTTCAATGCGATCGTTTGCAACAATTGGCTGACCTGAGCTAATGCATTCCCTGAGATGCCGCCAGCATGGTTGCTTTCAAAACCATTTGCGTCATTTCATCACGATGTTGACTGCCACGCTGTTCAACCACCGCAAAACCATCGCCAATCTCTACGCCTTTAACGGCATTAATCCCCATTAAGGCATGGGCCAAATCGGCGTCAGCCGATCACGAGGCCCTTCCTAAACCAACAGGAACATTCTCTGCAATCACCGTTAGCTGCAATCTTCCAATCCGAATCGCCTTCTCAATCTCACGGATTAATTCCATCAAATCGACCGCACTTTCATCTGGACAGAAAAATGGATTGCTCTTCACTATCCCAAATCATAATTTTTCAATCGAGTCGTCTGTGGTGCAATCTTTCCACTTCGCCAATTTGACTCAAAAAGCCACGTACTTCAATGCCAAACTGTTCACGTAAATATTTCTTCACGCAATAATCGCCCCTGCAGCGACTTACGCATGGCGGTTTCATCGCGCAGAAGAGCGTCCTCCGCGATAATCACGGGCTACCGTATTTTTGTTGATAGGTAAAATCTGCATGCCCGTGACTTTGAAACGATCTTTGATATCTCATAATCTTGTGAGACGTTTGATCCTCCATTTTTAATGAGCATTCCAACGCTGGTACCCGTTGTTTTACCTTCAAATGGCCCTGCAGATAAAATCTGCAACACTTCATCGTCTTCACGACGCGGTGGTGGTATAGCGTGATGTGCACCAGCCTACGTCGATTCGATCAAGGTTGAACATCGGCTTCCGATGGATTCAAGATTCCGGCGGTACGCCATCTACAATACAACGCTAATGCAATACCATGCGACTCTCCAGGAATCACGCACGAAAAAGGATTGTCGGATAGGCATTCCCCTGCCATATTTTCTCTCTTCACTAATGATGAAGCTTAATTTTGCCACATCAATAAATGGAATTTCTATACCGCCTGTATCTTTATTCTTGATAAAGAGGGCCCAGTGGTTGAGATGCAATATCAATATTATTTTCTGCAAATAACTCATTTCACGCGGCGGTTGAGCGCATCAGCGTACCATTTCGCCCAGATTAACTGCCCTACATAAACACGTCATCGGTGATCTCAATGTACTTGCAAAGGTTATATATAGCGCTCTTGGTTCTGGATCTCTTTACGACGCTCGTTGCTCATGTGCAGCTTTTGCAGCCAATAAAGCGTTTCACTCAGTCTAAATCTGGAACCATACGCCACCCCAACGGATGCAACCAAACGGTATCGCGTTAGGATAATGCCAGTTAGTCACTTGTCCGGTTACAGAGTTTATTTGGCGCCAACCACTTCTTTTCGGTCCGGATCGATCATCGTAATGGCGCGAATACGGATTTTCGCTTCGTACCCGTTACATCGTTAATTGTCACAGTATCGCCTGTTACGATTTGGACGGCTCAAACTACTAAAATGATGCCGGAAACCACAAAGTTCCGCAAAAATTTCCTGCATGCAAAACCGAGACCAACGGAAAGGGGCGGCAAACTAACCATTGCCAATTTAGGACCATGACATCAAGGTACGGGCATGCCCATGCGCCACCCACTGCAACCAAGATATGGGTTAATAATGTTGTAATGGTATGAGGCGTACCGCCTTGTAGTTTCTCTCGGGAGGAAGAGTAATATTTCTAAAATACCTTTGAATATTACGCACTACATAGGTAATCACAACAACAATGATTCTTACCAACAATCATGCTGGGAGTGCGTAAATCGTTTCGGTCACAGCGCTCGCCTCAGTTGCTGAAAGTTTGTATGCCACGAGGTAATATCTTCACGCAAATAACTTACCACCGTAACTAAATCTGACCAGACATAATAAAAGATGACAAAAAGTGCGGTCCAAATAAAGAGATCGGCAAAAGCGTAGTAACTGGCTACGCACTTCATTTTAAGTCCAATCCCTCTTCTTGTTCGGTAATCACGACCACATCAGAGGCTGAAGCATCACTTGAATCTTGTTGTTTTTGCTGACGTTTTCTGTAAGCGACGATAAGCTAAACGTCTTGATGCTACGGTGATACCACGATAAAGTGTATGACGCACCAACGACCAGACCACCCATGCAATGTAGGTATTAATAATATGCGTAATTAAAATTTTAAGGCGGTGTAATAATAGCCTAAAGCAATTAGTGCAATTAAAATAACAGGGACCAATTGCAATAAGATTCGTACAATTTTGAAAATGGTTCTATCACGCTTATCTGTTGTCGTTGAACTCAATGATTTTTCAGTACGAATAAAACGTGGTGCAATAATTACAATGCAGAAAAGCAAAGCAACAATGGTATTAATTTCACCCAATACGTCATTTGCTAAACCTGTATCCATGACATTACTGAAAATTGACGTATTCAGTAATAACACAACAGAAACAATAATACGTTTCGTGACGTCTTGTAGGCTCGCTGCACTCTCTTTAGTAAAACCAAAATGGCACACTAAAAATACCATTCGGACGAAGAATAGCTAAGATAAAACTAAAGAACCACCAATAGCCCGCCATGCTAAGCGACCACTCCCAAAACTCTTGTGGATTTTTCACAAAGAAAAAGCCTAAAAGTTGGCAAGTCGCTAAGAACCACAGGGTGCCTGATAACGATAAAAGCGCCGTATAAAATAACGCAAGTGGCGTATGCCATTGGCTATCCGAACGAAGCGGTCATCTCACCATTAATCACAGCTAAGCGTTGTTTAATCGACTCTTTAAATTTACCAATCCACCAATCACAAACAAAATAAAAGACGTAAGTGAGTAAACACGGCAAATTATCAAAGTTTGTCGAAAAGCCGATTTTCTTTGCAATCGCCATCAAATTGTGCTTTGGGTGACATCGGTAATTTCTTGAACCAATCAAGATTAATTGGATTATTACTTTTTACCCAGAAACTTTGTTGGTCGAGTTTAGACTGAATCTGATCACTGATTTGAGTAATTTGCTGTTGGGTTAACTCTAAGGAAATCGCCAAATTCAATTGGTTATTCAACGACTTAATTAAATCTGACCCTACTTTACGACGTTCAGTGAGTAAATTGGTTAATTGTGTTTTTTCTGCCGGTGTAAACGATTTATTTTCATCCTGCTCTATTTTACTGATGTAAGCATCAATATCATAAAGCTCATTACGTTTCTGCGTAATATCGAAGATCTGTACACGCAAATCCGCAATCTGCTTTGAAAGACCTTGAATATTTAAATTGGTCGGTAATTTTTGTTTTTGTTGCTGAATAATGCGAGAAAGCACCAACGTGCCTTGTAACGCACTGATTTGCTCATCAATGGTACGCTGTGTCTGCGTCAAGTTATCCAATACATTTCGCATGCGCAATCCATCTTGCGTTAATGTATTGGTTTTCCTCAGTTTTGCTCATAAATATTGGCTAAGCTGTGCATTCAAATTCAATTCTTTCTGAATCAACGGATTTTGCTCAACATTTTGGCTTTGTTGTTGTGCTTGCTCAACTTGGTTTTGTGTTTTAGCCAAATTCTTTTGATTAATCACGTCTTGAATGGCGGCAATTTGTTTCTGTAGCGCTTGAACACGCGCATTCAATAGCTCATATCGACTTTGATAAAAGTACCGTCAACTGATCACTATAATAGCACTTGATTATAGATATTTTTAGCTCAATCAATTGCAATTCAAGCTGAATTTGCTGTTTTAATAGCGAACTAGTTGTTGGGTCAGCCAATTTCTGATTCAACTCTTGCGTACGTTTCACATTATCTGTCAAGGCGGTTTGAGCACGTTCAGATACCGAGCTCTGCCCCTGCAAAGTTGTGTATTCACCGCACTTAAGGCAGATTGCATCTTGTTGTTGATTGGTCGTTTCTCAACCTGAGCCTGCAAATTCTCAAACTTTGCGAAAGCATGAATCTGTGTTATTTGGCGTGTAGCTGTTTTTAAGATTTTTGAAGATCGGCATTATTCTTCTGAATTTTCAGAATCTGCATCAATAAGCGTCTCTTGCAGCTCATTATTGCTTTTTGCTGTGTTTGAATTTGTTGTAAGAAATCGGTGACGCCTGAATTCAGCCCACTTTTACATTTGTTTTTCATCATCACCATCGGGTAACTTTTTCCGCCTCAGCTAATTCACTTTTAAGTGTCAGTTGTTAAATCAGCATTATTCTCTGCCCAAACAGGCTGAGAAAGCGCAAAGTGTAAAAACAAATGAAAGACCACGTGGTCAAAAACGAGAGATATTTTCATTAAATCGACATTCCATTGCTGCAACAGCCAATCGGCGAGTGCTGCAGAAATCTTAATTGCCCCTTGGGCTAAATTCTGTGGGAGTTCATAATAGGCAACAGGTTGCTTAAATCGCTCAATCGCCCTCGTAAAACGTTGAGATTCGACCGCACTTTCATTAAATGGCATATGAAATTCACCAACGCCACTGGGCGTTGTCCAAATTCCTCATCACGTTTAGGTGAAAACAAAAACTTGTTTCACCAAATCTGACTCAGTGCAATCACTTTTCACTTCTTCTGGTTGAATCATCACCGCCAGAAATAAACATATTATCTAATCGGCCTTGAATGACTAATTCGTTATCGAGCCATTGACCTTTATCTTTGGTTTGAAACCACCCTTCAGCATTAGTAAGCGGGTCAACACACCCATTGCACCAATATCCCATGGCAAGTCCCGCACCTTTTTAGCCAAACTTCGTCATTCACTAACTGAAATCTCGACCAAGCAAAGGCTGCCCCACACCGATTTTCCCATCTGATTGTTTAGCAAATGCGGTAGAAGCTCATTTCGGTCATACCATAACCTGAATAACTGCAGAATCCTAATTCACTTAACGCTTGGGTTAATTTTACGGGATTTGTGTTCCACCCAATATCGCTTGAGTTTGGATGGATTGTGGATGTTCGGCAAATAATCAAACCACACGCTGCAATTGCGTTGGCACGAGAGAAACATGGGAAACCTCACCAATAGATTGATAAAATCTTCTTTCGGTAAAACTAAGGTTGCCCCTGCGTAAAGCCAGCGCCACAAATCCCTTGTCCAGAAACATGATAAAGCGGCAAAGAAAGTAGCCATGATTGATCTTTGCCAAAAATTCATTAAGGCACAAACGCCTTCCGCATTAGCTAAATGAGCTGACACATTATGCACCACCGCTTTAGGCAAACCAGTTGAACCGATGTTAGCGTCATCGTTGCCGCTTTTCTAAAATCCGCTGTATGTTCGGGTATACTTCAGCCGCTAAACTAATGAATATCTTCGGTTTGATAACAAAAATCCCACCCCATACACGTGGCTCAATTCTTCTCTTTTTCTTGAGGAAATGCAGGGTTGATACCTAAAAATTTTCGCGCCCTAGCTGAATAACGGCTAAATAAAGAAATAAGATCTTTTCTGAATTTTTACCACAAAAAGCAAACCGCACTTTGCGCTGTCATCACCTTGTTGTAAAAAGAAAGACTTCCACCTGATTAATTTTTCTCAGCAAGTTCTGCCCAAGTGAAAAGGATCGCCCTGCAATTTCGCAACGCGACCTGATTTGCATATCGCTGAATTTTTGGGCCAAATGCCTGCGAATTTTGCACTGACTTGGTTGCTAACGAAACAAGGGCGAACTTCGTCGATTAAATATTCCGGCAAATGCAAGACTGCATCGCCCCTTCTAACATCAACATTTTACGGCCACTATTGGTATTGGTAATCACCCAATATGGCGTATCTGGAATTTGTTTTTGGTTTTTGTATGATTACCCGCCACAAGCAACGTTCCTTCATCACGAGCAAAATATACACGAGTACGGCCTTGCAAGCTTTCGGTTGCCTGAGCAAAAGCTTTCTGGATTGGTACGATAAAGCGTACGTAATATGCTTAAAAACGTACAACCGCTTTTGGCTCTTCTTTAAATTCAGCAGAATTCAGAGTGCACGCACTATCAACAATGTGATTAATTGCTTCATCTGATTGTTTTTAACTGCTTTTTGGCGGTTCGACAGGTTCAACTTTTGGTTGAGATGCCTCGGTTGTTTTTCCGTTAAAACAGGCTCAGAATGCACCGCACTTTTGGCGTTTCAGCTGACGAGACTGATTCAAAGAAAATCAACCGAGCTTGTTGCGTGAATAGAGTAAATTCAACAAACGGCGAAGAATATCAGACGCACTTTCTCCAATAGATTGAGTTTGTGCCGCAATGTATTGATACAATTCTTCATCGACTTCAATTATCTTCATTTTTTTCTCTCCGTTTGCTAAAATTTTCGTCCATTATAACGATTTCTAACCAAATTCTCACGCAAAATATATGTCATCTTCCCAATTATTAAACCATCAATTTCACCAAACAAAACAATCAATTAATTCGCCTACTTTAGTTTTTCATTCACGGCTTATTTGGGGATATGAATAATCTTGGTGTCATCGCGCGTGCATTTAGCGATAACTATAATATTTTGCGCGTAGATTTACGTAATCATGGGCATAGTTTTCATTCAGAAACAATGAATTACGATGTCATGGCTGATGATGTGTGGCAACTTATCGATCATCTTCAATTAGATAAGGTTATCTTAATTGGTCATTCAATGGGTGGAAAAACGGCCATGAAAATGACCGCTCTTCAACCACTGCGCGTGGAAAAATTGGTCGTCATTGATATTGCCCCAGTCGCCAATAGCAGTGCTGGACATGATGATGTGTTCCGTGGTTTTGTTTGCTGTGAGAAAAAGCGCAGCCACAAACTCGTCAACAAGCTAAGCCTATTTTAGAAACTGAAATTGCCGATCCGAGTGTGGTGCAATTTATGTTGAAATCTTTTGAACCGTCTTCAAGCGAATATTTTCGTTTCAATTTGACCGCACTTTTTTTGGGCATTATGCGGAACTGATGGATTGGCAGGGAAGTTTACGCTATACACCTACACTCTTCATCAAAGGTGGGCTTTCATCTTATATTAAACCTGAATATACCGTAACTATTCTAAAGCAATTCCCGAATGCGACCTCTTTCACCATCAATGGTTGTGGGCACTGGGTTCATGCAGAAAAACCTGATTTTTGTGATACGTGCTATTGATAGGTTTCTAAATAAGAATTAATCGTTTTAAATGAGAATTATTCTATTCAAATGAGAATTCATTTTATGTTATAGTTCGCACTAATTGTGGGTCTTTGATCCCCTATATCTTTTTCTACTCACCTAATTTTTATTTCAAAAGGAAAGAACAATGGCAGTTGTCGGTTTATTTTACGGTAGTGACACAGGTAATACAGAAAACATTGCAAAAATGATTCAAAAGCAATTAGGGCAACTGAACTCGTTGATATTCGTGACATTGCAAAAAGCTCTAAAGAAGATATCGAAGGTTACGATTTTTACTTTTTCGGTATTCCAACTTGGTATTACGGTGAAGCACAAAGCTGACTGGGATGATTTCTTCCCAACCTTAGAAGAGTGAGTACTGACAAATTAGTCGGTATCTTTGGCTGTGGCGATCAGGAAGACTACGCCGATTATTTCTGTGATGCGATCGGCACGGTACGAGATATCGTTGAACCACGCAGTGCGATTATTGTAGGAACTGGCTAACGGATGGTTATACCTTTGAATCCTCAAAGGCATTGTTAGATGATGGAAACTTTATCGGTTTATGTATTGATGAAGATCGTCAACCTGAACTTACTGCAGAACGCGTAGAGAAAATGGACAAAACAATCTACGATGAAATGTGTTTCAGCAGAATTAGCTTAACCATCTCTAATTTAGCAAATTTAAAGAGACATTATGTCTGAAGAAAAACATCAAATTACTCAAAAAAGCAGGATTAAAAATTACTGAACCTCGGCTCACTATCCTTGCATTAATGCAAGAGCATAAACATGAACATTTCTCTGCTGAAGAAGTGTATAAAATTTTGTTAGAGCAAGGCAGTGATATTGGTCTTGCAACCGTATATCGTGTGCTTAACCAATTTGATGAAGCGCATATCTTGATTCGCCATAATTTTGAAGGCAACAAATCTGTTTTTGAGCTTGCGCCAACAGAACACCACGATCACATTATCTGTGAAGATTGTGGCAAAGTATTTGAGTTTACTGATAACATTATTGAACAACGTCAAAAAGAAATCAGTGAACAACATGGCATCAAATTAAAAGCACACAGTTTATATCTCTACGGCAAATGTAGCGATATCAACAAATGTGAAGAGAAAAAATAATGCTTGCTAAAAAACAAAAAAACCTTAGGCTAAAAACCTAGGGTTTTTATTATCTCAACTAAAAAGTGCGGTCAAAATCGACCGCACTTTTTGTACGATAAACCGCTGATTTAATAATCACTTTTTGAGTCATCCCAGAAATCAACTGGTGCATTTACCACTGGTTTTAATGATACCCGCACGAATAGTGAAATCACCAAAGCCTTCGTTTGCATGACGCTCATTTGCCCAGCGGCCAATCAGAAATATCAAGTTCACTGATAATTTCCGGAATTGTGATATTTTTCTTTATAAAGACGTGGAATACGCACACCTTCACGATCCCTCGCCAATATGCAAATTGTAACGACCAATTGCTTTACCCACCAAGCCGATTTCCGCCAACATTGCACGACCACATCCATTTGGGCAACTGGGTAATACGTGTAACGATATAATCATCAGCCACGTGATGTTTCGCCATCACTTTATCCAGTTCATCAATAAAGCTGGTAGAATTCGCTCTGATTCAGCCATCGCCAATGGACAAGTTGGGAAAGAAACGCAGGACATAGCGTTTTTTCACGTAATTTACTCCACATCATCACGAATCAAACCGTAATCACGCGCAATTTGCTCAATTTTTGCTTTATCCTCTTCCGCTACATTTGCTACGATCAGATTTTGGTTGGCAGTGATACGAAAAATCACCTTTGTGAATTTTGGCAATTTCCAACACACCACTCAGTAATTTTTCTCATCGTTATCCACCAAACGACCGCTTTCGATAAACAGGGTCAAGTGCCAGTTGTTATCAATGCCTTTTACCCAACCGATACGATCGCCACGTTCAGTAAAATTTAAACGGACGAATAGGTTCAAATGGAATACCCATACGACGTTCAACTTCGGCTCGGAAATTATCTAATCCCATGTTTTGAATAGTATAACGACTACGTGCATTTTTACGATCGCTACGGTTACCAAAAATCCCGTTGGGTTGTCACCACGCTTCCCGCTGCTTTTTAAAAGTGTATTCCAACGGCACATAACCCAGTTCAAAGGGAAATATGCGGATAGGTTTTGGTGTTGCCATGCTCAAGGGATAAGCCACCACCTGCCAAGACATTAAAGCCAACCAAATTGCCCTTCTCGTCTGCAATGGCGACAAAATCTAAGTCATTCCCGTAACAATCCACATCATTAAGTGGTGGAATCACCACAGCTGTTTTAAATTTACGTGGCAAATAAGTTTTACCGAGAATCGGTTCTTCCTGTAAAAAATCATCACTACTTTGGACTTTCTTACCATCAATCCATACATCTAAATATCCTCGTGTGCGCGGTAATAGATGCTCGGAAATTTTTCTTCGCATATTCATATGCCTGCTGGTGTAGTTTTGATTCAATTGGATTAGAAGTACATAACACATTACGATTCATATCTGAAGCCGTTGCAATGGAGTCTAATCCCAAACTATGCAATAAACGATGCATGGTTTGTAATTGGCTTTTCGGCACTCCGTGATATTGGAAAGTTTGACGATTGGTTAAACGAATCGAACGATAATAACTATGTTCACGGGCGAATTTATCCAATTCAATCCATTGGAATGGTTTGATAATCCCACAGTAAACGGCAGCGTAACAGCATAAATTTCAACGGTTCGAGTTTTTCCTCTGCACGTTCGGCACGAATATCACGATCGTCTTGTTCATCACATACCGTGGAAACGGATTAATTGAAAGTTATCCCCACGGAAACCACCGGTTAAGGGAATCCTCAAATCATCCAAAAATCGTACCGCGTAAAAGTTACTGTCGGTTTTAAGCGTTCATTGTCAGAAAGCGGTTTTTTCTTGCCATTCCAAGCCTTTTTGTTTGTTTTTCTCTGTCATTTTTCACCCCACAAATCTAGTACACATCGCGTTGATAACGTTTTTCTTCACGCAGTTCATTTAAATAATCTTCTGCTTCATCCAGACTTAAATTACCTTCTTTTGCAATGACTTCAAGTAATGCTTGCTCCACATCTTTTGCCATTTTGGCTGCATCACCACACACATAAAAATAAGCGCCTTCTTGTAACCATTGCCAAAGTGCGGTCGAATTTTCACGAATTTTATCTTGCACATAGATCTTCTTCTCTTGATCGCGTGACCAAGCAAAATCGTATTTATGCAGAAGCCTTCTTTTGGCAAATTGTTGCCATTCGGTTTGATAAAAAGGAAATCGCTGGCAAAATGCGGGTTACCAAAAATCAGCCAGTTTTTACCACTCGCCTCATCGGCTACGCGTTGCTGCATGAAAGCACGGAATGGTGCTACGCCGGTACCGGAACCCACCATAATAATGGGCTTAGTCGTATCATTTGGCAGACGGAAATTATCGTTATGCTCTACAAATACACGCACAGCGCCATCTTCTTCTACGCGATCCGCTAAAAAGCTTGAGGCTGCGCCGCTGCGTGCTCGACCTTCATATTCAAAACGTACCACGCCAACGGCTGGATGCACTTCTTCCCCAACCTCTGCAGGAGAAGATGAAATGGAATACAAACGAGGTGTTAAAGGACGCAATAATGAAACCAGTTGTTCCGCGGTTAATTTTGCAGAAATTTATGTAATACATCCACAATCGGTGTACGTTGAACCAATTCTTGCAGTGCTTGATTATCCGCAACCAAATCGTTTAACTGTTCATTATTCGCCAAAGCTGCATAGCCTTTTCACAAAAGCAGGTGTGTTTTGAGTAAGCTCTAAATGCGATAAAAGTGCAGTCGAAATAGTTTGCGTTTTTTCCCTCAATTGTTGCACTTCTGTTGTAGGATCAATCTCGCGAGCGATAAAACTTCATCCACTAACTTAGGATCATTGTCAAACCATACACCAAGTGCATCCCCCGCTTGATAATGAAGATCCGAACCAGCTAAATCAAATTCTAAATGACGCACTATCTTTATCAGACTGACGACCGGTAATTTTCTGGTTAGTGATTAACGTTGCAGGAAATGGATTAGCTTTATTGTATTGGCTTTCCTTAGCTACCGGTGCGGTTGTAGCTGTAGCAATACTTTTGTACAACCGGTGAAAGCCTGCGCAGCCTTTTCTTTTACGATAGCCACAATATCTCGGATCCATTGTTCCGCGGTTTGCACTGTAATCTAAATCCGCATCCACTCGTTCAAATAAACGCGTCGCGCCTAATTCGGCAAAACGCTGGATCAAAATCCTTGCCTGCTTGGCAGAAATTTGGATAAGAACTATCCCCTAATCCCAACACAGCAAATTGCAGTTCGGTGAGTTTTGGTGCTTTTTACCGTTTAGTAACTTATGCAATACCACGCCTTCTTCTGGTGGCTCGCCTTCACCTTGCGTGAAGTCACTAAGAGCAGGTATTTTTCATCCGCAATGGTTTTCGCTTTGTAATCTTTTTTAAAGCGACACGTTTTCACGGCAATACCGGCTTTAGTAAGCTCTGCAGCAACTTTATCCGCCACCGATTTAGCATTGCCGGTTTGTGAACCTGAAAGCACCGTAATTGAAAAAGGTTCTGCCGAAAGTGCGGTCAAATTTGCTGTCAAATGTTGCCCTGCGGCCTGTTGTTCTACACCGGAAGCTTGCGACCATGCATAACCGGAAAGCCATGCCAATTGAAGAGGCGTTAGCGTTGGTAAGAGATTCAGTATTTCTGTTGGTAATGGATTGTTGTGTTGCATAAGTTTTCCCCACAAGAAAATGAGTAATATCAGTAAATTCACATTAAGAAAGCGCTAGTTAAAGAAGCATACCGGCGGCTACGGTGTTATAAGTTGCTTCATCAACTAAAATAAAGGCACCACCAGCAATATTTTCTTCATAAGTTGTGGCAACAATCGGTTTCTGTAAACTTAAAACGCACTCGAGCAATATCATTCATCTTTAAGGCTGTAGCACCACTTTCTTGTTCGAGTGTATGAACGTTTAACACGCTTTCAATTTCACTGATTTTTGGCAAATACGGTTTGCGTACCATGTTTTAGTAAATATTTACGGGCGGTATTTAGTGGGCGTTCATCAAAACCAACAAATTGTGGCTTCAAGTTGCTTTTTGTGGTGTAAGTGGTGAACTTTCATCTACAAATAAATCACCACGGGAAATATCAATATCGCGATTCTAAACGTAAGGTAATCACTTCCCGCCACCGCCTGTGTTACCTCACCTTTTGGCGTAATAATCTCGGTCACTTTAGCGGTTAATCCATTCGGCTCAATTCGAATAGTCTGTCCCTGTTGCACCGCGCCACGTTCGATTCGCCCCTTGATAACCGCGGAAATCATCGGCTTTATCTGCATCCTGACGCACTACTAATTGCACGGGAAATAGAAATCAGCATTAGAATGGCTCACTTCATCTACACTTGGTAAATTTTCTAAAATGGTGAGTAAAGGTTCGCCTTGATACCAAGGGGTACTTTCACTCACATATACCAAGTTATCACCAAGCAAATGCAGATACCGGCACAAAATGTACATCTTTTAAAACCAAGTTGTGCCGCCAATTGACGATACGCCTCCACAATGGCATTGAATTTTTTTCTTCGCTGTAATCCAATAAATCCATTTTGTTTACCGCCACTAAAATGTGCGGGCAATTTAATTGACGTAAAATCGCTGAATGACGTTTAGTTTGTGGTAAGAGTTGTAACGGTTTTTCATCAAAATTCAGCTGAGAAGCATCAATTAAGACGATTGCAGCAGATGCCGTACTTGCCCCCTGTCACCATGTTACGAGTGTATTGTTCATGTCCTGGGGTATCTGCGATGATGAATTTACGTTTTGCCGTAGAGAAATAGCGATACGCCACATCAATGGTAATGCCCTGTTCACGTTCTGCTTCCAAACCATCTGTCAAAATAGAAAAATCAATGGCTTCTTTTATTACCTTTCTCTTTTCCTGCGTTAAGGGTTTTTGATTTGGTCGGTCAATAACGCTTTTGCTATCGTAAAAGTAAACGGCCGATTAAGGTACTTTTTCCCGTCATCTACACTACCGGCAGTAATAAAAACGAAGTGGAGTTGAATGTTGTGTCATATTTCTTCCTTATATTCTGTTAATTATTCTTTTTGTATTTCATCATCTTTGAATCATGCCCCATATAAATCGCCTGAACGACTTTCAATTTTTAGAAAATTTGTACTGTTTGAGCGTAGCGAGTTTACAAATTTTTCGTTAAGAAAAATTGAAACAAAAGTGAAGAGGAACGATTTAATTGGGGTAGTATTCTTTGCTACTTTCTTGCACAAGCAAGAAAGTAGAAATACTAAAAATACCCTTCTTTTTCCGTTTCTCCATGGCCGCTTCGCTGGCTTGGTCGTCTCAGACGAGTGGCACTGCGTTCGGAAATGTCAGCAATAGCGGTTTCTTCAATAATTTCTAATGGTGTTGATGCAGTGCTCGCTACCGGACAGGTACAGCTAATATCACCCACAGTACGGAAACGAACATCTAATACTTCGCTGACTTCATTCGGCAATTTAGGTGTTAATGGCGTCACTGGCACTAACAAACCTTTACGACGTACAACTTCGCGTTTATGGCTGTAATAAATCGAGGCAATTCCAAATTTTCACGAGCGATATATTGCCAAATGTCTAATTCCGTCCAGTTGGAAATCGGAAACACTCGCATATTTTCACCTTTATGCAATTTAGCATTGTACAGAGACCATAATTCCGGACGTTGTGCCTTAGGATCCCATTGGCCAAACTCATCACGAAACGAGAAAATTCGTTCTTTTGCACGGGCTTTTTCCTCATCACGGCGTGCACCGCCCATCAAGGCATCAAATCCATTATCTGCAATGGTCTCTAATAAAGTCACCGCCTGTGCCGCATTACGTGAATCCGTTTCTTTGCGTAATATCACAGTGCCTTTGGCAATGGAATCTTCCACATGTCCAACGACTCAAGTGCGCGTTAAGTTTTGCCACTTGTTCATCTCGAAATTGGATCACTTCCGGATAGTTATGGCCGGTATCAATATGCACCAATGGAAACGGTAAATGATACCGGACGATCGCCTCAACTGAAATGCTTTACGGGCTAATGCCAGCAATACCACAGAATCCTTTCCCTCCGGAAAAGAGCAACGCCGGGTTTTCACATTCCGCAACGACTTCACGGATAATATGAATCGACTCTGCCTCGAGCCAGTCTAGATGTTGGTTGTTGAGTTCGGTTCTTTGTCATGTTTTTCTTCCTATATTTTTCTACTTATGTAATCCACATTCCTTACTATCTTTACTCTCCCACCACCAGCGGCCAGCGCGAATATCTTCGCCCTGTTTAACTTGGCGGGTACAAGGTTCACAGCCAATGCTTGGAAAAAACCTTGATGGTAAAGATCGTTATAAGGCACATTGTTCGCTAAGATATAAGCCCACACATCTGTTTCTGACCAATCAAAAATAGGATTGTATTTATCAATACCACGAGACCCTGATCTTGCTCCAGCAAAAGGGAGCGCAGTACGTGTGGCTGATTGTTCTCGACGCTGTCCGGTCAGCCACGCATCTGCGCCTTGAATCGCGCGATTTAACGGTTCGATTTTACGGATATGGCAACACTCGCGACGCAATTCCACGCTTTCATAAAAAGCAAATTTCCCATTTTTCTTCCTCATAGCGAGTCACTTCATCAACAATCGGCTGAAAAGCGTTCTATTTGAAGATGTGGATAGACTTTCTCGAGGCTGTCTAATAAATTTAGCGTATCTTGATGAAGTAAGACCGGTATCTAAAGTAAAAATACCAATATCTAAGTTTTTCACGCGCAATGACATCGGTAATCACCATATCTTCTACAGCTAAACTGCTAGCAAAGCGTGCATCCTGATGGCTATCAGCTGATTTGATGTAAACGTTGCTTTAATGTGTCTGTTTTTCTGCCAAGCGATCTTTAGCATCAAGGCTAACGAGTGGAATTTGCCAAAAAGTCGGTTTAAATAAACTCATCATCCACTCCTCACGCCACTTGACTGATAGTTAAACTTTCTAGGGTAAAAGTGCGGGTTGTTTTTGACGTTGTTTTTCTTCGCTAAACCACGCTAATTGTTCGTGTAATTTCACCACTTCTCCCACCACAATTAAGGCTGGCGTCTCTGCTTTTTCTGCTAATTCAGCTAAATTTGCGAGTGTACCAATCGCTGTTTTTTGAGTAAGTTGAGTGCCTTGACTAATAATCGCAACAGGCGTATTCGCAGCGCGACCATATTGTTGTAAACGTTCAGCAATGACTTGCGCTTTTTAACGTCCCCATATAAAATGACTAAGGTTTGATGACTTCTTGCTAAGGTTTTGCCATTCAATATCAGAGGCATCGGCTTTACGATGGCCTGTCACAAAAATGGCACTTTGTGCATAATCACGGTGAGTTAATGGAATGCCGGCATAAGCTGTTGCGCCGATGCCCGCGGTGATACCGGGTACTACAGAAAATGGGATTTGATGTTGAGCTAACACTTCTAATTCTTCGCCACCGCGTCCAAAAACGAAAGGATCGCCGCCTTTTTAAAGCGCACTACTCGCTTGCCTTGTTGAGCAAGGGTTAATAACAATTGGTTGGTTTCCTCTTGTGCGACAGAACGACCATTGCACGTTTTCCCCACATACGTTCTGCATCACGGCGAATCAAAGAAAGAATCTCATCGAAACCAATGCATCGTAAAGCACCACATCAGCTTGTTGAATTTCCTGTAAACCGTTAAGAGTTAATAACCCAGCATCGCCGGGACCGGCACCCACTAAAGAGACAAAACCACCTTGATAGTTATTTTTCTAGTTGCTCAGCCAATTCCTCTTCAGCTTGTGCCTCTTGTTGATTCTTAACGAGACTTTGCAAAACGTCCACTAAACATTTTTCCCAAAAACGGCGACGTTCGGTGACCGATGTCAATTTTTGCTTTTACTTGATCACGCCACTTACCAGAAATCTCAGCGATTTTGCCTAAATGTTGTGGCAATAGTGCTTCCAGTTTCTCACGTAATAAACGGGCTAATACCGGCGCCTTGCCACCACTCGAAATCGCAATTTTGGATCGGATTACGATCAATAATAGAAGGGAAGATAAAGCTACAATGAGGGTTGATCATCCACCACATTGACTAATTTATGTTGGCTTTCAGCTAAATGGAAAATACGGTGATTTAATAGCTCATCATTTGTTGCTGCGATCACTAACATCACCGTTCTCATTTGTTCGGCATTAAATTCTTTCGCAATCCATAGCACTTTATTTTGACGTTCAAGCTCGCTTAATTCCTCATTTTAATTGGCGAGCAACAATACGGACTTGTGCATTCGCTTTGAGCAACAACCCAACTTTTACGAGCAGCCACTGAACCACCGCCGACAACAAGTACCGGGCGACCAGTTAAATCAGCAAAAAAGTGGAAAATAATTCATGGGTATCACTCCTATTTATTCACTTTTATCAGCACGTTGTGCACTGATATATAGACGATCAAATAAGCCGTTATCGACAAAAATGTTTGGTATTAATCGCCTCCCACGAACCAAAAACGTTGGTTCACATCAAATTGATTCACTTCGGGGAAAAAGTGCGGTCGTTTTAGCAATAATTTTTTTATCTGTCGGACGGAAATAATTTTGGGCAGCCAGTTCCTGTGCTTGGGTGACCATAAATAGCTTAAATAATCATGGGAAAAGTTGATGCAAACCATCTGCCGGATATTTTTATTCACTTCCGCTACATAGAATTGGTGTGTATGCGGTAATGCTGGGATATACCACTTCAAAAACTATTTCTCACCTAACGTTTTAGCCGCAAGTGCGGCTTCATTTTCAGAGCAATCAATACATCACCGATATTCCGTTGGGTGAAGGAAATACTGGCACTACGCGCCCCTGCCTCTAAAACAGGTACATTTTTAAGTAAACGCCGCATAAAATCCTGTGGTTTGCTGACTATGTTGTTCGGCATAAGCTAAAGGCAGATAAATAAAGCAAAGCGCCCGTTCGCGGAGGTTTTAGGATTAGCAAACACCACTTTGACATCATCACGTACCAAATCCGACCAGTCTTGAATGTGTTTTGGATTTCCTTTTTTCACCAAAAGCACCATCACTGACCCAAAAGGAACCGCACCATTTGGTAATACTTGCTGCCAATCTGCATTCACTAAGCCTTTTTAACTAAAGCGTCAATATCATTACTTTGTGTCAATGTCACCACATCTGCAGGCAAACCATTTAACACGCCGAGCACCTGTTTACTGGCGCCACCATGCGATTAATGAAATCATCACATCTGAGGGAAATTCACGTTGAAACGCGATGTTATATTCCTTATAGAAATCACGAATCACGTCATAGGACACATTCAGTAGTACTGTTTTTGTTCCGTACTGGTATGCCATAAACAAGCTGCCAAGCAGAAGAAAGTACTGAAAATAAAGCAATTTTTCATTTTTACTCTCCTCCGTTATTACCCCTCAATTTCGTGTGGCTAAATTTATATCGCAAAATGTTAAGTACAAAAATAACGAAAAAGCATTTTTATAGAACAAAATGAAATATAAAATAGAAAAACCAAAGCGTTTTCTTATTTCACTTTTGGAATATCAAATAAATTTCCGTTCTTTGCCATTATGGAAAAGAGCGGTTATTTTTGAACATTTCAAAACAGCTTACAAAAGCTTAGGTATTTATCTGTTGTGAAGGTGGGATAATGAAAACCGTATTACCGAGGATTTAAACGAAGTATGTTAATTACATTAGCCTGGCTCGGCTCAATGGTATTGTTGCCATTAACATTGCTTGTGCTCACCGCACGGCAGTTAAAATGGGCGAGATATCGTTCAAATCATCACGAGTGAACGAGTGATCTCATCATAACGCTATCCTTTGAAATGGCGGCAATCGCGACGTTAATTAATATCGTTTTTGGCTTTTTATTGGCATGGGTTTTAGTGCGTTATGACTTTCCCAGTAAGAATCTCGTCAATGCGTTAGTGGATTTACCTTTTGCTTTACCCACTGCCGTTGCAGGTATCGCACTTGCCTCGCTTTTATGCTCCGACTGGACTGATTGGGCCAATGGCTAAGCCTTTTAGGGATTCAACTCGCTTATACTCCAAGCGGTATTGCGATTGCGTTGATTTTTGTCAGCTTGCTTTTACCGTTCGAGCGATTCAACCCGTATTAGCAAATCTCGATCCTAGCTATGAAGAAGCGGCTCAAATTTTTAGGTGCATCCAGATTAACAACATTGCGAAAAGTCATTATCCCAGCGGTATTGCCTGCATTAATAGGCGGTGCAGGTATGGGATTTGCGCGATCGACTTGGTGAATATGGCTCAGTCATTTTTATTGCGGGTAATGTGCCACTCGTCTCAGAAATTGCACCATTGATTATTATGTCAAAACTTGATTTGTATGACGTGCAAAAGGCGCATCTGTGGTTGCATTATTAATGCTTGCCATTTCATTTCTGTTGATTTTATTCATTAACTTAGCGCAATGGTCTGTTGCCAAACGCATTAGTCCAATTCGATAAGAGGTATTTATGAAAACCCAATTGTGGCAAAAATGGATCTTAATTCTGACCGCACTCAGTTTTTACGATCATCTTATTGCTCCCATTATTTGCCGTATTCTATTCAGCCCTTGAACAAGGGAATGGGTCTATTTTTTTCGCTGCATTAAAAGAACCGGAAGCCTTAGCGGCTATTTGGCTTACGCTCAAAGTCTCTTTAATTGTATTACCTATTAACATTTTTATCGGTGTAGTTATGGCTTGGGCTGTGCTTATTTTGACTTTAAGGGGAAAAAGCTTATTAACCGCACTACTCGACCTCCCTTTTCCATTTCACCAGTGGTTGTAGGGATTAATGTTCTTACTGTTGTTTGGGTTAGATAGACTTTGGGGAGCACTGGCTTGCTGAACACCATATTCGTTTTTATGTTTGCTACACCAAGCATTGTTATCGTGACTTTATTCGTCACCTTTCCACTTATTGCAAAATCATTAATTCCAACCATGTCAGCCCAAGGCACAAGTGAGGAACAAGCTGCGTTAATCTTAGGTGCATCCACTTGGCAACTTTTTCTGGCACGTAACGCTACCAAAAATAAAATGGGCATTAATCTATGGTGTGATTTTTAAGTAACGCTCGTGCAATGGGTGAATTCGGTGCCGTCAGTGTTGTATCTGGGCATATTCGCGGTTTTGACTAATACCATTCCGCTTTATGTAGAAATTAGTTACAACGAATATCAATTTGTTGCCGCATTTGCTTGCGCCAGTTTATTAGCATTAATCGCAGTGGGAACACTGGGATTACAAAATGTAGTGAGATATGTGGAAAAGAAAAATCCAAGAATAACAACAGGAACACAATACATGACAATCAAAAATCCAGCAACTAAACAAACACTTTTGGACAGTTTCATGCGTTGAAAGATATCAATCTCAGCTTTCCGGAAAATCAGCTAACCGCCTTGCTTGGACCAAGTGGTTGTGGAAAAACAACGCTATTACGGATCATTGCCGGATTAGAATTTGCTGATAATGGACACATTTGGTTTGGTGAAAAAGAGGTGACTCAACTTTCAGCTGCTGAACGAGGTGTCGGCTTTGTGTTTCAGCATTATGCACTGTTTCAAAAATATGACTGTCTTTGACAATGTCGCTTTTTGGCTTAACGGTGAAACCTCGTAGAGAACGTCTCTCTGCAGAAGAAATTCGCGAAAAAGTCACCGCACTTTTAAAGCTAGTAAAACTTGAATGGCTAGCCGATCGCTATCCCTAATCAACTTTCTGGTGGACAAAAACAACGGATAGCATTAGCTCGCTCCCTTGCTGTTCAACCCGAAAAGTCTTACTACTTGATGAACCCTTTGGTGCATTAGATGCCCAAGTTCGTAAAAGAATTACGCCGTTGGCTGCGAGAATTGCAACATGAACTCAATGTGACCAGCATCTTTCGTTACCCATGATCAAGATGAAGCATTAGATATGTCTGATCGCATTGTGGTGATGAATAAAGGTCAAGTGGAGCAAATTGATGAGCCTAGCCAAATCTATCATGCACCACAAACCCCTTTCGTCACGCAATTTGTAGGGGATGTTAATGTGTTCCACGGACACATTGATCAAGGCAATTTAGTCATTGGTGAATTTGCTCATAATTTACAAACACATAGCAATACGACTCATGCAGTCAATAAACTCAATCTGCAACGGCTTATATTCGCCCTTACGAACTGACGCTTTCACGCGAATCTCATAATGCCCTTAGGAGTGGTACGATTCGTCATATTAATGCTATTGGTTTTATCGTGAGAATTGAAGTAGAAAGTTCGCAAACTGAACAACCGATTGAAGTGATTCTTACCAAAGAAAAACTATCTCAATGCGCAATATAAAATAGGTGATCACGTTTATCTCGTGCCGGATAAATTAAATCTATTTCAAGAAATGAATATTTAGAAAAAGTAA
>BNJS01002911.1_pt1 | contig 182840 bp, 245 predicted proteins | sample 8540461 | NCBI WGS metagenome assembly BNJS01 (sample SAMD00202454, study PRJDB9452) | human saliva metagenome | isolation source: human saliva | place: Japan
TTTTTATTAAATGTGTTAGAACACTCGTGGCTCTAGCACTCGTTAGGGTGTTAGCCGTGAGACAAGTATTCGTAGGGTATGAATAACACCAACATTGAAAAATGTTGCACTAAAATTTGCAATTTTACTAGTTTTAGTGTATAATATATTTAGAACATTGGCAACTGAATATATGGAGTTAAGGCTAGTAAACAGTAGCCTTGTAAAATATTCACTGTTCTGTATAGTTGTTCTTTTTTAAATATAATATACAGATAAAAAGTAGCGGTGTAGACGCAAGTCTTATCCAGTAGTGGCTATTGTGGACTAGCCAAAAAGAATAAGGGTTTTAAAACCAAACTTCTTAGAAGATAACTTACTTTTTCAGTTATCTTATGAAGCTCTCGACTCTAGCACTCGTAGGGTGTTAGTCGTGAGTAGTTCACATAATAAATGTTACATAATCTAAAAAAATAAAAAAATCAACAGGGCTGTTACAAAATTAAAATTTCAAACCCTAAAGTAAAAAAATAAGAAATTTACTCAGTAACGAATTATTTTTTTACTTTTTGTTAATTTGCAACAACCCCATTAATTCCTATTAAAAAAATTCAGTTAGTTAAAAAGTGTGTCTAGAGAAGAGATTCCTTTTTCTATTTTTTTCAATTTCTTCTTTAAAATAGTCATTTAGAATTCCATGTTCAATAATAGCATCTCTTGCTGAATCTAAATATTTTTTTGTGCATTCTCTTTATCACCTATTCCAATATAGCAATGTGCAAGTTCAAAATCTTCTCCATCTACTACATCTTCTTCATCTAATGATATCTGTCTTGATTTTTAAAAAGAATTTCTATAGCTTCTTCATATCTTTCTAAGCCTCTTAAACATCTACCCATAGAATATAGATACCAACCATTATTACTTGAATCGTAGGCATTTTTTTAAATGAATCTAAGGCTTCTTCATATTTTTTTCTAAATCTAATAATATTACTCCTTTCGTTTCAAAAAAATCCAAGTATCATTTCCTCCTAATTCTATAGCTTTATCAAAATATTCTAAAAGCTTCATTTTTTTGTTTCAGAATTATAACCTAATTGATAAGCAATTTGTGAATACAGCCAAGCATCTTCTCTTCCTAGTTCTTTTGCTACATTTAGATATTTAAGTGCTTCTTCTGGTTGTGGTTCTTCTAAGCTTCCATAAAGCCAAGCTAATTCAGAATTTATGAAAATTCTTTGATTTATTTCATTTTCATTAACCATAGTCAAAGTTTTTTTCAATTTTTTCAATTGCTTCTTTTACATTTCCACTTCTACCTAAGCTTACAGCTATTTCAGTATTAAGCCATTCGTCATCTCTTCCTAATTCTTTTGCTCTCAATAAAAATGGAAGTGCATCTTCATATCTTCCTAAATAGTTGTAAATTATACCAATTTCTGATAATACATTCACTTCATCTTTATCCAATTCATAAGATATTAATGCATATTCAAGAGCTTTTTTTCATAGTCATCTAAATTTTCATAACATATTGCTATTTCAAAAATTTATCCAAGCACTATCTCTACCTTCTTTAGATTGAATATAATGCTCAAGTGCCTTATCATAATCCTCTAATTGACGGTAACTCCAACCAAGTAAGCTATGAATATGTGCTATATCTTTTTTTCCTCATCTTCCACTTCTAAGGCATGATTTAATTTTTTTAATAGCCTCTTCATATCTTTCAAGTCTTGATAGGCAATATCCAAACTCACCATTTGTCCAAGCATCATCTTGACCAAGTTCCTCAAGTCTTTCTAAGTATTTTAATCCTTCTTCATATTTTTCCTAAAAAAATTGTAAAGCCAAGCTATATCTGATATTGAATAAGTGTCTTCCTCATCAAGTTCAACAGCTTTTTAAGTAATATTTTAATGCCTTTTTTCTTTTTCATCTAAATTCTTATAGCATATTCCTATCTTTTTGATAAAAGCCATTCATCAGCATCATCTAATTTTTTTCTAGTTTTTAAAAAAAATATTCTAATGCTTCTTCATATCTTTCTTGTTTAAATAAACTGTAGCCTAACTCATAATTCCCTTCTATGTCTCTTTTTATTTTTTTGCTAAGATAGGTCTAAGTATTTCTTCAGCCTCTGTATATCTCATATGTCTGTTATATAGACTAGCTAGGAATATTTCTGTATCTATTTTATTTTCTCTAGTTTTTAGCATATTTTTTTAGCTTCAAGAGCATATTCTATAGCTTTTTTTCTGAATTTCCATTCTCCTCTTCAATTTCTCCTAAGGCTATATATGTTCCCACTAGGAAATCACAAGCTTTTTTTCATTATCTGGTTCTTGCTCATATACCTTTTAAAAAAATACTTTTTCTGCCTTTTGTATAATCTTCTAAGAAAAAAATAAGAATATCCTATTCTCCAATTCCAAAGTGCAGTATCTCCTACTTCATTTTCTATACTTTTTTTAATATTTCTAAACCTTTTTTTCATATTCTTCTATATTGTTGTAGGCTCTTCCTAATTCTCCTATTAATTCTGTATTTAATTGTTCGGCTGGTAAAAGCTTCTATTAAGTCTATTATTTCTTGATATTTTTTTCTATTTCATTTAAGCTTTCAATTTTTTTCTAATAATTTTTTTCTTTCAAAATCTTCACCTCTTATGATTTTTTTAATTTTTTTCCTTTATTTATTATACAATTTCTCTGAAAATTCTTTTATGTAACATATGTTACATAATCTAAAAATAAAAAAATAGTACCTACTGGCATAGGTACTATTTTTGGCCATTTAAAAAAATCATATTGTTTACATCATGATTCTAGCATAATTATATAAAAAAAATCAAGTTTTATGTTATAATTAATTGCCATTTTTTTCCTCTAACATCTCTTTTTAAAAAGGAGGTGAAAAGAGTGAAGAAAAATTATATTGTTTACCTTGATAGTTGTAGTATTTTTTTTATTACTATCTAAAAAAATGTTTACTAAGTTCATTTAGTAATATTTTTATGTGGGAAGTTCTCTGGCAAGTGCTTCCTGCTTTTTATTTAATACTATTTAATATTTTTTTAAAAAAATTGGAGTACAATATATATAATAATTAAGGACATGAGGTGAGAAAATGTATAAGCATGTATTTTGAATCTGTTCCATCAAGAAGATTAGGAATATCTTTAGGAGTTGACTTAGTTGTAAGTAAAAGTTGCAATCTTAATTGTATTTTTTTGTGAGTGTGGAGCGACTAAAAAAATTCAACTAGAAAGACAAAAGATTTAAAGATATGAATGAAATACTTGAAGAAATATCAACAGTATTGAAAGATATAAAGCCTGACTATATAACATTTTTCTGGAAGTGGTGAACCCACTTTAAGTTTGGATTTAGGTAATATTTCTAAGGCTATAAAAGAAGATTTAAAATATGAAGGTAAGATTTGTTTAATTACTAATAGCTTACTTCTAGCAGATGAAAACCTTATGAAAGAGTTAGAATACATAGATTTAATTGTTCCTACTTTAAATACATTAACTCAAGATATTTTTTTGAAAAAAATTGTTAGACCTGACTACAGGACAAGTGTGGAAGAAATTAGAAAAAGGCTTCATCAATCTAAACAAATCTAATTATAAAGGAAAAAAATTTGGATAGAAATTTTTTTATTCTTGAAAAATGTTAATGACAGTGACAAAAAAATTTTTGTAGATATAGCTAATTTTTTTAAAATCTGAAAATATTAGATACGATAAAAATTCAATTAAATACTATTGATAGAGTTGGAGCAGAAAGAGATTTAAAAGCTATAAGTTTTGAAAAAAATTTCAAGAGCTAAGAAGATTTTAGAAGAAAAATGGACTAAATAATATAGAAATAATAAAGAGCTTAGGTGAACTTGAAGAAGACAAGAAAAATTCAAGTAAATCAAGAACTTTTAGATAATATGAAACAAAAAAAGATTATATCAAGAAGAAGAGATCAATAAGATTTTTCAAAAAAATTAAAAAAATTTTTGAAAAAAAGTTGTTGACAAAGTTTTTAGATATAGTGTATTATAGTTGATGTCCTTGAATGACACGAGCCGCTTTTAGCTCATCTGGTAGAGCAACTGACTTGTAATCAGTAGGTGATTGGTTCGACTCCGATAAGCGGCACCAGTGCCCCGTTCGTTCAGTGGTTAGGACATCAGATTTTTCACTCTGGAAACAGGGAGTTCAATTCTCCTACGGGGTACCATTACAATTAAATACAGATGGTTGGGTTCCCGAGCGGTCAAAGGGATCAGACTGTAAATCTGACGGCTCAGCCTTCGAAGGTTCGAATCCTTCCCCAACCACCATCTAAAAACAATCAACTACACTTCGGTGTAGCTTTTTTTATTTTTTTCTACTTTGTGATATAATAGTAAAGAAGGCTAAAAAAATAAGAAAATGGTGATTGTATAGCTATGGAAAAGATATTTGAATATGCAAGAAAAAAATAATATTTCAGACATACATATAATTGAAGGTGAAAGAATATATTTTAGAAAAAGATGGAGAAATCGTAGCATACGAAGATAGTCAAAACCTTAGTAGAGAAGATATCTTGAAAAATCTGCTCAGGAAAAATTTGAAGAAGATTTTTGCTTACACTGACTCTAAAAAAATCAAAGATATAGAATAAATTCTTTTTTTCACTAAAGGAAAGTTAGCTTTAGTTATAAGAGTAATTAATGATGAAGCTGTAAAGTTAAAAGGTGAATTCATCAATAAAGTTATTGACGAAAAAAAATCTTAGCTCTAAAAAGATGGCTTAGTCTTAATAAGTGGAATTACAGGAAGTGGTAAATCTACAACTCTTGCTAATATAATAGAGAAATTTAATGAGAATAATAAAATTAAAATCTTAACAATAGAAGATCCCATTGAATATTTTTTTGAGAATAAAAAAAGCTTTTGATCATACAAAGAGAATTAGGAACAGATGTTGAAAGTTTTGAAAAAGCTTTTAAAAAAAGTTCACTAAGACAGGATCCTGATGTTATTGTTTTTAGGTGAAATAAGAGATGAAGAAAGTCTATTCTCAGCTTTTAAAAATTAGCTGAAACTGGACATCTAGTTTTTTTCTACTCTGCATACTATGAATGCTGTTGAAAGTATAAATAGACTTATTTCTATGACAAAAATCTGATAAAAGAGATTTTGTAAGGGAGCAACTAGCTTCTGTTTTGAGATTTGTTTTTTTCTCAAGAGCTATATAGAGATAAGAAAACTAAGAAAGTTAAAGTTATTTTTTTGAAATTTTTAAATAATACTAAAGCTGTGGCAAATTTAATTGCCAATAATAAAGTTAAATCAAATTCCAAGCCTTATTGAAAGTGGAATAGAAAACTATATGATAACAAAGGAAAAAAATATTTTAAGAAAATAGAAATAGAGAGTGATTAAACTGTTAATAGAAACGAATGTAGAAATAAATTTAAGGAGTATAGAAGAATTTACTAGAGTAATGGCTTCTGAACTTCTTGAAGATAAAAATTCTTTTTGATTAAAAAAATATGGTCGCACACTTGTGACTCTACACTCATGAGATTAGACCATTAAGTATAGTCAGCATATATAGAAATATGTATGAGGTAGCAACTTAAAAAGCTATCCAATACTACTCGAATTGCTGGAAACCCTAAAAGCTAGTATAACTACAACATAGTACCTAAATAATATGGTACAAATGTGAAAAGTGGCGAAAGCAGAAAAATATACTAGATGACATAAGGTTAAATCCTAAGTGTTAAGTAATCCCTCAAATCAAAGATTTGGGAAAGGCTAAAAATGGGCAATCAGCAGCCAAGACCGAAAGGTAAGGTTCAACGACTATTCCTCCTGAGGGAAGTACACCAAAGCTGGTGGAAGTGGGTAGACCCCAAACAGATAAAGCTGTGGGATAAGATATAGTCTGTGCTAATAGAAATATTAAGAAGTTCATAAGAGAACTGCATAAGTGGTAGCGTACTTATGTGAACGACAACCTCTAAAACGACTGAGTCAGTTTTAGGTTCATATATTTAGAAAAATTTTACTTTTTCATTTACTTATAGTATAAAAAGTAGTATACTATATATAGGGTAAATGGAGGTGAAATCGCATGGAAAAAAGCATATAAGTTTAGATTTTTATCCAACTAAAACTCAAATAACAATATTAAAATTGTACTTTTTGGTTGTGTAAGATATGTCTATAATCATTTTTAGGTTTTAAAACAAAGAGCTATATAACAAAGAGAAAAAATCTATGTCATATAGTCAATGTAGCAAAGCACTGACAGCTTTTAAAACAAGAGAAAGAATGGTTAAAAGATGTAGATAAATTTTTCTTTTACAAAAATTCTTTAAAAAGATTTAGATGAAAGCATATAAAAACTTTTTAGTGGAAGTGGCTATCCAAAAGTTTAAATCTAAGAAATATGAAAATCATACAGAACCAATTATAGCAAATAATAGAGATAGCTTTTAGATAAATGGATAAAATACCCTAGAGTTAGGAAGAACTAAATATACAAGAGATAGTTAAAAACCACAAGGAAATGAAAACCTTACATATGTATAGACAAAAAAATATCATTGAGTGGGGAGAAAATATTGGCTATTCTAAAGAAGGAAAAGAAAGTATATTCAATATTGAAATGATAGAAGAAAATCAAAAATACTATGGCACTAGGTGGAGGTGGTATAAGCAAGATTGTTATTGAAGAAAGAAACGGTATAGACTACATTGAAAGATATGTAAATCCCAAAAGATCCTGCCCTATATATAAGGGAATTAGATAAAAGATGTAAGGAAAAAAATAGAGATGTTTAAGAAGGAGAAAATATGAAAAAAATTATAGGCTTTTTTTACTATTTAGTTGCTTGTTTGCTAATTCTTATGCAGTACCAGCACTTAATAATAACGATTACAGACTGATTATGAGTTCTCAAAAATATGCAAAATGAAAAAGAAGAACTATTAGATATAAATAAAAGCTAGTGAACAAGATATGTTAGGAAGAAAAAAATATCTAAATCTTATGTTAGCAAAAATTATGGAATATAGAGAAATAACTGGTGGTTTTTGACAAATTAGAGGATTTAAAAAAAGAATTAAAGGAATAGGAGATGCAACTTACCAAAAAAATTATCTAAGTTTTTTAAAAAGTAGGTTCAGCACCAACTAAAAAGGTTTTTAAATATTAATTCGGCTGATGAATTAACTTTAAAATACTATGGATTTTTCTAAAAAAAGAAATTAAAAAAATTCAGACATATTTAGATAAAAAAATGATAGAATAACTGATAATATTGAATTTCAAAAAAATTAGTTAATAAGAAAACTTATGAAGAACTAAAAAGATTTAATTAATTATGGAGGAAAAAAAATAATGGGAAGATTAATAAGAGGTTTTAAGTAAAAATGCTAGGTTTTTTTGTAGCAGATACAACTGATGTTGTTCAAAAAGCCTTAGACATACATAAATATGACGAATATTCAATGAAAAACATTTGGAAAAATTTTTGTACTTTGGCAGCTATAATGGGAGCTACTTTAAAAGGTGAAGATAAATTAACTATTAGAACAGATACTGATGGTTATAAAAAAAATATAGTTGTCAATTCAGATGCTAATGGAGATATAAAAGGTTACCTTATAAATACAAGCGAAGAAAAACTTTTGATGGTCTTGGAAAAGGAACTATGAGAATTATTAAAGACATGGGGCTAAAAAGAACCTTATGTTGCAATTACTAATGTAGATTATTCTTCATTGCCTGATGATATAAGTGCGTATTTCTATAACTCAGAGCAAATTCCTACTATTATTTCATTGGCTTGTGAAGCTACTAATGATGGTAAAATACTATGTGCTGGTGCTTTTATGGTGCAATTACTTCCTGGAGCAGATGAGGATTTTATTACAAAATTAGAAAGAAAAAGCTGAAGCAATAAGACCTATGAATGAACTTATGAAAGGTGGTATGAGCTTAGAGCAAATAATAAATCTTCTATATGATGATATGGACACTGCTGATGATAGCTTAGTTGAAGAATATGAAATATTGGAAGAAAAAAAGAATTAAAATATAATTGTGATTGTAATTCTGAAAGATTTCAAAGAGGAATTATGACACTTGGAAAAAGAAGAATTAAAAGCATATTTTTTTGAAGAAGAAAAAGAAATTGAAGCAGAATGTCAATTCTGTGGTAAAAAAATATAAATTCACTGAAAATGACTTTGAAGATATATTAAAGAAATAAAAATGAAATCCCTAATAATTAGGGGATTTTTTTATATTAATTATGAATAAAGAATTGAGCTCCTATTCCAAGAACCATAAGTACAAGTATAAAAATAAGTATCAGTTTTTTTATTTCATTTTTTTGAAAATAAGTCCCAAAAAGTACTAAATTTAAAAATAGTATAACAAAAGGATATTATAAATTTTAGAACCTGTTTGCTCAAATCCAAATTTATAAAGCAAGCTATAAAAAAACATACCAAGAAAGAGAAAGACCTATAGAACCACAAATAACATATCCAATTTTTTTCCAAACATTAGTATTCATATTATCTACCTCCGTATCATTAGTTTTGCTTACTTGAATTATACCAAAAATTTAAAAACTTTTCAATATTTTTTTAATCAATTATAAACAAAGAAATAAGTTCCTATTGCAAGGACTATAAGTATAATTAATAAATAAATATCAAATTTTTTTATTACCTTCTTTTTATAAAAAAATATAGAAGCTATTACTCCTCCAAAAAGCAGCAGAGATATTATCATAAATTTTTAGGAGCTGTTTGCTCAAATCCAAATTTATAAAGCAAGGTCTCAATGATATATCCCAAAACAAATAATACCTATAAAATAATAAGTAGCAATTTTAATTTTTTTCCAAACATCATTTCTCATATTATCTACCTCCGTATTATTAATCTTGCTTACTTGGATTATACCAAAAATTTAAAAAAACTATTCAATACTTTTTATCAATTATGAACAAAGAAATAAGTTCCTATTGCAAGGACTATAAGTATAATAGAAAAAAATAGATATTTCTTTTTTTATCTTTTTAGTATTTCTTCTATTTCCCTATTATTTATAATACAACATATAATAACAGTTCCTCCAATAGCCCCATAAATATTTTTCATTTATTGAAGAAAATACATCCTCAAAAAACCCAATTTAAAAAAATAAACCATCTACAACATATCCTAGGCAAGTAAGATTTATAATTGCATAGATTCCAAAATATAGCATCATATATATCTTTTTACCAATACTCATAACATTTTACCTCCATATTATTAATTTTTTTCTACTTATCTATTGATAAAAAAATAGGCTCCTATTGTAAAAAAATTAGCATTATAATTAAATCCTGAATAATCTTTTTTTGTTATTTTTTTAAATTTTTTTGAAAAATATCCAAAAATATAGAAAATGATATTGAACTAGAAAAGAATTCTAGTAATTGATGGAATTTCTTCATTAATTCCTAACGTAAAAAAAACAAGCTATTTATAAGATATTTTTATACAAAAAAATATATACAATCATTAAAAAAATACACTATATATTCTATTCAAAAACATTCACAGCATTCTACCTCCGTATCATTAGTTTTGCTTACTTTGAATTATAGCAAAAATTTAAAAACTATTCAATACTTTTTTTATGATATAATATAATGTAAAATGTAAAATGTAAAAAAATCAGATTGGTGATATTATTTTTCCAAGATTTTTTTAATAAATAGGAGATGAAAAAAATGAAGAATTTAATTGTAGCAATAGATGACTATGCAGGAAGTGGAAAGAGTACCATAGCAAAAACTTCTTGCTAAAAAAATATGATTTAACATATATAGACACTGGTGCTATGTATAGAATGATAACTCTTTATCTTTTTAGAAAAATAATATAGATATCAATGATTTAAAAAGAGGTAGAAAGAGTTTTAAATACTGTAAATTTAGATATGCAAGGAGATAAATTCTATCTAGATAATGTTGATGTAAGTACAAAGATAAGAGAAAAAAAGAATAAATGATAATGTATCTAAGGTTGCAAGTATTAAGATAGTTAGAAGTAATTTAGTAGATTTACAAAGAAAGATTAGTAATAATAAAGATGTTATCTTAGATGGTAGAGATGTTGGAACTGTTATCTTCCCTAATGCACAAGTTAAGATATTTTTTTAATAGCTAGTCCTGAAGAAAGAGCAAGAAGAAGATATAATGAATTTCTTGAAAAGAAAAACTGAAATAACTTATGATGAAGTTTTTAAAATCTATAAAAAGAAAGAGACCATATAGATAGTACAAGAGATGAAAGTCCTTTTGTTAAAGCTGATGATGCTATTGAATTGGATAGTACAAATTTAACAATAGAAGATGTAATTAATTTCATATCAAAAAGAAATTGAAAAAAAGCTAGATAAAATAAAAAAAATAATGAGGGAATTTTATGTATAATTTATTAAGAAAAAAATAGGCTTGACTTTGTATAGACCTTTTATGAAGCAGAAGATGAAAACTTTCATAGATAAAAAGATTAAGTCAAGATTTTTTTCAGATTTAAAAGATGAAGAATATATTTGGATACATTGTTCATCAGTTGGGGAAAGTAAATTTATCAGAGGATTTAGTAAAGAAATTCTATTCTATATCAAGGAAAAAAACATATTAATTTCAACTTTTACAGATACTGGTTATGAAAAATGCTGTAAAAAAATATTCTGATAAGAAAAAGATAAAAGTTATATACTTTCCAATAGATGATAAAAAGAAAAATAAATGAAATTTTTAAATAAAAATCAAATTAAAACTTTTTAGTTTTAGTAGAAACTGAACTTTTAGCCTAACCTTATAAATGAAGTCAATAAAAAGAATTCAAGAATTATAGTTGTAAATGGTAGAATTTCAGATAGAAGCTATCCAAGATATAAAAAAACTTAAATTTTTTTATTGAAGTCTATGTTACAAAAGATAGACTACTTCTATATGCAATCTGAAATTGATAGAGAAAAGAATTGTAAGTTTAGGTGCTGATGAAAAGAAAACTGAGAATGTTGGAAACTTAAAGTTCAGCATATCTCTTGAAAAAAATATTCTGATGATGAAAAAGATGAATATAGAAAGTTTTTTTAAATATTGGAGATAGAAAAGTTTTTTTGTTGCAGGTAGTACAAGAACTGGTGAAGATGAGATAATTTTTAGATGTCTTTTAAAAAGATTAAAAAAACTATGTTTTTAATAATAGTCCCAAGACATTTAGATAGACTGCCTAAAAATAGAAGAGCTAATAAAAAGAAAAATAATCTAACTTATGTTAAATATAGTGACTTAGAAAACAATATCTCAACTGGGAAAAGAAGATATAATTCTAGTGGATAAAATGGGAGTTCTTAGAAAACTTTATTCTATATCTGACATTGCCTTTGTTGGAGGAACTTTAGTGAATATTGGAGGACATAATTTACTTGAGCCTCTGTTCTATAGAAAGGCTGTTATCTTTGGAAAAATACACTCAAAAATGTTGTGGATATTGCAAAGGAAATCCTAAGAAGAAAAAAATAGGTTTTTCAAGTTAATGATGCCGAAGAATTTGTTGAAGCAATTAAGAATATTGAAAGCGGAAAAAAATTTCAGATGAAGAAATCAACTCTTTCTTTGAAGAAAATAAAATGATAGCATTAAATATTGTGAAAAAGGAAAATTTAATTATGAATAATATAAAAGATGAAGCAAAAGACTTATGGAAGCACTTCTTCCACTCGGAGAAATCAAATTATAATATCTATATGTATAAATTACTTGATTATCCTGAGTATATAATGTATGATAATGATGTGATGAAAGCTAAAAAAATCAAAATGGAATGAATATTTTTGGAAATTCTAATCCTATTGCTGTGGAAATAGGTACTGGAAGTGGAAACTTTATGTATCAACTTGCTGAAAGAAATCCTAATAAAAAAATTTCATTGGTTTAGAATTAAGATTTAAAAAGATTGGTCTTAGCTACACAAAAAAATGTCAAAAAAAGAAATATAAAAAAATGTTGCCTTCCTTAGAAAAAAAGAGGAGAGGAATTAGAAGATTTCTTAGCTGAAAATGAAATATCTGAGATGTATATAAATTTCCCAGATCCTTGGGAAGGAACAGAAAAAGAACAGAATTATACAAGAAAGATTATTTGAAACTTTAGATAAGATTATGAAAAAAAGATGGAGTTCTATACTTTAAAACTGACCACGATACTTATTATAGTGATGTTTTTAGAGCTAGTAAAAAAACTTTAAAAAAATTATGAAGTAGTTTATCATACTTCTGATTTACATAATTCAGAAAAAAAGCTGAAAAATAATATAAAAAAACAGAGTTTGAACAATTATTTTTTTACACAAACATAATAAAAAAATATAAATTATATTGAAATAAAAAAAATTAGTATAAAATTACACTTTAAAAAAAATAATTCGTTACTGAGTAGATTTCTTAACGATAAAAATCAAGAATTGCTGTAAATTCGGCAAACTTGCCAACAAGTTGGCTTTCAGACACGCTGACATTTACTCGGCTCATTCTATTTGATTTTTTTATCTAAAAATCTACATTCGTAACTCACTTATTTTTTTAAAGTTATTAAGTCAATTTTTAAGGAAAAATTATAAAAGGTTTAAAGAATATTTATCTAAAAAAATAACAGAGAATGTAGGAGGAAAAAAATGGCTGGTTATGTTGTAGTAGGTACTCAATGGGGAGACGAAGGAAAAGGTAAAATCATAGATGTTTTATCAGAAAAAAAGCTGATTATGTAGTAAGATTTCAAGGTGGAAATAATGCAGGTCACACAGTTGTTGTGGACGGAGAAAAAGTTCATTCTACAACTTCTTCCATCAGGTGTACTTCAAGCTGGTACTTGTATAATAGGACCAGGTGTTGTTGTGGATCCAAAAGTTTTCCTAGATGAAATAGATAGAATAGAGAAAAGAGGAGCTAGAACTGATCATGTTATTATAAGTGATAGAGCACATGTTATTATGCCTTATCACATTGAAATGGATAAAATTAGAGAAAGTGTTGAAGATAGAATAAAAAAATAGGAACAACTAAAAAAAGGAATTGGACCTTGTTATGCTGATAAAATTTCAAGAGATGGTATAAGAATGGCTGATTTACTTGATTTAAAAACAATTTGAAGAAAAAAATTAAGAGCTAATTTAAAAAGAAAAAAATGAAATATTTACAAAAATTTATGGTATTGAACCACTAGATTTTTGATACTATCTTTGAAGAATACAAAGGATATATTGAACAAATAAAACATAGAATAGTTGATACTATCCCAATAGTAAATAAAGCATTAGATGAAAATAAACTTGTACTTTTTGAAGGAGCACAAGCTATGATGTTAGACATCAACTACGGAACTTATCCTTATGTTACTTCATCATCTCCTACACTTGGAGGAGTTACAACAGGAGCAGGTGTTTCACCAAGAAAAATAGACAAAGGTATTGGTGTAATGAAAGCCTATACAACAAGAGTTGGAGAAGGACCTTTTGTAACAGAACTTAAAAATGAATTTGGAGATAAGATTAGAGGAATCGGTGGTGAATATGGAGCTGTAACTGGTAGACCTAGAAGATGTGGTTGGCTTGATTTAGTTGTAGGAAGATATGCAACTGAAATCAATGGACTAACTGATATCGTTATGACTAAGATAGATGTCTTAAGTGGATTAGGAAAGCTTAAAATATGTACTGCCTATGAAATAGATGGAGTAATTCATGAATATGTACCTGCTGATACAAAAATCATTAGATAGAGCTATACCTATTTATGAAGAACTTGATGGTTGGGATGAAGATATCACTCAAATTAAAAAAATACGAAGATTTACCAGTAAATTGTAGAAAATATATAGAAAGAGTTCAAGAGATATTAGATTGTCCTATATCTGTTGTATCTGTTGACCAGATAGAAATCAAAAATATATATTAGAGAAATATAGAAAAAAAGTTTCATATAAAAATAATCCAAGGTTGTTGTAAGCACATTTTTGTGGAAATAAAAAAATAAACGGAGTTACACTGGATATATTAGTAAAAAAACAAGTGAATCTGCATTCTAAATTTTTAGATAAAAAAATCAAACAGAGTGAGCCGAGTAATTCTCAGCGTGTCTGAGCTAACTTGTTAGCGAGTTGGCTGAAATTACAGCGAACTCTTGATTTTTTATCGTTAAGAAATTTAGCTAGCAGGGAACTGTTTTTTTACTATACTGTCTGGCTAGTAACGAACTATTTTTTTATTACACTTATTACAGCAACCTTTATTTTATATATAGATATTGAAAGGAAGAATATGAGAACATTATTATTATTAAGAGGAATACAAGCAAGTGGGAAGTCCACTTGGATAAAAGAAAATAACTTAGAACCATACACATTAAGTGCTGATAACATAAGATTAAATATTGCAAACCCTGTTTTTACTTGAAGATGGTTCTTATGAAATTAGTCAAAAATACAATAAAGTGACTTGGGAACTTTTGTATAAATATTTAGAAATGAGAATGCAAAATGGAGATTTTACTATAATAGATGCCACTCATTCAGACCTTAAACTTTTGAATAAATACAAAGACCTAGCAAATACATACAAATATACTATGTATTGTCTAGAGTTTGATGTTCCTTTAGAAGAAGCTTTTAAGAAGAAATAGAGAAAGAGACAGCTATAAATATGTACCTGAAAGAGTTATAGAAAGAACTTATGAAACTATTAAAAAAATAATGAAAAAAATTACCAAGTGCTTTAAAGAAAATAGAAACAATTGATGAAATAATAAATTTCTATACAGCAGATGTAAATCAATATGAAAAAGCTTGTAATTGTTGGAGATATACATTCTTGTGCTGAACCTTTAAAAAGAAGTTTTTAAAAGATTTTAATGAAGAAACCCTTTATATCTTTGTTGGTGACTATTTTCGATAGAGGAATACAGCCTGTTGAAACTTTCAATATAATATTAGATTTATTAGAAAAAAACCTAATGTTATTTTTAATTGAAGGAAACCACGAAGAAAAAGAGTATGAAAAAAAATTCATCTATGATGAAGAAAAAAATATACAAAAATCTTTTGAAGAAACAACTTTGCTACCTCTTTTAAAAAGAGTATGATGTGGACTATGTAAGAGCCTCTTTAAAGAAAAATATACAAGAAGTTAAGACAATGCTTTTGCCTTTTGAATTTAGAGGTAAAAAAATTCCTATGTACTCATGGAGGTTTACCACTTGTTCCAAAAGCTAACTTTGGTTTCAGCTAAAGAAATGATACATGGAGTTGGAAAAATATGAAACTGAAATAGGTGAAATCTATTCTGAAAACTATAAGAAAGGTTTATGCCAAGGTTTCATACAAGTTCATGGACATAGAGGTGTAAATGATGGACAATTCTCATATTGCCTTGAAGATAGAGTAGAGTTTGGAGGAGAATTAAAGGTTTTAACTATTGATAATGAAGGAAAAAAATTAAAAAGACTGGTATAAAAAAACAATGTATATAATAAAGGTTTAAAACTACCAATGTCAGGTGCTGTAGAAAAAAAGTTGAATTTCAATACTGCAAATGAACTTATCAATGAAATGATAAGACATCAATTTATAACTGTTAAAGAATGTGATTATAACTTAATTTCATTGAACTTCAATAGAGAAGCATTCAATAAGAAAAAAATGGAATGATTTAACAATAAAGGCTAGAGGACTATTTGTAGACAAAGATAGTGGAGAAGTTAAAATCAGAAGCTATAATAAATTTTTTTCAACTTTGGAGAAAGACATGTAAATCTAGGTTATTTAAAAGAAATATGCAACTTATCCAATTAGAGCATTTAAAAAAATACAATGGTTTCTTAGGTTTAGCCTCTGTTGTAAACAATGAAGTTGTACTTACTTCAAAGTCTGTAACTTCTGGAAAGTATAAAGATATTTTTCCAAGATATCTGGAATAAGGTGGAAGATGAAGTAAAAGAATTATTAAAGAAAACTATGATAGAAAATAATTGTACTGCTGTTTTTTTGAAGTAGTTTCTCCTGAATATGACCCTCATATAATAAAATATGATAGAGAACATCTATACTTATTGGATTTCATAGAAAATAAATTGGATTTAGACACTCATAATATAGATTTAGAATTCTCTGAAAAATCTAATGAAAAAAAGTTGAATTTTTCTTCTGATTTACTTACTAAAAAAAGAAGAACTTACAAGATTAGAAAAATTATGATGAACTATATAATTTCTTAGCTGAAAAAAAGAAAAAAAGCTTAGAAGAATTTGAAGGTTATGTACTATGTGATAATTCTGGTTTTCATGTTTAAATTTAAATTACCTTACTATAACTTATGGAAAAACAAGAAGAGCTTGGCTTGAAAGATATCGTTCAGCTTTAGCTAAGGGTAAAAAAAGTTGAAGTAACTGAAAAAGATGAGCATAGACATTTCAAGAAATTTCTATTAAAAATTAGGTAAGGATAAATTACAAGAATTAAGTATAATAGATGTAAGAGAACTATATGAAAAAAAGAAAATTAAAATAAAAAAAGAGGTCTAAAATGAGTAATAGAGTTTTTGTTTTTTTATTGATTGCTGGAGTTTTTTTGTTTTTTTGCTTCTATATTTTTTTAATAATTGGAATTATATATGAAAAAAATATATCAAAAATAATATGAAAGGTTATGATAAGGAAGTAGAAGGAAAAGTTTTTAGAAGTTATAAAAATCTGGGAAAGATGGTGTTATTGGGAAAATTATTTGCTACTTTTTGTTGTGTATCAGTATGAAATAAATAATCATAAATATATTGTTAGACCTTATAGTTTTTAGAAAAAAATTCAGCCATAAATCAAAGATATTTTTGATTCTGAAAATGTTACTTGTATTATTTATAGAGGAAATCATGGTGGAACTAGTCAAACAAAAATATCGTACAGGTGAAGATATAATAGTAAAATATAATTCTAATAATCCTAGGAGACACGAAATTCTTAATGATAAGGATAAAACTTTTTGCATCTAAAGTTTTCAAAATAGTAGGAAAAAAATACTTATGATTATCCCACTAATTTTTCCTTATCATATCATTTTTTTGTAAAGGGACAGGTTCAATAAGTAAGGAGACTATATGAAAAAAAGAAATAAAAAGTCCTAATAAGTGCTTGCTTTATTAGGAGATAATGTAAAATATTCTGGTGGAAATAATCTTACACCAGAACTTGTTACATTGTTGGAGAAATATAATGTGGACATTGTGAAAGTTTGTCCTGAGTGTTTTTGGAGGTTTGCCCATACCAAGAGTACCCTCTGAAATTAGAGAGAATAAAGTTTTTTTAGTAAGGATAACAGAGATATTACTGAAGAATTTTTTTAGCAGGAGCTGAAGAAACTTTTAAAAAGTAGCTAAGGAAAAATGAAGTTAATTTTGTTATTTTTAAAAGAAAGAAGTCCCTCTTGTGGTAGCACACATATCTATGATGGAAGCTTTTTCAGGAAATGTTATTCCAGGACAAGGAATTACAGCTAAAAAGATTGACTGAAGAAAAGATAAAAAGTTTTTCTCTGAAGAGAATTTAGAAGAGATTGAAAAAAATATTTAGTAGAATTGGATAAAAAAATTAGGAGGTCTTATGGAAAATCTATACAATGAGATTTATTCCCTTTTACCTATGGAAGAAAAGAAAGAGATTTTAGAAAAATTTAGCTAAGAAGTACAATATGGAGCTTTTTAAGATTTGAAACTTTTCTCCAAGTATTCAAAAATCAACTTTTACAGCTATTTTTTTAAATATAAGGAAAGTGAGTTTGTTTTTTTGTTCCTGGAGATACTGTAACTCTAGGTTATGAAGGACTACCTAAGAACTTATCTGATGAAACTTTAAAAAGTTTAAAATATTGTTTAGATGAAACTGAAGACTTAGATACAGTTTTTAGCAGAATATATCAGAGATAATTTTAGTAAACTTAGAAAAGTTACTATAAAAACCCATGTTAGTTGAAAGAGATTTACAGACAGTGGCTTGGAGAAAAATCTAATTTAGAAGAATTAAAAAGATTTTGACAGCGATTTACTAAAAAGACTATAATGAGTTTAAAAAGTTCTAACTACAATAGATTAACACTAGATGAAACAGCTAGATTTACAAAAAGTTGGAAATGACATAGAAATAGAGCTATATGATGATATTAGCTATGAGGAGCTTTGTGAAAATTTAAAAGATGAAGGATTTTTCTTTAGCTAATTTAGATGAGTGGGAATATCTATGTGGTGGAGGATGTAGAACCCTATTTCCTTGGGGTGATGATATAGATTATAATATGAATTTACTTTTATTTACACTAAAAGAAGGTAATAAATATGACTTAGAAGAGCCAAACTTTCTTTGGACTTTCTATTGCTTATGACCCATATAAAATGGAAATTATTGACAGATAAATCTTTCTAAAGGTGGAGATGGAGGTTGTAATGTCTGTGGAGGCTATGGAGAATTTTTTTAGGTTATTTATCTTGTTCTCCATACTTTAATCAAGACATTATTGACTGATGATGGGAATGATATGACACTTAATGGTGATTTCAATTTTCTATCGTAGAATTATAAGAATAGGAGAGTAAAATGAAAAAAATACTTGTATTATTACTTATGTTAATTTTAGGAATTGTTAGTTATGCTAAAGAAGATGATATACTTGGAACTTGGCTTATTAAAGAAAAATGGAAAAAAATAGTAGAAATCTATAAAAAAATGAAAATGGAAAATACACTGGAAAAGATTAAAGAAGATAACTTTTATTTTTCTTAGAACAATAATAACTGACTTAGAGAAAAAAAAATAGCCTATTTTTAATTTAAAATTTCCAGAAGATAAATTTTTCTTGGCATGTTTGGATAAATATAGAAAAAGATGGTAAATCTCTTTATCAAAGGCACTGGGAAATACTGAGGTTGGAAAATATGTTAGAGAATTACATCTTTGATTAGACAAAAAAATAATTTTTCACTAAGGGGAATAAAATGGTAGAAATTATTGACATCAGGGTGCTATGAGTAATAGAATGTTACTTTTTCAATGTTTACAGTATTTTTTTCTATCTTTCCAGCTATGTTTTTTTAATATTTGGAATTATGATGCGAAGAGGGCATCAAAAATAGGACAAATTTCTATGATGGTGAAGTTAAAGGAGAGATAATAGAGGTTTTAAACTCTGAAAAAAAGTGCAATGTATGCTACTTATCCTATATATCAATATGAAGTAAATAAACATAAGTATATTGTTAAACCCTAATTTTACATTTTTTTAACTCTAGTTTAGATAAAAAAAATATCATGATAGTGAAAAATGTAACTTGTATTACATATCTAAATAAACATGGTGGAAATACTAGAACAAAAATATAAGGTTGGAGAAAGTATAATAATAAAATATGATATTGATAATCCTAAAAAAATCATGAAATTCTAAATGATAAAGACAAAAATTTGCATATAGTAGTAGGAGAATTACTGCACTTCTTCTTATGATTTTTTTCCTCTTATTTTTCCTTTATTGCTTCATTTTTTTATAAAAAGGACAAGCAGTTTTTTACACCAGCAAATTAATATTACTTTTTTTGAAGGCTGAGAAATTAGCCTTCTTTTTTTATGATAAAATTACTTTTTTTATTAAATTTTTTTATAGTGCCATTTTTTTACGATAAATTCGTTGATATCATTGACAAAAATATATTATTATAGTTATAATAAAATAACTAACAAAAATTTATTTACTTAAAGCAAAAATTAGAGGCAAGTTTAGATATACTAGCAAACATTAATTAACTAAAAAAATATTTAAATAAAATTTTAGGGGAGAAAAAAATGGCAAATAATTTATCTACAGTTGAAAAAAATTTACGTTCTATTGCTAAAAAGATATGAAAATGTAAAATATTCAGTTGGACTTGCTGTACTTTTTTTAATGAAGGGAACAAGTGCTTTTTTTCTGATGACAACATGATACAAGAAGCAGAAAAAGCAAAAAGGATATTTTTAACTGATGCTAAAAAAAGAAAAAAAGCAGAAGTAAAAAGAAAGAAAAAAAGTAGCAAAAGGCTACTCAAAAATTAAAAAGCCTCTTGGGCAAACTATGCAATTTGGGGCTAATGATTTATATAGTAATTTTTTTGTCACACCAAAAACTAAAAGTAGATAAGGCTTCAATAGTAAAAAAAGTGAAAATACTATTTTTACTAGCTAGTGCAAATAATAGTGTAAGTTTACCTATTTTTTTGCTAAAGCTTTCATCTGATATAGAAGAAACATATGTACCTACAACAGAAGAAATAAAATACAAGTAAAGGAAATTTTAAAAAAAGTTCAATAGGAAACTTACAAGAAAAAAAATAAATGTTGCTAGAAGTGAAAACGCTAAAGAAGTTCAAGGTTTAAAACTAGAATTAGTACAACTTATGGAGCAAGGAGATCAAGTAATTAAATCACCTTGGTCATCTTGGCAATTTGGTACTAACTTTATGTATAGTAAATGGAATGGAACATACAAAGGCAGAGGAGATAAGCTAACAGAAGGAGCTATAATAAATAGATTAGCTAATTCTCTTGATCCTCTAGCTAAAAAAATATAGCAATCCCAAATTTAAAAAAATACTAACTATGGAAGTACAGACTTAAACATTGTAAAAGAACCGAATGCTTCAATTTCTATAACTAAAAGTACTAACTATGGAAGTACAGACTTAAATATTGTAGAAGAGCCAAAAACCTCAGTTTCTTTAACTACTGGAATTGAAGACTTAAACATTGTAAAAAGAACCAAATGCCTCAGTTTCTGTAGTAGCTACTGGAATTGCTCCCAGTTATTATAGATAAAGGGACTACTAAAAAGCCTCAAGAAAATAATATTTTTTTTAAATTTCCTTTTTTTGAAGAAACAACTGTAAGAGTTCCAAATATTCCAACTATTGATAATTTCATATAGAAATATAGATGCTCCTTCCGCTGGTTTCATTGGAAGACAGTTCAATGGAGTAAAGCAATAAATACTCATACTGGCATACAGACAATAGTATAGGAGGGGCAGATGGTAACCTATATCAAACTTCTGTAGAAAAAAAGGAGAAGTTTTAAAAAGAAGAGGTGGAACTGTAAACAGAATCCAACTTAAAAAAATTACCAAAGAGGACAGATACAAGTAAAACCTGTGAATGTTGATGGTGCAGTTGAACCTCCTAGAGATGCTAATATTTCTGGGGATGTTCCCTACATTTTTTTATGTCTCTTGTAGATATACCTTATTCATATTTTTGGAAAAAGATTCAAAACTATCTTTAATAAATGAAAATAATAATGTAGATGAACAAGTATTTATACATTTTGAATCAAAAGGTAATCCAAATGATAAATTTGATAAGTTAAAAAAACAGATGGACATATATCAACAGAAGAATTCAATGAAATAAGAAAAGTATACTGACGATACAGACTTCAAAAAAATAACCAAGATGGAGAACTATATCATGTAAATAGAGGTACAGTTGAGTTAGGAGGAACAGGAGTAAGATATATCCAAACAAACTTTGCTGGAAATTCAGGAAATAGAGTAAACCTTATAGAAAAACCGTGGAAACATTATTAGTATGAATTACGAAGATGGAAATACTAAGACTAGTTCAAATACTATCTTTCGCTTATGCTGGAGATACAGCAACGTCTTATACTGGAACACAAAATATATATGTAAACAATAAAACTGGAAAAATAAGTATGTATGGTGAAAAAGGATATTTTTGGCGTTTTTTAGTGCTGATAATGGTGGAAACCCTACTTTGCGTAGCATCGTGATATATCTTTTTATAAATGATGGAGAAGTTAATCTGTATGGTAGAAACAGTATAGGTCTATTTATAGACCCTTATGACAGTGATGAATTCTCTGCAAAAATCTAATTTTCATTATGAATAAACCAATAAATCTTCAAGGAGACAATAGTGTCGGACTTTATATAAGCTATGGTGGAGAGGGATTAAAAATGCTAGAAATACTGCTAGATTTGTAATAGGAGCAAAAGATAATACCACAATTCCAGCTTATGTTCCTGAAAACTCTCTTCTTAATGTAGCAAATAGTAAAAAGGCTAATCATAATAAAGTTGGTGGAGATGAAAAATTTAGCTGAAGAAATAATTGGTATATATTTAAAAAGGATATTATCCAAAATTACATGTAAAAAGTTCCACAACTAGAAATAGAAAAAAATTTGCTAAAAAAATCTATAGGGATTTTTTTGTAGATAGTGGGGAAGTCAAAGCCACTGATGGAAATATAGCAATTAAAGGTGGAGAAAATAATATAGCTCTTTATAGTGATCGTGGAGAGATTGATTACACGGGTAATATCAATATAAACAAATCAACACTGGCAGGAGATAAAGGAAATAAAAAAATGGTGTTGGAAATATGGGAATATATAGTACTTTTTTTCATCAATCAAAGTAAATGGTGATGTAAATATAGATACAAGAGATTCAGTAGCTATTTATTCCCACTATTCAGACATAAATTTAAATGGAAAAACTAACATAAAATTAAAAGCTGAAACAACTGGAAAAAATATAGGAGTCTATGCTAATGGTAATGTTACTCCCTCACCACATGTCGTAAGAGTACAGACTAATCAATCTAAAATAGAAATAGATGGTAAAAAAGATGATGGCACTGTTACAAATCAAGGTGTAGCTCTTTATGCAAAAAATGATGGAATAATATTTGCAAATGGAACTTCATTGGCAAATGGTCTCTATATGAAAGTTAAAGATGGAGCTTCAGCTATTGTTTCTGATGGTGCTACTAGTAATGTGGAAGCAAGATACTCAACTATTGACTATGATGGTAATGGTTATGCCCTATATTCAGTGAATGATGGAAATATAGATGTAAGAAATTCAAAGATTAGCCTCTATGGTAATTCAACTGGCTTTGAAAGAAGTGGAGATTTAGCAAATCCATTCCCAATAAAATTAACAGATGCTAAATTCTATGTTAATTCTAAGGATGCTGTTATTATGAATTTAAAGAATATTCCATCTTTAAATTTTTCTACTTTAGCAAATACACTTTTTCAAGGAACTCTTAATGGTGCAGAAGTGCATGTAGCAAGTGGGATTAAAAACTATAAGTTAGCCACTATAGATGGTTTAACTTCATTTGATATAGATAGTGACTATGATAAGAGTAGAGCTCTTAATCCCGCTAATGAAAAAACAAATGACTATGTCTTAACGAGAAACCTTATAATGAAAAGAGCTACAATAAATTTAAAATCAGGAAACAATGTTAGAGCTATATTAAGTAGCAATGATATAGCTGAACTCGGTGAACGAACAGCAGTAGGTTTAACAAACTTTGTTGGAAATGGAATTAATTTAGAAACTAATACAAATGTGAATGTTGATAGAACTGATAAAGGTAATGCTTCAGTTGGTACTGGTTCTGTAGGTCTATACGCAGATGGTGGTGTAGTTAATGTAGCTTCAGGAGCAACAATAAATGTTGAAAAAGAAAATAACTTTGCAAATGGTAGTTCTGTTGGTATTTATGCTGTAAGAGATGCAGTAATTAATAATGGTGGAACTGTTAATGTTGGTGGAAAAGGTTCTGTAGGAATTTTTGGAATGGCACATAGAATAGATCCTGATGGGAAATCCTATCCATGCTACTGGAGGTTCGCAAACTTATGTTGAAAATCTAAGCACTGGAATTATTAATATGGACGGTGAATCAGCTATTGGAATGTATGTTCTTAATAATGCTTCATTCGGTTCTAATCCAGTTAATCAAGGACATAATTATGGTGTAATAAATATGTCAGGAAACAATGCTATGGGTATATTAACAACTGGTGGTCAAGTATATAATATGAATACTATAAATATCAATTCTGAACAAGGAGGAATTGGAATATATGCTACAGCTGGGAACAGATGATACCCCTCATAGTTCGGATACTGGAAATAGTTCTGGCGGAGTAATAAACTTAAGAAGCTCTGTATCTAAAGGATAATCCTAATATAGGAATTTTTACTGAAATTTTTAAAAGATGGTTATGGTTCTAACTTATCTAATTCAGGAGATATTATTGGTGGAGATAATAACTATGGTATATATGGAGCATATATCTGGCATGATACTGGTAAAAATCAAGTTAGGAGATAATAGTGTAGGAATTTTTTTGGATTAGCTAATGTTGTAGATAGTCCTAGTGAAGTTAATGTAACAGATGGAGAAATAGAAGTTGGAAATAATTCAAAAGGAATCTTTTGTTTCAGGAAATTCTGCTGCCAATGTAATAAATGGAGCTAAAATGACTATAGGAGACAATTCTTTTGCTTATGTGCTAGATACCAAAAGAAATTCCCTGCAGATCCAATTGCTGGAAATCCTGTTATTCAGAGTGTTTTAGAAAGTAATTCTACTGATGAAACTAAATTAGGAAATAACAGTACATTTATTTACTCTAGTGATAAAACTGCAACTATTACTAATAATACTCCCATTAAGAACAACTGGTAATAAAAATTATGGTATTTATGCTAGTGGTAATACTACTAACCTAGCAGATATGGACTTTAGCTCTGGAGTTGGAAATGTAGGAATATTAAATGTAAGAGATATAGATAGCACTACATCAAAAGCTAGTAAATGGGTCAACTAGGAGCTGCTACTCAACCGACTATAACAGTTGGAAGAAAGTGATGTATGCTAATGAAAAATTACTCTATTGGAATGGCTGCAGGTTATTTAGATAAAGATGGAGTTTTTAAAACAAACAGGTCATGTTGAAAAACTATGGAAAAAAATAGATGTAGTTGGAGAAGGTGGTATAGGAATGTATGCTGCTGGAAGTGGTTCAATAGCTATAAATCATATAGGAGCAGAAATTAATTTAAGAAGCTCTGTATCTAAAGATAATCCAAATATAGGAATGTTTACTGAAACTTTAGAAGATGGTTATGGTTCTAACTTGTTTAATTCAGGGGATATTATTGGTGGAGATAATAATTACGGTATATATGGAGCATATATCTGGCACGATACTGGTAAAATCAAGTTAGGAGATAATAGTGTAGGAATTTTTGGATTAGCTAATATTGTAGATAGTCCTAGTGAAGTTAATGTAACAGATGGAGAAATAGAAGTTGGGAAATAATTCAAAAAGGAATCTTTGTTTCAGGAAATTCTGCTACCAATGTAATAAACGGGGCTAAAATGACTATAGGAGACAATTCTTTTGCTTATGTGCTAAAAACAAAAGAAATTCCCGAAGATCCAATTGCTGGAAATCCTGCTATTCAAAGTGTTTTAGAAAGTAATTCTACTGATGAAACTAAATTAGGAAATAACAGTACATTTATTTACTCTAGTGATAAAACTGCAACTATTACTAATAGTACTCCATTAAGAACAATTGGTAATAAAAATTATGGTATTTATGCTAGTGGTAATATTACTAACCTAGCAGATATGGACTTTAGCTCTGGAGTTGGAAATGTAGGAATATTAAATGTAAGAGATATAGGTAGCACTACTTCAAAAGCTGTAAATGGTCAACTAGGAGCTGCTACTCAACCAACTATAACTGTTGGAAGAAGTGATACTGATAATAAAAATTATTCCATTGGAATGGCTGCAGGTTATTTAGATAAAGACGGTGTTTTAAAACAAACAGGTCATGTTGAAAACTATGGAAAAATAGATGTAGTTGAAGAAGGTAGTATAGGAATGTATGCTGCTGGAAAGACTTCAGTTGCTATAAATCATCAAAATGCAGAAATCAATTTAAGTGCTAAAGACTCTATTGGGATGTATTTAACAGACTATGCTATTGGAGAAAACTATGGTACTATAAGAACAGCTCCTAATAATACAAAAGACGGTATAGTTGGAGTAGTTGCAAATAATGGTGCTATTATCAAAAACTATGGTACTATTGAAATAAGAGGTAAAGAAAATACAGGAATTCTCTTAACTAATGGTGGAACAAGAGAAGGAAATGATCCAGTTAATTTAGATGGAGCTGAAGGAGTAAAAGATACAGGAGTTCTTCTACCTGATGTTGGAACAGGAGAACCAACTAAACCAGCTGATTTAGATGGTTCAGAAAGTATAGTTACAGGAGAATTTCAACCAACAGGTAAAAATAATTAAAGACTTAGAAATTGAAACTCTTAAAAATAATCCCAACAACAATTAGAAGAAATGGAAACCCTGTAGTTCCAACTTTTATTGATACTATTGTATCAAGACCAAATGAAGTAACAGCTGGAAGTACAACTTTAGACTTAAGAAATATTGTCTTAGCAGAAGCTCCTTCATTGACAAGAGCTAGTTCTTTAGGTATGTATGTTGATACTTCTGGAAGACAATTTACAAATCCTATACAAGGTTTAGAACATTTAACTAATTTAAAAGAGGTTAATTTAATCTATGGAATAGAAGCTACAAACTATACAACTAGTAAAGATATACAAGTTGGAGAAAAATATTTTTAGAGCCATTTAATGAAGTAATTACAAAAATCTCTAAAAAAATAAAAAAACTAAATTTAACTTAAATTCTGGAAGTTTAACTTGGATAGCAACTGGGACTCAAGATCAAAATACAGGTAAATTTAATGCTGTATACTTATCTAAAATACCTTATACATCTTTTTGCTAAAGATAAAAAAATACATATAACTTTATGGATGGATTAGAACAAAGATATGGAACTAAAGATAGAGCTTCAAGAGAAAAAGCTATATTTGATTAAAAATATGGTCGCACACTTGTGACTCTAGAACTCGTAGGGAGTCAGTCATGAGTTAGACCATTAAGTATAGTCAGCATATATAGAAATATGTATGTAGAGATAGCAACTTAAAAAAAGCTATCCAATACTACTCGAATTGCTGGAAACCCCTAAAGCTAGTATAACTACAACATAGTACCTAAATAATATGGTACAAATGTGAAAGTGGCGAAAGCAGAAAAAATATACTAGATGACATAAGGTTAAATCCTAAGTGTTAAGATAATGGGCAATCAGCAGCCAAGACCGCAAGGTAAGGTTCAACGACTATTCCTCCTGAGGGAAGTACACCAAAGCTGGTGGAAGTGGGTAGACCCAAACAGATAAAGCTGTGGGATAAGATATAGTCTGTGCTTAATAGAAATATTAAGAAGTTCAAGGCTAATCTCTTTAATTTATTAAGGAGTGTATATGCCAAGAGAACTGCATAGGTGGTAGCGTACTTATGTGAACGACAACCTCTAAAACGACTGAGTCAGTTTTAGGTTCATATATTTAGAAAAATTTTACTTTTTCATTTACTTATAGTATAAAAAGTGGTATACTATATATAGGTAAATGGAGGTGAAATCACATGGAAAAAGCATATAAGTTTAGATTTTATCCAACTAAAACTCAAATAACAATATTAAATTGTACTTTTGGTTGTGTAAGATATGTCTATAATCATTTTTTTAGATTTAAAACAAGAGTTATATAACAAAGAGAAAAAAATCTATTTCATATAGTGAGTGTAGTAAAGAATTAACAGTTTTAAAACAAGAGAAAGAATGGTTAAAAAGATGTAGATAAATTTTTCTTTACAAAAATTCTTTAAAAAGATTTAGATAAAAGCCTATAAAAAAACTTCTTTTAGTGGAAGTGGCTATCCAAAGTTTAAATCTAAGAAAGATAATAGAAAATCATACAGAACCAATTATACAAATAATAATATAGAGTTTTTTTAGATAAATGGATAAAAAGTACCTAAATTAGGAAAGACTAAAAAAATAAGAGATAAAATAAAACCACAAGGAAGAATAATAAATGCAACAATAACACAAGTACCTAGTGGAAAATATTATATATCTTTATGTTGTACTGATGTAGAAGTAGAAAAAGTTAGAAAGTACAAATAAAGAAATGTTGGAATAGATTTAGGTATAAAGGACTTTGCGATTACCAGTGATGAAATCTCAATAGAAAATCCAAAAATATTTACAAAAATCTTTGAATAAACTAGCAATATTACAAAAGAAAAACTATCACGAAAACCAAAGGGTAGTTCAAATAGGAATAAAGCTAGAATAAAAAGTAGCAAGATTATTTGAAAAGATATCAAATCAAAGAGAAGATTTTTTTGCAAAAAAATTATCAACAATGCTAATAAAAAGAATATGATATTATTTGTATGGAAGATTTACAAGTAAAAAAATATGGTAAAAAAATCATAAATTAGCAAGAAATATTGTAGATGTATCATGGAGTGAATTTAATAGAATACTAAGTTATAAAAGCGAAATGGTATGGAAGAACAATAGTAAGAGTAGATAAATTTTTTTGCAAGTAGTCAAATATGTAATTGTTGTGGATATAGAAATGAAGAAGTAAAAAGATTTAAGTGTGAGAGAATGGACTTGTCCAGTATGTGGAGCTGTACATAATAGAGATATAAATGCAGCCAAAAACATATTAAAAGAAGGACTAAAGATATTAGGGATAAGTGCTTAAATATACAATATATGAACCGTAGGAACTATGGGGATAGCTTGGTAAATTTAGTTGGCTAACAGAAGCAACTACTACCCAAGAACCCTGCGACTCTAGCACTCGTAGGGATGTCAGTCGTGGGAGGTTCAGAAGCTAAATGCAATAGGAAAAGGAGAACCTAGACTATTTGCTCAAGCAGTTGATCAAATGAAAGGTCATCAATATGCTAATACTCAACAAAGAGTACAAGCAACTGCTGATATCTTAAATAAAGAATTTAACTATTTAAGAAATGAATGGTCTAATCTAACTAAAGACTCTAATAAGATTAAGACTTTTGGAGCTAGAGGAGAATACAATACTAAGACTGCTGGTATCGAAGATTACAAGAGCAATGCTTATGGAGTAGCTTATGTTCATGAAGATGAAACTGTAAGACTTGGAGAATCAACAGGTTGGTATGCAGGTATGGTTCATAATAAGTTGAAATTCAAAGACTTTGGAAGATCTGAAGAAGAAATGCTACAAGGAAAACTTGGAATATTTAAATCAGTTCCATTCGATGAAAATAACAGCTTAAACTGGACAATATCTGGAGATATATCTGTAGGATACAATAAAATGCATAGAAAATACTTAGTAGTAGATGAAATTTTCAATGCTAAATCTAGATATAATACTTATGGAGTAGGTCTAAAGAATGAAATAAGTAAAGAATTTAGATTGAGTGAAGGTTTCTCAGTAAGACCTTATGCTGCTCTAGGTTTAGAATATGGAAGAATATCTAAGATAAAAGAAAAAAATCAGGTGAAATGAAATTAGAAGTTAAGAGTAATGACTACTTATCAGTAAGACCTGAAATAGGAAGTGAACTTGCTTATAAACATTACTTTGGAGCTGGTGCATTCAAGGCTGCTGTTGGAGTAGCTTATGAAAATGAACTAGGAAGAGTTGCAAATGCTCATAATAAAGCTAGAGTAGCTAATACTTCTGCCGATTGGTATGATTTAAGAGGTGAAAAAGAAGATAGAAGAGGTAATGTTAAGCTTGACTTAAATGTTGGTTTAGAAAGTGAAAGATATGGAGTAACTGCTAATGTAGGTTACGACACTAAAGGTGAAAACCTAAGAGGTGGAGTAGGATTAAGAGTTAAATTCTAATCTTTCAATTAATTCAACACTAACCCTAGTGTATATAGATTATTATTTCCCTAAGAAGAAGACTGAGAAATCGGTCTTTTTCTTCTTTTTAAATATGTAAATTACTGAACCTCCCACGACTGACACCCTACGAGTGCTAGAGTTGCGGGTTCCAAAATCTTTAAAAATTTTCTAAGAAGTTTGATAGCTTTACACTACCCTTATTCTTTTAGGTGTGTTCAGCTCACCTCTATTGTATAGGACGCTTAAGTCCACAACTTTACTTTTTTTCTTAGAATATTTAATGCTCCATTACAATCTGCATTTATTAGTTTACCTGCGCTTGTTTGATATAGTCCTCTTTTTATTCTTTTTTTCCCCTGAATATATATTCTTGTCGATTTTTCTTTATCATATGCTGGAATTTCATCTCCATCAAAGAAACTTGCTTTTTGATGTATAACTCTCTTCTTGTAGTTTAAATTCTATTCCATATAGTTTACATAGATATATTAATTTATCTCTTAATTTTTCCATATGGTATATTTACAAAGCTCTGATTATTTATACTTCCAATATTTGAATTTCTTTTGAAAATCTTCATTATATCCTAGAACTAATTTTTCCTATATCACTATTAAGACAATAATTTATAATTATTCTTGCTGCTTTTGAAAGATAATCATTTATGCGATTATTTCTCTTTCTAGTTATTCTCTTTTGCCTTAATGTTGTGCGCTCAATCTTTTGCTTATCTTTTTATACTTTGTAATTTTGCATTTATCTTTATTATAGTATTGATTTATTGATTTTTAATTTTCTACCATCTATTATGAATGAAGCTCCAGTATTTGTAACACAAGTACAAAGATTGTCTATACCTAAATCAATTCCTAGTACGTTATTTTTCATTTAATTCCCTTTGAATTTCTTTTTCCTTCATAAGTATATTGAATTTCAAAGTACCTAGAATGTTGTTTGGGTATTATTCTAATCTCTTTTATCTTCTTGCCTTTTTAATACTGGTGGTAGCTTTATTGCGATTTCCTTATGTGTCTTTCTAAATGAATTTGAATAAGGAACTATCAGCATATCATCTTTTAATCTAACAAAACCTATAACAAGAGTTGTAAAACCATCTTTAGCAAGATAATTAGGTAATTTTATTTTACCATTATATTGACTATTCTTAGCAAGTTTTAAAAAGTGCAAAGAATGATTTAAAACTTTCATCTACTTCTTTCAAAAATTTGTTGAGCCATATTAGAATTTAACTTCTTGTAATTCTCACTATTTTTTTAAGCATTTTATAGTTTTCATTATAGCTTAAATACTTTTTTTATTTTTTTAAAATAGTGTTGTCTAACATTATATACAGCTTGATTCTTTAAATTCTTAGCTATATGACACAAATATTTTTAAAAGCTCTAAAGTCTTTTTTTACTAAGATGTTTTACTTGTTGTTTTAATGTTAAATACATATATAATCACCTCCTTTTCATCAGAAATATTATACCATATATTCTACATTCAGTCTACTAAAAAAAGTAATGTTATTTATTTATTTTTTTAAACATTTTTTAAAGTTTTTAAAACCCCACAACAGTGGGAAGCGTTGTTCACATAAGTGCGCTACTACTTATGCAGTTCTCTTGGCATATACACTCCTTAATAAATTAAGGAGATTAGCCTTGAACTTCTTGTTATCTCTAACAAGCACAGACTATATCTTATCCATAGTGTATCTCAACACCTTAGGTGAAACCACTTCCAATACCAATCGCTTGTATTGTACTCCCCTCACGAGGGATAGTCGTTGAACTTTCCTTTTCAGGCTTAGCTGCTGATTGTCTATTATCATAATGTTTAGGATTTAACCTTGCACCATCTAGTATATTTTTTCTGCTTTCGCCACCATCACACCTATACCATCACTTAGGTATTATGTTGTGGTTATACTAGCTTTAAGAGTTCCCAGCAATTCAGTTTCTTTGTTGCACGGTTTTGCTCCGTGTCTACATACAAGTTTCCCTATATGCTTACTAAAATTTTCGTGCAATTCATACCCTACGAGTACATGTCTCATGACTAACACCCTACGAGTGCTAGGGTCACGAGTGTTCTTGTACTATTTAATAAAAAGTAAAAAATAGTTCGTTACTGAGTAGACTTCTTAAATAATATCCTGCTACTTGCCTGCCATTAGTGTTTCAGGAGCTCCGAAATGCTCCTTCAACAATAATGGACGTCGCAGTAGCTAAGTCTATTTAATCTATATATGAATTTTTTTCAGTATTTCTACTTTTTATTCCTGTCTTATGATTTGCTTTTTAAAGATAGTAAACTATCTTGTGAAATTATAAGACTTGGAATAGTATGTCCGCAGTCGAAGTTATAAATAATAGGATAATTTCTTTTTTTCCTAATACTTCCTTAATAATATCTATATATTCAAGATTTGAATTTTTTTATTGTTATATACTTCTGGCTTTTCCAAATATAAGTCCTTTTACTCCTTCAAAAAAACTCCACTCAATTTTAAAAGTATTCAAGTTTCTTTTCTTCTGAATCTATTGTAGCATTCATTTCTTCAAGAATTAATATTTTATCTTTAAAACTTGGAACATATTCAGTTGCAAGAAGCGACACTAAAGTATCTATATTAGCAATGATAACTTCCCTTCAGTTTCTCCTTCATTTAAAAATTTTCCAACCTTCATTTTTTTATATTCTCTCTTTTTAGTTTTCCATTCATCTGTAAAAAGCATTTAACAATTTATTAGAATAAAATTCAGGTTCTTCTAAAGTGTAATTTTCTTTAAAAAAATAAATTATCTAAAGTATTTTTTTAAAAATGAAGATATACCCTCATATTCTCCAAAAGTAGGAATTAAACTTCCACCATAAATTGGTTTTTAAATTAGTTTTTTAAGATTGCAAGTTGAATAGCTGTTATATCACTATATCCAAAAAAATTTCTTTTTACTTTTTTTCAATTTCATCAAAATCTAAATATGGTAAAAAGACTTCCTGAGTTATAGCCTCCTATCACAGGCATCATAATATCTATGTCCTTATTCTTTACAAGATTCATCATTTCTTCTGCTCTTTCCTTTGCAGAAGCAGTTCTGTAACCTTGGTATACTCTATTTTTTTACTAAATTTCCCTCTACTATTTCAAAACCCATATCTTCAAGCTGTTTCTTTTGCAAATAAATATTTTTTTCTTCAAACCAGATATGAGCAGGGCTTGATGGAGCATATACACCTATTACTTTCTTTTTCATTTTTTTATCTCCTCCTAAAAAAATAATTTATTAAATTTGATTGTATTACAACATCATAATTAAGTCAATATATAGTTTTTTTACCTAATTTTTAATTTTTTTATGTTGTAAAATAGTAAAAAAATAATAGATAAAAAAAGCTTAAATTAAAGTATAATAAAAGGAAAAATTTGAATTTTATAGGTGGAAATTAAATGGAATATAAAATTATTAAAAACGATACTAACTATAATTTAGACGATTTAACAAAACTATTAAATACTTCATATTGGGCAAAAGATAGAAAAAGGAAACTGTAAAGAAAAACAGTTGAAAACTCTCTATGTTATTTTGCTTATGATAAAGATAAAAAAATAAATTAATTGGTTTTTGCAAGAGCAATAACAGACTATACTACAAATTATTATATATGTGATGTAATAGTAGATGAAGAATATAGAGGAGAAGGAATAGGAAAAAAAATTAGTTGAAACATTGATAAATGACGAAGACTTATTACATGTAAGAGGTTTACTAATTACAAAAGATGCTAAGAAATTTTTATGAAAAAAATTTGGTTTTTTTATAATAAAGAAGATGTTATGCAAAAAAAGATAAGAAATAAATGGGGGGTAGAAAATGAAGATAGCATTTTTTTAAGACCTAATTTAGGTGGGCAACGTTCAAATGATGCAATAGAACCTCTTGGTTTTTTGCAGTTTTATCAGGACTTACAGATAGAAAAAAACATGAAGTCCTATTATTTGATGAGAGAATTGAAGATATTCCAATGGATTTAGAAGTCGATTTAGTTGTTATTACAACTTTTACTTTAACAGCAAAAAAAGAGCCTATACTATAGCTGATAATTATAGGAAAAAAAGGTATCTATGTTGTTATAGGTGGATATCATGCCTCTCTCATGCCAGAAGAAGTTCAAGAATATGCAGACACTGTCTTTGTTGGGAGTGCAGAAGGAAATTGGGAAAGATTTTTAATTGAATTAGAAAATGGTCATCCTCAAAAAAAGTATATGAAGAAATTAAGTTGCCCGATATCAGTGAAGTTGTTTACGATAGAAGTCTATTTAAAGATAAAAAAAGTATTCCTTTGTTGTACCTGTACAATTTGGTAGAGGTTGTATGCACCAATGTGAATTTTTGTACTATAGGTTCTGTTCATAAGGGAGATTATGCTCACAGAAAAGTTGAACTTGTAATAGAAGAAATTAAAGAAATTTTTTTAGAACTAATAAAAAGAGCAAAGGTTATATATTTTGTAGATGACAATATCTTTGCAAACAAGAAGAAAGCACTATACTTTATTTAATGAATTAAAAAAATTAAAGATAAAAATGGGCTTGTCAAGGAAGTATTGATATTGCCAAAAGATGAGGACTTAGTTAAACTTATGTCTGAGTCAGGTTGCATCGAAATGCTTTTAGGTTTTGAAAATATAAATATAATGAATATCAAAAAGATGAATAAGAAATCTAATTATGATTTTGACTATGAAAAATATCATAAGAATATTTAAAAAAATATAGAATTTTTAGTTCATGCTAGTTATGTTATAGGTTATGACTATGATACTAAAGATTATTTCCAAGAAATTCTAGATTTCTCAAACAAACACAAGTTTTTTTCTTAGCAGGTTTCAATCCAGCTTTACCTATTCCAGGAACTCCTTTTCTATGAAAGATTAAAGAATGAAGGAAGATTACTATATGATAAATGGTGGCTAGATGAGGACTTTAGATATGGAAAAAGCTGCCTTTACTCCACATAATATGACAGTGGAAGAATTTGAAGCTGGAATATTGAAATGTAAAGGTTGAATACAATACCCATAAAAAAATATGGACTAGATTATTTGATAGTGCAGCAAACTTTAGACATGCTTTGATATATCTAGCAGTTAATTATATAAATAGAAAAGAAATTTATAATAAAAAAAGGTATAAAATTATGAGAATAATGTTAGTTTTTAGCAAAGGATAATATATATAGATTTGACTCTCTTCATCAAAGAAAATATTATCCACAAATTACCCTTATAACTTTAGAATCATTGATAGATAAAAAAATATAATGCAGAGATAGTTTTTAGTAGATGAAGGGTGTGGAAGAATATGATGCAACCTCTTCAAAAATACAGTGATGAAAAAGTTCGATTTAATCTGTATATCAGCTGTAATCTCTGCCTCAAGAAGAGCAAAAAGAAATCTCAAAGTTTCTGGAAGGATAGGGGAGCATGTACTCAAATAGGTGGACACTATGCTACTGTACTAAGTGATGAAGCCTTAGAATATTTTTGACACTGTTATAAAAAGTACCCTGCTGAAATTGCTTTTCCTGCATTTATTAAAGACTTTGTGGAAGGAAAGCCTAAGAGAGAATATTTTTGAATTAGTAGGAAATGATTTCGAGTATAAGCCATTGAAATAGAAAGTTACTTACAAATAAGAAATACTATAAATCTTTTTGGTACTATAGTAGCAAACAATGGTTGCCCTAACAAATGTACCTACTGTTCAGTCACTAAAATGTATAGTGGAAAGAATCAATTAAAAAAATATAGACTTTGTTGTAAGTGAAATAAAGTCAAACAAGCATAAAAAAATGGGTATTCTATGATCCAAACTTCCTAGCTGATAAAAAGTTATGCAATCAATTTAATGAATGAGCTAAAAAAATTAAAAAAATAAAATGGACAGCCTCAGCAACAATCAATATCGGAAATGATATAAAAATGTTACAATTAATGAAAGAAGCAGGTTGCATTGGCTTGGTTATTGGACTAGAAAGCTTCATACAAGAAAATTTGAATGGAGTAAACAAAGGATTTAATAATGTAAAAAGAATACAAAAGATTGGTCAGTACCATACAATCTTATGGTATATCTGTCCTATCAACTCTTATGATAGGTATGGAAACTGATACAGTGGAATCTATAAGACAGATACCTGATATAATAGAAGAAATTGGAGTAGATGTACCAAGATATAATATTTCTGACTCCATATCCTGGAACTCCTTTCTATGAACAATTAAAAGCTGAGAATAGACTGCTTACAACTGACTGGTATTACTATGATACTGAAACAGTTGTATTTCAACCTAAGAACATGAGTCCTGCAACTTTGCAAGAAGAATTCTATAAGTTGTGGCAAGATACATTTCACTTATAAAAAGAATTTTTTTAAAAAGATTAAAAAAACTTCAAAGAACAAAGGACTAAAATTAATATTAGAAATTTTTTTCAAGACAACATGCTAAGAAAATTTAAAAAGTATGACAAAACTAGATTTCATAAATTAAAAAAATGATTTTAGATTGGATAGTAAAAAAATAAGTGAACTTGCATTCTAAATTTTTGATAAAAATTTTCTTTGAAAAGAATTATTTTGAGTAATTCTAAATGAGATGTACTGAGACGTCCAACTTGTTGAGAGAGCCTTTGTGAGCCTCGAAACACTAATAGCTGGCAAGTAATCGTTTGATATGTAATTAACAAATAATGATAATTACTGCAAAGAAATATTTATTACTAATATCATCTATTTATTTTTAATTTAAAAAAATATAAGGTAAGGTAGGAGATATATTTTGAAAATTACATTTATATTACCAGCTATTGGTAAAAAAAGAAAGGTCAAAGATATAAAAAAACTTGGAAGCATATGGAGCCTTTTAATGATAGCAGTTTTTAAAAATCTTTGACTCCCAACGATATAGAAACAAACTTCATGGATGATAGAAATGAATTGATAAACTATGATGAAAAAACAGATTTAGTCGTTATTTCTGTTGAAACATATACTGCTAAAAGAGCCTATGAAATAGCTAAAAAATTTAGAGAAAAGGGAATAAAAGTTCTTGCTGGAGGATATCATCCAACAGTTGAGCCAGAAGAATGTTTGGAGAACTTTGATTCAATAATTATAGGAAATGCAGAAAATGTTTGGCTAAAGATGTTAGAGGATTGCAAAAACAATAATTTACAAGAGAAATACTTCGGTACAAGCACATCTTTTGCTATGCCAGATAGAAGTATTTACAAAGATAGAAAATACTCACCTTTGGCACTTATTGAAACAGGTAGAGGTTGTAATTTTAGTTGTGAGTTCTGTGCTATACACTCATATTATGAGAAGAAATACTATCGTAGACCTGTTGAAGAAGTGGTACAGGACATTAAAAATTCAGGTAAGAAATATGTATTTTTCATAGATGATAACTTTGTTGCTGACCATAATTATGCCTTAGAAATCTGTAAGGCTATAGCACCACTTAAGATTAAATGGGTAACTCAAGGTGCTATTACTATGGCAAAAAATGATGAGCTACTTTATTGGATGAAGAAAAGTGGTTGTAAGATGGTACTTATAGGTTATGAATCTATGAATCCTAATATTCTAAAAGATATGGGTAAAGGCTGGAGAAGTTCAGTAGGTGAGATAAACGAGCTTACTAATAAAAATTCATAGCTATGGAATAGGAATTTATGCAACTTTTTGTTTTTTTGGTTTTGGTGATGATAGCCAAGAAGTTTTTGATGAAACAGTTAAATTTGCAAAGAAACATTCATTTTTCTTCGCAGCCTTTAATCACTTAGTGCCTTTCCCTAAGACAGGTGTGTATAAGAGGTTGAAAGAAGAAAAAAGACTTTTAAGTGATAAATGGTGGCTAGATTCAAGATACCCTTATGGTAGAATTTCATTTTTACCTTTTGGATCAAACTCCAGATGAACTATCAAAAAAATGTGCCAATGCTAGAAAGAAATTCTTTGAATGGGGATCTATTTTTGAAAAAGAGCCCTTGTTCAATTCAAACGTAGCTTTTGATCTAGGGAATGTTCTTTCATCTTTCTTGACACAAAAACTTTAACTTAAAAAAATGAAGTTTTTAGAAAAAAATATGATTTGCCTTATGCTGATAATTTAGATGAAATGCCAAAATAGCTTTTATCATATGAAAGGAGATATAATGAATAACTCAATAGATAGTATAGCTCTTAGACATTTAAATGGAATATATATAGCTAAAAACACAGATAATAATGTCAATGAGACATTGAGTATGGCAGAGCTTGCGACTCTAATAAAAAAAGTTTGAAGGCTATGGCTATATTTTTCAGTAAAGAACTTGCTATTGCTATTTCAAAAAGAAGAAAGAAATATAATAATTGATAAATTAAAAGCTGTTATAGAAGTAATTGAAGATTTTTAAATCAGATAAAAATTACACTGTATTTCTACAAAAAAATTTCCCTGATGAAGTTATAAATATGACTGAAACAGAACTATATATAAACCAGATTCTTCACTATTGGTTTGGATATTTACCAAGCAATAATGAAAAATATCACAAAGGGAAGAGGTTGAACTCTCTAAGTTAGTTAAAGCAAGAGAATTAAATTTAGTTGATGATGAGATGATAGAAAAAAACTATTTATTGACTTATTATCAAGTAACGTAACTCTTTCAGAGCAATATTTAGATGATGTTTGTGTTTTTAACTAATAATAAATCAATTAAAGAATTAGAAAAAAATATATGGAATATATTCAAATGAAAGAAACTCTTACAACTGTTTCAAACTATATATTGCAAAAAGAAGGAGTTTTAGTAGGAGATTTTTAAAACAGCAACAGATATTTTTGAGATTGATAGCAAAAGATATCTGGATGTTGAATTAAATAATAAACATATACATTTTGCATATTTTTTTCAAGAACTGTACTAAGTCAACTAATGAATAAGCTTGAAAAACTTAAAAAAATATTATGCCAGATGTTAAAAAGATATTCTAAGCCTTGGCATAGTTTCTTTAAGCTTTATGCTAAAAAGATTAACTTTAATAAATACCCTAAGGTAAGAAATGCTGTGGATATGCTGTTTGGAGATATTTCCTATATGACTGAAAGAGGAAAAAAATCAATGAACAAATTAACAGACTTCCTACTATGTCAGAAGAAGATTTAAATAATTTTGTTAAAGAATATACAGTTTTCTATGGAGACTATATAAGAGAAATTTTATCTTTACTGAATAAAAGCTAATGAAAATCAATATGAAAAAAATTATTGCTAGGTTTAGAAAATTGTGTAACTAAGGTTAATACAAGAATATTATTTCAACTGTATGATAGAATTATAAATTTAAAAAGCTAATAATAAAAACCGTTTCTCGTCTAGTAAATAGTAAAGGAAAATGGAGAATCTTACAAGAAAGTATTAATCTATCTGATGAATTATTAAACAGAGTTCTACAAATTGTAGAAGATGGAATAAAAAGCACAATTAAAAAGAAAAAGGAAAGTCTTGGAAAAGTTTATATTGATAGAAAGCTATAAAAGATATTATGTTGACTACAAGTGAAAAAAAGATAGCAATGTAAGTTTAAGACCTATGACAAGAGGTTCAAGAATAAAGTTTAATCCCAATGCAGAAGTTTTAAGATTTTTTTGTTGCTTGGAAAAAAATTTAGATGAGAAAAACTTTAAAAAGAATTAAATGCTTATTCTAATAGAGTAGATGTAGATTTATCAGTACTTACTTTTTGATGAAAACTTGGAATTTTAATGATGTAGTAGCTTACTATAATCAAAAAGAAATCATATTTTGCTTTTTAGTGGAGATATTACTGATGCACCAGAGGGAGCATTGGAATATATTGATGTTTTTTTGATTTAGAAAAACTAAAAAGAAAAAAAGGAGACAGATATGTCTTAATAGAAATTCGTTCATACAATGGATATACATTCAAAGAAATAAATACTGTCTATGCTGGTGTAATGGAGTTAACTTCTAAAGAGGCTAAAGAAAAGAAAAATATGTATAGTACTGCAATTACAGAAGGCTTTCAAATTGTATCTTCTGAGAGAACAACTAATACAATTTTAGTTGATTTAGAAAAAAATTTGAATATATTTGGTTAGATACAAATATGGCAAGCTATATGTTAGGTGTTATGTATGGAAATGCTTTTAAGTAGTGAAGAAATACCTTATTTAAATGATTTGCTAAGATATTTCTCAAGAAAACAATATGTTACTATGTATGACTTATTGAAAATTAAATGCTGATGTTAGAGGGACTTTTAACAAAAGATAAGAAAAGAAGCAGATATTATATTTGAAAAAAAGTGGATAATAAAAATAACTTTAGCACTTGCTGATATTTTTAAGTAATTACCTTTAATTTATTCTTGTGAAAAAAATATAAATTTTATGTTAGAATAAGAAAAAAATTAGAGGTTTTGCTGTTCAAAAAGTTACTCCTACTTCTATTATCGAGAGACGGGAGGAAGGATCATTGAGTCCCCTCCCATTTTATTCAGAGTAACACACACAGCAATTGATACCTCTATTTTTTTATTTATCCATCTATCTTGAAACCAATACCATTGTTCTGGTTTATTTAAGATAATCTTCTCATAAACTTTTTAGAAGCCTATCTGTTAAATCGCTTTCATTAGTATAGTTTTTCAGGGTGGATAATTTCATCAATATAGATATTACAGATATTATTGCTGTCCACTTCATTATGAATAACAATAATAGGTAATTTCTCTCTCATAGAAAAAGAATGCTGTAAAAACCTGAGGCTGTTGTTGGTAAATTAAAAAAAGTTTACTTTCTCTCCATTGGGTTTTCTAACATCATTTAACATAATAAAGAAACCTTTAGATTTCTTATGCTTAAAAAAAGTAATTTAATATTTTTGTTCTGTGAAAGAAAGCATATTTTTTTCTTGAATCTAATTTTTATTCATATAGCTTTCAATAAATCTATTGGGAACAGGTCTTATAATTATAAACATCTGGTTCATCTATGATGGGATACATACTCATATGAAAAAAACCATAATGTAATGTTGCTAAAACTATTCTATCATTTAGTTTCTTTTTAATTTCTCTAATAGTTCTATATTGTGAATAATAGGTGGATACTTTCTCAACATATTCATAAATCCAAAAAGGTAACAAGAAAGACTTCATAGTATTTTCTATAGGATTTAATAGCTATATCTTTAATTTGTTTATCTGTAAAATTATAGTTATATTGCTCATTTAAAATTAAATTTAGATTTCTCAATGATAACTTTCTACCTTTTGGAATCAAGTAATATAAAAAAATAAACCTAGAAATTCAGAAAATTTTTAATTTGATTTTACTAGGTAAGATTTTTAAAAAAATAGATATAAATATTAAAAAAATATAAGATAGATTATAAAATCAAATATTAGTTTCAATATTATCACAACCTTAAAATTAGCTTTTAATAAGAAAAATAAATTCGTTGCTGAGTAAAATTTTAGCTGAAAGAAATCACTAGCATGACGTCCATTATTGTTGAGTGAGCCTTTGTGGGAGCTCACGAGACACTAATGGCAGGCAAGTAGTCGCTATATATAATAAAAGTTAATAATAATTTTTTTTAACGAATTATTTTCTTATTAATATCATAAATCATTATAACATAAAGAGGGGAATATGATAAATAAAGTAAAATTAGGAATAAACAATCTATATTTATTTAAAAAAATAATAATGCTGATTACTTGTTGCTTGATACTGCTTTTGCCTTGCAAAGAAGATGTAATTTTAGATGAAATCAATAAACTTATTGGTGACTACAATAAAATTAAAAGTAATAGTGATTACTCACTCTCATTCTGACCATATTGGAAATTTAAAATTATTATTAGATAAAATAAAAAAAGAAAAGATAAAGTTGTAATAGCACATAACAATGCTAAGAATATTATGCTTACAGGAGAAAAAAAGTAATTCCCTAATGGTTTCTATAATTTTTCAAAAATATATTTCTAAAAAAATTAAAAAGCCAAGTCTTCAGGAAATTTTCAAAAAGGCTTTGAAAACCTGACAGAAGAATACTTCAAATATGTAAACTTTTTAGATTTTTAAAGATTATGAAAAAAATTTTCTTTAAATAAATATGGTTTTGAGAATTTAAAATTAATCTACACTCCAGGACATTCAAAGGATTCGATTTCTCTTGTCTACAATGACAATTACTTGTTCTGTGGAGATATGGTTCAAAAATCTATGCTTTAAATATCCTCTGATACCACTTTTTTTGGAGATGATATAGAAGAATTAATCAATTCTTGGAAAAAAAGCCATAGCTAAAAAAATTATTCAAGGATTTATCCTGCTACTTCTAAAAAGCTATATCTTAAGAGAAGATTTAATTAAAAAAATTGGAGAAATATGAATAAGATAGAATTTAAAAATTATAAGAGGAAATGAAAGAAGCGAAGAAATAAGTGAAATCTTAAATGAAGAAGATATGGAAAGTTCCATACAAATTAAATATATAAAGTATCCTAATCTCTTTGAATCGTTGAAATTAGATGGAGTAAGAGAACCACTTATTGTGCCTGGCATAGACACTACAAATAATAGAATGGTAGGTTTAGGAGCTTGTACCATATTTGAAGATAATATCGCTTACTTAAATTCTTTTAGAATAAGGACAGAATACAGAAACAAGGTAAATTTTTGGAAATGGCTACAAAAAGATTATAGAAGAGTTAGAAAAAGAAGGGATAGATACGATTATCACAACTATTTCTGGACGATAATAAAGATGGCGAAAGAAATACTTACTAAAAGCAAAGAAGAAATATGCCAATCTATGAGTTCTATAAAAATATAACTTTCTATAGCATAAAAAAATATTAAGAAAAAAATAGCCTAGTTATAGATGATTTATATATAACAGAATATAAAAATTTTAGAATAGAAATTAAAAAAATAAGACAAATAAAAAAATATTTTTGTTGAAGACTACAAAGGCATATATAAATTTTTTTGTATAAGATGAGAAAAGTCATCTCTTTCTTTGGTTATCCTGAATTGCCAGAGAAAAAAATACTGAAATGAAATTTCTATATGTTGATATAATTGCAAAAGATGATGACTATAATAATGTTTTTGGAGGCTATAAAATATTTACAAAATATAGGTTGTTCTTGTGATTTCTTTATGATAGGTACTTATGAAAAATTCATCACTAGATATACAACTAAAGAAAATTAAATCTTTTAAATATAAAAAGTAAACTCTATAAAGTATATTATGGAGAAGATAAAAAAATAAGGGAAAAAGATATAAGATTCAAATTTTTGGAACTTGTAAAAGAGGTGAAATTAAAATGGAACTAAAAGGGCGATATAGTTAAAATCAATGAAATTTCACAGAGTGAAATAGAAGAAATGTATATTTTAATGACCGAGTTTTACAATGATGTTGAAAAAAAGATGTATTTTTTTAAAAAGATTTAAAAAGAAAAAAAGATTATTGTATTATTTTTGAAAGATGATAAAAAAATAAAGTGAAAGGTTTTTTTCAACTCAAAAGATAATGAACTTTACTTTAGGAAATGAAGAAATATATGGAGTATTCTCAGGTGACACAATAATAGATAAAGAAAATTGGGGAAACTTTAACTCTATTTAAAGTCTTTTGCTAATTTCTTCTTTCCCTTTGGAGAAAAAAATACAAGAATTTTCTATTGGTTTTTTTAATAGTCAAAGGCTACAAGACTTATAAATTTCTTCCAACTTTCTATAAAGAATTTTTATCCCAATTATAAGGCTGAAACTCCTGAGAAATTTAAAAAAATATAATGGATCTCTTTGGTGAAATTAAATATCCAAATGAGATATAACAAAGAAAAATGGAGTAATAGAGTACAAAGGAATAAAAAGACTCATTTGAAAAAAAGGAGTTGCCGACATAACTGAGAAAAGAATTAAAAAGATAAAAAAATGTTCAATTCTTTTTTTAGAAAGTAATCCTAATTATGAAAAAAAGGGAACGATTTAGTTTGTATCACTTCTTTAAAAAAATTGAAAATCTAAAAAGAAAAAGACATTAAAAAAATTTTTATTCACTTAAGACTTAATATAAAAAAAATAAGTGAATTGCATCATAATTTAATTACCAGAAATTTTTCTTTGAAATAAATTATTTATAGCTTTTTAATAAGATTACTGCGACGTCCTATAATGTTGAGAGAGCCTTTGTGGAGCTCTTGAAACACTATAGGCTGGCAAGTAATCGCTATATATAACTAAAAAAATTATTAAGTTTTTCACAAAGAAAATTTTCTAGAAATCTAGCTAGCAATGAACTATTTTTTTATAGAAAGGACAGTTATGTTATCAAAACTTTATCTTTATATTGTTCATAGTATATTTTTTTACTTTTCTATAAAAAAAGAATATAAGAAATATATGAGTAGTAGAAATATTTTAGAGATACAAGAAAATAAATTAAAAGAGATTTTTAGAAAACAATAAAAAAATTCTCTTTATGGGAAAAAAAATATAATTTTGATAAAATAAAAAAACTATAGAAGATTTTTCAAAAAGAAGTTCCACTTACAAAGTATGAAGATTATTTAGCCTATATAGAAAAAAATAAAAAAATGGTGAAGAACATATCCCTAACTTATGAGAAGGTTAAGATGTTTGAGTTAACAAGTGGTTCAACTTCTGCAAGTAAGTTAATACCTTACACTGATAGTTTAAAAAGAATTTCAAGCTGGTATAAAAAGTTTGGTTGTATTCTCTATAAAAAAATATCCCAGCTTAAAATTTGGAAAAAAAGTTATTGAGTATCACTCCTAAAATAGATTTTTCAACATAAAGAAAAATCTCTTATTCCCATAGGCTTTGAAGAAGATAGTGAGTATTTTTGGAAATTTGGAAAAACATCTAATAGACTCTATCTTTGTAAATCCTAAGGACATTAAAAAAATGAAAAAAAGATATGGATAGATTTTTACTTCAAAAACTCTTTCAGCACTTGTTGCAGAAGAAAATATTAGACTTTTTTTCTTTTTGGAGTCCTAGTTTACTACTTTTTATTAATAGAGTATTTAGAAAAAGAATTCTGAAAAAAATTTTTAAAAATCTCTTAAGAAAAAAAGAGGAGAAGAAGTAAAAAAATATATAGAAAGCAAAGAATATCATAAAAATTTGGAAAAAAATCTAATTCTTATAAGTTGTTGGGGAGATATGAATTCAACGGAATATCTAAAAAAAGATTAGAGATTTTTTTCCTAATACAGTAATTCAAGAAAAAAAGGTTTGCTTGCAACAGAAGGATTTATTTCATTTCCTGATGCTGAGAAAAAAATCTTTCTAAACTAAGTTTTTTTATTCACATTTTTTTGAATTTCTATCTTTAGATGATAATAAAATTTATAATATTTCAGAAATTGAAGCTAATAAAAAAAATATGAACTTATTATTACAACTTCTGGAGGTCTATATAGATATTGTATAGGTGATATCATAGAGGTAATTTCCATTGAAAAATAATGTTCCCTACATAAAATTCATTGGAAGAAAAGGGGCAGTATCTGATTTGTTTGGTGAAAAAAACTAGAGGAAAGTTTTTTTGAAAAAAATATAATGGAAACTTACAAGCAAAAAAATAGATTTCTATATGTTTGCACCTAATAGAAATCACTATATACTTTTTTTATAAAAACTGATAGAAAAATAGATGTAAAAGATTTAGAAAATAAATTAAGAGAAAATTTTTCACTATGATTATTGCAGAAAATTAGGACAATTAAAAAGCAATAAAAGTGTTTACATTAACTGGTCAGCCTGAAAAAAAGAATATATACAGGCTTGTCAAAATAAAAAAATCAAAAAAATTAGGAAATATCAAAAATGATAGCTCTTTCAAAAAAGTGGCTGGGAGAATATCTTCAGTGGATATTTTTCAAGAAAGTGAGGACAAATGAAGATAGCTTTTTTTAGCACCTGCTGGTGCAATGCACCGTTTTAATGGAAATTTTTGGAAAAAAAGTCTCCATTATGCACCATTAACATTAACAACTTTGGCAGCATTAATTCCTGAAAGTTTAAATGCTGAGGCAAAAAAATTTATGATGAAACTATTGAAAAAAATTCCTTTGGATTTAGAAGCTAATATTATTGTTATGACTTCTATCACAGGAACATCTCAAAGATGCTATGCCTATGCAGATTATTTTAGACAAAGAGGTATCACTGTTGTTTTAGGTGGAGTTCACCCCTCACTTATGCCAGAAGAAGCCTCTCAACATGCAGATGTTGTAATGGTGGGATTTGCTGAACAAACTTTTCCACAAATGCTTTTAGATTTTTAAAAATGGAAGATTAAAAAGAATGTATATTCAAGACAAGGAGTTTAATTTAGATAATAAGGTAATTCCTAGAAGAGAGCTTTTACAAAAAGATAAATATATCACAACGGCAACTGTTGAAGTTGTTAGAGGTTGTTCATTACCTTGCACTTTCTGTGCCTATCCAACTGCCTTTGGAAGAAAAATATATAAGAGACCTATAAAGGAAGTCTTGTCTGAGATTGAAATGTTCTCTGAAAAGATTATCCTCTTCCCTGATGTAAATCTAATCGCTGATAGAGAATATGCAATGAGACTTTTTAAAGAAATGAAATCTTTAAATAAATATTGGATGGGACTTGTAACTTCTTCTGTGGGTATAGATGAAAATATGATTAAAACTTTTACAGATAGTGGTTGTAAAGGTTTGTTAATAGGTTTTGAATCTATCACTCAGGAATCTCAAAGCTATATCAATAAGGGTATAAACAAGGTTGCTGATTATGCAGAACTTATGAAAAAACTTCATGACTATGGAATTTTAGTACAAGGTTGTTTCGCCTTTGGAAGTGATGAAGAAGATACTTCTGTATTTGAAAGAACTGTTGAAGCTGTTGTTAAAGCTAAGATTGACTTACCTAGATACAGTATTCTAACTCCTTTCCCTAAAACACAATTCTATGCTCAACTTGAAGCAGAAAACAGAATATTTGAAAAGAATTGGGCTATGTATGATGTGGAACACTGTGTATTTACACCTAAAAAAATGACAGTTGAGGAATTAGAAAAAGGTACTGCTTGGGCTTGGAGAGAAACATATAGTATGAAGAATATCTTTTAAAAAGATTGGCTCCATTTCACTCATAGTCCTTGGATATCATTACCTTTTAAACATAGCATATAGAAAATATGCTGATAAATATGAACATTTCACAAGGGAAGTTATGTGTGATAACTCTGATATACCCTTTAATATTTGAAAAAAATAATAAAGAATTAGAAAGAAGTGAAAATATGAAAATAGATAAAATAGCAATATTAAATGATATTTCTTCAAATAATATAAATCTAATCAGTTTTTTTAGATACATTTGCTAAATTTTTCTCAAAACACAGAGGATATTGAAGAATTTATATATTTTTAATGAAAATATATCTCAAAAGTTTTTTTCAAGCTAACAGACTTGAAGAAAGAAGATTTAGAAGATATTTTAGATATTCTTAAACTTATTAAAGATAAATCTAAAAAAAGAAGATTTAGATATATATGGTGAGGAAGTTGAAAAGAGGAATTAATGAAGTAAATTGGCTCATAGAAGAAAAAAATCTTTATCAAAAATATTTTTTTCAAGAATTTGACAACAAAAAAATATCTTGAATAAAAAAATTCCATAGTGAATGAACTATATAGAAATGAAGATGCTTCTCAAAGTCAATATCTGATTAGAACTTTTTCAAATAAGTTATGGAAAGAATTAGATGAAGAAACCATTGTTAATTTTTTTAAATGGACTAGATTTTTTTACTATTTAAGTAATGAAGCATATTTCTTTTATTCTTCCTGCTTGCATCAGATATGGTCTTGAAAAAGTTTTGAGGATAATGAACAACTAGACTATTTAACATTCTTTTTTTATCTGATAAAGAAAGAGTAAAAATATGCTAATGAGAAAAATTAAAATATTAGTTGTTTCTTATCTAAATTTATTAAAGAAATTAAATTTTTTTCAGGCTATTTTTGGAAAAAGAAGAAAAAGAATGTTTGGACTTATGGAAATAGAACCTCTAACATTTAATATAAAAAAAGTAGGAGTTGTTGCAGCAACTCCCACATAAAAAGCTTAATAAGCTTTTTTTAGATAATAGTAAAAAAATAACTATTATCAGTACGATAAAAAGAATTTTTTTCAACCTTTCCACCTCCTTTTTAAGAAAGTTTCAAGGAGAAAAAAATGGCAAATAAATTATAACATTGACAATGTAAAAAAAATAAAGACTATAATAAAGATACGATAAAAAGAGTTATAAAAATGGTAAAAGAGCTACTAATTGCAGTTAGTAGCTCTTTTTTTATTTATTTATTTAATATTCTTTTTTAATTCTGTTGCAACAAATTCAACATGTGATCCTATTATAACCTGTACTGCTTCTTTTTGAAGGTTTTAAAAGACCTGGGACTAATTTCTTTATTTCAGAATCTTGAATTTTTGTCACTGTCTTTAACTTTTTAATCTAAGTCTTGTTGTACAGTTGTCAACTTCAACTACGTTGTCTGCTCCACCTAAGTAAGTTGCTAGGCTTTCAGCTAATGCTGCATTTGAAGTATTTACTCTTACAGCTTCTTCTTTTTCTTCTTCACTTTCTTCTCTACCTGGAGTTTTTTTAAATTGAAAAGCTTTTTATAACGAATAAGAAAACAAAGTAGTAAATTACGAAGAAAAATTAAACCTAAAACTATTAACATAAATGGGTTATGAGCATTAGGGTTTCTTAAAGATAAGAAGAAGTCAATAAATCCTCCTGAGAAACTGAATCCTGCCATCCAGTTAAATGATGCTGCTAAGAATAGAGCAAGTCCTGTTAATAATGCATGCACTAGATATAAAAGTGGTGCAACGAACATGAATGCGAATTCTATTGGTTCAGTCACTCCTGTTAAGAAACTTGTAAATCCTGCTGCTACCATTATTGAAACTATTTTAGCTCTATTTTCAGGTTTAGAAGTTTGAATAAATGCTAGACAAGCTCCTAAAAGTCCAAACATCATTATTGGGAAGAATCCTGCTTGATACATTCCAACATGATATGTTCCTTGTAATATTTCTGGTAAGTCTGCATAAGCCATTTCTGGTGCTCCCCAGAATCTTCCTATATCATTTATTCCTGCAACGTTAAACCAGAAAACTGAGTTTACTGCATGGTGTAATCCTACAGGAATCAATAATCTGTTAAAGAATCCGTAGATACCTGCTCCAATTGGTCCTAATTTAGCAATACTTGTACCAAAAGTTACTAAAGCTCCAAATATAGCTGGCCATATGTAAGTTAAGATGAAAGATACTATTATCATAACAACTGATGTTATAATTGGAACGAATCTCTTTCCACTAAAGAAAGCTAAGAATTTAGGTAATTCAGTCTTATGGAACTTATTATATAATTCCCCTGATATAACCCCACAAAGTATTCCAATAAATTGGTTATTTACCTTTCCAAAAGCTGCATGAACTTGTTCAGGATCTATTCCCATTATTTGTGCCACTGCACCTTTAGATAACAATGTTGTTACGATTTCAAAAGCTACCAATCCAGCAAGTGCTGCTGCTCCATCTTTATCCTTTGAAATACCATAAGCAACCCCAACTGCAAATAGTATTGGCATATTATCTATTACTGCTGCTCCTGCTTTTATTAAGAAAGCTGCTAATTGACTGTTTGCCCCCCATCCAGTTGGATCTATCCAGTAACCTAATCCTAGCATTATTGCTGCTGCTGGTAAAACGGCAACTGGAACCATAAGTGCTTTACCTATTTTTTGCAAATAACTAAACATAAACTCTCCTCCTTTTATTTTAAAACGATTATAAACTAATTATATCATATTATATTTAAAGTCAATATCTTTTTTTGTGCTTTTTTTATAGATTTGATTCAAAAAAATATTCTATTTTTGAATTATAAATAAACAAAAAAATTAAAGAAAATTTCTCTTTGTTTCTCTTGAAACATAATATATAATAGAACTAAAAAGAAAAAGATGTGAGAGGATATGGAAAAAAATTAAAAAAACTATAAAAAGAGAATGCTCTGTAGAATTTGAAGAAAAAAATCAAAATTTATTGCCTCTGTCAAACCTGTTTTTTTCAAAAAGAAGAAGCAGAGGAATATATAAATTATATTAAGAGTCTCCACCCAAATGCAACTCATAATTGTTCTGCTTATAAAATAAATAATAAAGGCTTAGAATTTTTTTAAGGTTGATGATGATGGTGAGCCAAGTGGAACAGCTGGTAAACCTATGGGTGATATTATAAATTATATGGAAGTAACTAACTTAGTTGTTATTGCTACTAGATATTTTTGGTGGAATTAAATTAGGTGCTGGTGGTCTGGTTAGAAATTACGCTAAGACTGCTAAACTTGGAATAACTGAAGCAGAAATTATAGATTTTGTTAACAAAGTTGACTTACTTTTTTTGAAATTCCTTATGAAAAATTAGGAGAAATAGAAAAAGTTATTAAAAGATTATGAAGCTGAAGTTATAGATAAGTCATTTTTTTAGAAAAAGATAATTTTTTAAAGTTAGAATAAATGAGGAATTTCTAACTAATTTAGAAAAACTATCCGTATGTAAACTTAATAAATTTATAAATAAAAAGTAAAAAAATAGTTCATTACTGAGTAAATTTCTTAACAATAAAATTTACATTCGTAACTCACTTATTTTTTTACTTTTAAATTAAGATTATGTCTTGTAACAACCCCTTAATATTGTAGTGAACCACTCCCACTTATAGAAGTGGGAGCTTCTTGGGAAGTATGTGCTTTTGTTAGCCACATATATTTACTAAGCTCTTCGGGTAGTCCCTACCCTGATATTTTTCTAACTTATTTTTTTCTTCTCTTTAATATTTCTAAACCTTTTTCTTAATATATTTATACTTGCATTATAATCTCTATCTATTTCTAGTCCCACAACATTCGCAATGATATATTCTTTCTGATAATTTTAGTGTTTCCTTTATATTACCACAACTTGAACAAGTCTTACTACTTGGATAAAATGTAGGTACTTTTTATAATCTTTCTTTCCATACCAATTTCCTTTTATATTCTAGTTGTCTTACAAATTCACTCCAACTTACATCTGATATACTTTTTTTGCTAATTTGTGATTTTTTTAACATTCCCTTTATATTTAAGTCTTCTATACAGATTATATCGTGGTTATTGATAATTTTTTTGTACTCAACTTATTTACAAAAGTCTTTTTCTTTTTATTTCTAATTTTATTATGTATTTTTTTGCTACTTTTTTTCTTTTTGTTTTTTTGATAATTCTTACTATCTGATAGTTTTTTTATCGCTATCTTTAGCAAGTTTACATCTCTTTGATAGTTTTTCTTTGTTCTCTTTTCAGTTTTTTTCTCATATTCTTTTTGATAGCTTTCAAATTTTTCTACTTTTTTTGTACAATCACTCATTGTTGCAAATTCTTTTTATTCCCTAAATCTATTCCAATATTTTTTTATTAGTTTTTTTGCTAATTCTTCTATTTCTTCTTCACATAATATTGAAATAAAAATAATGATCAAGACTATTTCTACTTATTGTTGCTGATTTTTATTTTTACCTTTTATTTTTTTCTATGTAATTTGATTTTTAACTAGCGATTTTTAGTTTAGGAAGTTTTATGTAACTATCTTTAATATATATTGTGTTCTGATTATTTGTAGTATAACTTTGGACTGGATTAGATTTACATTTGTATTTTTGGAAAACCAAAATCTTTATTTTTTTAAGAAAAATTCTTAAAAAGCCTTTTTCTAAATTTAATTGTGCATTAGCAAGAGCTAAACTATCTACTTCTTTTTAAATAAGGGTAGTCTTCTTTATACTTAGCGGGAGTAGGATATTCAGTTTTAACTCCTGTTGCTTTATATTCTTCATAACCTTTCTTTCTATCATCTAACATAAGGTTATAAACTTTTTCTAACACAACCAAAGTTTTTTTGAGAAAAAGATTATTTGTTCTAAGGTAGGATATATTCTGAATTTATATGCTTTTTTTAATTATCTTCATTTCCTCCTCCTTACTTGCTCCATCAATACTCAATACAAAAAAACTTCTACTCCAAAAAAATACTCCTTTTTTTATTACCTTTAACTGATTTAATTATATCATATTTTTTTGAAACAATTTCAAGAAAATAAAAAAAGCAATATAAGTAAAACCATTAGTAATAACCATATGTAACCTCCTTTTACTTTTCTAATCTATGTATTTTTATTCCATTTATAGCTTTAATTCCAAGACCATAGTCATCAGAAACTATTATTTCTTTTTTTCATTAAAAAAATAGCTCCTCCTACAACTGGATCTTCAGAACAAAGAACAGAGTATCTAAATCTATCTTTGTTATAATTTGTTTAGCATAAGCTAAATGCACTGCTGCATTTACACTTACCTTTGCTTCTAACATACAACCAATCATACATTCTACACCTAATACTTCTGCCATACTTATAATTTTTTTAAAGCATTATAAATTCCACCACATTTCATAAGCTTAATATTGATTAAGTCTGCTGCTTTCATCTCTAATATTTTTAAATGCATCTTCAGGAGAGAATACACTTTCATCTGCAAGAACTGGAACATTTGCATATTTAGTGACATAAGCTAAACCTTCAAAGTCATGTGCTTTTTACAGGTTGCTCTACCAATTCTATATCTAAACCTTTATCTTGCATTTGATTTAAAAAGCTTTTATAGCTTGTTTTTGGTGTCCAAGCTTGATTAGCATCTATACGAATTCTATAATCCTTCCCTATTGCTTCACGAATAGCACTAAGTCTTGCTACATCTAATGTTGGATCTATACCAACTTTTACTTTTAAAGTATCATATCCTCTTTTTATAGCATTTATTGCATCTCTTGCCATTTCTTCAGGAGGATTAACACTGATAGTTATATCTGTTATTAATTTTTTTACGACTTCCACCTAGCAACTTATGTACAGGAATTTTATGAAGTTGTCCATATAAGTCCCAAAGTGCTATATCCACTGCTGCCTTAGCACTAGTATTTTTTTACTATACAAGAATTTAAATCTTTCATAAGATTTTTCAAAATCATCAACATCTCTACCAACTATAGTTTTTTTATAATATGATCTTTTAAAAGCTCCTATTATTGCTCCTGTAGTATCTCCAGTTATTGCTCCTGTTGGAGGTGCTTCACCATAACCTATATTTCCCTGTATCTGTATGAATTTCCACAATAACATCTTCAACACTATTTACAGTACGTAGAGCTGTTTTAAATGGTACTCTTAAAGGAACTGAAATGATTCCTAATTTTACTTTTTGTAATTTTCATTTTCTCAACCTCCTTATAAGAAAAGCCCACAAAAAAACACAGAACCTCTCCCCTGTGGTTTTTGCTGGGACTCAAATTGTTTCTTGATCTATTTTTTTAGCTCACACAAAATGAAGCAGCATGATATTAATTATATATTATCAAAAGTTCTATTTGTCAATTATTTTTTTATTAAAAAAACTAAAATTAAACATTATATTTTTTTATCTAATTTTTAAAAGTAAAATTATTTTTTTCTATTAAAAACTTTGTAAAATAAAGACTATATATGGTATAATTGCTAGTAGTAGTATTATAAATAAAGAGGTGATTTAATGGAAGCTATATTATTACCTTTAGTGGTAATGTTCTTCATATTAGTTCTAACTCTTGGAATAGAGAAAGCTTCTAAGGCAATCATACCATTAGCTATTATAGAAATTTTTGTTTATTTTTTTGGTTGGGATATTTTTTTAAATATACTTTTTTTATATTTATATTATTTATAGTATTTCTTATCTTTTTTTCCTTATATTTAAGTTATTGAAAAAAAGCTGGTACATCTTCTAATACTTACAGAAGAACTAGAACTCAGAATGATGATTTCTTTGGTGGGTATAGAAATAATACTAGCAATAATAATTCAAATGGAACAAGAGGAAACAATACTTATAATGAAACAAGATATTATGGAAACTTCCGTACTAGAGAAGAAGCTGAAGAATTTTTTTAGAAATATCTTTGGTCGTGATTTTTGGTCAAAATGGAACTATAATAATACAAGATCTAGTGGTACTTTTCACCAAGAAAGGCTGAAGAATTTTTTTAGAAATATCTTTGGAGACAACTTTTGGTACTTATGGTGGTACTACCTATGGTGGTAACACTTATGGCAACTCTTCTGGTGGCTATAGACAAGGTGGCAACTATCAAAGAACAGGTACTTATACAAGTAATAGAAGTAAATACTATCGTATTTTTAGGGCTTAAAAGATGGAGCAAGTCAAGAAGAGATTAAAAAAAGCTTATCGTCAACTTGCAAAAGAACATCATCCCAGATAAGTTTGTAAATGCATCTGATAGTGAAAAGAAATTCCATGAAAGTAAAATGAAAGAAATAAACGAAGCTTATGAAAATCTAAAAAAATCTAATTAAATATTAATGGAGGATAAAATGAAAGCGATTATTATGGCTGCTGGAAAGGGTACAAGAATGAAATCTGACTTACCTAAAGTTGTTCATCTTGCTCATTCTAAACCTATGATTATCAGAATCATAGATGCTCTAAATGCTCTTAATACAGAAGAAAATGTATTAATACTAGGGCATAAGAAAGAAAAGGTTTTTAGAAGTTTTTAGGATCTGATGTGAGTTATGTTGTACAAGAAGAACAATTAGGAACAGGTCATGCTGTTAAACAAGCTGTACCTAAACTAGAAAAACTATCAAGGTGATGTTCTTATAATTAATGGAGATATCCCTTTAATTAGAAAAGGAAACTTTAATAGATTTCTACAATGAATACAAAAAAAGGAAAATGCTGATGCTATAATTTTTATCGGCTGTCTTTGAAAATCCTTTTCAGTTATGGAAGAGTTTTTAAAAGATGGAAACAAAGTTTTAAAGATTGTTGAAGAAAAAAAGAAGCTAATGAAGAACAAAAAAAGATAAAAAGAAATCAATGCTGGTGTCTACATCTTTAAGTCACAAGACTTAGTTAAGGCCTTTAGCTCAAATCAATAATAATAATGAAAAAGGTGAATATTATATAACTGATGTTATAGAAATTCTATCAAATGATAAATAAGAAAGTTATTTCATATTCTCTAGAAGATAGTATGGAAATCCAAGGAGTAAACTCAAAAGTTGAGCTTAGCACTTGTTTCAAGAGTACTAAGAGAAAGAAAAAAAATACTGCTCTTATGGAAGAAGGGGTTATCCTAATAGACCCTGCTAATACATATATAGAAGATGAAGTAAAAAAATAGGTAGAGATACTACTATCTACCCTAATGTTACTTTTACAAGGAAATACAGAAATCGGTGAAAACTGTGAAATATTATCAGGTACTAGAATTATAGATAGTAAGGTATATGATAACGTTAGAATAGAAAGCTCTGTTATCGAAGAAAGTATAGTTGAAAACGGGGTAACTATTGGATCTTATGCACATTTAAGACCTAAATCTCATTTAAAAGAAAAATGTTCATATAGGTAACTTTGTTGAAACTAAGAAATCTACCCTTGAAAAAAAGGAGTAAAAAGCTGGGCATTTAACATACTTAGGAGATGCTCATGTTGGTGAAAAAAACTAACATAGGTGCAGGAACTATAACTTGTAACTATGATGGTAAAAAAATAAATTTAAAACAGAAATTGGTAAAGAAGTTTTTTTATAGGAAGTGACACTATGCTTGTCGCTCCTGTAAGTATTGGGGATAATTCCCTTATCGGTGCTGGTTCGGTTATAACTAAGGATGTTCCAAGCGACTCACTTAGTGTTGAAAGAAGTAAACAAATAATAAAGGAAGGGTGGAAAAAAATAAGATGATAAATTTTAATAATGTTAAAATTTTTCTCTGGAAGTTCAAATGTGGAGTTGGCAAGTAGAAATTGCTGAAAAAAATAGGTTTACAACTAGGAAAGGCAGAAATTCAAAGATTTAAAGATGGAGAAGTCTATATTGAAATTGAAGAAACTGTAAGAGGTAGAGATGTCTTTGTTGTTCAATCTACTTCAGAACCTGTAAATGAAAATCTTATGGAACTTTTAATATTTGTTGATGCACTAAGAAGAGCTTCAGCTAAGACAATAAATGTTATTATTCCTTACTATGGTTATGCTAGACAAGATAGAAAGTCTAAACCAAGAGAACCAATCACATCGAAACTTGTTGCTAACTTATTAACAACAGCTGGTGTTAATAGAGTTATAACAATGGATTTACATGCTGATCAAATTCAAGGATTCTTTGATATCCCTGTTGATCATATGCAAGGATTACCATTAATGGCAAAAATACTTTAAAGATAAAGGATTCTATGGAGATGATATAGTTGTTGTTTCTCCAGATGTTGGTGGAGTTAAAAGAGCTAGAAAAATTAGCTGAAAAAAATTAGATTGTAAAATAGCTATCATCGACAAAAGAAGACCTAAACCTAATATTGCTGAAGTTATGAACCTAATTGGAGAAGTTGAAGGAAAAATCGCTATATTTATAGATGACATGATAGACACAGCAGGAACTATAACTAACGGTGCTGATGCAATAGCTGCAAGAGGAGCTAAAGAAGTTTATGCTTGTTGTTCTCATGCTGTTTTCTCAGATCCAGCAATAGAAAGATTAGAAAAAAATCTGCTTTAAAAAGAAGTAGTTGTAACAGACTCAATAGCATTACCTGAAAGAAAGAAAATAGACAAAGTTAAAAATAATATCAGTGGACTCTGTATTTGCATCTGCAATAGACAGAATAACTAATAATAAATCAGTTTCAGAATTATTTGAATAATGGAAAAAAATATCTTAAGATAAATAATATATCTGATATTAGTGATGATAAGTGGACTGAACTAGCAAGTGAGTTAAAAAAAGGTTCACTTATTATCTATCCAACTGATACTGTCTATGGTCTAGCTTCTATTGTTACTAATGAACAAAGTATTAATAATATATATCTTGCAAAAGAGTAGGAGTTTTACTTCTCCTCTTATTGCACTTTTTAAGTTCTGTTGATAAAGTTGAAGAAGTTGCTACTATCTCTGATGAAAATAGAGAAGTCTTAGAAAAGTTAGCTCACGCTTTTTTTGGCCAGGTGCTTTTGACTGTTATACTTAAAAAGAAAAAGAGCATATTCCAAGTATTATGGTCTCTGGTGGAGATACCATAGGTGTGAGAATTCCTAACTTAGATTTAGCTATTAAAATTATTGATTTAGCTGGTGGTATTTTTAGCCACAACCAGTGCTAATATCTCAGGGGAGTCACTCCTAAATCATATAATGAATTGTCAGAAGCTATAAAATCAAGAGTTGATATTTTTAGTGGATGGTGGCGAATGTAAACTCGGTGAAGCCTCAACTATAATTGACCTGACTTCTGATGTTCCTAAAATACTTAGAAATGGTGCAATATCTACAGATGAAATTACAAAAAAATAATAGGGAGAGTGAGGTGATAAAATGAAGGGTACAAGAGTTAATCCAACTGCCTTAAGTCCTATGGAAATGAATAATATGTCTTCTATGATGGGAATGATGAACTCTATTCAAAAAAATAGGAAAAGGTAAAAGAAAATATACAATACAATTAGATAAAAAAACGATAAAAAAAACTTCTTGTTAGATTCATTAATGAGGCTAAGAAACAATTTTTCTGATACAGCTTCTAACAGTCAATATGCAGGAGTATATAATTTTCTAAATTATATTACTGATGTTGCTTCTAAAAAAAGGAAAGTACTGAAATTAAAATGAGCTATGAAGAACAAGATTTCGTTAAGAGAATGCTACAAGATTCTGTAAGAGGAATGGAAAAAAATGCAATTCTTCTGGTATCAATTTATCAGAAAATTCACTGTTAAAACTTTAACAAAGCAATACAGAGAATTATTAAAGAAATTCTAATACTAAAGAAATAACTCGGACTGAGACTGAATTTTTTTAATCTAAAGTGCTAATCGTTCACTAAAAAGCAAAAACTTGCTGATAAATCAGCTTCAAACACTTGCTTTTTTTGACGCTCACTAACATAGCACTTAACGATAAAAATTCGTCGTTCGTCCTCGTCTATTTCGTTTAGTCTCTTATCAGTCAGAGACAGTTACTTTTTAGTATTTATAATAAAAAAATTACATAGTAGATGTACTAGCAAAACCATCTTAAAAAAAACTAGACTTGGGGTGCAAGTCCCCTTTTTTTATTGCTTTAAATTTTAAGATATTCGATTACTTGCCTGCCATTAGTGTCTCGGGAGCTCCACAAAGGCTCCCTCAACAATAATGGACGTCGCAGTAATCTCATCTCTTAATTTAACACTAAAAAAATAAGTGAGTTGGGAAATTTACTCAGTAACGAACTATTTTTATTTTTTTCATTAAGCAATAAAAAAATTATAGAGGAGGAAAAATGGGTATAAGGTATAGTAAGGTAGAAGGAAAATTTCAAAGAGAGATAGTGCTCTTAAAAATCTTTTCCTTGTGCTTATGGAAAAATGTAGTTTCTGTAACTACATAGAAGATAACTCAAACAATGAGGAAGAAATTAATGAAGTTAATTTGGAAGTTTTAAAAGGAAATAACTGGAGAATTTGGAATTTTTAGAAGTTATAAATTCTGGTTCTGTGTTTGAGATTCCTAAGAAAACTTTAGAAAAAAAATTAGAGAAGTCGTTTATGAAAAAGATATTAAAAATCTTGTATTTTTGAGATTTTTCTATTCTTATCTTTCTCGTTTAGATGAAATTATTAACTATTTCAACGAAAAGAAAAAAAGTTGAAATCAGGTTTAGAACGGGGATAGAAAGTTTTTGATAACGATTTTTAGAAGGAATGTTTACAAGAAAAAAATATTCTCTTGGATGAAAAAGAAGATAAAAAGAATTATCTGAGAAAATATATTCAGTCTGTCTTTTAATTGCAACTCAAGGACAGACAAAAAGAAATGATAAAAAAACGATATTGAAATGGGTTTAAAATACTTTAAAGCTATAACAATAAATGTTTTTTTGTGGACAATGGAACTGTGGTAAAAAGAGATGCTGAGCTTGTTAAATGGTTTGTACAAGATATGAAACATCTTTTTGATAATGATAGAGTTGAAATTTTTAATAGATAATAAAGATTTGGGGGTTTTTGAACAATGATGCACAATATTTTTTTCTTTGGTTTTTTTAATGTTAGTAATTAATTTTTTTCTTGTATACTTTTTTTGCTTATAGAAAGTTTGGTAAAATAGGACTTTATATCTGGGTGCCTATCTCAACAATTTTAGCAAATATACAAGTTGTTATCTTGGTTAATCTTTTTGGTATGGAGGCAACTCTTGGAAATATCCTATATGCTGGAGGTTTCTTAATCACTGATATTTTAAGTGAAAACTATGGTAAAAAAAGCTGCAAATACAGCTGTAAAAATTGGATTTTTTTCTCACTTGTTGCAACAACTTTAATAATGCAATGTGCTATACACTTTAAACCTCTTGATGTTCCTGAAGGTTTAGCTATATTTGAAAGTGTAAAAAAAGTATATTCTCATTATTACCAAGATTAGCTATAGCTTCACTTATTGCATATTTAATTTCTCAATTCCACGATGTTTGGTTATATGAAAAAAATCAGAGAGAAATTTCCTGCTAAAAAAAATTTATTTGGATTAGAAACAATGGAAGTACAATGCTAAGCCAACTTATAGATAACTTAGTGTTTACAACTATCGCTTTCTATGGAGTATATCCAATAGATGTTATGGTTAATATTTTTCTTATCAACATATATAATTAAATTTATAGTTGCTATCTGTGACACACCATTTATCTATCTTGCTGATAAGATGTTCAGAGATAAAAAAAGATACCAGAAGATATTTAGATAATATATTATCTAAATATTGACTTTTTATATATTTTAGATAATATATTATATATGAATATGAATTTTTTTAAATATGAAGACACCAAAAAGAAATACAATTAGAAATAGCTAAAAAAATATTAGAAAAAAAGAAGAAAAGAATTAAAAATTAACACAGGAAGAATTTTTCAAAAAAAGTCAGGGGTGAGTTTTTGGTTCAATAAAACGTTTTTGAAAATACTGGGGAAATTTCTCTTTTTCTCTTATAAAAAAATTGCTATTGTTTTTAGGATGTGAAGATGAATTTTTTTAAACTTATTTCAGCAAAAAAACAATATAGTTCTATTGAGGAGATAATAAATGAACAAGATTAAGTCTCTACAAGTTTTCTATAATGAAAAAAAGGTCGGAACAGTAGCTTTAATGAAAAAAATAATATTATGGCTTTTGAGTATGACAGTAATTGGATAACTAATGGTTTTTTTCAATAAGTCCATTTAGTCTTTCCCTAAAAAAACAAGTTTTTTTATTCCTAGAATAGATCCTTTTGATGGTCTATATGGAGTTTTTTTATGATAGTCTTCCTGATGGTTGGGGAAGATTGCTTGTTGACAGAATGTTAAATTCTCAAAATATAAACCCAAGAGAGATTAGCCAAATAGATAGACTAGCTATAGTTGGTGAAACAGGAATGGGAGCTTTATCATATAAACCAGAATATAATCTTTTAGAAGATAAAGATTATCAAGAAGATTATGACAATCTAGCTTTGTCTTGTAAAAAAATTCTAAACACAGAATATTCAGCTGATTTAGATGAGCTTTTTTTAAATTAGGAGGTTCATCAGGAGGAGCAAAACCAAAAAAATCTTAACAAAAAAATTGATTAAAAAAATATGGTCGCACACTTGTGACTCTAGCACTCGTAGGGTGTCAGTCATGAGTTAGACCATTAAGTATAGTCAGCATATATAGAAATATGTATGTAGAGGTAGCAACTTTAAAAAAAGCTATCCAATACTACTCGAATTGCTGGAAATCCCTAAAACTAGTATAACTACAACATAGTACCTAAATAAAAAAATATGGTACAAGTGTGAAAAGTGGCGAAAGCAGAAAAAAAATATACTAGATGACATAAGGTTAAAATCCTAAGTGTTAAGATAATGGGCAATCAGCAGCCAAGACCGAAAGGTAAGGTTCAACGACTATTCCTCCTGAGGGAAGTACACTAAAAGCTAGTGGAAGTGGGTAGACCCAAACAGATAGAGCTGTGGGATAAGATATAGTCTGTGCTAATAGAAATATTAAGAAGTTCGAGGCTAATCTCCTTAATTTATTAAGGAGTGTATATGCCAAGAGAACTGCATAAGTGGTAGCGTACTTATGTGAACGACAACCTCTAAAAACGACTGAGTCAGTTTTAGGTTCATATATTTAGAAAAAAATTTTACTTTTTTTCATTTACTTATAGTATAAAAAGTGGTATACTATATATAGGTAAATGGAGGTGAAATCACATGGAAAAAGCATATAAGTTTAGATTTTATCCAACTAAAAACTCAAATAACAATATTAAATTGTACTTTTGGTTGTGTAAGATATGTCTATAATCATTTTTTTAGATTTAAAAACAAGAACTATATAACAAAGAGAAAAAAATCTATTTCATATAGTGAGTGTAGTAAAAGAATTAACAGTTTTAAAAACAAGAGAAAGAATGGTTAAAAAGATGTAGATAAATTTTTCTTTACAAAAATTCTTTAAAAAGATTTAGATAAAGCCTATAAAAAAACTTTTTTTAGTGGAAGTGGCTATCCTAAGTTTAAATCTAAGAAAGATAATAGAAAATCATACAGAACCAATTATACAAATAATAATATAGAGTTTTTAGATAAATGGATAAAAGTACCTAAGTTAGGAAAACTAAAAAAATAAGAGATAAAAATGAAAACCACAAGGAAGAATAATAAAGTGCAACAATAACCCAAGCACCTAGTGGAAAATATTATATATCTTTATGTTGTACTGATGTAGAAGTAGAAAAAAATTAGAAAGTACAAATAAGAATGTTGGAATAGATTTAGGTATAAAAGAAACTTTTGCACTTACCAGTGATGAAATCTCAATAGAAAATCCAAAAATATTTACAAAAAAATCTTTGAATAAACTAGCAATATTACAAAAGAAAAACTATCACGAAAAAAACAAAGGGTAGTTCAAATAGGAATAAAGCTAGAATAAAAAGTGGCAAGATTATTTGAAAAGATATCAAATCAAAGAAAAGATTTTTTTGCAAAAAGTTATCAACAGAGTTAATAAGAAAAATATGATATTATCTGTATTGAAGATTTACAAGTAAAAAAATATGGTAAAAAAATCATAAATTAGCAAGAAATATTGTAGATGTATCATGGAGTGAATTTAATAGAATACTAAGTTATAAAAGCGAAATGGTATGGAAGAACAATAGTAAGAGTAGATAAATTTTTTTGCAAGTAGTCAAATATGTAATTGTTGTGGATATAGAAATGAAGAAGTAAAAAGATTTAAGTGTGAGAGAATGGACTTGTCCAGTATGTGGAGCTGTACATAATAGAGATATAAATGCAGCCAAAAAAACATATTAAAAAGAAGGACTAAGGATATTAGGTATAAGTGCTTAAATATACAATATATGAACCGTAGGAACTATGGGGATAGCTTGGTAAATTTAGTTGGCTAACAGAAGCAACTACTACCCAAGAACCCTGCGACTTCAGTCGTGGGAGGTTCAGAATGAAGATTGGATTATAAAGTTTCCTTCTTCATTAGATGACAGTAATATAGGTAAGTTAGAATATCTATATTCTGTCTGTGCTAAAAAAATGTAAGATTGATATAGCTAAAACAAAACTTTTTCCCTTCTAAAAATATCATCAGGTTATTTTTGGGATAAAAAAAGATTTGACAGGAAAAAAATTATCAACGGGGGCAATTAGAAAACTACATATGATTTCTGTGAGTGGCTTACTAGAAACTTCTCATAGAATCCCCAATCTTGACTATAATGATTTAATGCAACTTACTTTAAATCTTACTAAAAGTTTTGAAGAAGTGGAAAAAGCTATTTAGGTTGATGTGCTTCAATGTTTTTTTCTCATAATAGAGATGACCACTCTAAAAAAATTTTTTTCATTTATTTACAATGAAGATCTAAACAAATGGGAACTTTCACCAGCTTATGACTTAACTTATAGTTATTCAATAAACGGAGAACATGCAACAACAATCAATGGAAATGGAGTAAATCCTGGTTTTAAATGATATATTAAAAGTTGCTGAAAAAGATTGGTTTCGGATAAAAAAAGAAGGCTGAAAAAGATTGCTATTGAAATAAAAAGAAATAGTAAAAAAAAAGAGTTTTGGAAATATTTTTTTATCAAAAATAAATTTAGAACAAGGATTGAATTCTATATTGAATGGAATTTAATCCTTTTTTTATTTTTTTCTATATTCCATTAATATATGTTTTATTCAAAAAAAGAAAAGATATAAGTAAAAAAATAGAAATTCTAGTAAAAAAATTATTTGACAAATAATCGCAGTTATTTTTATAATCACATTATAAAAAAATAATAAAAAGTAAATTTTTTTATATAGATTATTTATGGTTAAAATGTAAGAGGGGCACATATGGATAAACTAGATATTAAGAAAAAAAGAGTTATGATGTATTTTTATCGAAGCAACTCAAGAGTTAATTTTTAAATGAAGGTATTGAAAATTTATCAATTAAAAAAATAGCTGAAAAAGCTGGTTACAATACAGCAACTATTTACAATTATTTTTGAAGATTTAGAAGAGCTTATTCTATATAGTTCAGTGGATTATTTAAAAAAACCTACTTTAAAAAGATTTAAGAAGTGAAATAAACCCTGATATGAAAGCTATAGAGATGTATGAAACAATCTATAAGGTCTTTGTTTCATCATTCATTTGAAAAAAACCTGAAATTTTTTTCATACTCTATTCTTCGGAAAAATACAGCTATAAACTTGAAAAAGATAATAAAAAAATACTATGAAATTTTTCCTGATGACATAACAGGTCAGTCTGATATAACAAAGTCTGTGTTGATAGAAGCAAATATACACAATAGAGATATTCCTGTAATGAAACAGATGATAAAAAGAAGGTAGTATTTCAGAGGAGGAAGCTCCTTATATAATGGAAACAATAGTTAGAGTTCACCAAAGTTACCTAGGGAATATTTTTACAACAACGAGACAAAAATTTCCTTGGATGAACATAAAAATAAATTTTTTTAAAAATTTTTAATTTTTTTATTAAGAAAAGTAAAATATTTAAAAACTCAAAAGGAGGAAAAAAATGGCGTATAAAATGTGTTGAAGATTTAAGAGAACATAGAGTTTTTTTATCATTTTTTTAGAAATATCTAAAGATTCCAAGGCAGACATTTTTTTGAAAAAAAGAAATAAGTGACTTTATATTAAATTGGGCTAAAGGTTTAGGGTTTAGAAGTTCATCAAGATGAAAAATACAACCTTTTAATAAAGAAACCAGCAACTTTGGGATACGAAAATAAAAAGCCTATTATCATACAAGCACATATAGATATGGTTTGTGAAAAAAAGACCTGAAGTTGAGCATGACTTCAGAAAAGACCCTATAAAACTTGTATTAGAAGGAGATATCTTATCTACTGGAAATAGAACTACACTAGGTGGAGATGATGGTATAGGAGTGGCTATGGCTATGGCTGTACTTGAAGATAAGAATTTAAAACATCCTCCTGTTGAAGTAATACTAACTACTTGTGAAGAAGAAGATATGAGTGGAGCATTAAGTGTTGATAAATCTTGGTTTAATACAAATAGAGTTATAAATATAGACCATGTTGTTGATACTGAAATAATTGCAGGTAGCTGTGGAGGAATAGGAGTAGATTTAAGATTTCCTGTTGAATACACAAATAAAACAGACAACTACAAAGGATATAAAATAAAAAAATTAGAGGTTTAAGAGGTGGGCACTCAGGAGAAGACATACATAAAGGTAGAGCAAATGCAAATGTTTTTACTAGCTAATCTTTTAAATCTTTTAAGAGAAAAAGTTAATTTCTTAATCACTGATATAAAAAGGTGGAAACTTTTAGACTTGCTATTCCAAGAGAAGCTCATGTTACATTAGCTTTAGAAGAAAAAAAGATGCAGATACTTTTAAAAGATATAGCAAAAACATTTTGAATATGAAGCTAAAAAGATCTATGAAGAAACTGCTGTAGATTTAAAAATTGAAATTTCAGAAGATAATTTAGCTGATAAATTACTTTCTAAGAAATACAGTTGATAAGATTATAGATGCTATAATTTTATCTCCTAATGGTGTATCTAGTATGATAGGAAGTTTAAATGTTGTTGAAAGTTCATCTAATTTAGGTGAAGTATATGTAAAAGATGATTATGTTTACTTAGTTACAGAAATAAGAGCAACTTTTTGAAAAAGAATAGAGATTATCTATATAACAAGATAGCTTTTAATCGGAAAAATATTTAGGTGGAGAGCTTAGAGGTTTTCTCAGCATATCCAAGTTGGGTTTACAAGCCTCATTCAAACCTTAGAGACACTGCTAACAAAGTTTATTCTGAACTATTTGGTGAAGAAATCAAAAACTCTTGCAGTTCATGCTGGGTTTAGAATGTGGATGTTTTGTAGATAAAATTCAAGGAGATATGGACGCTATATCAATAGATCCTAATGCTTGGGATTTACATTCACCTAATGAAAGATTAAGTGTATCTTCAACTGAAAAAGTTTATAAGTTTTTTTAACTCATATTCTTGAAAAACTTAGATTAATCTATTAATAAAAATAATTTAAAATAGAAGGAGGAGTTTTTATGCATCCAGCAATGGCGTTTTTTTATCTTAATGGCATTCTTTAGCCTTTAGGGGAGTTCATCTCGGTTAAAACGAGAGCTATAGTCCCTTCAATCTTAATATTTCTTAATTTCTACTTCTATCAGGAGTATGGGGAGGAATTTTTACCAAAAGAAATCATAGAGTTTAGGTGGATTTCTCTGAAGCAATGACAGAAGTTATCATGGTAGTTATAGTTGTTAACATGGGAAGTTCATTGAGTTTAGATTCTTTAAAGAAAGAATGGAAAAACTGTTTTTAATAGGAATTGGAGCAATAGTAGGTATAGCAGCTGTTATCCTTCCAGTAGGAAGCATGATATATGATTGGCAAACAGCAGTTGTTGCTGCACCACCAATAGCTGGAGGTTTCGTTGCTGCATTTGAAATGTCTAAGACATCTCTTGCAAAAGGATTACCTCATTTATCAACAATAGCTTTACTTTTTACTAGCTTTTACAAGAATTTCCAGTTTACTTCATCTTACCAGGTTTATTAAGATCTGAAACTTTAAGAAGATTAGATTTATTCAGAAAAGGTGAACTTAAAGCTGTTTCAGCTGCAGAAGAAGAAAAATAAAAAGAGACTTATCCCAGCTATACCTGAAAAATATATGGATACATCTACTTATTTATTCCTTTTAGGTCTTGTTGGAATGATAGCTATTCTATGTTCAACGCTTTCAAAAACAATCTTCAATAGCTTTTGGAGTAGCATTTAAAAATTTCTCCTACAATATTTGCATTATTATTCGGTATCGTAGCTGGAGAAATAGGATTATTAGAAAGAAAAATCATTACAAAAAAAGCTAACTGTTTTCGGTTTCTTCGTTGTAGCATCTGTGGTTGGAGTTATGGGTGGACTAGTAAACAGTTCAATGGAAGAAATATTAAAATTAATCATACCTCTAGTTGTTTTAATATTCTTAGGAATTATAGGAATGGCTATAGGAGGAATAATTGTTGGAAAAACTATTAAAACTTACATGGCAAATGTCTTTTGCTATAGCTCTAAACTGTTTAATAGGTTTCCCTGTAAACTTCCTATTAACTAATGAAGCTATAAATGTATTAGCAAAAACAGAAGAAGAAAAAGATTTCTTAACTAACACAATGGTTCCAACTATGTTAGTTGGAGGATTTACTACTGTAACTTTAGGTTCAGTTGTATTTGCTGGAATATTAACAAACTTCTTATAAAATATTAAATATTTGTCAAATAATACTGGTGGAAGAAATTTCATCAGTATTATTTTTTTCTATAAAAAAACTAGAGGCTGTTGCAAAAATTAAAATTTCAATACTAAAGTAAGAAATTTACTCAGTAACGAACTATTTTTTTACTTTTTGTTAATTTGCAACAGCCCCTAGTCCTTTTCTGGTTATCAGCTGATATTTGTTACTCTTTATGCTATTATGCTATATAGTGTTTGACTGCTTCTAACTCAACCTTTTTTAAACTCTATATTTGTAAGAGTGCTTTCAGATTTCTTTATTTGTTTCTTTATAGTGTCTATCCAAGCATCATAGCTTTCATAGGCTGTAGTATCTAAAGCTGCTCCTGCTACTTTTTTTGAGCTTCTAAATATTTTATTAAAGCCTTTGTCATTTTCTATTTCCTTTGTCACAGCAACTTCTCTTTTTATAGCATTTTTCCAACTTTTTTTAGCAAATTTTCCCATTACTTCTTTTTTCATTTTTGATTCATAACTTTTTACCTCCATAAATTTTTAATTTTTTTCTTTTCTAACTTGGCTGCCTTGTTATGAATATATAATAACTTATTTTTTTAGTTATTTCCTTTTTCTCTACGGACAAATATGCTTCTATAGAAAGTTTAAAAAATTTTTTTAGTTAAAATATTTTACATTGTCTTTTAATTTTTTTCTTCTAATTCTTCTTGTGTATTTCCTATTAACTCAAAGACTAGATACTTGAGAGGAAGAGATCTTATGATATCCAAAAATTTCTTTATCTTCAAATGGGATCATGATAGTCAATAGAGCCTACATGTTGATAGACATTGCTCATTATTTCTCCTATATCCAAATTTTTTTCTCTATTTTCTTTTTATAGCCTTATTTACGTACTCTCCTGACAAAGAGTAATTAAGGTGCATTCCATATATTAGATTTTTTTATATTCTCCTATATTTTCTAAATTCTTTTTTTAATATATTCTATTCCTTCTTTTGAATTTTCTGATATCTCTATTATTGTTGATCATGTGTCCTGTATCCAAGATAAAAACCAACATTTTTTTATATTTTACTCCATTTAAAAAGATATTCAATTTCTTCTTTATTAGTAAGCTTTAAGACCAGACCACCATAGATTTTTCAAATAGAAGTGTAAAATTATATTCTCCATCTTCGAAAAAAATGTCATTTATTATTGAAATAACAGCTGTTAAAAACTTCTTTATCAGAATATTTAAAAATCATAAGTCATAGCTTCTGTAACTTTTTACATTACAAGCATGAAAAAAACTACATATTCAACTTCTAGTTCTTTAGCTCTTTTCCAATTCTTTTTTTATAGTATTCAATCAATTCTTTTTTTGCTATGTCCTCCACAAAGAGATTTAAAAGTATTTTTTTCATCTTTAAGTTCATCATACAAAGAAGTAAAATCTTCTAGATATAATTCCATCCATGAAGGAAAAAAATCTCATATGATAACCCTTTATATATTCCCTTTAGTGGAGAGTTATCACCATCAAAAAAATTTAATTAATTCAAAACCATCAAAAGCCATATTTTTTTAGAAAAATTGTTGCATTTCTTTTTCAAGCTCTTCATTTGAACAGAAATCTGCCATATTTAATAATTTATACATATCTTACCTTTCTATATTATACAAAAATCTAGAGATTTAGAAATTTCATTATAGTATACCTTAGTTTTTTTATTCCAAAGACATTGTTTAAGTTTTTCTTCTGTGATAACTTCTTCAACACTTCCATCTTTTACAATATTTCCATTAGATAGAAGTATCAGCCTTGAACAATATTTAATAGCTGTCCTCAAATTATGAATTACTAATATCACAATTTTATCTTTAACTCTTTCTTTTGAAACTTCTTTTTAATAAGTCTTCTTCATGTCTCATGTCAAGACTAGCAGTAGGCTCATCTAAAAAGTATCACTTGGCTTTCTTGTGTAAGAATTTTTTTGCAAATAACACTCTTTGTCTTTCTCCGCCAGATAGTTGCAATATTGATTTATCTCTAAATTTTTAAAAGTATCTGTAAGCTCCATATACTTTTCTGCAAGCTCAATGTCTTTTTTTAGAATATTCTTGAAATCTTTCTAAATAAGGATATCTTCCTAAAACAACGATGTCAATACAAGGGAAGTCAAATTCAATATTAGTGTTTTTGGTTCATGAAAGAAATATCTCTTGCCAACTCTTTTTTTCACTGTATTCTTTAAGACTCTTATTATTGAAAGAAATATCTCCACTACTTATTGAATTTATACCATTTATACTCTTTAGAAGAGTAGTTTTTTTCCAGAACCATTAGACTCAATTATACCTATAATTTCTCCTGACTGACATTTTAAAACTTATATCTTTTTAATATTTTTATTTTTCTCCAACAGAATATGATATTTTTTTACTTCTAAAACATTTTTTTCATAGGGTTTTCCCTCTCTTCTAATTTTTTTACTATTAAATATATAAAATATGGTGCTCCTATAAGTGCAGTTACTATTCCCACACTTATTTCTTTTAGGTGCTAATACTATTCTTGATAGTAAGTCACTGAATGTTAAGAAACAAGCTCCTGCTAAAAATGAAGATTTTTAATAGCTTTCTATTATCTGAACCTATGATTTTTTTCTTAAAATATGTGGAACTATCAAACCTACAAAAAGTTATATTTCCACTGATACAAACTGATATAGCTGTGAGTAAAGCTATGATAATTAAAAATTTTTAGCTCTTATTTTTTTGATATTTATTCCTAAAGATTTAGCTTCTTCTTCTCCTAACAACAGAATATTTAATTCTTTTCCATAGTAAAATAAAATAGGAGATAGAATAGCAATAGGTATCAGACCAAAAAGAAAATGTTCCCATCTTCTACCATTCAAGCTTCCCATTGCCCAAAAGATATATTCTTTCATCTCTGTTTCTGCAAGGCTTGTTAAAATAACAGAAGTGATTGCTCCTACAAAACTACCTATAGCTATTCCTGATAAAATTAAAAGTAAGTTATCAGTTCTTCCTCTCAAAGTGGAAATCTTATAGATAATAGCCGAGATTATTAAGGCAAAAGCTCCTGAAAATAAAGGCATTGCAAAGATATTTGTTGCAGTGAAACCTAATGAAATTGCTATAACAGCTCCTAAACTTGCTCCACTTGATATACCAATAATACCACTGTCAACTATTGGATTTTTTAAAAGGCTTTGCATTGTGCAACCACACAATGCTAAAGCCCCTCCAACTATAACAGCAACCATAATTCTTGGAAATCTAACAAAAAATACTATTGGAACATAGCTTTTTCTTAGTTATTTCTAAATTAAATAGTCCTGTTTTTATTTAATAATATTTTTTTACAACATCAGAAATCGGAACTCTAACTGCTCCATAAAAAAAGAGAAAAATTATTATTCCTATTAAAAGAAAAAAATAGAAAAAGATTGAAAATTAATTCTATATTTCATTATCACTCCTTGAATTGATATACAACTTTTTGCTAAGTTTTTCAATATTATCTATCATATATTGAGAAGTTGCTGAGATATCTTTATATTGTACAAAGTAAACTTTTTTTATTCTTTACAGCTTTTTACATTTTTTTAAGCTAGGATCTTCAAAAAAATAATTTTTGAAACTTTAGCCACATTATCATATTTTTTTAGCTATAGGGAACTATAATAATATCAGGATTTAATTCTATTATCTTTTCCTTTGAAATATCTTGATACTTATTAATTCCTGCTTCAGATATGACATTGATCCCATTTATCAATCTCACCATATCGTCAAAAGTTGTATTTTTACCACTTGTTGAACCAAATGTAGTATACATAAGAATTCTAGGTTTTGAGCCTTTATATTTTTTTAGCTATCTTATTTTTGTAAAAGCTTTTTAGCCTATTATCCATATTTGCTATTAATTTTTCACCATTTTCTTTTTCTTCCACTAAGATTGCTAAGTCTCTGATTAACTTTTTTTGTTCTTCATAACTATTGGCTGTCTTATAGATATATACTTTTGCACCTGTTAATTCTGAAAGATGATTTGTTTTTTTGACAGCCAATCAGCTGTAATAATCAGATCAGGCTCTAAAGATATTAAAACTTCTTCGTTAGCTTCAACTTTTGTAAATTTTTTTAGCTCTGTTTACAATATTAGAAATTTCTTTATCTTCATTAATTTTTTTCCACTTAAACCTGCTATTCTATTTTTCAGTAACAAGTCCTAGTAGCATCTCATCTCCACTTAAAGTTAAAGATACAATATGATTATATTTTTTTAGCCTGTACTCCCTTAGCATTTACAATAGTAAAAGAGAATAGCAAAATTAGAAATAAAAAAATAATTTTTTTCAATTTTTCTTCCTTTCACACTAACTATTTAAATACTACATTCTAAATTTCACTTAAACTAAGTTTTTTTGAAATATAACTAAATAATTTTTAAATAAAACTACTGCGACGTCCAATAATGTTTGGAGAGCCTTTGAGGAGCTTGAAAAAAACATTATTGGCTGTCAAGTAGTTGCAATATATTAATAAAAATTGTCAGATATTTTTATTCAAAAAAACTTTTTTTAACCTTGGCAAGAAAAAAACTTCTATATTATTTTTTTAGAATGTATATTTAATACCTGCATATACACTTCTTCCATTAGCAGGGTAGTAAACCTTTCTTGATCTAGCTCCCCAAGAACTTCTAGTTGAAGTTACAGCATCTGCATATTTTTGTCAAATAGATTGCTAACTCCTGTATAAAGCTCTATTCCATTTTTTCGAAAGCATAAGATAAGTTAGCATCAACTGTTATATAATTATTTCCTTTTGAGAAGTAGTTATCAAAATCATCTTCTGCATAGGCATTACTTTGATAATAAGCATCTACATTAGCAGTAAGTCCTTTTGTAAACTTGTAAGTTGCTCCTGCATTTACTGTCCATCTTGATACTCCTGCAAATTCTTTTCCATCATAAGTTCCACTTGTTACCTTTGGTACTATGTATGAAACTCTTTCTCTCAATGTTAAATTATCAAAATAGTGTGCCATTGATAATTGTGCTCCAATTCTTCTAACTTTTCCATCAAAGTTTTGGTTATTAGAACTGAATGGGTTAGTCTTATCATAATAAATTTCATTTTTAGAATTTATGTAGAATACAGAAGTTGCCACTGAAGTATTCTTGTAAGCGTCTCTTAGTCCTATTTCAAAGATATCATTCTTTTTGAGTTTTTACAGGTGCATACCAAGCTCCAGCATCTTGTATTGTTGGAGTTCTTAAAGCTCTTGTATAGTTAAAGAAAACATTTCCTGTATCAGAATATAAGTAGTTTACTCCAACTTCAAAACTATCATTGCTTGCATAGTCAGCTGACTGAGGTTTTATTTCACTTAATTGCCAAGTCATAGGGATTATAAACTTTTGAACTATATTTATATTTAACTTTTTCTCTACGATAACCTTGAGTAAATTGCCACTTACCAAAAAGTTGATTTGTTTGTGATATAACCCGCAAATGATTCTCTTTTATCATCAGGTGCTTTTTGACTTACTCCATTAACAAAGACATCATCTTTAAAATCTCTTTTTCCATCTCTATAGTCAAGTCCCAATGTAACATAGCTATCTTTTTGCATAAGTGTATTTAACTTCTGGTCTTAAGAAATATTCAGAAGTTGAATTATTTTTGGAATTTATCTTTATTATGATAGTATCCAGCTGTTAGGAAAATATCAATTTTTATCATTTATTTTTTTGATTGTATTTAGCGTTGACAATATCATTTTATACCATAAGTATAACCACTCCAAGAACCTACTTGTCTTGGGTTCTTATCAAATTGTTCTTTGCTTAAAGAACCTGTATAGTAATCTTTATCTTCACTATGATTATAGTTGATTGCAATACTTCCATTATCTAATAAGTATTTTCCTCTTAACCAAAGACTATCTGTTTTTATCTTTCTTGTTTTCATATTGGGGACTTCTATCTCTATAATCTTTAGATGTACTTCCTGAATAAGAAGCATTTAATAGAAGTTTATCTCCTACTTTTTCCACCTAAATGAACATTTTTCTCTTAAAGTTCTCCAAGAACCTACTTCTAATCCTGCTCCACCATATACAGTTTTTGTTTGTTGGTGCTTTAGTGATTATATTTACTACCCCACCAATAGCTCCATCTCCATACATAACTGCTCCTGCTCCTTGAAGAACTTCTATTTTTGAAATTTCTTCAACTGGAACAGAATTCAAATTAAATCCTGCAAGTCCACTTACAGGTATACCATCTAACAAGATAATAGTATTAAATTGTGCTGTTGCTCCTGAACCTCTTAAATCTATTGTTGGAGAAGAACCGTCCATTTCTCTAACAACAACTCCAGGGACTCCTCTAAGTGCATCAGCAATAGTTTTTGCACCTTTTTCTTTAATTTCTTTTGCATTTACAACTGTCATATTTTTAGTTGTTTCACGAACAGAAGTTCCAAAACTATCAGAAGTTACAACTGTTTGTTTAAGCTCCAAAACTGGAGTTTCTTCCGCAAAAGCACTCACACTCCCTAATACAATTAAAGCCAATAACATAAATTTTTTCTTCATACTTCCTCCTCTTAAATATGTGATATTTTACGCATAAAATAAAAAAAGATTAGGAAACAGAAGATGCCTAATCAAAAAAATATTAATAATGGTAAGTCTCCTGACTTAGTTTCAACCTACTTTTTACACCTTCCCAGTTTCCCAGTGGTTATTGTAATTTCGTCCACCATACAGTAGCATTTGCTGTGTGGGATTCTCACCCTAACTTCCTTTATTAAGCCAATAAGCACCTATTTGTTTCTTGTCTTTATGGTACTATATATGATTATAATTGTCAATAAAATAAAAAAACACCACTTATTATAGAAAGTAGTGTTTTCTTTTTATTATTTACTTTAATTTCCAAGTAGAACCTTAGGGAAGTCATATTTACAATATGATTAAGCACTTTGCTCCTACACCTACAAGGACTTACCTACCTGTTAAAAATAATTATACTCTACTAAGAGATATATGTCAAATTTTTATTTATTAATCATATACCAAAAATTGTGTGGTGGAAAAATAAAGTATTTCTATTTTTCATAAACTTTATATTTATTGCTTTTTATACTTTCTTTTTCATAACATCTCCAATAATAATTACATATAAAATCAGCTAATTGAATCTCAAAATTCTTTTGCTGAATCTACATAATATACTTTATCTAAATTTATCTTGGAATTAAAATAAAACTCACCTTGTAAATATTCTTCTAATGTGTTAATAGAACCAACTTTTTATTGTTTTTATTATCTAGTTTTATTATAAGATTTGCTTGATTATTTATTAAATTTAGAGTTGCTAATCTTGTTACTAAAAAGTTTTTATAAAATAATTATATAATATATTAACTTTTTTTCAATAGGTTTTTTTCTAAGTTATTTTTTTATCAATAACTATAAAAAAACTGGAATATAAAAAAATTATTTTTTTGACATTTTTATTTGAAATAGATAGTAGCATGTTTCTTTTTATCATAATTTTTTTATCATAGAACCTTTGATTTCAACCATATTATCTAAGTTATTGTTAATTTTTATAAGTAGACAATTCTTTTTTTAAATAATTGTCTAGCCTTTAAGGCATTGTTAGTCAAATATCCTCCTATAATAAAGTATCTATCTTTACTATTTTTTTATGTAAATTTCCTGACTCATCAAGAATTAAATACAAATTATCCAAAAATATCACTTCCTCAATTAATTTTTTTCCAAACTTCACTTGGTTTAAATGTTTCTGAACTTTTTATCTTCAATATCATTATGTATTTTTTTAACTCTAATTGTATATTAAAACCTTCTCCTACTACCAGAGCATGTCCAGTTTTTTTAAATATGATAATCTTAATAATTGTGCATCTAAAATATAAGGTATACTTTTTTTCTCATTTGTTCTAAATCAATATTATTTCTTATTCTATGTAAAATAAAATTATTACATTGAGATAAAACTGTTTTTTTGATAGTTCAGAAGGTCTTTGACTAGATAAAATCATAAATATCCCAAATTTTTCTTCCTTCTTTTTGCTATTTTTTTCAAATACAGCAATAGGATTAAAAGCTAGTGACATCTGTATTTTTCTGATATATAAGTATGTGCTTCATCAAAAAAATAAAATGGATTAAATTTTTTTATACCACTCTTTCTATTATTTTTTTCTCTTTCATAAATATTATTTAAAATAAAACTTGTAATAAAAAAAGTAAATCATGATTATCATAACCACTACAATTTATTATTTCAAATGCTTTATTTTTTTGTGCTAATAACAAATTAAATTTATTTAACTTGTTTTTTTATCATTTGAAAATAGAGTTTTTTTGAATATTGATTAATTAAATTATCAACTCTAGTGATTAATGGTGAGCAATAATTTCTAATTTGATTTCCACCTTTTGCTTCTTCTATTGACAATATAGTATCCAAAGCTATTTTTTTAAAGTCATTATATCTTTTATAGAAACTTCAGCGTCTCTTAAATTAACATATAAAAAAATTCTTCAGCATTATTTTTCTCCTATATAGCTATCTAAACTATTCAAAAAATTTTTTTCATCTTCTTTTGAAAAAAATTTCCAAATTGAGAACTATAATTACTTAAACTTTCTTTAATATTTTCATTATCAATATCACTTAAAAAAAACTTATTATTTTTTTGTTCTTTTTAGTGACTGCATCTGTTTGTTGGCTCCCATATAATTTTTGGCACAATAAACTTTAATCCAGTCTGTTGTTAATCCAGCTTGAGAATTTTTCTAAAAAGATTTCCTAATTTTAAAGTATTTATTAAGATAGGAAGTTGAACAGCAGTAGAAGGAAGTACTAAATTTAACCAGTCCTCTTTTTTTAGTAATTCCAATGGTATGCTTATTTCTTCAAGAGAAGTTTTTATTAGACAATTCTGCTTTTATGTTTGTATACTCATTATGAATATCAAATATATAAAAATTAACATTTTTCTTTTTTTAAATTTTTTTATCTATTTTCTCTGATAATTTTTTTATAATTGTTTTTATTGTTGTTGATTTTTCCAGAACCTGTATTACCCAATATACTTATATGGGTTGTGAAGAAATTATCAATATTAATTTTTAGGATAATATCCTTTTTTTATTAGATAATTCTCCTATTATAAAAATTATTTTTCATTTATTTCTAAATCATTTCCTAGTATTTTTATTTAATTCTTCCTTAGAAGTTAAATAAACTTCATCTCCTAACAGAGGATATCTTTCTATACCATATTCAAATTTTTTTCTTTTATTATATTTCCAATAGGTACTGCTTCAAAATATGCCTTAATCTGAAATTTAGAATTATCTTCTTTTTCTAATGGTTTTTTTCTTCATCATACAATGCTGATATCTGGTAAATTAATTTTTTTCTTCATATGATTTTTTTCTAATAAAATAAAAAGTATCTAAGCCCTCACAAGAATATATATCTCCCTTATAATTTTTGATTTAATTTTTTTCATATCGTCTATTTCTATAACTATCTTATTAAAAAAATACTTTTCTTACTACTCCTATTGGTGATAACATTAATCTATAACCCCTCCACTTAAAATAGATAAAAAAAGTAGCAAAATAATATAGAGATTCCCCTTTTTCATTTTTACCATCTATAAAATGAATATTCATACTATTGTTGCATTTATTAAAGAATTCTCCTGCTTTTTGTAAAACTACCATCTTCTCCTTTATATGAATTTAAAATTATTAAATTAAAATCTTCATTTATTAAAGATTGTGCTATTAAATTATTTATATGTTCATCCCCAAATCCATACCCCAGTATTATTAAAGTTGTATTAGAACTTTGTAGTTTTATACTCATTTCTCTAAATAACTCAGAGTAAGGACTATATTGAGTTTCAAAATGTTTAGCCTGTGTTGGATATATTAAAATATTTTTCCTTTCCACTATATTTTTTTGTACTTGTTGAATTTTTATCATCTTTTTTTCTATCCAATCTATTGAGCCATGTATTTTTATAAAGTCTTACATATCTTTTTTTAGAGGATTCCATTTTTTTCTTTATATCTATTTTTCTTCATCTACTATTCTTTGTTTAAAAAAATAGAAGGTTCAAAAACTCTTTCTATAAATCCATTAAATCCATTACAGTAATTAATTTTTTTAAACTTTCTAATGCTTTTTCATTAAATAAATCATAATTTGTAGTAAATATATTAATTGGGTTTTTTACTTTTTATTTCTTATTTTTAAATATAATATTATAAAAATTTTTTTATATATTTCTAGTGTCTCCAATGCTTCTTTATTACTGTAATCTATATCTATACTTTTTTTATAAGTTCTTCTTGTGCATATTTTTCTTACTCTTTTTATGACTAGCATTTTTCTTCATCCTTCAAAAAAATCAATAGCTTTATTTAACCAATTTAAATATTTTTTTCTAAATCTTCAGAATCTTTAAAGTTTCCCAATAAATCTTCTCTATTATTTTTTACTATAGGCTCTTTTTACTTTTTTTAAAAGTATTTTTTTCATTAGTGGGATAGCTGTTGAAGAGCAACCTGAACCTATTAAAAAAACATAAATTTTCTGTTTTTTTCAATATTTTTTTGCATAAGAAAGTTTCGATTTCTACTAAGATATCGCTTAGTTGATAGTCGTAATTAACTTTATTATTTTTTTACCTTGATAAAAATATATATCATTTTTTCAGACATTTTCTCCTCTCTCTTTTTTTATAAAATCTCTTTCAATAATTCCAGTGCAGGCTCATCACTACTATTTTTGAGTTCCAAGCTCACCTTTGAAAGCTTTATGTAAGATAGATTTTTTTCTAATATATCTATTCTTTCTTCAAGCTCTAATAATTCTTTTACCTTATTTTTCATTTTCTAAAACTTCATCTAGTACTCTAACAATTTCTTGTTGTTCTTCTAGTGGTGGTAGTGGAAAAGGAAATTCCTTAAAAAAATTTTGAAAGGAGGAATATTTTTTTAATAGCTGTACCTTGACTTTGACGTCTAGATTCTTCCTTTAAAAAAATAATCAAAAATATTCTAAGTAATATTTTTTTATGTATTTGCTCTATTAAAGTTATCTTCATTAGAGCTTGATTTATAATTCCCTTTTTTTCTGCATTATTTGGGATAATATATGTCTCTCCAACAGTTCCTGCACAGCTTACTATAATATCATTTGGTTTTTACTTCAAATCCAGTCATTGCTTCTAAAAAAATAATCCTTTGTTATATAATAATTCCCAATTTTTTTATATCCTTTTTGAATAGCATTTTTTTGTTCATACACTTTTTATTGTATCTACTCCTTTTTTTCAACAAACATACTTTTTTTGTCAATGAACTTCCAAAAGGATATTTTTTTATAATCACCTATATCCCCCAATCTCACCCATACCCAACTATCAGGTAATTTATATGGTTGTTCATCAACTGGAACTATCATATCTTTTAACTTCTTTAATAATTGGTTTTTAGGTTTTTTTATTACCATCTTTTTTTCAGCTTGTAGGCAATCTTCTTCCCACTTTTTTTAATTTTTTTCATCATTTATAGTTTTTTTAAAAAGTTCTTTAACATCTGATGTCTTATTATCATTTCTCCATTTAGATGTCAATGTTCCTTTAAATGCTCTATCTAAAAATAGAAATTTTTTTCTATTTTTCAATATCAATTTTTATTTCTTCAATTATTTCTTTTTGCTCTTTTAGTTTTTTTCAAATAAGAAATCTAATTTTTTTCTACTATTCTTTTTTTGTTCATTTAATGGTGGCAAAAGGAAATTCTAATTCCTCCAAAGTTGACTGTCTTATTGAAGGAACAGTTGTAGCTTGTGCATATTTATATAAATCTTCCTTTTTTTAACCAAAAATAAATATACCTAAAATAACAACTTGAATTACTTACTAATGCCATTAAATTATTATCTATACAAGAATTTTTCTTTTTAAAATAGCTCTTCTATTTAATCTTATTGCTTCTCCTATCTTTTGCAAATATAATTGTATTTGCAGGAAATAGTTTTAGCTTTTAATTTCAGTAAGTATGTCATCATCTATGTAATTTTCAGAATTTTTCAATATAAAAATTATCGTCAATATTTTTTTAAACTTCCTACCTTGTAAAAAGGAATATTTTTTTCTAAAAATCCTTGATATTTTTTTCTGGAAAACCACTACCACCAGATAATTTTGAAATTTCTCCCAATCTAGTCCACACCCAATTACTAGGTATTGTATATGGTTGTTCATCAACTGGGACAAAGGTATGTTTTTAATTTTTTTCTTCTAAACTAATTTCAACTTTATTATTCTTAGCCATTTTAATCTTCCTCACTTAGTCCACAGTTTTTTTCAGTTCATTCACAACTGATTTTTAATAAGTCAATAGCTTCTTCTAATTTCTCAATAGTTTCATTAGTATTTAAAATTGGATTAGGTAAAAGCCTCTATATCTAGTAGACTTTCATCTTTGATTAGCCCTAAATCTAAGGAATAATCTTTTTTTAATAACCTCATCTATGCTGATTTTTTTGTCCATCTTTCTAGCTTTTTCTTTTTTTCTTCATCATTATCAAAAGTTGAAATAAATTCTTCAAAATATTTCTCAGTAAGTGGAGTTGTCTTACCAAAATTAGGCATATTAGTTCTTAAGTCATAGAACCAAATATCCTTTGTATTTCCTATATCAGTTTTAGCTCTATTGAAGAATAATACATTAGTTTTTACTCCTTGAGCATAGAATATTCCTGTAGGTAATCTCAATATAGTATGAACATTACATTTATTTAGTAAGTCTTGTCTTATATCTTTTTCCAATTCCACCTTCAAATAACACATTATCAGGAAGTATTACTCCAGCTCTTGCTTTTTCCTGTTAAATTTAAAGAACGATAGATAATTTCTAAGAAATTTAATTGCTTATTAGATGAAGAATAAACTAAGTCATCTCTTGTTGCTCTTTTCTCCACCTTTTTTTGTTCCAAAAGGAGGATTAGAAAAGAATTAAATCAAAAGTTCTTTAACTGTGTTCCTGTTGCAGAAAGAGTATCACCTTGTAGGAAATTTCCTTCCACTCCATGAAGTAAAGCATTCATTATACCAAGTCTATGAGTATCAGGAACTAATTCACAAGCAGAAAAAAAGCTTCTTTCTTTTTGAAAAGCATAGGCTTCTTCTGATATTCCATAGTAATCATTGTTACTTTCTTTTTATATCTATTTGCAGATATGATAAAACCTAATGTTCCAGAGGTAGGGTCACAAATTCTCTCTTTTTAGTTGAGGTTTAGTAACCTTAACAATAGTATCTATTAATACTCTTGGGTGAAATATTGCCCAGCTCCAGATTTCTTTTTCAGAAGCATTTTTTTCAAGTAAACCTTCGTAAAGGTCTCCAAAGTCTTCTTTATCCACTGAATACCAATCCATTTTATCTATTTCAGAGAAAATCTTTTTAAATTAGCAGGCTCTTCAATATTAGTTTTAGCATTTCTATAGATGATAGCTAAGTTATTTTTCTTTTTTTGAGCTAAATCTATTAAAACTTTTTTTGATAGGTAGTTTTTAATTCTAAACCATCTAATTTAATAAGAGTATTCCAACGATATTCTTCTGGAATTCCAACTTCGGCTTCATTATCTTGTTCTGCTAGCATTTTTTTAAAAAAATAGAATATATGTCAATTCTGTGACATATTCATGATAGGTAATTCCATCATCTCTTAATACATTACATAGATTCCATAATTTTTTTGAACTATTTCATTATTTGTCATTTTATACTTCCCCTTAATTTAGAATGATTTCTTCATTGATAATAGATACAATATCAGCCAATTTATCTTCAAGCTTTTTGATTAATCTTATTGTAACCACCAAAATTATCTTTGAATATTCCAGTTGAAAAAAATCTTCCTCTGTCAAATAACTATTTTTCTCTTAATTGAGAAATAATTTTTTTCTATAATTTTTTTAATTGAATAGGGTTCCAATTCTTCAATCTTTTTTTATTCTTTTTTTCAATATCTTGAATTTTTTTCTTCCTTATCTAAAATAGTTGACCCTTTCAATACTTTCTTTATATAGCTTAGTATATCAGCTGTGATATTGACATTTTCAACTTTTTCCATAGGCAGAATTTAACTCAGTTTCCTTATATCCATTTTCATCTAAAATATATCTTAATTCTTTTTAAGTCTTTTTCTTTTTAAATAGTTTTTGGATTTTTCTTTTAACAATTTTAAAAGCTTCTACTTTATCCTGATTTTTCTCTTATGTACTTTTTCAAAATTTTTCTAGATAGTCTTCTGGTTTTTCATTTTTACCATAGATTTGTCTAACAGTTCTAATCTCATCTTCATGCTCAGATATGATTCTATCTTTTTTTAGTATTTTTGAATACTATCTAAGAATATTAGAAAATCTTCTTCTTTTTCTATGTCATCAGGATTTATGTTTTTTAATATATTCAATATAGTCATCAATATTTTTTTATGTCTTGATTTTTTTCTGTATATTTTTAGAATTTATCTCAAACTTATTTTTCACCTAAGTCTTTTTATTCTTTTCTTTTTTTCTTTGTAATCTAGCAATAACTTGCTCAATAAAAATATTTTTTTACTTTCATCAGGAACATCTTTGCTATAGCTATCTAATAATTTTTTTCCATATCTATTTGTGGATTATTTACTACAGGATTCATATCAGAAAAAAATCTTTCATATCTACATAGTTTCTAGCAGCATCAAATACCTTATAGCTTGTTTTATCTATTTCATCACATTTTTCTAGTAGCTCTACCAAGCATTTGATGATAAAGTATACGGCTTTTAACCTTTCTTAAAAAAACACAAGATTAGTTATTCTAGGTACATCTACTCCTGTTGTTAATAAATCAACAGTTACTCCTATGGTAGGATAAGCTTCATTTTTAAATTTTTTTAATTAAATGGTCTACATCCTTAACATAACCTGTCATTTTAGCTATCATTTCTATATTCATATCAAACATAGCTTGCTTTTTGATATTCTTCTCTTAAGATACGAACAACCATATCTGCATGTTCATCAGAAGCAGTGAATATCAATGTTTTTTTCAGGGACCTTCTGGATTGATGTAGTCAACTAAAAGCAGAGCAAACTTCTCTATTAAAAGCTTTCTGTTATCACAGATTTATTAAATTTTTTTCAATGTCAAAATCTAGCTCATCAGCTAGAACTTCTCTTTCCTTTACTTTTTTTGAGCTTCAACATCATAGACTTTTACCATAGCTCCCTTTTGATAGTGTATTCCTTCTTCTGATAACTTTGTTATTATCTCATAAGGTGGCTCAACATCAACTAAGTATCCATCTATAACAGCTTGAGAACAAGAATAACTGTACACAGGTTCTCCAAATATTTCTTGAGTATGAAGTGCTGGAGTAGCAGTTAAAGCAATTTTTTTACAGCGTCAAAATAGTCTATTACTGCCTTGTATTTACTTTCAAAATCTTTTTTTCATCGAAGAAGTCTCTCTCTTCTTCTTTCATATTTCTATCTAAAATATATCCTCTGTGAGCTTCATCTACAATAATACAATCATATTCTCCAACTGTTAGTTTATCTGTAGCTTCGTCGTTTGGATATAGAATTCTTTTTAATTAAACTTTGTACTGTAGCTATATGGACTCTTTCATCTTTTGTCAGTAGATTTATCATTTAAACCTTTAACTCCATATATTCCACCCAGACTAAGTAATTGTTCTAGCTTAACATCCTGAACCTCCCACGACTGACACCCTACGAGTGCTAGAGTCGCAGGGTTCTTGGGTAGTAGTTGCTTTGTTAGCCAACTAAATTTACCAAGCTATCCCCATAGTTCCTACGGTTCGTATATTTATATATTTAAGCACTTTCTTTTAATATCCTTAATCCTTCTTTTAATATGTTTTTTTGGCTGCATTTATATCTCTATTATGTACAGCTTCACATACTGGACAAGTCCATTCTCTTATACTTAAATCTTTTACTTCTTCATTTCTATATCCACAACAATTACATATTTGACTACTTGCAAAAATTTATCTACTCTTACTATTATTCTTTTGTACCATTTAGCTTTGTATTCTAGAATTTTTATTAAATTCGCTCCACGATACATCTACAATATTTCTTGCTAATTTATGATTTTTTTACCATATTTTTTTACTTGTAAGTCTTCCATACAAATAATATCATACTCTTTTATTAGCATTGTTGATAACTTTTTGCAAAAAAATCTTCTCTTTGATTTGATATTTTTTTCAAATAATCTTGCCACTTTTTATTCTAGCTTTATTCCTATTTGAACTACCCTTTGTTTTTCGTGATAGTTTTTTTGTAATATTGCTAGTTTATTCAAAAGATTTTTTTGTAAATATTTTTGGATTTTTCTATTGAGATCTCATCACTGGTAATCGCAAAGTCCTTTATACCTAAATCTATTCCAACATTCTTATTTGTACTTTCTAATTTTTTTCTACTTCCACATCAGTACAACATAAAGATATATAATATTTTTCCACTAGGTACTTGTGTTATTGTTGCATTTATTATTCTTCCTTGTGGTTTTTATTTTATCTCTTATTTTTTTAGTTTTTCCTAACTTAGGTACTTTTTATCCATTTATCTAAAAAAACTCTATATTATTATTTGTATAATTGGTTCTGTATGATTTTTCTATTATCTTTCTTAGATTTAAACTTAGGATAGCCACTTCCACTAAAAGAAGTTCTTATAGGCTTTATCTAAATCTTTTTAAAGAATTTTTGTAAAGAAAAATTTATCTACATCTTTTTAACCATTCTTTCTCTTGTTTTTAAAACTGTTAATTCTTTTACTACACTCATTACATGACATAGATTTTTTTCTCTGTAATATATAACTTTTTGTTTTTAAACCTAAAAAAATGATTATAGACATATCTTACACAACCAAAAGTACAATTTAATATCGTTATTTGAGTTTTTAGTTGGATAAAATCTAAACTTATATGCTTTTTTTCCATGTGATTTCACCTCCATTTACCTATATATAGTATACCACTTTTTTTATACTATAAGTAAATGAAAAAGTAAAAATTTTTTTCTAAATATATGAACCTAAAACTGACTCAGTCGTTTTTAGAGGGTTGTCGTTCACATAAGTACGCTACCACTTATGCAGTTCTCTTGGCATATACACTCCTTAATAAATTAAGGAGATTAGCCTCGAACTTCTTAATATTTCTATTAAGCACAGACTATATCTTATCCCACAGCTCTATCTGTTTGGGTCTACCCACTTCCACCAGCTTTGGTGTACTTCCCTCAAGAGGAATAGTCGTTGAACCTTACCTTGCGGTCTTGGCTGCTGATTGCCCATTATCTTAACACTTAGGATTTAACCTTATATCATCTAGTATATTTTTTTCTGCTTTCGCCACTTTCACACTTGTACCATATTTTTTTATTTAGGTACTATGTTGTAGTTATACTAGTTTTAGGGGTTTCCAGCAATTCGAGTAGTATTGGATAGCTTTTTAAAGTTGCTACCTCTACATACATATTTCTATATATGCTGACTATACTTAATGGTCTAACTCATGACTGACACCCTACGAGTGCTAGAGTCACAAGTGTGCGACCATATTTTTTTAATCAAAAGTTTCCTTTGCTTGTTCTCCTAAAAGAGTTCTATCTACAACAAATAGAATTCTTTTAAATTTATTTGTTTTCAAAAAGCCTATAGATTAAACCTAAGGCAGTTCTTGTTTTTACCTGTTCCTGTTGCCATAGTGAGTAGAACTTTTTCTCTTTCCAGAAATAAGGCTTTCTTCAACAGATTTAATAGCATCTTTTTGATAATATCTAAGTCCTAAACCAAATTTTTGATTCCAAATATTCAAAACTTTCTTCTTTTTAGTTTTTTTGATTTGCAAGCTCATCGTCTTTTTCTAATAATTCTTTTTAAATCTTTAGGTGAGTAAAAACCTTTTTAAAACTTTAGGTAAATTACTTTCTTTTCTAGCATCTAAAAACCAAATTCCAGATTTTTTTCAGGCAAGTCTTTATTATATCCTCTACCATTACTTGAAAATAGGAAAGGAGCTTTATATTCTCCAAAAGGTGAACCATCACAAAATTGAGCATTTTTCAAAAATCTCTACACCCTTTGCATATATACGACTATCTACATTTAAAGCAGTTGGAATATCTACATTTAATCTTTTTACCTCTAAAATCCCATAAAGTTTTTTTCTCCTAAAAAAATAAGGCATAATCTGCAAAACCTTTTCTTCCATTTTCTTTTATACAAAGTACTCAGCAATAGCAAGATTTTTTTCTTTTTTTCAGGTAAAGTTTTATTTGTTTTTGTAATTTAAAACTTTTGTGTCAACTTCCCAACCAGCTTCTGCTAGTTGCTTATCTATAATAAGTCTAGTTTCTTCTTCAGTAAACTCTATTTCTCTCTTCTTAGAGATAGCTTTCTTTCTATCATCTCTAGTTGTTAAATGAGGATTAGTCTTAATATTTTCTAATTCTTTTTTTGTATTTCATCAGTTCTTTCAACTAGTTTTTTTGATATTCTTTTTCATAATCTATATTTTTCAGGTTTTTTTGTATTCCACAGTTTCTGAATGGAATAAGATATCAGTTCCATATATTTCTTGAAACCAAGCTCCAAGTTTTTACTGCTAAGGATAATAAAGTTTCTGCTATTTCTTCGTCACCATAAGCTCCATGAGCTGCCTTATTTCCTTTTTTTACGAAGAGAATGTAAGATACGATCAATATCATCTGGTATTAAACCAGCTCTTTTTTTAAAGTTAGGATTTTATCTACAGCTAATGAGTTTTTTTATCAACGCTAAAATTTTTCAATTTTTTTATCATGGTATTTATTAGTTCTTCACCGAACTGTCTCAGCTTCATAATAGAAGTGTTTGGATCTTTGTATAAAGTGTACTCAGCCATTTCCCCAATTTTAGCTAAGCCTTGCCAATCATTTTTGTAAAAAAATTAAAATTTGAATACATATGCCCTCCAACTTAAAAATTTACTTTCTTATTGACTATTATATCTTATTTAGAACAAAAATTCCAATGAAAAAAAGAGTTTTCAGACGACTGTCTTACTCACTCTTTAATCTATTACGGTTATTTGTCAAATAGTGTTGATAAAAAAAGTTTAGACTAGGATATGATAGAATTAAGAGAATTTTTTTAAGAATTAAAAACTTAAGAATTCTCTTTTTTTATTAAAACTAAATCACATTATTGTATTAATTACATTAAAAAAATTAAGCGCTAATTGGGATAATACCTACTTGAATCAATACACGCTTTTTTTAAAATTACTGAAATTTGAATATCCAAATGCTGTTCTCTTTGTTGATTTTATCTTATTATTTAAACCTTCTATTAAACCATTAGTAATATTTGATTCAAACATATTTTCGATATATTTCATATATTTTTTTCAGAGTTTTTTTAGAGCTATTATCATTTTCTTAGAAATTTTTTTCTTTACTAGCTAAATATTTTTTTACTATTTCTTCAAATTTTTTTAAAGTTATTATGCTTTATTGTTTGAATAATATCTTGGTAGATATTAAAACTAATCTCTAATTCAGGGATTTTTTTCTAAAAGATAATCTACCTTATCTTTGCTACTTAGTTTGCGCTTAAAGCTTTGACAATAATAGTTTACTTGACAAAGATCAGGATAATATTTTTAATAATGATTTCCAGAATAGCTTTAGCTTTCTTTTTAACGAATCATCTTGAATAGAATTCATAATAGATATTCTAGTTTGATTAAATGCTCTGCTAACAAGATTAACTATATGAAATTTATCTATTACTATTTCTGCATTAGGAAAGATAGAGTTAACTAGGCTAATGTATGGAACATACATGTCCATGCAGAACATATTTTTACATTGTTTCTTGCTTCTAAAGAAAATCTTGAAAAAAATATTCTGTAAGAGAATTAAGTCTCCTGTCTTCAACAATATCAATAATACTTTTACTTTGATAATCAGCAAAAAAACAAAAGACATAGCGCCATCAATATTTTTTTAACAGACTTAAATTCATCAATACAAATAGCTTCTGGTAAATGTTCTTTATTAACTTTAAAAATCAGGATAGCAAATATTCATAACTCTTTGCACAGAAGCAACAGAAATATCATATTTCTTAGCAATATATGTAAGTGATACATTTTCTTTAAGTTCAAGAGCAATAGTGTACTTAAGATTATTAGATATATTAGAGTTATCACTGACAATATTAGTGGAAGGGGAGAAAGTTTTTCTTGCAATTCTTACAAATATATCTTTGTATAGTAAGCTCAAGTTCAATATTGTAATTTTGAATAGGAATATATTTAATTTTTACGATGTCTTGAACCATTTTTTTAACAATATTTTTTTAGAATTACAATGAGGGCAAGCGCAGTAATTAGATTTAAGAAATCCTTTAAAAAAACTTTAATTCGATAATCACCTTTTTTTGAGTAACTTGACAATATTCTTCTTCTGGAAAAAGAAATATTATCATCTTGAATATTTAAGAAATTTTTTTGATAAGATTAGATAGAGACAATGAAATCACTTCCTTTTTATGGTTATTTTTCAGCGATTTAATTTTAACAGGAAAATTTTATTGTCTCAACTTTTTTTATTAAAAAAATGGCATTGATAGAAATTTATTCTATCAACACCATTTATTATACAACCATTATTACATAATATTACTATTTAACAGCTATAACTCCAATTTCAACTTTTTACATCTTTTTGGTAATCTAGCAACTTCAACACAAGCTCTTGCAGGTTTAACTTCACCTAAATATTTGTCGTAAACTCCATTTATTTTTAGTGAAATCATTCATATCTTTGATATAAACTGTTGCACTAACGACATCTTTAAATTCATACCCAGCTTCTTTTTAAGATAGCTCCTATGTTTTTCTAAAGATTGTTTTGTTTGTTCTTCAACATCTTCAGAAACTAATGTCATTGTAGCTGGAACAAAAGGAATTTGTCCTGATACATATAAAACTCCGTTTGCTTCAATAGCTTGAGAATAAGGTCCATAGTGCAGCTGGTGCATTTGTTGTGTTAATAACTCTTTTCATCTTAAACATCTCCCTTTTTAAATTTATTGTTTTTTAAAAAAATTAACTTATTTTTTTACATTATAGAATTTATTTTTGTTATTCTGTCAAATATTTTTTTACATATTGAAATAGTCTAACAATTCTTTTTTTTGACATCTTTCTTCAACTTAAAAATATATTTAACCATAGATTTCCCTTGACTATCCTTTATTTCTTTAGCAGATAGAACTTTTTCAACATCTCCTAAATAATAAAAATTTTTCTCCATTATTTTTTTCTTTACAAAAACATTTATCTCATAGAAATTTTTCCGCAATCTTACCTTCAATAGTCAGTTTATTATCTTTTTTTCAAGTAACGGCTAGATTTTTGAAAACCAACTGAAAGTTTGAGCATCATAGAACTCATTTGAGTAATCAGCTCTTTCAGATAAATTATCCATAGTAATGAAAATTAAAAGTTTTTCTTTCATTTTTCAAAAAGGAGTGTAGCCACTAACTTGGAAACCATTATTGAAATTTAAATTAAGATACCAAAAAAAGCTTCTTGCTTAGTATATTCTCCAAAAAAAGTTTTATGCTTTCTTTTACAAAAATTATTGTAGTTATTTTTCAGCAAAAAGCTAGATTATATTTTTATTAAGTCATCTATTAAAATTTTTCAAATAAGGGTTAGTACTATATGAGTTTTTAAAAATTCTCATCTAAGAAATAGTAGTCATCTTTTTCTGTATAGCACAGGTTCAAATGCCTTTATTGTAGACAGAGTAATAAATATTTCTTTAGATAGATGTTCAAAAAGCATTTTTTTATATTATTCTCTTGATTAATTAAAGAATATTTATCTTTCAATATGCCTTCAATATCTCTTATATTTAATTTTTTTCTTTAACAAATAATTCTTTTTAATATTAACATCTCATGTACTCTTTTTGCAGGAGTAAAGAAAGTAGATAGAAATATCAAGAATTTCTTTTCAATGCTATTTAATGAACCCTACCCTATATTTAGGTGCTATATTTTTTTAAGACTTCGTCATAATCTTTTTTTGTACTTTAAAATCACAGTAGGTGACAACATATTTCTTGTATAGAAATCATATAGATAAGGAATTCTACCTAATTGACTTTCAAGTAATTTAAAATCTTCTTCTATAAGTTTTCTATTAGAAAAAAATTGACCTTGTTGATATTTTTCAAAAAAATTCTTTCCTTTGAGATTTCATCAAAACTTATAGAGCTTTCCCCAGCTAAAAAGTCAGTTGCATTCATAAGGAATCTCTTCATAAAGTCTTTATCATAGCTATTATTTTTGAGATATTGCTATTGGAATTAAGAAGTTTTTTTCTCATAGTTACCAATGAAATCTAAAACTACAGTATAAGCTTTTATTTTTTTATGCTTTCTTAAACCTCTACCCAGTTGTTGAATATATACTATTGCAGAAGTGGTAGGTCTTAAAAAGTATTACTTGATTGACACAAGGTATATCCACCCCTTCATTGAATATATCCACAGATATGATATATTCTATTTCTCCTTCTTCTAGCTTCCTTATAGCTTCTTCTCTTTCATTATCAGAATTCTCAGAACTTAAAGCAAGAGCTTTTTACACCTTGTTCTAGAAATTTCTCAACTAATATTTTAGCTTCTTCAACCTTTGAAACAAAGACTAGGCAATGTAATTTCTCTCCACTATATGAATAATACTTACTTTTTTTCTAAAAATATGTCTCACTCTTTCATCAGAAGTAAGATTTTTTTATAGATGTTTTTTTCATCTATGCTTTCACCATCAATTACAATATCTGAAATCCCAAAAATAATGGAAAGGACATAATAGTTCTTCTTTCATAGCATCTTGCAAACGAATTTCGTAGGCGACATTGTAATTAAATAGTTGATAAATATTAAAGTCATCTGTTCTTTCAGGAGTTGCAGTTATACCCAATAGAAACTTAGGTTTAAAAGTACTCAAAAAAATACTTTGATAAGTCTTAGCTCCTCCATGATGAACTTCATCTATAATGATATAGTCAAAGTAGTCTTTTGGAAAAAAATATTCAAATTTTTTTCTCCTTATTTAAAGTTTGTACCATAGCAAAAACTACTTCATCTTTATCATTTATTTGAAAATTAGAGTCAAAAATTTCTAACTTTTTTATCCTTTAAAATTCTTTGATAACTGATTTTTAGATCTTTCTAAAATAACTTTTTCTATGTGCTACAAAAAGTATTTTTCTTTGCCTTAGCTTGTTTCACATCAAAGGCTGAAAGATAAGTTTTACCTGTTCCTGTTGCACTGATAAGCAAGGCTCTATCGTTTTCTATTCTTGTTTCTTCCAAATTTTTTTAAGGCTTGTACTTGCATAGAATTAGGCTTAATTTCATTCAAATCTATATTTTTGATTATTAGCTTCAATTAACTTTTTTTAGTTGCTCATATCTTTTTTTGATAATTTTTCTATGTCTTCTTCTGTAAGAGTTTTTTTAAATTATCAAATTCTTTATTGAAAGTTTCTAAAACTGATTTAACTATCTTTCCATTCTTAAGAGAATTTACCTTTATATTCCATTCAAAATTAACAGTCAAAAGCTTCTTGAGTTAGGTTACTACTTCCCTACAATTAAAGTCCAAACATTTCCCTTTCTAAAGAAATATGCCTTAGTATGATGTTTTTCTATTAGTTGCAACTTTTTAAATTTATATTTTTTTATATGATAGAAGTTTCTTTAAGGCTTTTGGCTCTGTGAAAGTCAAGTAATCTCCTGTTAAAAATTTTTTTCCTTTTATTCCTTTATTCTCAAGATTTTTTTAATTCTTCCAAAAAAAGAGAAATACCTCCCATAGTTATGAAAGCAACAGAGATTACAAATTCATCACAATCCTCAAAGTATTTTTCTAAGTCTTGTAACAATCTTTTTCTTCTCCATTGGCTATTAACTCATATTGATATTTCTCATCTGAATCTATATTAAAATCTATACTACTTGTTTTTTTAATGCTTCTAGTAAAAATATTTTCCACTTTTTCCACTTCCTAAAAGTTTTTTTATTTTTTTATAATATATCACTAGAATAATCTATTTTTTTCATTTGAAAGATTTTTTTAAATGATAAATAATTATCTTCCTTGATTATATCTGTGTTATATATCTTTTTTTCAATTTCTTTAATGTAGGAATATCCTAACTTTTTTTGATATTGCTCTTAAATTAATTCTAGATAATATTTTTTGTATAAGGTCTTTTTAGAATCTATATTTACAATTGATAACAAAAAAATTTTTTTGCTATTTCACTATTTAATATGATTGCAACCATCATCGCTTCTTCTTCATTGTCAAAACTTAAAAAAAATAACAAGTATCATCCAACATAATTTCTTTTTTTATTTGTTACCATTTTTAAAAAAACAGGGTCTTTATAAAAAAACCAGAAATGACAACTTTATATTTAGAAAATGAATACTCTCCAACTCCAAAAAAATTGAAAATGGAGGAGAGTTTTTTTATATTTTACTTTTTTTCTTTTTATTAAAAAAACATCTTTTTTTAGTATTTAAATATTGCCAGAGTTTAGGACATTCTTTTTCAATATAACTTGTTGATTGTCCAACTTTATTTTGAGTGATTATTATATTTTTTTAAAAAAATAATCTGAACTGTATTTTTCTTATATCACTACTTTTTTTAGTAGAGGATAGACTAAAGTATCCTCTATATCTATAACTTCATTAAAAGCCATTAACAAATTTATTTTTCTGAATTAATAGATAACTCCATTACCTTACTTGCATCATGTTTTTATTCCTTGTCTCCATTCATATTGAGATTCACCATCAAATTCTACGTTATACTTAAAAATATCTGTAAAGAATGTATTATTTATAAATCCCATATCTGTTTTTATATATAAGAGAATTATTTTTCGAGACTATATAATTTTATTCTTTCTACACAATAGTCACTATATTTTTTTATTTCTACAAAAAAATAGACAAGCATCAACTGAAACATCGAATATTTCCTTTGAGTCAAACCTTGCTAAAAAAAGCAATTATATACTCCTATATTTTTTTCTTTAACTCTTTCATAATATTTATTGCTACACTAACTTTTGCAAAAGCATTGCTAATGAAAAAAATTTTTTTATTTTTGAAGCTTTTTTTAAAAAAATATCAAGAATAATATATTCTGAAATATCAAAATTTGATGTTCCACTTATTGCTTCAAAACCATTTAATTTTTTTAAAGTTCGTTTTTATTGGAAGATTACTAGCTTCCTTAAATTCCAAGTATGAATTTGTTACCCAAAGGTGGATTTCCCAATATTAAAAATATTATCTAAATTCTCAACTTTTTTTATAATCGTAATCAAATATATTTTTCTTCTTTTTAAAGTGTAAAAAAATCATCATCTGTTATCTCTTTTTAACTTTTTTTGCTTGAAATAAATACTCTTCATTTATATCTATTCCTAGTAAGTACGAATTTTTTTAAAGATATTTCTAGCTGAAAGTAAAAAAATTTCCAATACCACAAGTTGGTTCAATAACTATGGTTGGCGTAAATGAAATAAAATCATTTACGATAGATACAATTTTAGTTGTAAATTCATAGGGGGTTTGATAATCTCCAAATTCTTTTTTTAAATTACCATTCATAGTTAGTAACACCATTTATTTTTATTTTTCTAAAGAAATTACTCTAGAATATTGTAATCTCCATTGTAAAGCATTAGATATTGTTAAGTATCCTTGTTCAAAAATTCTCAGATAATATTCTTTTTGCTAAATCACTATAAGTAATTTCATCACCTGGTATATTTCTATCAATTAAATAGCTAATAATATCCTCTTCATTTGCACCATCATTTTTCATTTCGATTAGTCTTTTTGTTATAGTAAAATCAGATGTTCTTTCCTTTTTCTACAAAAGTACAATTCTTAAAATTTAAAAAAACACTCATTATCTTCATCTTTTCTCTCATAAACAAAAAAATTAATAAATTGTAACCCAAACCAAATATTTTTTTGACTAGCACTTTTTAAAAAGGGCAAGAACTTTGAGGTTGCTTTATTGAAGTTACTTTTTATATCTGTTAATATATCAATACTTGGCAAATCAATTCCTTCAGCACTATTCCCTATTTCAACACTATATCTTTCATATAAATAATTTTTGAAATAAATGTTCTACGTATGTTCCTACTGCTTTACCATCAGTTACTCCTACTAATGAAGAATGGCTAATTTTTTTAATTGTCCTTCACAAAAATTCTTTTTGCTTCTTTTTTTAATAAATCAATAGTTAACTTTTTCTTAGTCATAAAAAAACTCCTTAAATTTTTTTATAATATTATAATTAAATAATAACAAATTTCAAAAAAATAATTACAATTTAAAAATCTATACTACTTGTTTTCAATGCTTCTAGTAAAAATATTTTCCACTTTTTCACTTCCTAAAAAGTTTTTCTTTTATTTTAGCATAAAAATTTTTCATTCGTAACTCACTTATTTTTTTACTTTAAATTGAAACCTTAACTTTATAACAAATCCTAGTAAAATTGTAATAAAAAGAAAATATGCTATAATTAATCGAAGCAAAGTAATAATTGCTAAGATTAAATGGCAAAAAGTCAGGACTACCACATACGCCTGACTTTTTTTATTTTTCACATATTAATTTTGACTTTGTTTCAAATATATCTCCTTTTTAGTGTAGAAAGTAACTAATTATAGCATACTATAAAAAGATTAATGAATATTCATATACATATGACTTTTTTTAAATATGTAATATAATATAATGTAGAAAATCTTTAAAAAGGAGAAGGAACATGAAAAAAAGTTAGAACTATAAAAAAATTTTTCTAAACTCAAAAAGACCTATTCAAAAATCTATACTTTCTAGAATTGAAAATACTTTAAGAAATGATTTCATATATAATACTAATGCTATTGAAGGAAATTCACTTACAAGACAGGAAACAGAAGTCATATTAGAATATGGGGTAACTGTAAAAGGGAAACCTTTAAAAGATCATCTTGAAGTGAAAGGACAAGAATATGCTATTAACTTTTTGAATAATATAATTAAAGAAAATGAAGTTTTATCTCTTAGACTTATTAAAAGAATTTCATGCTCTTATTTTTGGAAATAAGTTGATCCTGAGATTGCTGGGCAATTTAAAAAAATTTAAAAAAACAAGATAGTAGGTTCAACTTTTGAGACCTCTGATCCTATTTTTTTGTGGAAGAAGATTTAGAAAAAAATTTTTAAAAAGATTATTTTTTTCTTCAACTGAAAATACTATTGAAAAGATAGCTAAATTTCATGCTAATTTTTGAAAAAAATACATCCTTTTTTTCTGACGGAAATGGAAGAACAGGTAGATTGGTAATGAATTTTTGAACTTATGAAAGCAGGATATCCTATTTGTATAATAAAAAAATGAAGATAGATTAGAATATTACAATAGTTTAAATGAGGCTCAAGCAAATAATAACTATGATGAAATAGTAAAATTTGTTGAAGAAAATTTAGAAAAAAAACTTTTTGAATTTTTACTTTGAGCATATTTCTAATAATTGGCAGGAAGAATTTGAAATATTTTTGTAAGGGAGGAAATATATGATAACAACCCTATGTTATTTAGAAAAAGAAAACAAATATCTTATGTTACATAGAACAAAAAGAAAAATGATATAAATAAAGATAAATGGTTAGGAGTGGGAGGAAAGTTAGAAAAAAAGGTGAAACTCCTGAGCAATGCCTAATAAGAGAGGTAAAAAGAAGAAACAGGACTAGATTTAATAGACTATGTTCATAGAGGCATAGTAATTTTTAATTATAATGATGATGAGCCACTGGATATGTACTTATATACTTCTAAAAAAATTTTTTTCTGGAGAACTCCAAGAATGTTCAGAGGAGATTTAAAATGGATAGATAAATCTGAAATATATAAGTTAAATCTTTGGGAGGGGGACAGAATTTTTTTAGAATTGTTAGAAAAAAAGATGCTCCTTTTTTTCATTTGATTCTTGATTATGAAAAATGATAATTTATTGTCATCGGAATTGAAATTTGTTGAAAAAAATAAAATAGCAGATGTATAAAAAAATTTGGTATAATAAAAAAAGAATAAAAAAATAAAATCAATAAAAAAATAGCTCATTACTAGCCAGATTTTTTTAACGGATAAAAAAATTAAGAATTCACTGCAAATTTGACAAACTTGCTGACAAGTCAGCTTCAAACAAGTCAAGATTTGCTCGGCTCATTCTATTTAATTTTTTTATCTTAAAAATCTGGAATGTAATTCGCTTATTTTTTTATTTTATGACTAATGGAGTGTAAAAAAAGTGAGGTAAATAATGTTTATAGATGAAGTTATTATAACAGTTAAAAGCTGGGAATGGTGGAGACGGTTCAGCAGCTTTTTAGAAGAGAAAAAAATTTATTCAATTTGGAGGTCCAGATGGTGGAGATGGAGGAAAAGGTGGAGATGTAGTCTTCGTAGCTGATTCTAATATCAACACTCTTATTGACTTTAAATTTAAGAAATTATTTAAAAGCTCAAAAATGGAGAAAATGGACAAAAAGAAACAAATGTATGGAAAAAGGAGAAGATTTAATTATTAAAGTTCCAGTTGGTACACAAGTTAGAGACTTCACAACAGGGAAATTAATTCTTGATATGAATGAAAATGGTGAGCAAAGAGTTTTTACTAAAAAGGTGGAAAGGGCGGATATGGAAATGTACACTTTAAAAAAACTCTGTAAGAAAAAGCTCCAAAGATAGCAGAAAAAAAGGTGGAGAAGGAGCGGAAATAAAAGTTAAGTTAGAATTAAAACTTTTTAGCTGATGTGGCTCTTGTTGGATATCCATCAGTTGGAAAAATCAAGCTTTATAAATAAGGTTTCAGCTGCAAATTCTAAGGTAGGAAGCTACCATTTTACAACTCTTGAACCAAAACTTGGAGTTGTTAGACTAGAAGAAGGAAAAATCTTTTGTTATAGCAGATATACCAGGGCTTATTGAAGGTGCTCATGAAGGTGTAGGACTAGGAGATAAATTCTTAAGACATATTGAAAGATGTAAAATGATTTATCATATAGTTGATGCTGCTGAAATAGAAGGTAGAGATTGTATTGAAGATTTTTGAAAAAAATCAATGAGGAATTAAGAAAAATTCAGTGAAAAAAATTAGCAAATAAAAAAAGCAAATAGTTATTGCTAATAAAATGGATTTAATTTGGGATATGGAAAAATTTGAAAAAAATTTAAAAAGCTATTTAGCAGAAAAAAAGGAATTGAAATATATCCTGTATCAGTGCTTTTTAAATGAAGGTCTAAAAAGAAATTTTATATAAAACATATGATATGTTATCTAAAAATTGAAAGAGAACCTTTAGAAGAAGAAGTAGATATCACAAAATTATTAAAAAGAATTGAAAATAGAAAAAGAAGACTTCGAAATCACAAGAGATGAAGAAGATGCAATAGTTGTTGGTGGAAGAATAGTAGATGATGTTTTTAGCAAAATATGTAATAGGTATGGACGATGAATCACTTATTACTTTCTTACATATGATGAGAAATTTAGGAATGGAGGAAGCTCTACAAGAATTTGGTGTACAAGATGGAGATACAGTAAAAATAGCAGATGTAGAGTTTGAGTATTTTTGAATAAGGCTATAGTCATAGCAGGATATACTGGAGTTGGAAAAACTAAAATCTCAATAGACTTAGCAAAAATTATTGAATGCTGAGATAATTTCTTCCGACTCTGCTCAAGTCTATAAAGGCTTAAATATTGGAACTGCTAAGATAAGTGAAAAAAAGAAAAGCAAGGAGTAGAACATCATTTAATAGATATAGTTGAGCCAATAGCAAAAATACAGTGTTGGGAATTTTTGAAAAAGATGTAAATAAGATATTAAATCAAAATCCTGAAAAAAGAATTTCATGTTGGTTGGAGGAACAGGACTATATATAAATTCAGTGACTAATGGACTATCTGTTTTACCAGAAGCAGATAAAAACTAGAGAATATTTAGCAAGTTTAGATAATCAAACTTTGCTTGAACTAGCTTTTAAAAATATGATGAGGAAGCAACAAAAAGAAATTCACCCTAACAATAGAGTTAGACTTGAAAGAGTTGTCGAAGTTTTTTTATGTTGACTAATAAAAAAAGTTTTCAGAGCTTTCAAAAAGAATATTAAGAACAATAATTTTTAAATTTTTTAAAGATAGCCTTGGAAAGAAATAGAGAAGAACTTTATGATAGAATTAATAAAAAGAGTTGACATAATGTTTGAAGAAGGCTTAGTTAAAGAGGTAGAAAATCTTTATAAAATATATGGAGAAAAAAATTATATAGTTTAAATATAATTGGTTATAATGAACTTATAGATTATTTTTAATGGACTTAGTAGTCTTGAAGAAGCAAGCTATAAAAATAAAAATTAAATTCAAGACATTATGCTAAGAGACAATTTACATGGTTTTAAAGGCAGATAAAGAATATGTATGGTTTAATCTTTCAGAGGTTTCAGAAGAGGAAGTTGTTAAAAGAGGACACACATTGTTTAATATCAAGTCTTGATTTAATTATTTTTTTATGTGATATGATAAAAAAAGGTAGAGGTGTCTATTATGAAAAAAAATTATATTATTAATTGCAATGGTTTTTTTATTAATATCATGCTCTAATAATAACTATGTACAAAAAGGTTTTTTTCTCAAAATGAAAAAAACAAGCATTGATTTTATTTAAAAAAACAAGATAAAGAGTAATTTAAGTGAAAATAATCTTGCTTACATTAAAGAGAACACGAAAGATAGTTATAGAAACAGGTATATTTTTAGAAAAAAATTACAGAATATCGACTTTACAAAAATTGAATATATTTGTGTCTCAGCCATCTTATACAACTGAGTATCCTAGTTCGATATTAGCTCTGAATATGAACGAAGATACTTATTATTTTGATTTGATCTTTATCTATGACAAACAAAATAAGAAATGGTTAATATTTGACTTAAAAAGAAAAGGAGTGAGCCTATGAACAATTTTTGATGAAGAAATAAATAAAATTAAAATATTTATTCCATCTTTTTTTAGAAAGCTTGTCCACAGTTAGAGCTATGATCAGAGTTTATCTCAGAGAACATAATATAAGTAAGTTAGATGAGATACAACTACTATCAGTTGTAGACGAACTAACTACTAATGCAGTAGAGCATGCTTATAGTAATAGTCAAGGTGAGATAGAAGTAGTGCTAAATTATTATAATAACACTATTTTTCTTAACTGTTGAAGACTTTGGTAGAGGTTTCGATGAAAGTTTAGACAGTAAAGAAGACGGTGGGTTTGGTTTATCAATTGCTAGAAAGTTAGTGGATGTTTTTGAAATTGAAAAGAAAAGAAAAGGTACTATTATTAAGGTAGAGAAAAAAAGATTAAGGAGGCAGTATAAAATGGAAAATAACTTTGAAATTTTTAGAAAGAATGAAAGATGATATACAAATTATAGAGATTAACGGAGAACTGGATGCTTTTTGTTGCCCCTAAATTAAAAGAGACTTTTTAATAAACTTATTGAAAAAAAGATATCAATAAGTATATTGTTGATTTTTAAAGGACTTATCCATATCAACAGTCTAGCTATGGGAATTTTTGAGAGGAAAGTTACAAACAGTTAGAGAAATGGGTGGAGATATTAAGATAGTAAATCTTAATAAACATATCCAAACCATATTCGAAACAATTGGTCTAGACGAAATATTTGAAATATACAAAAATGAGGAAGAAGCATTAAAAAGTTTCAAATAAAGTGGTCTGAAGGGGTAGTGTATGAATTTACTGATATTTTTTTAGGCTTTAGCTATATTAGCCTTAGCTTTTAGTCTTTACAGTATTCTTTAAAAAAATCTGTTATAGATAGACAAATTGAGAAGCTGAAATGATTTAGAAGATGAAGTAGAAAAAAAGCTAAATTAAAAAGCTAAAAGAAATTGTAGAAGAAGCAGAAAAAAAGATGCTAGTTCTAAAGCTAAAGAAATCGAATTAAAGGCTAAAGAAAAAAAGCCTATCAAATAAAAGAAGAGGTTGAAAAAGGAAGCTAGAAATTTAAAAAAATGAAATAGCTCAAAAAAAGAGGCTAGAATAGTAAAAAAAGAAGAAATTTTTAGATGGAAAAAAATTGAAAAAAAGCTGAAAACAAAAGTTTAGAATTAGAAAAAAATTAATAATGAACTTGAAGCAAAAAAAGAAAAGAAATTGATGAATTAAAAAGTTAAACAAGAAGAAGAACTTTCAAGAGTGAGTGAACTTACTAAGGCAGATGCAAGAGAAATCTTACTACGTAAAATAAGAGAAGAACTTACTCATGATATGGCTGTAACTATAAGAGAGTTTGAAACAAAACTTGATGAAGAAAAAGAAAAAAATTAGCCAAAAAAATTCTATCAACTGCTATTGGAAAAGCAGCAGCAGACTATGTGGCAGATGCAACAGTATCTGTTATCAACCTACCTAATGATGAAATGAAGGGTAGAATAATTGGTAGAGAAGGAAGAAATATAAGAACAATTGAAGCTCTAACAGGAGTTGATGTTATTATAGATGATACTCCAGAAGCTGTTGTACTATCATGTTTTGATGGAGTTAAGAGAGAAATTGCAAGACTTACAATAGAAAAATTAATTACTGATGGTAGAATACACCCAGGTAAGATAGAAGAAATTGTAAATAAATGCAGAAAAGAAGTAGAAAAAGAAATAATTGCTGCTGGTGAGGAAGCTTTAATAGAACTTTCTATACCATCTATGCATCCTGAAATTATAAAAACTTTAGGAAGATTGAAATATAGAACAAGCTATGGTCAAAATGTATTGACTCACTCAATAGAAGTTGCAAAAATTGCTTCAACAATGGCTGCCGAAATAGGTGCTAATGTAGAACTTGCAAAAAGAGGAGGTCTACTTCATGACATAGGTAAGGTTCTAGTAAATGAAATAGAAACTTCACATGCTATTGTTGGTGGAGAATTTGTAAAGAAATTTGGTGAAAAACAAGAAGTTGTAAATGCTGTAATGGCTCACCATAATGAAGTTGAATTTGAAACTGTTGAAGCTATTCTTGTTCAAGCTGCTGATGCTGTATCTGCATCAAGACCTGGAGCTAGAAGAGAAACTTTAACTGCCTACATTAAGAGATTAGAAAATCTTGAAGAAATTGCTAACTCTTTTGATGGAGTAGAATCATCTTATGCTATTCAAGCAGGAAGAGAACTAAGAATAGTAATTAATCCTGATAAAGTTAGTGATGATGAAGCAACTTTAATGTCAAGAGAAGTAGCTAAGAAAATAGAAGATACTATGCAGTATCCAGGGCAAATTAAAGTTACTATTCTAAGAGAAACAAGAGCAGTGGAATATGCAAAAGTAATATCTAATTAAGATTTAGAGGACTTTTTAGAATAAAAAAACTAAAAAGGTTCTCTTTTTTTCTATTGTAAAACTGTTCATTTTATGTTAAAATAAAAAAATATAAAAGTTTTTTTAATTTTTTTAAAGAAGTATTTAAAATTAATACTTAAGAAGAACTATGGAGGTGTTTTTTTATGTCAGAATTAGGAAATATAAGAATAGCAGATGAAGTGGTAAAAAAACGATAGCAGCAAAAAGCAGCAGTAGATGTTGAAGGTGTTTACAAACTAGCTGGTGGAGTTGTTGATGAAGTTAGTAAAATGCTTGGTAAAAAAAGACCTACTAATGGAGTTAAAGTTGAAGTTGGAGAAGTAGAATGTAGTATAGAAGTTTACTTAGTTATAAAATATGGTTATCAAATTCCTAAAGTTGCTGAAGCAGTTCAAAAAAAGCAGTTTTTAGAAGAAGTATCTAAATTAAGTGGACTAAAAAGTTGTTGAAGTTAATGTTTACGTTCAAAATATTAAAAGTAGAAGAAGTAACAGAAGAAGAAACAACTGAAGAATACGAAGACTAATTTTAGGTGGTATATATTATGTTGAAAAAAATTAATATTTTTTTCTTTGCTTGGGATAGGGATATTTTTAATATCTCTAGTTGCTTTAAACTATATACTTTTACCAGGTCAAATTGTATATGATAATCCTTTATGTGAAGCAATAACATCTTTCCAATACAAGATGATTATTTTTAGTTATAGCTGCTCTATATCTTTTTATATGTATTATCAAATTCTTTAGTTTATTTGAAAGAAAAAAAGACTATCAAAGAAAAAAACTGAAAAATGGCTTATTAAAAAAATATCAAAGGCTACTATCAATAATTATGTTATGGATTTATTGAGAAAGAGATCCTGATATAACAGGAATAAAAAAACAGTTAGTGAACTAAAAAGGTAATAAGTTTTTTTATTAATATAAAATGTGAACTATTAGCTAAAATGAATATAGCTAATAAGATTTCATATCTTCAAAAATTTAATAAAAAAACAGATTTAATAGAAAAATCTAGGTGTAGATGTTAATAAAGTTGTAGTTAATATAGCAAAAAAATTGAAGCAAGAGAAAAAGAAAAAAACAAATGATGAAGCTTCTAATGAAGTCCCTGCTGTAAATGTTGAGGGAGATAATGTAGAGGTGAATAATTAATGTTGCCAGATAATATTTTTAGAAGTTTTACTAGAAAAGATTATTAATAATTGGAGAAAAAGTCTACGGGTCTATTTTAGGCTTCATAGTTGGGCTAACTGTAGTCAATTATGGTATATTAAAAAGCTATTGTAATCTTTGCATTTGCTTTTTATAGGCTATAAGCTAGGAGATTCTTCATTTACAAAAAAAGATGAAAAAAACGATTATAAACAGATTAAAAGAGGATTAATCAAATGAAAGAAATTTTTTTGGAGAAGAAACTAAGAAAAAGCTGGAATAAGACTTGTAAGAGAAGAACTTTTTAAAAATAGTTTTTGGAGTTGAAGCAACTGAATCAACTTCTGAGGAATTAGAAAAAGCTTTTTGATATTTACTTATCTAACAATGAAGATTTTTGTTTCAACTTTAAATGAAATTCAATTAAAAGTTTTTTTACAAACTTCTGTTAAAGGAATAAGTGAAAATTACGATAATATCAAAGATACTATCAAAAGCTAATACTCAAAATTGGGCTTATGAAAGAATAGGACTTGTAGAGAGAGCTTTATTAATCATAGCAACTTATGAGTTTTTTTGAAAGCAAATACTCCTATTGAAGTTGTTGCTAATGAAACAGTTGAGTTAGCTAAAGAATATGGGTAATGAAAAAGTCTTATGAATTTGTAAACGGTATTTTTGGCAAATATAGGAAAAAAACTAAATAAAAATAAAATGGTGTTGAAAAACTCTCAACACCATTATTTTTTTATTATAATTTAAAATGTTTTTGTTTAATATACCTAAAGCAGCTAGTACAGTAGCTGTTCTAAGTAATTTTTTGTAATTTTAGCTGAAAGAATTTTATTAAAATCCTCTCTATTATAGTTTCTATAAGTTTCCATATTCTTCACCTCTATTTCTAAGCTACTATATCTAAGTCTATTATATAACAAAAATATTTTTGTAAGTCAATATATAATATAGTAAAAAAATATTTTTTTACTATTTAGTAAAAGTATTTTTAAAAAAATTAATTTTTCATAAAATTAAAGATTATTATTAACCTTTAAATTTAAAAAGATTATTTACATTTTTTTATTAGTGTGTTATAATTCTTATATCAAAGCTTAGAAAGGAGTTATTTTTATGGAAGATATAAGAATAGAAACATATAAAGAAATAGAGGACAGAGATATAAAAAAATAGATAGAGAATATTATGAAAAAAATTAAAAAAACAATAAATTATAGTGATGTTGAAACTACTTTTAGAAAAAAAACGCTAGAAAAAAATATCAAAGAAAGTAGAGAACCTATCTATATAGGAGCTAAAGATATTGCACTTCTTCTTGTAATTTTACAGGATCCTATACTATACAAAAAAACTTCTTTCAAAAGAAGATTCAAATTTATCTTATGACATCAAATGGGCTAAATATATAATTTTTTTGAAGAAGATAATGGTGGAGATTTTTATACCTTATGTTAATCCATTAATAAATAAATTTGGAAAAGATGAACTATTAGCTTTTTGTATTATTTAGTTCTAATTATTTAGATTATAATGATAAAAAAAGGTAATTTTTGAGGGCTCAACAAAATTATATTTAAATTTATTAGATATTAAAGACAATGATAAAATTTTAATCTTAGAAGATAAAGATTTGGATTCAAGTTTTTCTAATAGAAAGTTCTTTTTAAAAAAATTCTAATATAACTATTTATAGTAATAAAAAAATCTTCTGACATTGATTAAAAAAATATGGTCGCACACTTGTGACTCTAGCACTCGTAGGGTGTCAGTCATGAGTTAGACTATTAAGTATAGTCAGCATATATAGAAATATGTATGTAGAGGTAGCAACTTAAAAAAAGCTATCCAATACTACTCGAATTGCTGGAAACCCCTAAAGCTAGTATAACTACAACATAGTACCTAAATAATATGGTACAAGTGTGAAAGTGGCGAAAGCAGAAAAAATATACTAGATGACATAAGGTTAAATCCTAAGTGTTAAGCCAGTAATACCCCAAATCAAAGATTCGGGAAAGGCTAAAAATGGGCAATCAGCAGCCAAGACCGAAAGGTAAGGTTCAACGACTATTCCTCCTGAGGGAAGTACACTAAAGCTAGTGGAAGTGGGTAGACCCAAACAGATAGAGCTGTGGGATAAGATATAGTCTGTGCTTAATAGAAATATTAAGAAGTTCGAGGCTAATCTCCTTAATTTATTAAGGAGTGTATATGCCAAGAGAACTGCATAAGTGGTAGCGTACTTATGTGAACGACAACCTCTAAAACGACTGAGTCAGTTTTTAGGTTCATATATTTAGAAAAAAATTTTTACTTTTTTTCATTTACTTATAGTATAAAAAAAGTGGTATACTATATATAGGTAAATGGAGGTGAAATCACATGGAAAAAAAGCATATAAGTTTAGATTTTTATCCAACTAAAACTCAAATAACAATATTAAATTGTACTTTTGGTTGTGTAAGATATGTCTATAATCATTTTTTTAGATTTAAAACAAGAGCTATATAACAAAAGAGAAAAAAATCTATTTCATATAGTCAGTGTAGTAAAGAATGACAGTTTTAAAACAAGAGAAAAGAATGGTTAAAAAGATGTAGATAAATTTTTCTTTACAAAATTCTTTTAAAAGATTTAGATAAAGCCTATAAAAAAACTTTTTCTTTTAGTGGAAAGTGGCTATCCAAAGTTTAAATCTAAGAAAGATAATAGAAAATCATACAGAACCAATTATACAAATAATAATATAGAGTTTTTTTAGATAAATGGATAAAAAGTACCTAAGTTAGGAAAACTAAAAAAATAAGAGATAAAAATAAAAACCACAAGGAAGAATAATAAATGCAACAATAACCCAAGTACCTAGTGGAAAATATTATATATCTCTATGTTGTACTGATGTGGAAGTAGAAAAAAATTAGAAAGTACAAATAAGAATGTTGGAATAGATTTAGGTATAAAGGACTTTGCGATTACCAGTGATGAAATCTCAATAGAAAATCCAAAAATATTTACAAAAAAATCTTTGAATAAACTAGCTATATTACAAAAGAAAAACTATCACGAAAAACCAAAGGGTAGTTCAAATAGAAATAAAGCTAGAATAAAAGTAGCAAGATTATTTGAGAAAATATCAAATCAAAGAGAAGATTTTTTTGCAAAAAAATTATCAACAATGCTAATAAAAAGAATATGATATTATTTGTATGGAAGATTTACAAGTAAAAAAAATATGGTAAAAAAATCATAAATTAGCAAGAAATATTGTAGATGTATCATGGAGTGAATTTAATAGAATACTAAGTTATAAAAGCGAAATGGTATGGAAAAAAACAATAGTAAGAGTAGATAAATTTTTTTGCAAGTAGTCAAATATGTAATTGTTGTGGATATAGAAATGAAGAAGTAAAAAGATTTAAGTGTGAGAGAATGGACTTGTCCAGTATGTGGAGCTGTACATAATAGAGATATAAATGCAGCCAAAAAAACATATTAAAAGAAGGACTAAAGATATTAGGTATAAGTGCTTAAATATACAATATATGAACCGTAGGAACTATGGGGATAGCTTGGTAAATTTAGTTGGCTAACAGAAGCAACTACTACCCAAGAACCCTGCGACTTCAGTCGTGGGAGGTTCAGATATCATTAATTCAGAAGTTTATAATAATATAGAATTAGAATTATTAACAGATGAAAGAGGTAGACCTAAAAAGTAATTTTTGAATATTTAAAAAGCTAGAGTAGAGCAAAAAAAGAAAAGTTAGATAAAAATACTTCTAGCTCCTTCATTAACCTTTGAATATTCTAAAAAAATGATGAAGAAAAAAATATAGAAATATGATTCAAAATGATTTTTAATTTTTCAAAATGAAATTTTTAGAAAAAAACTTCATTAGAATGGTTATTCAATTTATTAACAATAAATCATTTGACAGATGATGGTAGAGCTCTCTCTGTTGTTAAAATAAATACATTATCTAATCCTAAAAAAATAAAAAAATATTAGAAAATATTTTTATTGAAAAATGGCTATATTGAATCTATTATCCTACTACCTGAAAAATATATTAATAGGCTCTTCTGTTTCATTAGCATTAATTGTATTTAGTAAGGGAAATAAAAAAATAAGATTTGTGGATGCCTCTAATTTTTTTACACTAAAGAGAGAAGAAAAAAAGGTGATAGATTAAACCCAACTAAGAAAAATATTAGAAGAAAATAATATAAGAGATATTTTTAAAATTCTTAAATAGTGATGATAATAGTGAAATTTCAATTTCTAAAGGAATTGAGGAGTTTTCTGAAAATGATTATAATCTTGATGTAATCGAAAAATATAGAAGTTATTCCAGAATTTGAAAATAGTAAAAAGATTAAAGAACTTATTGATAAAAATTATTAAAGATATTATAAGAGAAGTCAAATAAGCTTAGATGAATTGAAAGATTTAAGAAGTTATGAGGAGACACCATATATATACTTAACTCTATCTAATATAAACGATGGCTTTATTGAGTATGAAAAATATAGAAGATTATCTTAAAAAAATTCCTGAAAAAAACAAGAGAAATTTTTGTATAAAAAAATAATACATTTTTTTAATATCTAAAATAGGAAATCCACCATATAAGTTTGTAGTTGCTCAAATTCCTGAAAATAGAAAAAAATTATAGCTAGTGGAAACTTTGCTATAATTGAAGTTAATGAAAAAAATTAAATCCTTGGTATTTGGCTGCTTTCTTTTATGACAGATATAGGAGTAAAAGTATTAAAAAAAGCTTATATAGGAGTAAATTTTTTTCTAGTCTGTCAATAAAAAAATTAGAAGATATAGCTATTCCTGTTCCATCAATAGAAGAACAAAATAGAATTGCTCAAAGATATATTGATGCAATAACTGAAATTAAAAAAATATGAAGAAAGATTTAAAAGATAAAAATTCAAGCTGTAAAAGAAGTATTTTTTTGAAAAAAATAAATAAGATAAAAGCTAAAAGAGGCTGTTGCAAATTAATAAAAAGTAAAAATAGTTCGTTACTGAGTAAATTTCTTAACGATAAAAATCAAGAATTCGCTGCAAATCAGGAAACTCGCTATGCTCAGACACTCCTGAATTTGCTCGGCTCATTCTATTTGATTTTTTTATCTAAAAATTTCCATTCGTAACTCACTTATTTTTTTACTTTAGGTTTGAAATTTTAATTTTGCAACAGCCCCTTTGTTTTTTACATATTTGATTTTTGCTTTTTCCACTTCTCTTTTTATTATAAAATAATTTTTTTATAAAAAAAGGAATAATGCAATGTAATGTTTTTAAAAAAAGTACTTTTAAAAAAATATTGTACTTTCTAACATTTGAGGCAAAGCTTTTAGTTCTCTCATAAATTTTATTACTCACTCTATAGTAGTTACACATATTTCTAGCCATTTCAAATGTAAATTCTTCATCTGGAATAGAGGTAATATCATCTATAAAAATCTATAACAGATTTCATGTATAACAACCTTCTATCAAATTCATCCTCAGATATTCCCTCTTCACTGATGTTATAATCTTCAAATACTTCATCTTCTAGTATAAGAGCACTTAATTTATAATTAAATAATGAATCTGTTTCTGAAAAAAACGAGTATTATCCACTTCTAAATTTTCAAATTCAAAAGGTAAGCTAACTTTTTGTAAAAAAATATGACGTATGCTTTCTGAAATATCAAATTCATTATAGTTTGGATTTTGATTTTTTAAAAAGCTGCTAAATCCCTGTAAAGTATAGAATAGGAATTTCCATATTTTTTTACTTCCACTTCTTCAAAAATGAGTGTTAGCTAAATCTATCACAAGTTTTTTTCTATATGTTTTTTTGTAAAAAGCTTTCAAAAGAAATCTTCTGTAAAATCCATATTAGTTCCATAGTAAAGTGTATTTGGAAATTTTTTTCTGATTTCATCTAAAAACAGATGCCATGTCATTATATATAGTTTCATTTCTTCCATAATTATAGTCTATTGATTTTTAATGTTGCATTATTTAAGTATTTAGATAAGAAAGGTTTTTCTTTAGCTTCAGGTGTTTCAATAGCACAATATGTGTAACCATCTTTTTTTCACGAAGATATTCTAATGGTATTAGCATTCTTATTTTTTTATAACCCCTTCTAAATCAAAGGTTATAAATTTATTAAACTTTAATGAAATTTCATGCATTTTTCTTTTTACTGTAGTTACTTGCTTCTAGAAAATCTTTCTCACATCTTTCTCTAATTAAGTCATCACTTGTTTCAAAGTAAAAAAATACTTTCTTTCTAAACCTACGAAATATTCAAGGTCGGTAATATCAATTAATTCTCTAGCTTTTTGTTACCATTTTTACCCCTTTCTAGTTATAACTATTTTTTTGTTATTTTTTTGAGCCTTTTTCTAAAAATATATAAACACTTCAAATTCTGGATCAACACCTGGTGGAGGAGCTACTTCAGCTCCCATAAGAGCTAAGGTATTTTTTTCTTTATATCATATGCAAAAAAATATCTCCATTTTCACTTTTTAAGAAAGATTTTTTTATAGACCTTTAATTTAGATTTTACATTTTCAATTTCACCAGTTCCTGGATTTTTCCCATTTACCTGTAAGATAGTAATCATTTCCTTTTTTTGTTATTGTATAATTAAGTAAAAAAATCATAATTTTTCACCATTAGGATAATAAGGCTTGACAAATTTTACTCCCACTAGTTTATCAAAATGTGGTTCTCCATCAGTATTTAGTTGTTGTGCAAACATTCCTAAACTAAAAAAATTATAAATAGACAAAATACATATAGTTTTTTTCATAAAATTTCCTCCTATTTTTTTATTTATTCATTAAATTATTTTTAATTTTTTTGTGCTGTCCAGATATTATATTTATCGTGCCCTCTTGCTGAAAGAAAACCTAATATACCTGTTTCTCCAGAAATTCCTTTGAGATCACTAGCATAACTACATTCCCCAGTTTTTTTGTATTAAAATAAAAATATCCATATCCTTCAACTGATTCATATTGCTAATTTTTTTCTTTATTTTTCTTCACTTAAAAAAATTTAGTATATCACTATGTACTCTTCCAAGTTCCATTATATCTTTCATTTCAGGGTGAAATTTTTTTAATATATCCTCAAGGTTTACTATATCGGCTGAAATAATGTATTTATAGTAAACAACATCTTTATTTTTTTCTTGAATTCTTCTATTTGTTCAGGGCTTGGAGGATCCACGATAGAAATTTTTACTAAACATTCCTCCTTGTCTTAATTCATTATTTCTTTCTTCTAAATTTTTTTAGATATATTTCTATAAATTCCTTACTTGATATTACATCTGTAACCTCTATTTTTTTATATTTTTTTGCTAACTCTACTTCTCTTATTCTTAAAGAAGTTACATCTAGCCTTCTTTCTTTAGCTGGAGTATTTTTGATGGCATCAATATCACTATTAATTTTATCTATAATAAATTTAACAACTTCAGGCTCTTTTTAGCTCCACCACAACCTATAAAACATAACATACTTAAGATTAAGAGTAAAAAAATAATGATATCTTTTTCATATATCCTCCTTTTTATTTAGGCTAAGCAATTTTTTTATGAGATTTGCCCCAACTTGATTTATAAGTTGGAGCTTCTCACCAGAATTATCAAAGTTATTGCTCATATATTTTTGAAATACTCTAATATATTTAGGTCTTTATCAATAAGAACAGGTTTCTTTTTTTGCTAAATCATAACCATAAATATTCCCATTATTATCCATTAAATATAAATTTTTTTATAAATTTTTTTAATTTTTTTGATAGTTACTTCTGTCAGCTGTTTTTTTATTTTTTTCTTCCATTCTTTTTGGATAATAACTATCTGTTAAGTAATAATCATTATCTATTTTTTTACAACTTGAAATATTAAATTTCTTCTTGAATATGATTTATCCTGCTCTACATCCCACAATTCCCATAAAATCTTGTCAAAATGAGGCTTTCCATCACTTTTTGATTTTTTTGTGCAAATGCTCCTAAACTTAAAATAAGAAACAAACAAAGTAATAATATTTTTTTCATAACTTCCTCTCCTTTTTATTTAAAATTTTTAATAAAAATTATTTTTCTATTATTTTTCTTCATACATTACCATTTCTGTATTTTTTTAAGATACTCAAAATTTTTCAGGTAAAAAAATTCTTCATATTGTTTAAGCTAAGCAATTTTTTTAATGAGACTTGCTCCAACTTGATATTTTTTTCTTTTTTTATAAGTTGGAGCTTCTCATTAAGAATACCATCAGAGATCTTTAATGATTTCTCGCTTTTAAATTAGATTCTGCTGCAGCTTTTTATTTTTTTATATTCACTAAGACCTTTTATTAGACCAATAGGTGATGTTATAAAAGAAAGACCAAATTTTAATAATTCTAACTTCCCAGCACTTTCTAAAGAAGTTGGAACATAAAGGTCAGGAGTCTCCCCAAAAACAAAGTATGATACAGGAAGACAAGCTATGAAGAATCCTATGATAAATCCCCAAAAGTATACCAGCTGTACCAGCTTCTTTAATGACAAGAAATAGAAAGGCAGCTCCTATAATTCCACCAACAATAAGTCTTTTTTTAAATTTCTTTAACCAATTTAGTTGATAAAGACCTAAACTTTCTAAGCAACTAGGACATAAAAAGACTACCATCTTTCATTTCTGTTGTGCAATCTCTGCATATAGCCTTTCCACAATCTCTACATGTTGCCACTGCTGACGTATTTGGATGATAAAAAAACAATTCATTTTAATTCCTCCTTTAAAAAGTTTTATTTACTTTAAAAAAATTTTTTTATAAATAAGTTTTAACAACTTTTTATGTACAACTGAATTCTAACATATCGATTTTTTTATTTGTCAAATAATTTTTTTAGAATATTCTAATATTATTTTCTATTATTTTAAATTAAAAAAATCAATATTGAAAATAAGTTTTTTTATTACGCTTTTTTTAAAATAAAAAAAAGTATTTAAAACTTTTTAACAGTGTGTTATAATTATCTTATAAAAATTAATATAGGAGTATTTATATGAAAAAAATAGATAAGGAATATTATAAAAAAACTAAAAGCTATAAATTATAGTAAAGTTGAAACTACTTTATATGAAAAACTAAAAAGATTATGGAATATGGGAAGTAAAAAGAAAGAATTGAAAAAAAGCTGAAGATCATTTGTTATCTTATAATAATAGAATTGAATATATAAAAAAATATATAAAAAAAAATATAAAAAAATATTATGAAGATGACTTCAGAATTAATTTTAATGAAAGATTAGAACAATATGAAATATTATGTGGAGAAGAAACCCTTCCTATTTCAGTAATTTCTATTTTTTTAATAAAGAAAATGGAGAAGTAGAGCGTATTGAAGTATCACATAAAAAAAGAAACTTTTTTTATTGATATACCTCAAGAAGTGGATCATGATTTATATAACTATTATTTTTTTGTCACCTAACCCTGACTCTTATACTTCTTTAGAGGAATATTTTTAAGAAGACTTATAATTATGATGAAGATAGAATACTTTTTAGAAAAAAAGGGACTTATTGTTATGAATATATAGAAGAATTAATGATTTTAACTGCATATATTTTTGTTGAAATTACAAGATCCAACATGGGAGAGAGGACTAGACTTAGCTTCGCTAAAGTTTCCTGAAAATATTGGATTAAATTATATTAAAAGAGCCTAGATTTAAATTTGAAAATCGTATTCTTGATTAAAAAAATATGGTCGCACACTTGTGACTCTAGCACTCGTAGGGTGTCAGTCATGAGTTAGACCATTAAGTATAGTCAGCATATATAGAAATATGTATGTAGAGGTAGCAACTTTAAAAAGCTATCCAATACTACTCGAATTGCTGGAAACCCCTAAAGCTAGTATAACTACAACATAGTACCTAAATAATATGGCACAAATGTGAAAGTGGCGAAAGCAGAAAAAATATGCTAGATGGCATAAGGTTAAATCCTAAGTGTTAAGATAATGGGCAATCAGCAGCCAAGACCGAAAGGTAAGGTTCAACGACTATTCCTCTTGAGGGAAGTACACCAAAGCTGGTGGAAGTGGGTAGACCCAAACAGATAAAGCTGTGGGATAAGATATAGTCTGTGCTTAATAGAAATATTAAGAAGTTCATAAGAGAACTGCATAAGTGGTAGCGTACTTATGTGAACGACAACCTCTAAAACGACTGAGTCAGTTTTAGGTTCATATATTTAGAAAAATTTTACTTTTTCATTTACTTATAGTATAAAAAGTGGTATACTATATATAGGTAAATGGAGGTGAAATCGCATGGAAAAAAAGCATATAAGTTTAGATTTTTATCCAACTAAAAACTCAAATAACAATATTAAATTGTACTTTTGGTTGTGTAAGATATGTCTATAATCATTTTTTTAGATTTAAAACAAGAGCTATATAACGAAGAGAAAAAAATCTATGTCATATAGTGAGTGTAGTAAAAGAATTAACAGTTTTAAAGAAAGATAAAGAATGGTTAAAAGATGTAGATAAATTTTTCTTTACAAAAATTCTTTTAAAAAGATTTAGATAAGGCATATAAGAAGTTCTTTAGTGGAAGTGGCTATCCTAAGTTTAAATCTAAGAAAGATAATAGAAAATCATACAGAACCAATTATACAAATAATAATATAGAGTTTTTAGATAAATGGATAAAAAGTACCTAAGTTAGGAAAAACTAAAAAAATAAGAGATAAAATAAAACCACAAGGAAGAATAATAAATGCAACAATAACACAAGTACCTAGTGGAAAATATTATATATCTTTATGTTGTACTGATGTGGAAGTAGAAAAAAATTAGAAAGTACAAATAAAAAAATGTTGGAATAGATTTAGGTATAAAAAAAACTTTGCACTTACGAGTGATGAAATCTCAATAGAAAAATCCAAAAATATTTACAAAAATCTTTGAATAAACTAGCAATATTACAAAAAAACTATCACGAAAAACAAAGGGTAGTTCAAATAGGAATAAAGCTAGAATAAAAAGTGGCAAGATTATTTGAAAAAAATATCAAATCAAAGAGAAGATTTTTTTGCAAAAAGTTATCAACAATGCTAATAAAAAGAGTATGATATTATTTGTATGGAAGACTTACAAGTAAAAAAATATGGTAAAAAAATCATAAATTAGCAAGAAATATTGTAGATGTATCGTGGAGCGAATTTAATAAAATTCTAGAATACAAAAGCTAAATGGTACAAAAGAATAATAGTAAGAGTAGATAAATTTTTTTGCAAGTAGTCAAATATGTAATTGTTGTGGATATAGAAATGAAGAAGTAAAAAGATTTAAGTATAAGAGAATGGACTTGTCCAGTATGTGGAGCTGTACATAATAGAGATATAAATGCAGCCAAAAACATATTAAAAGAAGGACTAAAAGATATTAGGTATAAGTGCTTAAATATACAATATATGAACCGTAGGAACTATGGGGATAGCTTGGTAAATTTAGTTGGCTAACAGAAGCAACTACTACCCAAGAACCCTGCGACTTCAGTCGTGGGAGGTTCAGTTAATGAATAGATTCAATGAAGATGAATTATTAGCTTTTTATTTTTATTTGCCTTTTGATTTTTAATTATTATTTAAATAAAAAAATCAGAAAAAGAAAAAGAAAAATTCTAATGAGCCCTTTACCTAATAGTTTATCAAAACTTTCTTTTAAACTTTTTAGATATTAAAGATAATGACTATGTTTTTAAATTTTTTTATTCTGAATTAGGAAATTTTTGCAATAGAAAGTTTTTTTAAATTCTCCCAGTATAAATATTCGTGGAATAGAAGATTTTTTTCTTACTAGAAATATCTCCATATTAAAAGCTAGTCTTATTTCTGATAACATTAAATTTAGTGACATAACTCCTAATTATTTTTGAAGAAGTGGAATCTGAAGATATAGAAATAGACTCTTGTATTGAAGTATTTAGAATAAAACCTGCTTTTTGAATATAGTCCCTAAACAAAAAAAGTAGATAAAATATTTTTCAAATCTTGCTTTAATTTCTAATTATTTTTTTAATTCTTTTATATATTTCAGAATTTTATCAATATAATAAAAAGAGGAAAAGAAGAAGTTACTGAAATTTATAAAAGATATCTTTGTAATGATTTAAAAAAATTTCAAATGAAATTGTAGAAAATGCTTCTTTAGAATGGCTATCTTATATTAAAATAGTAGAAGAACAATTAAAAGATGAAGGAAAAAGCTCTTTCGCTTGTTGAAAGTGAAATATTATATGATTATAATAATAATGAAAAAAATAAGAGAATATTTTATAAAAAAAGGGATATATTGAAGCTATTATTTTATTACCTGAAAGGATAATGTTTGATATAAATGCTTCGTTAGCTCTTATTGTGTTTAGTAAAGGGAATAAAAAAATAAGATTTGTTGATGCTTCTAATTTTTGGAAAAAAACAAAAATTAAAGAAAAAAATATCACTATATTAAAAAGATAGTGATGTTGATGAAATAATAAATTTATTAAATAATGATACTAATTCTAAAATAGCTATTTCAAAAAGAAATAAAAGATTTTTTTCAGAAAAATTACTATAATCTTGGTGTTGATATAAATATAGATCCTTCAAGTATAGCTCCTTCAAAAAAAAACTATAAGAGGGATTCCACTAAAAAAAGCTTATTAAAAAAATATTATGAGAGGAAGTCAAATATCATTAGAAGAATTAGAAGAGTATAGAGCCACTGAGAAAAACTTCAAATATATACTTGTCTATATCTGATATAAATGATGGACTTATTGATTTTTAAAAAAATATTGAAACTTATCTCAAAAAAATATTCCTGAAAATCAGGAAAAAAATTTCTTGTAAAAAAATGAATATATTTTTACTATCTAAATATGGTAAATCACCCTAAATTAGCTATAGTTAAAAAAATCTAGGTGAGGAAAAAAAGTTATAGCTAGTGGAAATCTTATTATTATTGAAGTTGATAAAAAAAGAGATAGATCCTTATTATTTAGCTGCTCTTTTTTTCTAGTAAAAAGGGATTAAAATATTAAAAAGAAGCTTATAGTATCAAAGCTAAAGATAAAGAGAATGCAACTTTATCTATAAAAAAATTAAAAGAGCTCAGAATTCCTATTCCTTCACAAGAAATATGTATTGAGATTGCTTATGAATATGAAAGAATATTAAATAGAATAAATAAAAAAAAATTAGAGTTAAAAAGAATTAATTGATAGTAAAGAAGAAATTTTTAAAAAAATTAAAAGTGGAGGTTTAGTATGAATGAAAAGTTAAAAAGAATTTTTAAATTTTTTTGGAAAGAGGTTAATTTATTAACACCTGTTACAGTAAAAAAAGCGTCGCTTTTTAAAAAAATCAAGAGTCTTTAAGTGTGAAAGATGTTTTTAAAAGTTCCTTACAACAGAATTGAGGATTCATTACTTTTTAAATAATGATGAAAAAGTATGAAGTAGAAATTGGATTTGGAGATATTAAAAAAATACTTATTTGTATGAAAAAAAGGAAGTATTGAAAAAAAGAAGATTTTGTTGATGGAGATGGAGGAGAATCTTTTATTTTTTTCTTTTTAAAAATAGATGGAGATAAAAAAATATAAAGAAGACTCTTTTACAATTTCTAAATTTACTTTTTATTCTTCTTAAAAATCTTATTTCAAAAAAAGCTATGATGACATAGAATATGAAATAAAGAAATTTAATGAAAAATATAGAAATAGACCTAAAAATCTTATGAAAATTATAATGTAGAAAATGTAAAAAAATTACTTCTTTAATACTAAAAAGAATTAAATATTGATAACTTAGATGAAAAGATATTAAAGAAATCTTTTTTATTTAAAGTTATTTAGCTTAAGTGAAGAAGATAATAATGAAAGTTCTTTTTGCTCAAATGGATTTCTACACTAGAGATTTAGAAACTATTGCTAAAAGCTGATTTAAAAGATGACTCACTTTTATCTAATATTATTTATTCAAAAAGAAAATAAAAAAATCGTCAAAAAAATTGATGATAATAAAGAGTTTTTTTAAAAGAAATAACTCTTCCAAAAAAATATGCCTATAGGTAAATGGCCATCTAAGTATAATCCAAGTTTAATGCAAGCTGCAGCAATAAATATATGTACAAGTAAAGATTATTCACCTAATATTTTTTTCTGTAAATGCACCACCTGGAACAGGAAAAAAACTACTTTTACTAAAGGAGATTATTGCTGATACTATAGTAAAAAAAGCTAAAATTATTGCTGATTTAAATTCTACTGACTTAGAAATTATGAAAAACCAATACAACTAATTCTTATTATCGTAATTATTATAAAAATACCAGATGAATTAAAAAAATTAGGAATAATAGTTTCTAGTAATAATAACTCAGCTGTTGAAAAATATTTCTAAGGATTTACCAAAGGCAGAAGATGTTTTAAGCAAAGATACATTAACTAATTTATTTGACATCAATGAACATGAAAAATATCTATTTTTACTAAAGATAGTGAAAATATCTTTGGAGATAATCCCTAGAACATGGGGATTAATTTCAGCACCTTATGGAAAAAAACCAAAATATTCAAAAAGATATTAGGTATTTTACCTGAAAAAAACACAAAAAAATGAAGATTTTAATTTTTAGTTTAGGGAACAATATTCCTAATTTTAAAAGATGCTGTAAGTATTTTTTTAAAGAAAAGTATGAAAAAGTATTAAAGTATAGAGAAGACTTTAATAGTAATATAAAACAATTTTTTTAGAAATAAAGATGAAATAGCTGAAATAAATAATAGCTCAGATCAAATTTCTAATTTAAAAAAATAAAATAGAGTATTTAATAGAAGAACTAAAAAAAATTCAAGACAGTAAGGAATATAAAGATTCTATTTTAAAGCAAAAAAAGGGAGCAAAAAAATCTAATATAGAAAAACTCATACTCTTTTTTTCACTAAAATAGCAAATAAGCTTGCTGGAGAAAAAAATCCTAAAAATTTTTGGAATTGAATAAAGACATTGAAATATTAAATGAAGAGCTTATAAATATCAATAAAGATCTTAGAAATATTGAGAATGATAAAAATGAACTTCATAAAAAAATTCAAGTTTTTAGAAAAATAGTAAGAAAAATTTTTAAAAGAGTTAGAAGAAGAAATAAACAGGTTCTTTTAAAACATACTCTTCAAAATGAAAATGATTTGAAATTACTAGAAAGATGCTCAGATTTAGAAAATTTCTATAATGACATTATAAATAATGAAAAAAACTCAAGAAAGTTGTCCTTGGGGTGTGGAAGAATTTAATAGATTAAGAGAAGAGTTGTTTGCACATTCTCTAAGTTTAATAGAAGCTTATATCGTAAATAGCAAGGGAATAAAAAGCAAATTTAAAATTATTAAAACTTCTTTTTAAGTGGAGAAAATTTAGGTTATTCTATTGAAGAAAGAAAAAAATGTTTTTCAAAGAATGTTTCCATACTTTAAATTTACTAATTCCTGTTTTTATCAACAACTTTTTGCTTCAGTTTCAAGAGCATTTAAAGATTTTTGGAGAAAATGAGTTGGGAATTGTGATTATTGATGAAGCTGGACAAGCTACACCTTTCAGTGCAATGGGATTATTATATAGAGCTAACAGATGTATTATTGTTGGAGATCCTTTACAAGTTGAGCCAGTTATGACAGTTACTTCAACTTTAATTCGTGCTATTGCAAATAAATATGAGCTTAATAAGTTGGAAAAAAAGAATTTAACATAGCTGGTAAGATATTTAATTACACATCACCTAGTTTATCTATACAAACATTAGCTGATTATGCAAACTTATATTATGGTAAAAATTGGTGAAACAGAAGTAGGTTGCCCTTTAGTTGTACATAGAAGATGTCTATCACCAATGTTTGATATTTCTAACAGAATTTCTTATGATGATAGAATGATAAATAAGTGTATGCCTGACAAGAAACCAATAGACTATGTTCTAGAAAAAAATGAGTTTATTAAATAGTGCAAGAACACTCGTGACTTTAGTCATGAGATGAATTGCACGAAGATTTTAGTAAGCATATAGGGAAACTTGTATGTAGACGCAGAGTAAAACTGTGCAACAAAGAAACTGAATTGCTGGGAACTCTTAAAGCTAGTATGACCACAACATAGTAATCCTACTCCTTAACAAGTTAAGGAGATGGAGGCAGGTGTGATGGTGGCGAAAGCAGAAAAAATATACTAGATGGTGCAAGGTTAAATCCTAAACATTATGATAATAGACAATCAGCAGCTAAGCCTGAAAAGGAAAGTTCAACGACTATCCCTCGTGAGGGGAGTACAATACAAGCGATTGGTATTGGAAGTGGTTTCGCCTAAGGTGTTGAGATACACTATGGATAAGATATAGTCTGTGCTTGTTAGAGATAACAAGAAGTTCAAGGCTAATCTCCTTAATTTATTAAGGAGTGTATATGCCAAGAGAACTGCATAAGTAGTAGCGTATTTATGTGAACGACGCTTCCCACTGTTGTGGGGTTTTTAAAAAAACTTTAAAAAAATATTTAAAAAAATAAATAAAAACATTACTTTTTTTAGTAGACTGAAATGTAGAATATATGGTATAATATCTCTGATGAAAAAGGAGGTGATTATATATGTATTTAACATTAAAACAACAAGTAAAACATCTTAGTAAAAAAAGAGTTTAGAAATTTAAAATATTTGTGCCATATAGCTAAGAATTTAAAAAAATCAAGCTATATACAATGTTAGACAACACTATTTTTAACAATAAAAAAAGTATTTAAGCTATAATGAAAACTATAAAATGCTTAAAAAAATAGTGAGAATTACAAGAAGTTAAATTCTAATATGGCTCAACAAATTTTTGAAAAGAAGTAGATGAAAGTTTTAAATCATTCTTTGCACTTTTTAAAACTTGCTAAGAATAGTCAATATAATGGTAAAATAAAATTACCTAATTATCTTGCTAAAGATGGTTTTTACAACTCTTGTTATAGGTTTTTGTTAGATTAAAAGATGATATGCTGATAGTTCCTTATTCAAATTCATTTAGAAAAGACACATAAGGAAATCGCAATAAAAGCTACCACCAGTATTAAAAAGGCAAGAAGATAAAAAGAGATTAGAATAATACCCAAAACAACATTCTAGGTACTTTGAAATTCAATATACTTATGAAGGAAAAAGAAATTCAAAGGGAATTAAATGAAAATAACGTACTAGGAATTGATTTAGGTATAGACAATCTTTGTACTTGTGTTACAAATACTGGAGCTTCATTCATAATAGATGGTAGAAAATTAAAAATCAATAAATCAATACTATAATAAGATAAATGCAAAATTACAAAGTATAAAAGATAAGCAAAAGATTGAGCGCACAACATTAAGACAAAAAGAGAATAACTAGAAAGAGAAATAATCGTATAAATGATTATCTTTCAAAAAGCAGCAAGAGCAATTGTAAATTATTGTCTTAATAATGATATAGGAAAAAAATAGTTCTAGGATATAATGAAGATTTTCAAAGAAATTCAAATATTGGAAGTATAAATAATCAGAACTTTGTAAATATACCATATGGAAAAATTAAGAGATAAATTAATATATCTATGTAAACTATATGGAATAGAATTTAAACTACAAGAAGAGAGTTATACATCAAAAAGCAAGTTTCTTTGATGGAGATGAAATTCCAATATATGATAAAGAAAATCTACAAGAATATGTATTCAGTGGAAAAAGAATAAAAAAAGAGGACTATATCAAACAAGCGCAGGTAAACTTATAAATGCAGATTGTAATGGAGCATTAAATATTCTAAGAAAAAAAGTAAAGTTGTGGACTTAAGTGTCCTATACAATAGAGGTGAGCTGAACACACCTAAAAAGAATAAGGGTAGTGTAAAGCTATCAAACTCTTAGAAAAATTTTTTTAAATATTTTTTTAAAGATTTTTGGAACCCCTGCGACTTCAGTCGTGGGAGGTTCAGAGATGTTAAAGGACAAGAAGCAGGAAATGGAAATCATTATGTAAAAGAACAGGGAGATAAAATTATTGAAATTATAAAAGATTGTATTGAAAAATAGAGAAATAAATGTCTTTGATAATTTTTAAAAAAATTTATATGTAATTTCTCCATTTACAACTGTCATTAATGGACTTAAAAATGATATTAAAAAAAAGCTTTTTAAAGATCAGGATGAAAAAAAGGTAAAAGATTGGTGTGATAATTGCCTTGGAACAGTTCATAAATTCCAAGGAAAAAGAGGCAAATTCTGTAATATTATTATTAGGTTGTGATAATAATTCTAAGAGTTCTGCTCAATGGGCTGCACAAGCTGCAAATATTTTTAAATGTTGCTGCTACTCGTGCAAAAAAACGTTTTCGCAATCATTGGAGATTTAGAGCTTTGGGGAAAACTTAATTTCTTTAAAGATGCAAAAGAAGTTTTTAGATGAATTCAATAAAAAAATAACATACTAAAATGGGGGCTGTTGCAAAATTAAAATTTCAAACCTAAAGTAAAAATAAGTGAGTTACGAATGGAAATTTTAGATAAAAAAATCAAATAGAATGAGCCGAGCAAATTCAGGAGTGTCTGAACGAAGTGAGTTTCCTGATTTGCAGCGAATTCTTGATTTTTATCGTTAAGAAATTTACTCAGTAACGAACTATTTTTTTACTTTTTGTTAATTTGCAACAGCCCTTTCTTCTATTTTTCTTAAATTCTTCTTGAAAGAATTTAAATCTAATCCTTTTAAGACTCTTTCAAGTAAAAGAGGTAATTTTTCAGGATTACAAGCAAAGCAAGGAATACCCATTGAAGAGATTTTTTTCCAGCCATTTGTGAATCATAGTAAGGTTGTCCATCACCTGAAATTGCAAGAAGACAGACAACTATTACTCCTGAATCTTTCATTTCTTGTAAATGTCTTAACATTCCTCCACGATTTCCACCTTCCATAAGGTCAGAAATCAAGAAAAAAATATAGTCTTTTTTTAGGATTTTTCAATATAATTCATACAATAGGTGATAGATTTATTGATATCAGTACCACCACCTAATTGGAAACCATATAATAAATCAACAGGATCATCAGATTTTTTTCTGTTAAATCCACAATATTAGTATCAAAAAGCAACAATACGAGTCTTTAGTGCAGCCATACTTGCTAAGATACAAGCCATTACTGAAGAATATATAACAGATTCTCCCATAGAACCACTCTGATCTATATCTAAAATAACTGTAAATTTACTTGAAGGATTAGTACTAGCTCTCTCAAAGAAATAGTAATGTTCAGGAATAATTTTTTTCAATTCTTTATTATAATTTTTTTATTCCTCTTTGGATAGTTCTTTTTAAAGTCAAGTGCTGAAGCTGAAGGAATAGGAGAATGTTGTCTCTTATTAAGTGCAGCTCTAACAGCTCTTCTTATATCACTTTCTAATAATTTATTTATTTCTTCTACAATTTTTTTGATAAAGGCTCTCACACTTTCTTTTACTATGTTTAGGAATTTGATCCTTTTAAAAAGCATAATTGTAGATGCAAGACTTATATCAGGTTCAACTTGTTCCAATATTTCAGGCTCAAAAATTAATTGCTTTTAAACCACATCTATCCATAGCATCAGTTTGAATAATCTTTAACTAATTCTTTATCAAATAAATCTCTAACATCTCCAAGCCATTTACTTATTTGAGGGTTAGAAGGTCCTCTTCCAGCACCTAAGGCAGCTTCACCCATAAATTTTTCCTGAAGGGTTATAAATGGCATCTAAAGCTCTATCCATAAGCCAATCTTCTTCGCTAAGAGAAGAAATAGCTTCAGAGTTCATAGAGGAGAAAGTATCTTGAGTATCTTTTTCCTAATATTAATCTCCAACGTTTTATATCTTCTTTATAGTCCATCATTCCCCCTAAATATCATCAAAATCAAAATCATCAAGGCTTGAAATTATTTCAGCTTCTTCTTCTTTTTAAATCTTTATTCATAGCTTCACTTACAGCAATTTTATTTAATCCCCATATTTCAGCCATATTTTTCAGCTATATCATGTTTTTTTCATTAGAAGAAAAAAATCAGCAAAAGGCTCTTCTTAAAAAAATACTAAAGGCTCTTTTTAAACTCATCTTCATCTAAGGCTGAGATGTAGTCTTGAAGTTTTTTCCCAAAGCCCAAGTCTTGCAATTAGAGTATAGTGATTTTTTTCATTGATATCCTTCAAACCAACTTGCTCCTAAATCAGCAGGTATAGCTTTTTGATAATCTTCTTTCAACTTCTAGTCCAAGTTCATCATTAGAAATTTTTTTCCAGTTTCAAGCAAGATTGCCATAGCAAGTCCTGATATTTTTAGTGTTTAAATTATCTCTTTTTGCAACTTCAGTAAGAAGTGCATACCATCTTTCTCTATCTAAAAAGTCATGATTTTTCAACCACATTATGTAAGGCTATTATAGCTTCAGCAAGTTCAATAGCTGCATTAGCATCACAGAATGCCTCAGTAGGTAAGATTAAACAAGCTCTTAAAAAAATAGTTGCTCAAGTATTGGTATAAGTACATCTCTATCTAATTTTTCTAATATCTCCATAACGTAACATTATAGAAAGAGTAGTTGAAGTTTTAGCAATTTCATTGATAGGAATATCATCAGCCATACAACTTTGTAAAGCTTGAAATGCTTGTTCCAAACTCTTAGGCAGTCCCACAATAGAAAGCATCTTTTACAATTTCTGCAATCATGAGATATAGAACTTGAATTTTTCTATTCTTTGATTTAATTCAAAAAGCAGTTGCAAATTCAATAGTGTCTCCTTTTTAAAATAGCTTCTACTATTTCTATTTCTGCTTCAGGAGTCCATTGTAAAATCCCAGTCTTCTGCCCAAGTTTTTATTATCTTGTACCTTATCAAGAAAAATTAACAAAAGAAATTTTTAGAACTCTTAATCTATGGAAAAAAATAAGAACGTTCTAAGTCTAAGAAAGCAAGTTTTCTCAGATTTTTACTCTTATATTTTTCTCTTAAATCTAATCTCAATTCTGTAGCAGTCAATGTTTGATATTTTTTTCAAGTTTTCAATTCTTTTTAATATAGAATAGAAATCAGATTGTATAGAAGTTTGTATAGAGTCCTGTGGTATTTTTTTCCAATCTTCTTTCCAACTTCTGTGTTTGCCATAGCTAAGATTATTTCTGAGTGACTACCCTGAGCCATACAAGTTATAGCAGCATCTTGCATATCTTTAAGAGTAGGAATTTTTACTATTATGTATATTAGCTAAAGAAATTGCAAGCTGTACTGCTTCAATAATTTGTGCAGATGATACCATATTTCCACTTGTTCTTTGAAAGTCAGCTAATCTACTTAAATATCCATAAACTGCATAATATATATCTTCTTTATTTAAGCCCTTCCATAGTAGTTCATAATAGCCAGGTGCTTTATTTCCAGCTCCATAGTTAGAATAAGTTGATAACTTATAGTAAGAATAAGGCATTAAAGTCTTTTTTGTTTCCACTTTTTTTAATAGGTTAAACTCTTCATCACTTAGGAAATTGCCTTTTTCTATCCCTTCTATATGGAAAGGCTCCAACAACCATAGCTATTTCATTCATCTTAAAGCCTTCTTCACATAGTTCAGCAACTTGCTTACACATATAGGCTTCTCTTATAATATTTTCAGCATCTGATTTAGTATTTGCTAAAGTAAGTTCTCTTAGATTTGTTCCATAGTCTCTAGCTCCACTACGATATGCCTGATAATCGGCTGCCTGTTCCATAACTCTTTCCCAAAAGACTTCACTGTCACTATCTTCTGAAAACTCATCAATCTTTCTATGAATATAGCTATTTAAACTTTCTTCAGAAGGATTTTCTCCTTTATTTTGTATAGCCAAGAAAACAGATGAAGGTAGGTCACAAAATCTACATTCAACCTTATTTTCTTTTGCCCATAGAATAGCTTGATATTCAGGTGAGAATTCTGCAAAAAGGATATATAATAGTCTGTATAGGAGCTTCCAAAGTATAGGCCATTATAGCAATGGGAGGAACAACTTCTTTAGCTGTGATTTTTATCTATTAAATCTAGTAAAAGTCAGAAGGTGCTTCTATTAAAAACAACTTTGGGTTGCACTTCATCTAGGTATTTTCTTACATAATATGCTCCTGCTGGTGAAAAATGCCTAACTCCAAAAAAATATGAGGTTTATTCTCATTTTGTTTTTTTCATATTTTTTTCCCACCTTTATTTGCTAGTTTTATTAAGTTCTTTACATTCTTTGTAAAGGTTTAGCCATTCAGAACCTCTTTTTTTCATAATATTTTTCTAAATATTCTGTCCAGATTTGTCCATCTTTACTATCTTCTTTAACAATAGCTCCTTGTAGACCAGCCGCTAAATCATAGTCAGATATTTCTCCATCTCCAAAACTTCCAGCTAAGGCCATACTATTTGCAAGTAGAGATATAGCTTCTGCTGTTGAAAGAACATTAGTAGTAGTTTTTATTTTTTGTTTTCCATCTAAAGTAAGACCCTTGTCTAAGTTCTCTAAACACTGTGCAAACTTTTTCTATAACTTCATCTTCTGGTAATTTTGCATTTAAGTCTAGGTTGCTAGCAAGTTGCTCAACTCTTGTTCTAACTATATCTATTTCAGCTTCAAGAGAGTTAGGACTTGGTAAAACTACAATATTAAAACGACGTTTTAAGGCAGCTGACATTTCGTTAACTCCCTTATCTCTTGTGTTAGCAGTTGCAATTATAGAGAAACCTTTTTTAGCAGGAATTTCTAAATTAAGTTCAGGTACAGATAGTCTTTTTTTCTGATAATAAAGAGATTAAAGCATCTTGTACTTCTGAGGCACAACGAGAAATTTCTTCCACTCTTGCGATAGCTCCATCTTCCATAGCTCTGTATATAGGACTTGGAATTAAGGCTTCCTTTGTAGATCCTTCAGCAATAAGCATTGCATAGTTCCAAGAATATCTAATTTGTTCTTCTGTTGTTCCTGCTGTACCTTGAATAACTCTTGTTGAATTTCCATTTATTGCAGCAGTCAAATGCTCAGATAACCAAGATTTTTGCTGTTCCTGGCTCTCCAATTAAAAGTAGAGCTCTATCTGTTACTAAAGTTGAAATAGCTATTTCAACTAATCTTTTATTTCAATATACTTAGGAACTATAGTCTTTTTACCAACTTTTTCCACCACAAATATATGTCAATACCGACTTTGGAGACATCTTCCAACCAGTAGGTACAGGATTTTTTTCTGCCTTGATTAAAGCATCTATTTCTTCTTGGAATAGTTGCTCTGCTGTCAGTCTTTGAACTTCTTCTTTTTTTACTCATTTTTTTATAACTCCTTTACTTTTTACTCCATTTTTTTATCTTTCTAATCTATCATCACTCATATATGAAAGTGTTTCAAAAAAATCTTTTAGTTGAATCTAAAATATAATCTCAATATTATCTTGGCTATATTTTTAAAGAATCTATTGCAATTTCTTTCATTTCTTTAGACCTATTTTTCAATGCAATATTTGTAAAAAAATCATTTTCATCTTTCTTTAGCAATAGTGGAAATAATATCCAATCTAGCAAGCATTTCTTTTTCTATACCAGGGAAAAATTCATCTTTTTGCAATGGAACTATTTCCTTTCTTTGTTTTTTTAATTTTTTTGTTGCTAGATTAATAACCTTTGAATATTTATTAGAAAGACCTTTTTATCATATAGCTTTTTTTAGACGAAAAATCATCAAATATATCAGCATTATTGTTAACAGCATCTTGTATAATGAATAGATTTCCTTCAGTGAAAGCATAGACAAGAGGACTTAATTCACTATAATGAATTTCCTTTGTAGTAGTCTTTACTCTTAGCAATAGTTTTTTTATTTCTTGAGGGCTCATTACCTGAATAAGTTGTAGCTTGAGTGCAAAGAACAGCATCAACTAAAGCAACTAAGTCTAAAAAAATAGATCACATTTATCCTCATCATTTGTGCTTATCAGTTCATTACCCATATCATATATTTGTTTAAATACTTTTAGCAATAGTACTATATTCTTTAAGATGTTCAACAGCTCTTTTTTTAGACGGAAGTCATCTTTAGCTAAGTTAATTCCAACAACTGCTACATTTTTCAAGTCTATTTTTTTAATTCATATAAAGGTTCAAAATTCATCTTACACTTCTCCTTAAAACCTTATAAGTCCTTTACTTTTTACTCCACTATTTAATTTATCTAACCAAGTTTGGCATAAATCTCTTGTTGATTTTTTTGAATAGTTTTATATTTTTTTCTAATAATTCTTCAATTTGAGCTTTTTAAATCTTCCTCTGATATAGGAATTTTTATTTATGAAATCAGAAATATAATTTAATCTATAAGAGATTAAATATATGTTTTTCCTACATCCATCTTACCTACAAGAAAGTCTTTATAATTTGTCCAATCCAATTTATTTAAAAAAATTCTATATCAGAAAAGATAAGGTGTACGAAGAAGTGTTATATTATAGTAAAAATTCTCCAAACTTTTTCTTTTCAATCCCTTTATATTTGGATTATACAAATATCTAAAAATCTCCATGAGATGAACTATAATAATCCCAATTTCCTGTTATCTCTGTGCTAGTACCTAAGATGATATCGTACCACTTCTTATCGAAGCCATCTAACTTTATTTGTATAGGATAGCCAACGATAGTATCTGGCCATTCTAAAATATATTCCTTATTCTCCTCATTATAATGCATACGTAAAATTACTTGGAATATATCTCTGAAGTCTTCTTGAACCTTACGTTCTTCTTTCTTTTTTTAGAGTAATTTCCTCTAATGAAAGTATTAAACAATTCTCTTATTTCTTCTCTTTCTTTTCCTGCTCCTGCATATTTAGAGAAATTTTTTTATAAACAGTTTCAGCCTTATCTTTAATAAGTGAAATTAAGAATTCTTGTTGTAAAAAAATTCTCCTTCATATTCTTTAGATAATTCTTTAACTACATCAATAACATCTTTATCTAAGTCTTTTTGCTATGTAGAAATTTAAAATTCTTTTTTTATTTCATATTTATTGAAAGGGTATAGCTCTTTACAGAATAATAAACTTTTCTCATTTCTATTTTTTTAGAACAAATGGAGATACTTTAAGAATATCATATTCAACAGTTCTTTTTTTCTTCAGCTGTCTTTAATGTCTTATTTTTTTAGTTTCTGTTACATAATTTTTCTATAAAAGTCATCTATGTAATCTAATGCCCATTGTTGATCTGTTCCTCTTAAATATTCAATGATTATCCAAATGTTTTCTTTTTTAAGGAATTTGCCCCATTCTTCAACAGCTCTATTATCACTCATATATGAAAGTGCTTCAAAAAGCCTTGTTCTTTAAGTTTACCTTTTTTTCTGTTTTAGTTAAATCTAAAAAGATAATCAATATTGCTTTGGTCAAAACTTAAATATCCTATTGCATCCTCTTTCACTTTCCTTTAGAACCATTTTTCTATACAATATTTATAGAAAGTCATTTTCTTCTTCCTTGCAAATAGAGGCAATAATTTCAAGTCTAGAAACCATATTTCTCTTTACCTTGAGGATCAAAACCATCTTTTTAATATAGGGACTATATCCTTTGATTGTTTCTTAAGTTCTTCAACCATTCTGTCTGCAATTTCAGAATATTTATCAGAAAGTCCATGTATCATACAAGCTTTTACTCTAAAATCATTCATAATTTCAGGACTACTTTCAAGGGTGTCTGCTATGATATTTAATCTTCCTCCACCTTCTCTAGTAAAGGCATAGACAAGAGGACTTAACTCACTATAGTGAAGTTCCTTGTAGTAATCCTTACTCTTAGTGATAGTATTTATTTCTTGAGGCTCATCACCTGAATAAGTTGTAGCTTGAGTACAAAGAACAGCATCAAGTAAAGCAAGTAAATCTAAGAATAAATCGCATTTATCCTCATCATTTGTGCTTATCAGTTCATTTCCCATATCATATATTTGTTTAAATACTTTAGCAGCAGTACTATATTCTTTAAGTTGTTCAACAGCTCTTTTTTAGACGGAAGTCATCTTTAGCTAAGTTAATTCCAACGACTGCTACATTTTCAAGTCTATTTTTTAATTCATATAAAGGTTCAAAATTCATTTTCTACTCCTCCCTAAAATCCTAAACGAACAATTTTTATCGTCTGTTATGATACTATGTGCTTCTGCATAGATAGTCCTGTCTTTTTTTGGAATAATTTTACAAACATAACTTGATTTTTCTAAACATTCATTTGGTAAAAAGCTCATAGAAAACTTTTGTCAATTCTTTAGAACCATTATTTCTAAGCTCTATCATCTTTTTGATTTTTTTATCCACTAAAATATTTTTTTACTTCCTTCTTCTTCTACAAACATAATCTTTTTCAAACTCTAAAAAGCAAAAGCTACATGATTGTCTGTTAGAATATTCTTTAATTCATTTTTTTAGCAATCTTTGTTGCTTCTTCTATATTTTTTTAGCATAAGTTTTTTTATTTTTTTCTTTAAAAAGAAGTTTTATCTTTTTTTCTTCAAAGTTTGCATTAGCCCATCTTATTCTTTTTATTCAATCCACCTGGATAATAAGTTAAAGTAGGTACTGTAACTAGAGAAAAAAATTAGAGTCATCTTGTTTAATATATTTTTAGAGCAGAAAGAGGTCTATAGTTAGCTGTATATGATATTTCTCCACTTTCTATATCTATCCAATATCCGTAGTCAGTATAGATTTTTACTAGCCTCATCATAAGTTACTTCAAATGCTAACTGCATAAGTTTTGCATTTTCTTTCTTTAAACCTAAGTCATTTAGTTGCTCTAACTTCCATACTCCACCTAAATCTTCATATAGAGTATTGTCACTCATTTCAAGATTTTTCTTTCTCAAGCTCTTCTTTTTAGATATTCTCTACCTTTTTCTATTGCTCTCAATCTTTTCAAGCATTCTAAAAGCTTGTTGATAGTGTACTGTATCTTGGTCTTCCTTATATTCTTGAATTTCTAATATTAATTTTTTTGGAATAGAATTTGTAGATCAGGTAAATAGTAATCACCTAGTTGTTTAACAACATCTTTATATTCTTTTTAAAGAGACAGTTCCTATTGTTGAAAGTCCCAATTTTTAAAAGTTGAGTGCTTATATTTTTTTAATTAAATCTAAACCTTCAATTTGTTTGTTAATTTTTCTTTGCTCTGGCAGCTTTTTGAAACTTTTTGAAGGTGCTTTCTTTTTCTTTTACAGTTCCTTCAGCACTTTCTTTTTTTCTTTCTTAGCCTTAGTTTTTTTCTTTCTTTTTCTCTTTTTTTGTTAAAAATATCTTCAGGAATTTCACATTCTTCAAAAAGTTTTTTTCCATCAGCTATTTCAAACAATAAAAGCTAAACCGTGCTTACAAGGAAATTGTCTACTTGGACAAGTACATCTCATAACAGGATTTTCATCATCTATAAAATCAGCAGAAACAATGTAATTTGATTTTTCCGCTTCCTTTACATTCTCCCATATAGAAAGTATCATCAGATGAGTGTGCTAACTTTTACAAAAAGATCCACTACTACAAATTTTTCTTTGCATTTGCAACGGCAGATGAATTAGGTGCAAGTGCAAGAATTTTTTTCTTTATCTAACTTCTTCAAAATAAAAAAACCTCCTTAGTTTTTTTGTATTTATTTGATTATACTATAATAGCTTTATAATAGCAAGAAAAAAACTGCTACAAGACTGTAACAGTTTAAAGTTTTTTTCTATTTATAACTAATTTTTATTTGTTTTTCCACAAAATGCTATACCCATATATGTTATATCTTTTTATACCATTTTTGTTTTTAATGAGATATCATATTTTTTTATCTTCTATTTGTCTTAATGCTTCTTTTGATACTTCTTCTAAATTTTCTACACTATCTGTTGCTTTAAATTCCATTATATAGGCTCTTTTTAGTTTTTATTCTTTGGTTCTATTACAAAGTCATATCTTCCTAAGCCACTTTCTATATTTGATTTTTGTAATATACTCACCTTCTAAATACAGTCCCATACCCATAATCAATCCATGGTAAAAAGCTTCATTACCTTTCTTAGTGTCATTATAGCTAACTGATGTCAGTAATATCTCTTGTAATCTTTCTTCATATTCATCTATTCTATTTTTCTGTTAAGGCTTCCATTAAATACAATAATTTGCTTCCTCTACCAAAATATTTTTTTCAAAAAAAGTTTTTTTCTATATAAAGTTCTTACTTCTTTATTAGGTAATCTTAAAAACATAATTATCTTGATCTATTTTTTTCTTCTACTGTTAAATAGCCACTGAATAACATCAATTCCCATAATTCTTCTTCACTTAGCAATTTTGATAAGTCTGATGTCCCTGATATATTTTTGTTTTAATCCTTCTCCATTAAATAATCTTTCAAGTGCTTCTATTGTATTCTTTGTTATTTTTTAATACATCATTTTATCAAATCATTTCCTGATGTATCCACCCAATAAGCTCTTAATTCTTTATATCTGTAAAAAAATTTAATATACTCCAAGGATTGTATACTTCACTATCTCCAAATTTATATCCATCATACCAATCTTTTTACATTTGATATTTCTTGCTCTATTCCATAATATTTAAGGCTTTTTTTCTACTTCTTCTTCTGTTAAACCATAACTATCTGTATAGACATCACTTAATATTGTATATGTACTTAAATTATTTAAATCTGAGAATATTCCAGCTTTTATCACCCTTATTATTCCAGTTAGAACTCCCATTTGTAAATAGCTATTATCTTTTTAGCACTGTACTATAAAAAGTTTTTAAAAGAAAATCCTTTTGCTTTTTCATAATATCCATTTATATAGGCTGATACTAATGGGCTATCATATTCATCTATTAATACTACTACTTTTTTTATTATATTTTTTTCATATAATATTTTTTTGTTAAAAAAACTTTAATGCTTCTTTTTAAATCTTCTAATTCAGTATTTTTTTCAGAAGAATATTCTCAAATGCAAGAGTGTCAAATTTATCTAAATCATTTAATAAATATTTATACTCTGAAAATAATCTTGAAATTGCTGATTTTATAGCTTTTTTTCCATTTGTTCCCCAAGTTAAAAGCTTTTTAAATCTTTTAATGATAAAAAAATATAATCTGGGTACTGTCCTTGTTCTTTAAAGGCTTCTGTTTTTTTCTATATACAAATCTTTAAATATTTTCTTTTATTTTTCTTCTCTATTTTTTTATATCAAAGAAGTACTTTAACATAGACATATTTAATGTTTTTCCCAAATCTTCTAGGTCTTGCAAATAATTTTACTTCTGAGCCATCATTTTATTATTTCTTCTATAAATTTTGTTTTTATCAAAATAATAAAAAAATCTTCTTCTATTATTTTTTAAAGTCACTTACTCCTATTGCTAACCTTTTTCATAAATTACCCTCCTTTATCATGGATTGTTTAGTATAGTATAGCATATTTTATTTTTTTAAAAAAATAAATAAATATTCATGAGCAATTAAGAAAAAGTTATATTTTATTAAATGTGTTAGAACACTCGTGGCTCTAGCACTCGTTAGGGTGTTAGCCGTGAGACATGTACTCGTAGGGTATGAATAACACCAACATTGAAAATGTTGCACTAAAAATTTGCAATTTTACTAGTTTTTAGTGTATAATATATTTAGAACATTAGCAACTGAATATATGGAGTTAAGGCTAGTAAACAGTAGCCTTGTAAAATATTCACTGTTCTGTATAGTTGTTCTTTTTAAATATAATATACAGATAAAAAGTAGCGGTGTAGATGCAAGTCTTATCCAGTAGTGGCTATCGTGGACTAGCCAAAAAGAATAAGGGTTTTAAAACCAAACTTCTTAGAAGATAACTTACTTTTTCAGTTATCTTATGAAGCTCTCGACTCTAGCACTCGTTAGGGTGTTAGTCGTGAGTAGTTCACACTATTAGTTTTCCAATAACCTGTTGCTTTTACAATTTTCAGGTAAAAGTTGTCCTTTACCTCCAACCCATTTAATAAATGGTTTACATTCAATTTTTTTCTTCTTTTTTTCAAACAGAGAAAAAAATTTTTCCATTCTTAATCTCTCCTAATATTTTTGTATTTATTTAATTATACTATATTTGAATTATAATAGCAAAAAAATAAAAAAATATTTGCAACACAAGGCTATCTTCTTAATTTATTATGGGGAATATATATTAAGAGAACTGTATAAGTAGTAGTGTATTTTTTTCCCACTGTTGTGGAGTTTTGAAAACTTTTAAAAAAATAAAGAGAATTTTTTTCTATAAATATGAAAACAATGCTTGACAATTAAAACAAAATAAATTATAATAAGCACTATAAAAAAATAAAAGGAGAGAATTCTATGTCAAAAATTAATTAATTACAATGTAGCTGTAGTAAAACCCATAGTTCCCTAAGAGGGATTTGTGTTTAGTTAATTTTTGAACTAGGTGCAAGTCCAATTTTTTTGTTGTCAATATTTTTGGACTGAGCCTATGGGATTTAATAATATATATTATATGACCATTAGGACAAAATCTTAATGGTTTTTTTATTTCATAATGTCCAAAATATCTTAGAAAAAAATAGTTCATTACTAACCAGATTTTTTTGACAGATAAAAAAATTAAGAATTCGCTGTAATTTTTGGCATCTGTAAGAAACTCTAAATGAACAAGTTCATTAAGTGTTTCTAAGATCACTATCGTTCAGACACGCCAAGAATTACTCGGCTTATTCTGTTTAATTTTTTTATCTTAAAAATCTGGAATGTAACTCACTTATTTTTTTCTAATTCATACTTATTAAAAAGGTATTATGAATTTAATTTTTTTGGGAGGTTATCATGGCAAGTTATGAGATTTTTTTATAACGTTTGGAATTTATTTAGTATTTTTTTAATGGCGATAGGGGTATATTTTTTTATAGCAAAAACAACAACTCACGAATCTTATGTTTTAGGAGATAGAGGAGTAGGATATTGGGTTACTGCAATGTCAGCTCAAGCAAGTGATATGAGTGGTTGGTTACTTTTAGGTCTACCAGGTGCAGTATACACAAGTGGGCTTACAGAAATTTGGGTAGTAATTGGATTAGCTTTAGGAACTTATCTTAATTGGAAATTCGTTGCACCAGCTTTAAGAGTGCAAACTGAAAAAAATATAACTCTCTTACAGTACCTTCATTTATTTCACAAAAATTGAATGATAAAAAAAGGGATATATAAGAACATTTTTCAGCAATAGTAATCCTATTTTTTTCTTTACTATATACTCAGCTTCAGGTTTAGTTGCAAGTGGGAAACTATTTGACTCTTTACTTGGAATAGATTATAAATGGGGAGTTCTAATAGGTGGAGGAACAATAATTGTCTATACATTCTTAGGTGGATACTTAGCAACTTGTTGGACAGATTTCTTCCAAGGGTGTTTGATGTTCTTTGCAATAATAGTTGTTCCAGTGGCTGCATACTATAGTGGTGGAGGAATAGATGGAATTAGCACTGCAATGGAAGCTAAAGATATTTCTTTAAATATTTTTTTAAATATACTAAAGTTTGGAGTTTACCAATTATAATATCAGGACTTGGTTGGGGACTTGGATACTTTGGACAACCTCATATAATTGTTAGATTTATGAGTATTGATAGTGCAGATGAACTATGGAAATCAAGACTTATAGCTATGATATGGGTTTTCATCTCACTTTTAGGAGCAATAGCAGTTGGAATAACAGGAATAGGAGTTTTTTCTGATATTTCTCAAATGGGTGGAGATGCTGAAAAGGTATTTATATTCTTAATTCATAAGTTATTTAATCCTTGGATGGCAGGAGTATTATTTGCAGCTATCCTATCAGCAATAATGTCAACAATATCTTCTCAACTTTTTAGTATCATCAAATACTTTAACAGAAGATTTCTATAAACATATAGTAAAAAGAGAAAAAAACTCATAAAGAAATGATATGGGTAGGTAGACTATGTGTAATTGTTATTTTCGTAATAGCAAGTGTTTTTAGCAATGAATCCAAGCTCTAAAGTTCTTGAGCTAGTTTCTTATGCTTGGGCAGGTTTTGGTGGAGTTTTTCTCACCAGTAATCCTATTTACATTATATAAGAAGGATCTACATTGGAAAACAGTTTTGGTATCTATGATAATAGCAACAATAACAGTTATTGCTTGGAAAAACAAGTGGACTAAGCAATACAATCTATGAAATGGTACCAGCTTTTTGTCATAAACTCTATCTCTATATACCTATTAGAAAAAAATTCAAAGTCTTTTGGTAATAATGAGAAATAAAACTATTAAAAGTTGTAATTTTTAAAAATTTTTTTAAAGTATAATATGATGAGAGATAATAATTTATTTGATATAAAGGGGTTGCCGTGAAGAATAGAGAATATTATACTAATGGAAACTTAAAAAGCTGAATATGAAAGGAACGAACGTGGTGAGAAAGAAGGTTATGAACTTCTTTACTACGAAAGTGGAGTTTTAAGAGCTGAGTATCATTACAAGGCTGGTAAATTACATGGTGTTACAAAGGAATACTATGAAAATGGTAATTTAGTTGCTGAAGGTAACTATAGAAATGGTATGCTTGAAGGTTTATCAAGAATCTACTATGAAAGTGGTAAATTAAAAAGCTGAAAGTAGCTATAAAAAAATGATGCACTTGATGGTTTATGTAAGATGTACTATGAAAGTGGTCAAGTGAAGGCTGAATATTACTATAGAGATGGTAGTCTTGAGAAAACTATTAGCTCACCTAAAGATAATGCTGATGTAAAAGTTGCTGATGATAAAGAGTTTTTTGATGTTGACTACGAAGATGGACAATTAAATTTAAAACTTGACTTAAATACTTTGTTAAAATCTAACTTATCTAAGAAAGATATTTGTAAAAATTTCTTATGAAGATAATGAACTAAAGTTAAAGATATATGATGAGGACACAAAAAGAAACAAAACAAATTCCTATAGATAAGGAAAAAAATGTTAAAAGCTGTCCAAGAAGAAGTTAAGAAATCAGAAACTAAAAAGGTTGAAGCTAAGAAAGAAGAACCAAAAAGTTCAAAAATCTTGTAAGTCCAAAAAAAGAAACAAAGAAAGATGAATTAGAAATTCCTAGTTTCTTAAAAATCAAGATATGAAGATGAGTTAGAATCAGAGCCTGAAGTAAAAGAAGCAGAGCCAGAAGCAAAAAAAGAGTATTTGATCCTGAGAATGATTTAGATATTCTTGAAATGGTTAAAACAAAAAAAGAGAAGAAAAAAACCAGAGCTTAAGTTTGCAAAAAGAAACTGAAAAAGAAACCAAAGATAAAAAAAGATTATCAAGAAAAAAATAGATTCTGAAGAAGACGAAATTGCTGATATCAGATCAATTTTTAGACACAAGTGATATTGATACAGAAGAAGAAATAGTAAGAAATAGAGGGAATAAGGTAAATAAAGGAAAGAAGAAAAAGTTCAACTGCAACTGTAGCACCACCTCCTTCTAGAAAGAAAGACTCTTTAGAAGACCAAAAGAAAAGTGTTTTTAAAGATGATATTCTTTACTCTTTTTCTTGCTTGCTATAGGGATACTTTTCTATTTCCTATATCAAAAAAATTTACAAGTGAGGATACAGAAAGTCTAATACTTGATAAAAAAGGGAACTGTAGCTAAAGCAGATGCAACAGAAGAAACAGGTGAAGAAAGTGGAGCTGATACAGAAGGAACTCCAGAAGAAGTAGCAGCAGAAGCTAAAAAAAGAAGAAAACTAAAGAAGAAACTGAAACAAAGGAAAAAGAAGTAACTAAAGATACAAAAGAAAAAAAGAAAATGCTAAAGCTAAAGAAGAAACTAAAAAGAAGATAAGAAAGAAGAAGTAGCCAAAAAGTAGTGATAGTTCAGATATAAAGAAAATAGATGAAGTTATCAGTCAAGTTATGGATAAGAAAAAAATCCAGATTATCTATTGAAGTTTAATTCTGAAGAATTAGCACTTATAAGAAATACTTTGTATGCAAGAAGAGGACTTAAGTATACTAAAGGAAAATACAAAGATTACTTTGAAGGAAAATCTTGGTATAAACCTTCAGTAACTTCAGGTAAAGATCTTTTACCAGAAAAAGAAGAAAGATTAGTTGAAATCATCAGAAAATATGAAAAAGAAAGCTAAAAAAATAATAAAAATTAGGCTGTTGTAATATCACAACAGCCATTTTTTTGTTGTCTATTATTAATAGTTGTGGTATAATTTTTAAAACTAATATAAATATATATGGGGGATTTAAAATGAAAGATATAATATTTTTTTGCTACCCAAGATGTAGCACATGTCAAAAAAAGCTAAAAAAATGGTTGGAAGAAAACTCAATAAAATTTACTGAAAGAGATATCGTAAAAAGATAAACCTACAGAAAAAAAGAATTAAAAAGAATTCTTTAAGAAATCTGGAAAAAGAATTAAAGAAATTTTTTTAACACAAGTGGTATTTTATACAGAGAATTAGAATTAAAAAGATAAAGTTACCAGAAATGACAGAAGATGAAATGATAAAACTATTAGCAACTGATGGAAAAACTTGTAAAGAGACCAATGATAGTTACAAAAAGATTTTTGTTTTTAAATGGTTTCAAAGAAGAAGAATGGAAAGAAAAAAATTAAAAAAATAAAATTATTCTAAAAAGGGGTCTTAAAAAAATGTATAATATGATAGATGTTGTAACAGCAGGTTTTTGCTTTTATTTGCAATGTTATTTGGGGCAGGAAACTTAATATTTCCTCCTATTTTAGGTTATGAATTAGGAAGCAATTGGGGGTAGCTGCATTTGGATTTATTTTTAACAGGAGTAGGGATTCCACTTATGGCAATAATTGCTTCTGCAAATGCGGGTAAGGATTTAGATAGTTTTTTTCAAATAAGGTTTCACCTTTATTTGCAAAAATTTTATGGGATTGCACTTATTTTATCAATATGACTACTTTTGGCTCTACCAAGAACAGGGTGCAACAGCTTATGAAGTAACATTTTTTTCCATGCAGGATTCACAACTTCAACATTTAAATATGTATATTTAATAGTTTATTTCTTATTGGCTTTACTATTTTTCATTAAAGTCATCAGAAGTTGTGGATAGAGTGGGGAAGATTTTAACTCCTATATTATTAATAGTTTTATTTATAATTTTAGTTAAGGGAGTATTTTTTTCAATAGCTCAACAATAGCTGAAAAAGTTTATGAATTACCATTTAAAAAAAAGGTTTTGTAGAAGGTTATCAAACTATGGATGCCTTAGCAGCAGTAGTATTCTCTACTGTTATATTAAATGCTATAAGAGGAAAAACTAAACTTACAGAGAAAACAAGAGTTTTTATTATCTTTTTAAAAAGTTGGACTTATTGCAGCTTTAGGACTTACAATAGTCTATGCAGGTTTAACATATATTGGAGCAACTTTTTGGTGGAACTGAATTAGTTGCTGGAGCTGAAAAAAACAGATTTACTTGTAAAAAAATTTCTATAAATCTTTTAGGAAAAAAATAGGATATTTAATATTGGCTATCTGTGTTGCTGGAGCCTGTTTAACTACTTCAATAGGATTGATTGTTACTGTTGCAGAATATTTCAGTGGACTTATGAAGGTATCTTATCAAAAAAATTAGTAGTGATAACAACAATAATAGGTTTTGTATTTGCAATGTTTGGAGTAAATAAAAATAGTTATTATATCAGTTCCAGTCTTAGTATTCCTATATCCTATAAGTATAGCTTTAATATTATTGAACTTCTTCCGTGTAAAAAAATGCAAATGTATTCAAGGGAGTTGTTCTAGTATCAGGGCTTGTAGGACTATATGAAGGAATTTCAGTAACAGGAATTACTATGCCAGAAGTATTTACAAATATATATAATTCTTTACCATTAGTAAATTTAGGATTACCTTGGTTAGTACCAGCTTTAGTGGTTGGAATAGTATGTAACTTTATTAAAACAGAAAAAAATAATATAAGAATAGTTGAATTAATTTTAAAGAAACTGCTGCGATGTCCATTATTGTTGAGGGAGCATTTTCGGAGCTCACGAAACACTAATGGCTATCAGGCAGTTTATTATAAAGTAGAATCAACTATTCTTAATATTAGTAGAGAGATAGAGAGAAGGAAGATTGGAGGAAAAAATGGCTAATGTATATGACGTGTTAAAAGAAAGAGGATATTTAAAACAACTTACACATGAAGAAGAAATAAAAGAACTTCTTGAAAAAGAGAAGGTTACTTTCTATATAGGATTTGACCCAACAGCAGACAGCTTACATGTTGGACACTTCATAGCTATGATGTTCATGGCTCATATGCAACAACATGGGCACAGACCAATAGCTTTAGCTGGTGGTGGAACAGGAATGATAGGTGACCCAAGTGGTAGATCTGATATGAGAACTATGATGACTGTTGAAACTATAGACCATAATGTTGAATGTATAAAGAAACAAATGCAAAAGTTTATAGATTTTTCTGATGGAAAGGCTATACTTGAAAACAACGCAAATTGGCTAAGAAATTTAAACTATATAGATTTCTTAAGAGATATAGGGGAACATTTTTCAGTCAATAGAATGCTTGCAGCAGAATGCTATAAGTCAAGAATGGAAAATGGACTATCTTTCTTAGAATTCAACTATATGATAATGCAAGGATATGACTTCTATGTTTTTAAATAAAAAAATATAACTGTACTATGCAATTAGGTGGAGATGACCAATGGTCTAATATGATAGCAGGAGTGGAGTTAATAAGAAGAAAAGATAGAAGACAAGCTTATGCTATGACTTGTACTTTACTAACTAATAGTGAAGGAAAGAAAATGGGAAAAACTGCTAAGGGAGCATTGTGGTTAGATCCTAAAAAGACAACACCTTATGAATTTTACCAATATTGGAGAAATATTGATGACCAAGATGTTGAAAACTGTCTAGCACTTTTAACTTTCTTACCTATGGACGAAGTTAGAAGATTAGGAGCATTAAAAGATGCTGCAATAAATGAAGCTAAAAAAGTTCTAGCTTATGAAGTAACAAAAATTATCCATGGAGAAGAAGAAGCTACAAAGGCTAAGGAAGCAACAGAAGCTCTATTTGGAAGTGGAAATAATTTAGATAATGCACCTAAAAATTGAATTAGGAGCTGAAGATTTTTTTCAAAAGAATTATTAGATGTTTTTAGTAGATAGAAAAAAATTTTTAAAGACTAAGAGTGAAGGAAGAAGACTTATAGAACAAAATGGAATGTCTTTAAATGATGAAAAAAATAACTGATGTTAAATTCACTTTAAATGAAAAATACTTTAGGGCTTTTTAAAAATTAGGTAAAAAAAGAAATTCTATAATATTGTAAAAAAATAAGAATATAAAAAGTAGGCTGTTGCAAATTCATAAAAAGTAAAAAAATAGTTCGTTACTGAGTAAATTTCTTAACGATAAAAATCAAGAATTCGCTGCAAATCAGGAAACTCGTTACACTCAAACACTCCTGCATTTGCTCGGCTCATTCTATTTGATTTTTTTATCTAAAAATTTCCATTCGTAACTCACTTATTTTTTTACTTTAAGATTGAACTTTTAATTTTGCAACAGCCTCTTTTTTTATTAGGTATTTTATAGTTATGATATAATTTTTGAGATTAATAAAAAAAATTTACTATAATTATCTTGAAGCAATAATATGAACATAGAGGAATTTGAGGAGAAAAAAAGATAAAAAAATAGGGGTTAAAGATGAGTGAATTACAAACAATTAGAAAAAAATACAAGGTGATTTTTTTCTTAGAAAAAAAGCTATAGAGAAGGTAAATTGTTTTATGAAGTTTTTAAGATATAAAGATGATTATATAGGTATTAACTATGGTTATTTTTGAAGATGAACTAAGCGAAGAAACATATATCAATGATAATAGAATAGGAATGCTTGTAAGTAAGGAAAAAAAGACAAAATTTATATCTGTACTTTAGATGGAAAAAGACATGAGGTAGGGATAACTGTTGCATATCATAATAAGAGTGGAAGATTAGCTTATGAAATGGATTATTTAGATGACATTTGTATGGCTACTAATAGGATATATAAAGATAGCTTTATCAAAAATGCTCCTTTTAATAAAAAAATTTAGAAAAAAAGGGAAAAATATAGACAAAAAAATACTATAAAAAGTATTATGAATTTAAGCACAAAAATATATATTAAGAATAGAGAAAATATATTGTAAAAACAGGAAAAAGAGTAGACTTCAAAGCCTATAAAAAAATAATAAATTATACGGTTTTTAGAGAAGTAAGAGATGATAATGGTAATGTTATATTGAGAGGAAGTTATTTAAATAATAAAAAAATAGGGATATGGCATGAGTATGAAAATAATAAAGTAAAAAAATAAAGGTAGCATTTGATGAGAATGAAAAATTTTCAGGAATATATAGAGAATTTTTTTCCAAATGGTGACATCAAGGAAGAAAAAAATATTATTTTTCAAGGCAAAGAAATAAAGGCTAAAAAAATAGATATATATAGAAAAGAGGTATATAAATGAACGATGATACATTTATTTTTTTAGACGAATTTTTTTAGATATTGAGTTATATATTTTTTTAAATAAATGCAAAAGAAGAAATTTTTAAAAATTTGTATGGAAAGATAAAAAAATATTGAAATTATAGGAAAGTATCAAGAACAACTAGAAAGCTGTTATAATACAGAATTACAATTAGAAGCTTCTTTTTGATTTGGTTGAAATAGGTTATGATGCAGTTGTTTATAAGATACTTAGTAAAAATAGAAGAAGAGTATTTTTGAATGCTTAGAGATTTATAATTGGAGTGATGATTATTTAGCAATTGAAATATCAATCTATAATTATCCTGATGAAATAAAAAAACTTGGATAATGAGATAATCTGGACAAAAAGAAAATATCAATAAAGAACATATGGACATAATTAATGAAAAAAATAAAAAAAATTAGAAGAATTAAAAAGAAAAGGAAGAGAGTATCTTAAGTATTTAGATGAGTTGGAAATTTTAAGAAGAGAAGGAGTAAATACTCCAAAAAAAGAGAAGAGGAACTTATTAAAAATAAAGGAAAGAGAAGAAATTGGCAAAAAAATATGCTGAATATAAAAAGAAATTTAAAAAAATGGATAAAAATCTTTAAAAAGATAAAAGAGATAATGAATTTACTTATTAATTAAATTTAAATATAGAAGAGAAAAAGAGGCTTATTTGTCAAATAGTATAGTAGTTATTAAAAATAAATAAAAAAATAGGGAAGAGATGAGAATAAATATAAATTCAATAGGAGTAGTTATAATATTTTTCAATAATATTTTTTTGCTATTACTAATATTACAATTTCTACATAGAGTTCCTGAAAATCATTATACAATTTCAGATCAAACACAAGAAATTATATTAGAAGATTACCCTGAATTAAAAGAGGTCAGCTTTTATGTATAGCACAGATTTATATATAGAATATACAGAACCAATAAATTTAAAAATTAGAAAAAGTTAATTTTTCGTATTAATGATGAAGTAATAGGAACAGCAGAAATAAATAAAAAAATTTAAATGAATTAGAAGATTTTACAGAACCCTATATTGATAAAAACAAAAAGAAAAAAATCTATAAGAAAAAATGTGTACTACAAAAAGAATTTTTTAAGAATTTTTAGGAAAAAGAAATGAAAAAAATACAAGGTAGGAACAGGAACTATAGAAGGAAGATTTTATATAGATATCTATATAAAAGATTTAAAAACAAATGAAAGTTTTATAATAAAAAAAGAGATAATATATCTATTTATTATGAAAGTGCTGGAATAAAATTATACTTACCAAACATTTAATAGGAGCAAATTCAAGCTCTCAAATGTTAGTAGGAAATGGAGCAGTAAGCCAAGTAGCAAGTAAAAGTAGGACAAGTACAAAAATAATAGGTTACCTTTATCAACCTAAATATATTATATAAGGAGGAGAAGGATTTTATTTTTGAAACAGAAGTTAAAGAAGTACAACTGAACCTCTCACGACTAACACCCTACGAGTGCTAGAGTCGCAAGGTTCTTAAGTACTATTTAGTTTCTTTTTGAATATCTAGTATTCAAATACTAGCTAATTTCCTTAAGACTTTAATGGACAAGCTCTCCGTTGAGAACATTTACATCCTGTTGGTTCGGTTCAAAAACCATTTAATTTTTGGCAGTGAATATTTTACGAGGTTACTGCATTTTCTAACCTCAACCTTATATATTCAGTTTCCAAAGTTCTTAAATGTATTATACTCTAAAAATTAGTAAAATTACAAATTTTAGAGCAACATTTTTCAATGTTGGTGTTATTCATACCCTACGAGTACATGTCTCACGGCTAGAGTCACGAGTGTTCTAACACACTTAATAAAGCAAAAAGTTAGCAGTTTAGATCAATTTGGTTTAGGTAGAATTATAGAAAAATGAAATGCAATTTGGAGAAAAAAATTTATGAAAAATAATAAAAAAATAGAAGCATAATATTAATTATATTTATATTTTATTCAATTTCCTCTCTTATTTTTTTGATAAAAGAAAAGAAAAATTTTTTACTTATGAAAAATAAGTCAGTTGAATATACTTTAGAGCAAGTTTTTTTAAAGAAGGGTATAAATTAAATTTTTTTATGACATAGAGTTTGAAAGAGTAGATAAAGTTGGAGAAAAATGATAGTTACTTTGCAATTTTTTCTTATCTGGAGGAAATGAGAGAGCATCAACTTTGTCTATTAAAAAAATTATTATATTATTGATAAGAATAAGAATGAAATCTATGAAACTTCAGAAAAAGATATTATAGAAAAAGGAATAATATTAGAAGATGTTGATATTTTTTTGTAAAAAAAGAAAAGGAATTATTGTATATGATTAAAAAAAGAATACTATAGTTTTAATGAGATTGCTATCATATCAATGATAATAATAATTTTGAGAAATATATACATATATTTTTAATCTAAATATTTTTAATTATAGGATCTTTTTTTCAGATTATATATATACCAATATATTGAGATATTTTTATGCTATATTACTAATTGTATATAATATATTACTCGTAATAAGTAAAAAAAGTATTTTTAATCTTATAGTAAAATATAAATTAAGAAAAATATTTTTGTATTAACTAATTTAATAATATTATTTTTTTATATATTTAAAGAACCTTTATTTTTTTCTATTCCAGTAAAAAAACAATATTAGTTTTTAAGTTTTTCTTTTAATTGAAATTTTTTTACTTTTTTTGTTCATAAAATAAGAATAAAAAAATAAAAAAATTGGAAAAGAAATAATTGAAGAAATTTTTTGGGATAGTTTTTAATTTCTGCCTTTTGTTTATTATTTACAATATTTAGTTGCAATGTTAGATTACTTAATTGGAATAATTTTTAGGATTAGGTTTTTTTCTAAAATATATTAGGAAAGATAGAAGGAAGACAAAAATTAGTTCCAGATGAAACTCAAAAAGGTTTAGAAAGTTTATCAAGCTGAAAAATAGAATAAATGATTTATCAGAAATAGAAAATGGAAACTTTGAAACTGTTCCAGAAAAAAAGAATCTGTTCTACATAATTTTTATTAATACTAAAGATAGCATAAAAAAATTGTTATAAGTGATTCATCAAGAAATATTAAAAAGTTGATTATGAAACTGGAAAAGAAGTTGTCATATCTGCAAGTGGACAGAAGGCAATCTAAACTTTTTAGATAAAATAAAAAGATGGAGGGATAAATAAATGATGAAAACTTTTATAAAATTTATTATTAAAAACACTTTTTATTTTTTTATTGTGTTATTTATCTTATTACTACTTAGTATGTGTATAAGATATGAACCTGAGAATTATTATGGAATTGTTGAAAAAAAGTTGATTCATATCCAAGAAATCTAATAATTTCAACTAGTGGAATATATTTTAATAATAAAAAAATTTCCAAAAAGAAACAGTATTAAAAAAAGATAGAGATTTTTCTTTAACAATAAGTTTATTGGTGATATTGTAGTAAATAAGAAATTAAAAGATCTTAAGCAAATATATGAAGATGGAAAAAGAGTACCAGTTCAAAGATGATCTTTTAAGAATATTGGGAAAGAATAATGAAAAGTTTAGAGTAGAACTAGAAGGACACAGAACAACTGGTTTTATATTCAATATTTATATTGAGGAACCTAATGGAAAAAGAAGTTTTAATAAAAAAAGAAGTTGATATATTTTTGTAAAAAAAGGATATTCTTTCTTTTTATCTAGTTGAATAAAAAAATATTTATATAAAAAGATTAACAGGTAAATAAAGAGACTGTTGCAAATTAAACTATTAAAAATATGTAGTGGTATAATAGAATTATAACATGAGTGTCTAATAATATAGCCAATTTTTTATAGTTTCAAGATTATTCTTGATTTTAAGTTAATAAAAATATTTTTTTAGGAAAGCCAACAAATGATTACTTTAAAAAAATAATATAGTAAGAATGATAAAGCCATAGAATTAAAGAGTGATGGAAAAGATATTCAAAAAGATGATGAATATAGGGAACAAATATTTGATGAAAAAGGAATGAAAAAAATTATAATTTTATTATTAACAATATTCTTTTTTTAACAAAGATAGCTACATATGAAAAATACTGTGCTTATCTTAAATCAATATACTGGAATAGTAAGAGAAACACCAACATTTGATAGAGATGAAGCTCTTCTTGTATTAAAAAAATTATGATATGGAAGATAGTTTGTATGTAAAAAGAATTATTAAAAAGTTAATAATACTTGGATAGGAAATACCTATAATTATAAAGAAGCATATGAAAAAAATTACTTATTTAAGTGGGGAGAAAATGATCAGTCTTATAATAATCCAAACTTTGATGAAGAAGAAAGAGAAAAAGAGTACAACAAGAATATTGGTTATTTTATTATAGAAAATAATACAAGAACTTATGGACTTTCAAAAAGAAGAGGTTGAGAAAAAAATTAAATATCTCATCTTTAAAATTGAAAAAGTGCAGAAATATATATGAAAAAAATATGGTGGGAAAAGGGATTTTAAAAAAATTTTATCGTGACTTTTTATTGCTCTTTATAAAGATAAAAAAATTATGATGAAGATGATTTTATGAAGGATGATGAAAAAAACAGCACCAGAAGTTAGAAAATTAATTATATCAAGAAATATTATAATTGTATATTTAGGGATTATTTTAATTTCATACCTATATTTTTATTTTTAAAAAAAGAATATAAAATGATATTTTTAGAAAATATAAAAAAATTATGAGTGGAAAAAAATAAAGAGACTATTTGCTTTTAGACTTCATAGTTATAATTTCTTATTTTCTACTTATACCAAAGCTATACAATAGTATAAAAAAATACTTGAATTTACATTTTGGTGGATTGTAGTTAAAAAAATTTCTTATTATATTATTATCTAAAAAAAGATAAATTAAAAAAATTTTTACTAGGATTGCATTTTTCTATTATTTATCATTTTAATTACTATTACAATGAAATTTAATATAAAGCTATTGGATAGTTTGTATTATATTATTTACTTTATTTCTTTATTTAGTTTTTACAATTTTATTATTTTTATAAAAAAAGAAAATATTGGAAATATATTAATGTTAAGTTCTTCATATATAGTGCAACAATTCATATATTTTTTTATAATTTCAAGATTATTCTTAATTTTAAGTTGATAAATATCTACTGATAACAGAAAATTCGCTAAGAATTAAATGCAGTAACCTAAATGAATAGTGATGTAAAAATTTGGAGCAAGAAAAGATACAAGAGATGTAGAAACATTATCAAAGAGTAGTGGAGTAAATTTATCTGTAAGAATAAAATCAGAAGCATTAGATAGAGCGAAACAAGGAGTAGACTCAGTAAATCAAATAAAGTCAGGAGATATACTTGGAGGACTGGCTTCAACAACTAATACTGTTACAGGAATAGTTAGTGGACTAGCTTCAAATCAAGGAACAAAACTTCCTACAAGTGCTATTAATAAAAAAATAATTCTAATTCTAATGATGATGACGATGATGATGATAAAAAAATAATCAAACTAATACTGTTGGAAAAGATAATCTAAAAAGCAGCACAAGCAAATAATAATTTCTATTGAGGCTGGAAATAAAATAGACAATCTAGAAATTAATAAAGGGCATAATTTTTCCCACATTTGATATAGTTATAGATGAAAAATGGGAAGAAAAACAGCTATAAGTACTAAAAGTTTAGATTTAACAAGTAAATCATATACTTCAAAAAGAATATAAAAATCAAATGTATTATATCATAAAAAGGCTATATTGATGATATTAATAACTTTTAAAAAAAGCTGGAAAAAGGTGAAGATGTTTTAACGAAACAGATGATAAGTAAAAATGTATTAGAAATATCTATAAATAAACATGAACTAACAAAACAATAAATAGATAATATAAAAAAAGAGGAGTAGACTATGGTAAACAAAAAAAGGTGTAGAAGTAAAATTTATAATAGAAAAAAATAGGAGGAAGAATGAAAAAAATAATTTTTAATATCAATAGCTAAAGAAATAAAGGATTTTAGGTTAGTGATAACACCTTCTGGTAGGAACAGAATAGGAGGAATTCAGACAAAAGATTATGGAATAATATCATATCCAGATAAAAAAAGATTTTTGAGAAAAATAGGAGAATTAATATATTGGGCATTTAATGAAAGTGATGATAAAGTAATTGAGCGTTCATCAAACACAAAAAAATTGAAAAAGCAATTTTATAATTGTAGTTCATATAGAAAAGTGACTAATGATTATAATATGATATTTTTTTGAATTGATAGAAGGAATATATAGTATATCATTATTAAAAAAAGATGGAGATGCATTTGTAGCTTTTTAAAGATGAAAAATAAAGAAATAGTTAAATATATATATCCAGAAAAAAACCAACAGCCTTAGAGCTAGGAACAAAAAGTAATGGAAATGTTTGAATATAAAGAAAGATATGATGGTATAATAGAATAGGTAAAGTTAAGCTGAATAGATGAAAACATTTATTCAGCTTTTTCTCTAATAAATCAAAAAAAGTTAGATTTGTAGATGAAGTACATATTTCATAATAGGAGATGGAAGTAATCTAAAGGTAGGAAAGGTAGAAAAATACAGCTTCTGCGATAGGTACAACTGAAAATGGAAAACTATCAACAGATGAATATGTAGGACATAACTTAGAAAAATGTAGATAAGTTAAAAAAACAGCAGGAGGTTCAGTAGGAGTATCAACTTCTGGAGTAACAAGTATAGGAGTAAATTATTCTGATAAAAAAACAAGAAGGGATAACAAAGAATACAGTAATAGGAAATGTAGAAATAGGAAAAATCTTCTGGAGATGAAATAAACAGAGATTTAGATACAATGACAGAGATAACAGAAGATAGAGATTTTTAAAACAAATATCAATGTAGAATCTCAAACAATTAGCTATAAAAAAATCCTGAAAAAGTTTAAAGAAGATTTACAAAAAAAGCTAAAAATGAAATATATGATATTTACCATGCAGTAGATAGTACAGTAAATTTACAAGGAAAAGAAGATAGAAATATATCAGAACAAGTTGGAGAAGTAAGACAGGCTAAGGTAATATATAATCTAATAGATTCAAGATTACAAGAAGCAGAAAATCAGGAAGATATTGCAAAAATCTTTGAAGGAGCATCGGAAGATTTAGGTTATAGAGTAAAAGTAATTTTTACAGACCCAAGTAACTCTCCACAATTAATTGGAGTAGATAAAAATGGAAATACCTATATAAAAAGATGGAACAGCTTATGTAGATAAAGATACAGGAATAGGATATATTCTAGTAAATACTAAATCACCAGCTAATAGTACAAAAGCAGGAGTAATAGGAACAATAGCAGAAGAACAAAGCCATATAATAGGAAAAAAAGAAGGAAGACAAAAAAAGTAGTTCCAGATGGAAGTGAAAAAGGTTTAGAAAGTTTTAGGAAGACCAACAAATGATTACTTTTAAAAAAACAATATAGTAAGAATGATAAAGCTATAGACTTAAAGAGTGATGGAAAAGATTATTCTAATGTTGATTTTTGGAGAACATGTTGGGGATAAGAAAAATGATGGATATAATCAGTATAGATATGATTTGAGATATACTTATCAAGAAAAAAATAAATGAAAAATATTTATTCTCAGTCTACAAAAAAATTCTTTCTAAAACTTATACAGAAAAAGAATTGCAGGAAACTATTGATAAAAAAATTATGGAAAAAGGTTATTATAAAATTGATTGGAATAAATATTCAAAAAAATGATGAATATAGGGAACAAACAAATTATTATTTTTTTATCAAGCTAAACACTTTGTAAAAAGCAAAGACTATTGATAAAATAGAAAAAGGGCTATATTGAAATTACAAGAGATAATGGAGAAAAATTGAGATTAAAAAGAAATAGAAGCTAATGAAGCTATATACCATAATATTGAAAGAAAAAGATGGAACAATATACTTTAATTTTAGTAAAGAAACTCGTTATAAAAAAATATGTAAATGAAGATGGATATGAATTAATATTAGATCAAAATTATAAACCAGTATACGATCCAGTAGTTGTAGGAACTTATAACTTCTATACTTATGATAAAACAAAAAAAGTGTAGATGCTGGTATGCATGTATTAAGCGATCTTATTTTTATGGAGGAAGTATGGAACATGACCAAATGATCCAACAACAAGGAAAGAGAGAGAAGAGATAGGAGGTTTTATATTTGGATTGATAATTAAAAAAATAATTATGATGAAATAAGGAATGAAATAAAAGCAAGAGGAAAAAGATAAAGTTTCATATGCTGAATTAACTGAAATTTTTAGAAAAAAATAGAAAAAGATAGGATTTTAGACATTATAAATTATCAAAATTATCCTTAAAATCATTTTTTTAGATTAAGTAAAGGAGACCAACTATGAAAAAGTCAAGAACTTTTTTAAAAAAATTTTTAAACAAGAATTTTTTTAGCATAACAAAATTAGAGTTATGAAACTCTTGATTTTTTTCATATAGTTAAAAATCTAATATATACTATTCTAATTTTTTTCTTCTTGATAAGAAATGTTTTTCTTTATCAATGTAAATAAAATTCTTACTAGTTTATGTGCAACATGACCAAGAGCGTTGTAATGTGATTTACCTTGTGAGCGCTTTAAAGAATAATATTATTAAATTTTTTTCTGAATGCCTAACAATATTCCAAGCAGTAAAGATTAAAGCATACCTTAAATATGGAGAACCTTTTTAGACATTCTACAAGATGAAGCATTAAAATTATCTGATTGTCTTATCTTTGGATCAAGACCAGCAAATGCAAGTAATTTTTTTAGAACTAGAAAAATTTTTCAAAATTATTTGTTTCACCTAATATAATGGCACAAGCAATAACACTTATTCCAGGAACTGATAGAAGTGTTGTGTCTAAATTATTAACTATATCAGTTATTTTTAATTTCAATATCTTTAATTTGTTTGGTATATAATTCAATTAATTCTATTAACTGAATTAAATGTAATGAGATTGAAGTATCCTTGATACCAACACTGGAAAAAGTAAATCAAGTAAAGATGTTAATTGAATTTTAGCTTTACTTCTTTGCTTAATCAGGTTACTTCTAAATCTAGTAAGTTTTTTTAGAGAAAAAAACACTCAATGTTCTTCTTAGAAACGAAGTTAAGTTTAGTAAAAATTAAAGATTTAGCAATATTAAGAGAGTCTAGATTATCATTTTTAGCATCTCTAATATTAGCTTTTTTTCAGATGTGAAGTTTGCAAAGGATTAATAAGTGCAACTTTAAAATCATGTATGAATAAAAAAATTAATAAGATTTTTCACCATAATGAGAAGTTGATTCTAAGCCAATAATAAGATTTTTAGCATCGAAACTTTTAATTTTTATTTAAAAAGAGCGCTAAAAACCTTTAAAATCATTTTTTTGAATTTAAAAATTAGAAAAAAACAACTTCATTAGTAGAAGAATCAATACAAGAAGCAACATGATTAAGTTTAGCAATATCAATACCAAGTAAAAAAACATAAGATCACATCCTTAAAAAAATTAATAACTGTGGAATCCCCATCTTAGAAAAACAATACATTCTTGCGATATGTGAAAATTTAAAACTTATCCAACTATAAGTATATGAGTTAAAAAGAGTGGTAGTAGTCTCCCTAAAAAAAAGTAGCAAAAAGCTCTTTAGGTTAAAAATAAAAAGTCCACAGTATAAATAAATTATATAAAAAAATATTAAATAAAAATAAACTATGAAAAGGAGGTTGTATAGATAAATATTTTTATATTTATCATACAAGGAAAAAAATGAAGAAAATAATTATAATAATATTAGTAACCTCCGTAATATGGCTCTTTATCTTGTATTATATATATTGTACCAGAAAGTCATTATTCTATATTAGATCAGACAGGAAAAGTTGAATTAAAAAGATTACCCTGAATTAAAAAGACATGAGTTTTGAATATAATGCAGATTTATCAGTAGAATTTACAGAACCAACAAGTTTAGAATTAGAAAAAGTTAATTTTCGTTTTAATGATGAAATAATAGGAACAGCAGAAATAAGTAAAAAAATATAAAATGAATTAGAAGATTTTGCAGAACTGTATATTGATGAAAAAAACAAAAAGAAAAAAATTATTAGAAAGATTTATCCATTACAAAAAGGAATTTTTTTAAGAATTTTAGGAAGAAATGCAGAAGTATATGATTCATTAGAAGATGGCAGATTTTATATAGATATCTATATGAAAGATTTAAAAACAAATGAAACCTTTATAATAAAGAGAGATAATATATCTATTTATTATGAAAGCAGAGGTCTAAAAATTGTATTTACCAAGTGTTTAAATTTATATTAAAAATAATAGCTAGTTTAGAAATTTAAGCTAGCTATTTTTCAAATCTAAGAGCTCAAAGATGGAGTACAAGTTTCTATAATGTAATAGGTTCAAGAGTTGAAGAACTAGCTAGACAGTTTAAAGCTAGAGAAATTAACGAAGAAGACTTAAAAAGAAGCATTAAGAGATGTAGTAAAGGGTTATGGAAAAGATATAGGAATAGACTTTGATGTAGTATACTTAGATGAGTCTACAATGCCAAAAGATTCAAAAAGGAAGTACAGGTTCATCCTATATAGTAGATAGAAAAAAATAGGAAAGTATTAATACCAATAGATGTAAATAAAATAGAAGATATAAAGGAATTATTAGGAACTGTAACAGAAGAAGTAGCCCATGGAAAAGATGCCTTAGAAGGAAGACAAGATAAGAAAGTAGCAGAAGATAAGTCAAATGATGAAGAAGGCTTAGAAAGTTTAGGAAGACCAGCAAATGAATATGTAAAGAAAAAGGTTTGGAGAAGATAATAACAGTAAGATAAAGCTAACAACAGATGGAATAGACTTAAGTAATGCTGATGTTGGAGAAAAAGGTTGGGGATGTTACAACATCAGAAGATAGAAAAATTTAAAAAAATATTATCATAAAGAAACAAATAAATTAGAAATAGCTGTTATTAGTTTTAAAGAAATTCCTAAAGGAATTTCTTATATTGGAAATCTTGCTCTTGATTCAGTTGTAGATGCACTTTTTTGCTGAAGATATGGAACAAAGTATAAAAAAAATTTAAATAATAAAGATAATATATCTAAATATAAAAAAATATTTAGAAAAAAAGGGAAGAAAAAGCTATGTTAAATGAAATGTCAAAAGAATTTGATAAAAATATATTTATCTAAAAATATATTTATCTGATGTTTCTAAGAAGTTATTTGTTATATATGGTGCACCTGATGAAATAAGAAAAACTTTATACAAATAAAGAGAAAGATAAGAATAATAATGATATAGACATATTTATATTAGATAAACATCTACCAGAACATATGGAGGATCTATGGTCTAATCCTAAAACAAGTGATAATTTAGATAAAATATCAAATTATTGGAAAAAAATGAATTAGGTGATAAGGATTCTTTTTCTTTAAGTGAACAAAATCGTGAAAGAAATAAAACAATTGCATATCCAGATTTTTACCACAAGTTATAAATTTTATGCTTTTTGGTAAAACAAAATTATTTCAGTCAACTTATGGTAGTGTGAAAAGGTTAGAAAATGGTAAATATGATGTTAATATAACTGTAATATTTCAATATACTGATAGATTTGAAGATGTTAAAAATGTAAATGAATTATCCTCTGCAAAAACAAGGTTTGAATAAAGAATTTAAAGGAGGTAAAACATTTAGTTTTAGAACAGAGCCAAAAAAAGAGTTACTATTAAAAAAAGCAAGTAGATAGTCTAGATGAAATAACAGGACTTCTAAAGAATAGATTAAAAAGGAATTGATGATAATTCAAATTTAGGACAATACAATATAAAAGGTAATGTAAGTTTAATAAAAAAACAATAAACTAGATAATTCTAATGAAATAGATAATTTTTAAGAAATACTATAATCAATAATAATCTGAATAAGAAAAAAATATAGAAAGTGAGGCTATTAGAATTGGAAAAAAACATAAAAAAATTTTTAAAAAAATTATTTTTTTATATTCTTCATATTACCAATATATTTCTTTTCTACGATATTGGCTAATTATCTTCAACATTATGAGTATACTTTTTAAAGATACGAACGGTATAAAAGAATATAATATTTTTTTAGTAATGGAAGGTATGGCTACATTAATTTAGAAAACGATATGTATATAGAAGGACAAACTGGAGACTTTAAAATAAAAAGAAGTGTATGAGAATAACGATTACTTCATAGGTTGTGATTTTAATTATAATTATGAAACTGATAAGATAGGAAAAAGATACTATATAGTTGTTGATAAAAATAAATCTACTATGAAAAAATTTTTTTCAGAAGAAGAATTTAAAGAGAAATTTAAGAATATAAGTAATCAAGAATTTATAAATATCTATTCTTTTTTTAAGAAAAAGGGTACTAAATTTGCTAGTTATAAATAATTTTAAGAAAGAGGAGAATATTAATGAAATATAAAGGAAAAAGATATTGCTGAAGTTTCCATAACTCTAATTATAATTTTAAATTTTTTTAATTATTTTTTTACTAAAAATAAGAAATATAGAATTACTTTATATCCTAATTTTTTTATTTCTTAATGTATATATAATAATTTTTTATAGGAGATACAAAAAGAAAAAAATATTTAATGAAGAAAAAAATTCTTAAAAGTAAATAAAATAATGTTTATAGGAATAAATACTTTAATATTTTTTTATATTTTTTAAAGAGCCTTATTTCTTTTTTTATCAAAAAAATAAAAATTTTTAATTTTTACTGGGAAATATATTTATTGGATATTCATCTTTAATATTTATTCAAAAGATAAAGTTATCATTAAATTTATTTAAAGAAATAATAAAGATATTTTTTTATTTCTGGTTTAATTTATTATTTACCAATAATTCTATTTATTTAATTTAGTTCAATATAATCATTTATAAAAAAATGGTTATTTCTCAAATAGTGTTGATAAAAAAAGTTTATACTAGAGCTGATAGAATTAAGAGAATTACATAGCTCTCAAAAAGTACTAATAAGGATTAATTTCTGTAAGTAACAGAGGTTAATCCTTTCATTTTTTTCATCAAAAAAATATTGATACATATTAATAAATATGTTATTATATAAGTACTTAAATAAGTAATGCAAGGAGGTAAAACATGTTAGCAATTAATTATACAACTTTGAGAACCAATTTAAAAAGCTATTTTTGATAAAGCAGTTGATAATGATGAAGATATTATTATAACAAGAAAAAAATGAGAGAAATGTTGTTCTATTAAGTCTTGATAAATATAATGAGTTTTTTAAAAAGCTATGAGGAATCTTGAATATATGACAAAAAAATAAGAGAAGGAATAGCTGAATTAGAAGCAGGAAAAAGGAGAAATTCATGATTTAATAGAGGTTGATGATGAATAATTTGGTATGGACGCATAAGGCTTTGGCAAGATTACTTATATTGGCAAACTCAGGATAAAAAAACTTTGAAAAAAAGATAAATGAATTAGTCAAAGATATTGAAAGAAATGGAGCTTTAAAAGGAATAGGCAAGCCAGAAGTATTAAAAAAACGAAAGTGCATACAGTAGAAGAATTGATGAAAAAAAATAGACTGGTTTATAAAATTGTAGATGGCTTTTATGTGGATAATTGCTTGTAAAGGTCATTATGAGGAATAGGTGTTTACTATGGAAATAAAAAAATAAGAGAAATAGAAGTAGAAGACTATAAAGAGCTATTGGATTTTATGAAGAAAGTGAAAGGAGAAACCAATTTTTTTACGTGGTTATCCTAATGAAATAAAAAAATGAGTTATGAAGATGAAAAAGAATACATAAAAAAAGTAAAAATCTTCTGAAACAAGTAATTATTTTTGTAGTAATGAAGAATAATAAAATGATAGGTTGTATTGGTTTTTAATGGAAATACAGCAAGAAAAAAATGAAGCACTATGGAACTATTGGAATTTCTGTTTTTAAAAAGAATATTGGGGTAGAGGAATAGCAACAACATTATTAGAAAAAAATTAATAAGTTGGTCTAAGGAAAAAAAGGGATAAAAAAAGATTAATTTAGATGTTTTTTTGAAAAATAATGAAAGAGCAATAAAAATTATATGAAAAGTTTGGTTTTTAAATTAGAGGGTTGTATAGAAGATGGAATTTTTGATGGGGAAAAATTATATAAATTTACTGGTATATGGATTAAAAAAATATGATAAAAAAATAGTTAAGGTAGTGTGGTATTCTTGTCTAGATTTAAATTAAGAAATATGAGAGAAGATGATATTGAGATTATTTACAAAAAAATTTACATTTAGATTTTGTAAATAAATACTTTAAAAAAATAATAAAGAAAAGAAAAAGATACATGATAATCATAGTGAATGGTATAAAACTCATATATCTTCTTTTGATTACTTAATTTATATTTTTTTGAAGATGAAGAAGCTAATTTTGTGGCAATGACAAGTTATGAAATTTTTAGAAGATACAGCTAAAAATAAATATCTATTTGAATAAAGACTATAGAAATAAAGGATACTCACAAGAAATACTAGCTGAAAGTATAGATAAATTTTTTTAAATGATAATAAAAAAATATAAAAAAACTTTAAAAGGCATGTATATTAGAAGAAAATCTTGCTTCAAAAAAAGATTTTTTTGAAAATTTATCTTTTATATATGATAAGACTGAAATTTGTAACGACGGGCTAGAATACCTAATATATAAGAAAACTATAATAATTTAATACTAGAAAATAAGTGAGTTATATATTTGAGACAAGTAAAAAAACAAGTGAACTTGCATCTAAATTGATTAATAATGAACTGTTTTCTATGAATACGAGGATATGATACAATGACAAAAAAAGAAAAAGGTAAAAAAATATTGGAGGAACTCCATAAAAAAATTTGGTGAGCCTAAGTGTGCATTAAATTTTGAAACTCCTTTTTGAACTTTTTGGTAGCTGTTATACTTTCTGCTCAATGTACAGATAAGAGAGTAAATATAGTTACAGAGGAAATGTTCAAAGAAGTAAACACTCCTGAGCAATTTGCCAATATGGAAATAGAAGAAATTGAAAACTATATAAAGAGTACAGGATTTTTTTAGAAATAAAGCTAAGAATATAAAAAAATGTAGTCAACAGTTATTAGAAAAAAATACAATGGAGAAATCCCACAAGACATGGATAAACTTACAGAACTTGCTGGAGTTGGAAGAAAAGACAGCCAATGTTGTTAGAGGTGAAGTTTGGGGACTTGCAGATGGAATAACTGTAGATACTCATGTAAAAAAAGAATTACAAATCTAATAGGTTTAGTTAAAAGTGAAGATCCTATTAAAAATAGAACAAGAGCTTATGAAAATTGTTCCTAAAAAAATCTTGGATAGTATTCTCTCACTATTTAATTTTTACATGGAAGAGCAACTTGTATTGCAAGAAGACCACAGTGTAAAAATTGTGAAATTTCTGACTGTTGCAACTATGGTAAAAATAAAATTATTAAAAAGAGAACTAAAAAAAGTATAATTTATTCTTGACAAAGATAATAAAGAATGCTATAACATATATAGAGATACAATTAGGGAGATGAGAGTAATGAAAGTTTATTTAGATAATAATGCAACTACAAAGGTTGATGAAGAAGTAGTAAAGGCAATGATGCCATATTTTTTTCAGACTATTATGGAAATCCATTCAGTCTACACTTTATTTGGAAATGAAACAGGGCTTGCAGTTACAGAAGCAAGACAAACTATTGCTGATATTTTTAAAAGCAAAAACCTAGTGAAATAATATTCACAGCTTCAGGAAGTGAAGCAGATAACTTAGCAATAAGAGGAATAGCTAAAGCATATAAGCACAGAGGAAAAACATATTATAACATCTACAATAGAACATCCAGCAGTAAAAAATACTTTCATAGATTTAATGGAAGATGGTTTTGAAGTTACTATGGTTCCTGTTGATGAAAATGGTGTTATGATCCTAGATGAATTCAAAAAAAGCATTAAGAGAAGATACTATTCTTGTCAGTGTAATGCATGCAAATAATGAAGTTGGTTCATTCCAACCAGTTGAAGAAATTGGAAAAAAATTACAAGAGAAAGAAAAAAATAATATTCCATGTTGATGCAGTTCAAACAATGGGAAAAGTTGAAATATATCCTGAAAAAAATGGGAATAGATTTATTATCATTTTTCAGGGCACAAATTCCATGCACCAAAGGGAATAGGAGTTCTATATAAGAGAGATGGTATTCGTTTTTGCTAAAGTTATCACAGGTGGTAACCAAGAAGGAAAAAAAGAAGACCAGGAACATCAAATGTACCATATATAGTTGGATTAGCTAAAGCATTAAAAATGGCTACTGAAAACATGAAAGAAGAATGGGTGAGAGAAGAAACTTTAAGAAACTATTTTGAAGACGAAGTTTCAAAAAGAATACCTGAAATTAAAATAAATGGAAAAAGGTGCAAGAAGATTGCCAGGAACATCAAGCATTACTTTTTAAATACTTAGAAGGAGAATCAATGCTTTTTAAATCTAAGTTTAAGAGGAATAGCAGTAAGTTCAGGTTCAGCTTGTTCATCTGACAGTTTACAACCTTCTCATGTATTACTAGCTATGGGAGTGCCTGCTGAATATGCACATGGAACTTTAAGATTTTCTTTAAGTAAATACACTACTAAAGAAGAAATAGATTATACTATAGAAGCTTTAGTTGAAATAATAGGTAAATTAAGAGAGTTATCTCCATTATGGAAAACTTTCAAAGACAATAAGTTAACTGATACAGCAAGTTTTTTTAATAAGAATTAAATTGAAATTAGACTAAGGAAAAATTATATAATTGTTTTTAAATGATTAAAGGAGATGAAATCAAATGCAATATACAGAAAAAAAGTTATGCAACACTTTATGAATCCTCACAATGTAGGTGTAATAGAAAATCCAGATGGATATGGAAAAGTTGGAAATCCATCTTGTGGAGATATAATGGAAATTTTTTTATAAAAGTTGATAATAATGTTATAACAGATGTTAAATTTAGAACTTTTGGTTGTGCTTCAGCTATAGCAAGTTCTTCAATTTCAACTGATATGATAATAGGAAAAAAACTGTTGATGAAGCATTACAAGTAACAAATAAGGCAGTTGTTGATGCTTTAGGTGGATTACCTGCAGTTAAAATGCACTGTTCTGTTCTAGCAGAAGAAGCTATTAAAATGGCAATAGAAGATTATATCTCAAAAAGAGATGGAAAAAGCTGAATAAATTTAAAAGAAGCTATTAAATATAGAAAAAAATAAGGTTGCAAATAAAAGCAATCTTATTTTTTTACTTCAGATAAAAACATAAGAAATAATAATAAATTATAAGATATGATAATTCTTGTGCTATAATATATAGATATTATAAATTATTAGGAGTAAAAAAAGATGTTTAAAAAGATTTAAAAAAATTTGTTTTTTTAGTTATGGCAATTTTTGGGACTTATATTTTCAACTTCATATTCTGGTTCAGTTAAAGGAGATTCAGTCAATAGAAGAGTATTCAGCTCAAGTTTTTAGGAGATGAAGAAGAAGATGCTGAGGATACAAGTCAAACAATAGTAATGCCTCAAGGTTAAAAAGGTAGAAAAGAAAGAAGAAATAAAAAAAAGAAACTGAAGTTAAAAAAAGAAGAAATTAAGGAAGAAGTAAAAGAAAGAAACAAAAAAAGAGACTGTTAAGGAAGAGCCTAAAAAGAAAGAAGAAGTAAAAAAAGGAAGAAATAAAAAAAGAGCCTGAAGTTAAGGCTGTTAAAGAAGAAGTAAAGAAACCTGAGAAAAATAGAAACTAAAGAAGTTAAAAAAAAGTAGAAGAAGAAAAAGAAAAACAGAAACTAAAAAAATTTAGCTCTTGAAGAACCAGAAAATCCAGAAAAAGATAAACAAAAAAATATGAAATGATCACATATTATTCTAAAAGATGGAGTTGAATGGGTACTTCCAGATAACTTTAGAGCAGTTTTAGTTGGAGATTTAAATGGAAATGTAATATTCTCAAAGAATGCTGATACAGATGTATCCACTTGCATCAGTGACAAAAGTAATGTCACTATTGGTTACTTTTGATGAAATCAATGCAGGAAATATCAGTTTAAATGATAGTGTAAGAATAAGTAAAACTCCTTTAAAATATGGAGGTAGTGGTATAGCTTTTAAAAAGAAGGGACAAATCTTTGTGCTGGAAGACTTTAATAAAAGGCTTCAGCAGTTTATTCAGCAAACAACGCAACTTATGCTATAGCTGAATATGTAGGTGAAGGAAGTATATTCAACTTTTGTGGCTAAGATGAATAAAAAGTTAAAACAACTTGGTCTACAAAATGATATTAAATATCATACACCTGCTGGTTTACCAACAAGAAATACTAAGATGCCTATGGACGAAGGAACTCCAAGAGGAATCTATAAACTATCTATAGAAGCATTAAAATATCATAAATATATTGAAATAGCTGGAATAAAAAAATACAAAGATATATAATGGTAAGATTTCTATAAGAAACAGAAACCATTTAATAGGTGAAGATGGAGTCTATGGAATAAAAGACAGGATTCCACAAAGGAAGCAAAAATATAATATAACAGTAGCAGTTAAGTTTGAAGGTATAGATTTAATTATAGTTGTTATGGGTGGAGAAACATATAAAACTAGAGATGATTTAGTAAGAACTATAATAGCTAATTTAAAAAGAAAAATTATACAGTAAGAAATGGTCAATTAATAAGAAAAATAAAGATAGTTGAAAGGAGTAGTTTGTATGAGAAAAAAATTTAGAGAATTGGTAAAAAAAGAAAAAAATAGAATACATGCTAACTTAGAGCTTATTCAATGGGATTTAGAAACAAAGACTCCATTAAAAGTCTAGACCTTATTTATCTGAATTGGTTGGAGAATTAAGTATGCAAGACTATGCTCTATCTACTTCAGATGAATTTGTAAATTTAGTGGAAGAATTAAATAAGCAAAAAAAGAAACTTTAACAGAAATAGAAAAAAAGAGAAATAGAATTATCTATGGAAGAAATTGAAAAGAAAAAAAGAAAATTCCTGCTGATGAATATGAAGATTATGCAAGATTAACAAGCTATAATCAAACAGTTTGGGAAGAAGCTAAGGCTAAAAAGATTTTTTTCAATAGTAAAAGAAGGATTAAAAAAAGATATTCGATTACAATAAAAAAATTTGCTACATACAGAAGAAAAAGATGAAAAAAAACTCTTTATGATGTCCTATTAAATGATTATGAAAAAGGTATGGATACTGAAAGATTAGATGTCTTTTTCAGTGAGTTAAAGAAAGAAATAGTTCCTTTCTTAAAGAAAAATCCAAGAAAAGAAAAAGACTATAAAAAGAAGTAGATAAAATAAGTGTCCCTATTGATGAAGATGTGCAACTTAAATTTGCAAAAATTTTTTTATCAAGCTATGTAGGTTTTGATTTTTGAAAAAAAGGTCTTGTTGAAACAAGTGAACACCCATTTACTTTTAAACTTAAATAAAAAAATGATGTAAGACTTACAACAAAGAATAAAAAAAGATAGTCCCTATGTCTACTGTATTTTTCAATAATCCATGAATCAGGACATGGTATCTATGAACAACAAACAGGAGATGAATTAATAGATACTTTACTTGGTACAGGTGGAAGTATGGGACTTCATGAATCTCAATCAAGATTTCATGGAAAAACATAGTTGGAGAAAATAAAGCTTTCTGGAAACCTTTATATAGTAAGGCAGGGGAATTTTTATCCATTTCTTAAAAGATATTAGAATTTGAAGAATTCTATAAACAAATAAATAGAATTGAACCTGGACTTATAAGAGTTGAAGCAGACGAGTTAACATATTCTTTACATATTATGTTGAGATATGAAATAGAAAAAAATGTTAATAAATGGTGAAGTTAATATAGATGATTTACCAAAGATTTGGAATGAAAAAGTAAAAGGAATATTTAGGTTTAGAACCCTAAAAATGATTCTGAAGGACTTATGCAAGATATACACTGGTATTGTGGATTAATTGGATATTTTCCCATCTTATGCAATAGGAAATGCCTATGCTTCACAAATATATAATGCTATGAAAAAAAGATTTTGATGTAGAAAAAGCTCTAGAAAATCAAGATTTGAAAAAAAGATAACTGATTGGTTAGGAGAAAAAAATTCATAAATATGGTCTGTTAAAAGATACTCCTACTATTATAAAAAGAAGTTACAGGGGAAGAATTAAATCCTAAATACTATATTGAGTACTTAAAGGAAAAAAATATAGTAAAATATATGAAATATAAGTTGACATTTGTTTAATTTAAGTGTATTATTATAGCAACTAAAAAAAAGAAAATGTTTTAAAATAGAAAAAAAGTAAAAATATAAAGGAGGAAAAAAATGGGAATATTTGATGATTTAACTAAAAAAAGCTGGAGACTTAGTTGATAGTGTTAAAGATGAGGCTAAAAAAATTAAAGGATGAAGTGGTTACAAAAAGCTGAAGAATTAAAAAGATAAGGCTGTTGACAAAGGACAAGAGTTAAAAGAAGGTGCTAATAGTAAAAACACAAGAAATGAAAGAAGCAGCAGAAAAGAAAGCACAAGAAGTAAAAAGAAGCAGCAGAAAAGAAGGCACAAGAAATAAAAAGAAGGTGCTGATAATAAAGCACAAGAAATAAAAAGAGGCAGCAGAAAAAGAAAGCACAAGAAGTAAAAGAAGCAGCAGAAAAAGAAAGCACAAGAAATAAAAAGAAGGTGCTGAAGGGAAAGCAGCAGAATTAAAAAGATAAAGTTGTTGGTGGAGCAGACGATCTTTTAAATAAATTTAAAAAAATAATACTATAAATTATATTAGATGGCTTATGGCTTTTAGTTGTAAGATGTTCAATAGGATTTTTGTATTTTATATTTATAAGGAGTATTTTTCTAATAATGCTCCTTTAATTTTTCAAAAAGGTGGAGGAAATAAGAATGAAAAAAATTAGTGTTAATAATTGGATTGATTTTTAGGGCTTAGTGCAATGGCAGAGAATAATACAACTAAGGTAAATATTAAAAAAAGCTGAAGAAACAGTTAAGTCAGATGTAAAAAAAGATTTTTGAAAAAAATAAAAAGGTAAAGCAGACACAAAAGCAGAAGCTGCTAAAGTAAATTTAAATAAAGATTTTTGAAAAAAACAAATACTAAAAAGTGGATCTGCAAAAGTAGATTTGAAAAAAAGATGTTGATGCTATAGATGCTAATATAAAAAAAAGATTATGAAGTAGTTAAAGATAAAGTAGTTACAAAAACAGATGCAGCTGGAACAGATGTAAAAAAAAAGGTTATGAAAAAGTAAAAGATAAAGTTGTTGATAAATTAGAAGCTGTAAAAGATGATGTAAAAAGCAGATTATGAAGCAGCAAAAGAATAAGATAGATACAAAAAGCAGATGCAGCTGGAACAGATATTAAAAAAAGATTACGAAAAAAAGTAAAAAGATAAAGTAGAAGGAAAAGACAGATGCAGCTAAAAACAGATGTAAAAAGCAGATTATGAAGCAGCAAAGAATAAGATAGATACAAAAAGCAGATGCAGCTGGAACAGATATTAAAAAAAGATTACGAAAAAGTAAAAGATAAAGTAGAAGGAAAGACAGATGCAGCTAAAGCAGATATTAAAAAAAGATTATGAAAAAGTAAAAGATAAAGTAGAAGGAAAGACAGATGCAGCTGGAACAGATGTAAAAAGCAGATTATGAAGCAGCAAAGAATAAGATAGATACAAAAGCAGATGCAGCTGGAACAGATATTAAAAAAAGATTACGAAAAAGTAAAAGATAAAATAGAAGGAAAGACAGATGCAGCTAAAAACAGATATAAAAAGCAGATTATGAAGCAGCAAAGAATAAGATAGATACAAAAAGCAGATGCAGCTGGAACAGATATTAAAAAAAGATTACGAAAAAGTAAAAGATAAAAGTAGAAGGAAAGACAGATGCAGCTAAAAACAGATATAAAAAGCAGATTATGAAGCAGCAAAAAAATAAGATAGATACAAAAGCTGGAGAAACAAAAAAACTAAAAATAGAAGCAACAAAAGAAAAGAAAGCTACTGCAGTTAAGAAACCAGTAAAAAAATCAGTAAAAAAAGGAAAACATGTAAATAATGCTGCTAGACCAGTTGTTGTAGAAAAAAATTGTACAACCAGTTATAATTGAAGTGCAAGAAGTTAAAAAAATAAAAACTAAATCAGCTGTAAAAACAGATGCAGCAAAAAGTTGAAGAAGCAGCAAAAATAAATTTAATTAAAATTTAAATAAATTCACTTAGAGGCTGTTGCAAATTCATAAAAAGTAAAAAAAAAGTTCGTTACTGAGTAAATTTCTTATTTTTTTACTTTTAAGATTGAAATTTTAAATTTGCAACAGTCTCTTTTTTTATTTTTCAAATACAATTTTGTTTTTGAGTTCATATAGTTTTTAAAAAAATAATTTGACAACTAAAGACTTTTAATATAATATATAACTAATCAAGTTAACTATTATTTGATGTATTTTTTTAAAAAGAAAGGGGAGGAAGAATGGAATTACAATTACATACAGGAGACATAGGGAACTACTTAAAAAGACCACGATATAAAACCTTCCTACCAAAGGATGAAAATATTTCAATATTTATTAGATAATCATGTACATCCAACAGTGGATACAATATATAAGGCACTTTGTCCAGAGATACCAACTTTATCAAAAAAACAACTGTCTACAATACATTAAATTTATTTGTAGAAAAAAAAGTTGGTTCAAGTTATAGTAATAGAAGAAAAATGAAACAAGATATGATTTAATAACTCATACTCATGGACATTTTTAAATGTAATTGCTGTGGAGCACTATTTGATGTTGAATTAAATATTGATTACAGTATGAGCCCAGAACTAGCAGATTGTGAAAATTGATGAAAAAAACATATTTACTTTTAAAGGTTTATGTAAAAACTGCAAAGGAAAACAAAATTAAAATTTATTAATTTTTTTAATTTACCTGTTGACACTATATTAAAAAAATATGTTAAAATACCAAAGTCTTAGAAAGCAGAATACAGGAAAAAAACTCGCATACCATATTAAATTATGGGAGGATCATTAAAGGATACCGTTAAAGAGTGGACTTGTTTTTTTGATAAATAGTTTACACTTTGATGTAGATTGTGAAGGAGTTAAAATCAAAAGATTTCTTCGTTTAGTTGAGTAGAATTGTATGAGCTATATAAGATTAGAAAAATACAATTTAATAGGAGGAATGCAGATGAGAGTACAAGTAATTTTTAGAATGTACAGAAACAAAGTTAAGACACTATACTACAACAAAAAAATAAAAAAAGACTCATCCAGAAAGATTGGAAATGATGAAATACAATCCAGTATTGAAGAAACATACTTTGTATAAAGAAACAAAGAAGTAGGATGAAAAATTTAAGTAACAACACATGCAGGTCAATGGCTCAATTGGTAGAGCATCGGTCTCCAAAAACCGAGGGTTGGGGGTTCGAGTCCCTCTTGACCTGCCACTTTTTTTATGAAAGGAGATAGAGATATTTATGAATTTATTTCAAAAGGTTAAAATGGAATACTCAAAAAAGTTGAATGGCCTTCAAAAAAACAGAAGTAATACATTCTACTATATGGGTTATAACAATGACTGTTATAGTATCTGTCTACCTTGGTGTGTTTGATATTCTTGCAGTAAAGGCTTTAAACGCCTTGGAGGCATTAATATGAGTATAGAAAATGTAAGAAAATGGTTTATGATTCATACTTACTCTGGATATGAAAAAAAGTAAAAAAACAGACCTTGAACAAAAAGGTTGGGACATTACAATTAAGAGATGTCGTTACTAATATATTAGTTCCAGAAGAAGAAACAACTGAAATCGTTAGGGGAAAAACCTAAAAAGATATACAGAAAACTTTTTTCCTGCATATGTCATGCTTGAAATGGAAGCTACAAGAGAAGAAAAATGAAAATGGAATAAGCTATAAAGTAGATCCTGATGTGTGGTATATAATAAGAAACACAAATGGAGTTACTGGTTTTCGTAGGAGTAGGTTCAGACCCAATTCCTATGGAAGATGACGAAGTAAAAAAATATATTCAATATTATAGGTATGGATACATCAAAAGAAACTATAAAGCTTGACTTTGCTGAAGGGGACTTTGTTAAAATCTTAAAAGGTTCTTTTATTGACCAAGAAGGACAAGTCGCTGAAATTGATTATGAACATGGCAGAGTTAAAGTAATGGTTGATATTTTTTTGGAAGAATGACACCAGTTGAAATAGAAGTAGATGGTGTTTTTAAAGGTGTAGTACACACAATCTTATGGAGGTGTAATTTAAAAAATGGCAAAAGAAGTAATTCAAATAATAAAACTACAATTACCAGCAGGTAAGGCAAACCCTGCTCCACCAGTTGGACCAGCATTAGGACAACACGGTGTAAATATAATGGAATTTTGTAAAGCATTCAACGCTAAAACTCAAGATAAAGCTGGATGGATAATCCCTGTGGAAATTTCTGTTTATAGTGACAGATCATTCACATTTATATTAAAAAAACTCCACCTGCATCTGACTTATTAAAAGAAAGCTGCTGGAATATCATCAGGAGCAAAAAAACTCTAAAAAAAGAAGTTGCAGGAAAAAAATTACAACTGCAAAGTTAAGAGAATTAGCTGAAACTAAAATGCCTGACTTAAACGCTTCATCTGTAGAAACAGCTATGAAGATAATTGCAGGATCAGCAAGATCAATGGGAATAAAAATCGAAGACTAATTGCTTTATAATTTAGTGGTAGAGTTTAACTCGTTAAGCCACAAAGGGAGGAAATGTAATAATGGCAAAACATAGAGGAAAAAAATATTTAGAAGTAGCTAAATTAGTTGAAACAGGAAAACTTTATGACATAAGAGAAGCTCTTGAATTAGTTCAAAAAACAAGAACTGCAAAATTTACAGAAACTGTTGAAGTAGCATTAAGACTTGGAGTAGACCCAAGACATGCTGATCAACAAATCAGAGGTACAGTTGTATTACCTCATGGAACAGGAAAAACTGTTAAAATACTAGCAATCACTTCAGGTGAAAATATAGAAAAAGCACTAGCTGCAGGAGCAGACTATGCTGGAGCAGAAGAATACATCAACCAAATTCAACAAGGTTGGTTAGACTTTGATTTAGTAATCGCTACTCCAGACATGATGCCTAAAATCGGAAGATTAGGGAAAATATTAGGGACTAAAGGATTAATGCCTAACCCTAAATCAGGAACAGTAACTCCTGATATCGCAGCAGCAGTATCTGAATTCAAAAAAGGTAAACTTGCATTCAGAGTAGACAAATTAGGATCTATCCATGCTCCAATAGGAAAAGTTGATTTCGATTTAGATAAAATTGAAGAAAACTTCAAAGCATTTATGGATCAAATCATCAGATTAAAACCAGCTACATCTAAAGGACAATACTTAAGAACAGTAGCAGTATCATTAACTATGGGACCAGGAGTAAAAATGGATCCTGCTATAGTTGCTAAAATCGTTGGATAATTAAATTGAATATAAATCCAAACCAAAGACCGTAGGGGGAGATAATCCTTAAATAACCTACCGAGGTTGGAAGTTAGATATACTAACCTCAACACTCAACCCCTGTCTTTGTATAGGGGTATATTTTTTAAAAAAAGAGGAGGTGAATCAATATGGCAACTCAAGTTAAGAAAAGAACTTGTAGCAGAATTAGTTGAAAAAAATTAAAAAAAGCTCAATCAGTTGTTTTTTTGTTGATTATCAAGGTATTAAGGTTAATGAAGAAACTTCATTAAGAAAAACAAATGAGAGAAAATGGAGCTGAATACCTAGTAGCTAAAAAAATAGACTATTTAAAAATAGCTCTTAAAGAATCTGGAGTTGAAGATAACTTTGACGAAATATTAGAAGGAACTACAGCATTCGCATTTGGATATAACGATCCAGTAGCACCTGCAAAAGCAGTATTCGATTTAGCTAAAACTAAAGCAAAAAGCTAAACAAGACGTATTTAAAATTAAAGGTGGTTACTTAACAGGTAAAAAAAGTTAGCGTTCAAGAAGTTGAAGCATTAGCTAAATTACCTTCAAGAGATCAATTACTATCTATGTTATTGAACTCAATGTTAGGACCAATCAGAAAAACTTGCTTATGCAACTGTAGCAATAGCAGACAAAAAAAGAAGGATCTGCTGAATAAGAAAAATTTGAAAAAAATTATAATTGATGAAATTTAAGGAGGAAAAATAATAATGGCATTCAATAAAGAACAATTTATAGCTGATTTAGAAGCTATGACAGTATTAGAATTAAAAAGAATTAGTATCTGCATTAGAAGAACACTTTGGAGTAACTGCTGCTGCACCTGTAGCTGTAGCTGCTGCTGGACCAGTTGAAGCTGCTGAAGAAAAAAACTGAATTTGATATCGTATTAAAGAACGCAGGTGGAAACAAAAATAGCTGTAATTAAAGAAGTTAGAGCTATCACTGGTTTAGGATTAAAAAGAAGCTAAAGACTTAGTTGATAACGGTGGAGTAATCAAAGAAGCTGCACCAAAAAGAAGAAGCTGAAGCTATAAAAGAAAAAAATTAACTGCAGCTGGAGCAGAAGTAGAAGTAAAATAGTTAATATTTATCTTTGATAAAAAATAATAGGCACTCTTGGAATTTTAGAGTGCCTTTTTGCCAACTTTACAGTTTAGATAGTTAATCTTTTGAAGTAAATGAGCCTTTTTTTCTTACAAAAGACTAACTATACCAAGCAATTTTCGACAGGTATAAAGCAAATAAGTGAGTTACATTCTAAATTTTTAGATAAAAAAATCAAATAGAATGAGCCGAGTAATTCTCGAGTGTCTGAAGCCAACTTGTTGGCGAGTTTTCCGAAAATTACAGCGAATTCTTGATTTTTTTATCGTTAAGAAATTTAGCTAGTAACGAACTATTAGCTTATACTTATATTTTTTTAAGGAGAGTGAAACGTGCAAAAACTCATTGAAAGACTTGATTTTTGGAAAAATAAAACCTAGAGGATCAATGCCTCATTTTCTTGAATTCCAATTAAATTCTTATGAAGATTTTTTACAAACAAATATGTCCCCAAATAAAAGGGAAGATAAAGGATTTGAATTGGCATTTAAAGAAGTGTTCCCAATAGAATCTTCAAATGGAGATGTAAGGCTAGAATACATAGGATATGAGTTACATGAAGCAGAAGCTCCATTGAATGACGAGCTAGAATGCAAAAAGAAGAGGAAAAACATATTCTAATTCATTGAAAGTTAGATTGAGACTAATCAATAAAAAGATGGGAAATGAGATTCAAGAATCTTTAGTTTATTTTGGAGAAGTTCCTAAAATGACAGAAAGAGCTACATTTATTATAAATGGAGCAGAAAGAGTTGTTGTATCACAATTACATAGATCACCAGGAGTTTCTTTTTAGTAAAGAAGTAAATACTCAAACAGGTAAGGACTTATTTTCAGGAAAAAAATAATTCCATACAAAGGGACTTGGTTAGAATTTGAAACGGATAAAAATGACTTTTTTTAAGTGTAAAAAAATAGATAGAAAGAAAAAAAGTTTTAGCAACTGTATTTTTTTAAAAAGCAGTAGATTTCTTTAAAGATAACAAAGAAATCATAGAACATTTCTTAGAAGCTAAAGAATTAAACTTAAAGTCATTATATAAGAAATATGCAAAAGAACCTGAAGAATTATTAAATGTTTTTAAAACAAGAACTAGAAGGTTCATTAGTTAAAGAAGATATCTTTAGATGAGGAAACAGGGGAATTTATAGCAGAAACAGAAGCTACAATAACTGAAGAACTTATCAATATTTTAATAGAAAACAAAATAGAAACTATTTCTTATTGGTTTGTTGGACCTGAAGATAAATTACTTGCTAATACTTTTAGCAAATGATGAAACTTTAACAGAAGAACAAGCAGTTGTTGAAGTATTCAAAAAAATTAAGACCAGGAGATCAAGTAACTATTGATTCAGCTAGAAGTTTAATCAGACAAATGTTCTTTAACCCACAAAGATATGACTTAGAACCTGTGGGAAGATACAAGATGAACAAAAGATTGAAACTTGATGTAGCAGATGATCAAATTTCATTAACTAAAGAAGATGTTTTAGGAACAATGAAATATGTTACTGACCTTTATAATGGTGATCAAAATGTTCATACAGATGATATAGATAACTTATCTAACAGACGTATTAGAGGGTTGGAGAATTACTTCTTATGCAAATCAAAACAGGACTTGCTAAGATGAATAAAATGGTTAAGGAAAAAATGACTACTCAAGATATAGAAACAGTTAGTCCTCAATCATTATTAAATACTAGACCTTTAAATGCTCTAATACAAGATTTCTTTGGTTCTGGACAATTATCACAATTCATGGACCAATCAAATCCACTAGCTGAATTAACTCATAAGAGAAGAATATCAGCTCTAGGACCTGGAGGACTTTCAAGAGAAAGAGCAGGGTTCGAAGTAAGAGACGTTCACGATTCTCACTATGGAAGAATCTGTCCAATAGAAACACCAGAAGGACCAAACATTGGACTTATTGGATCTCTTGCAACTTATGCAAAGATTAATAAATATGGATTCATAGAAACTCCATATGTAAAAGTAGAAAATGGAGTAGCTTTAGTTGATGATGTTCATTATCTTGCTGCAGACGAAGAAGATGGACTATTCATAGCTCAAGCCGATACAAAATTAGGTAAAGGTAATAAATTACAAGGTTTAGTAGTTTGTAGATATGGACATGAAATCGTTGAAATAGAACCTGAAAGAGTAAACTATATGGACGTTTCTCCCTAAAACAAGTGGTATCTGTATCAGCAGGTTTAATACCATTCTTAGAACACGATGACGCCAACAGAGCGTTAATGGGATCTAACATGCAAAGACAAGCAGTTCCTCTATTAAGACCAGAAGCTCCTTTTATAGGAACAGGGCTTGAAAGAAAAAGTTGCAGTTGACTCTGGTGCAGTAGTTACAACAAAAAGTAGCAGGAAAAGTTATTTATGTTGATGGTAAAAAGATAGTAATAGAAGATGCAGATAAAAAAAGAACATACATATAGACTTTTTAAATTATGAAAGATCTAACCAATCAATGTGTTTACATCAAACACCTTTAGTTGATTTAGGTGATGTTGTAAAAAGCAGGAGATATCATTGCTGATGGACCTGCAACTAAGTCAGGAGACCCTAGCTCTAGGTAGAAATATTCTTATGGGATTCATGCCTTGGGAAGGATATAACTACGAAGACGCGATCTTAATCTCTGATAGACTTAGAAAAGAAGATGTATTTACTTCTATACATATAGAAGAATATGAAATAGATGCAAGAGCTACAAAATTAGGTGATGAAGAAATAACAAGAGAAATCCCTAATGTATCTGAAAGTGCATTAAGAAACTTAGATGAAAAACGGAATAATCATGATAGGTTCAGAAGTTGGACCTGGAGATATACTTGTTGGAAAAAAACAGCTCCTAAGGGAGAAACTGAACCACCTGCTGAAGAAAAAAACTTTTAAGAGCTATATTTGGTGAAAAAGCAAGAGATGTAAGAGATACATCACTTACTATGCCTCATGGTTCTAAAGGAGTTGTCGTTGATATTCTTGAACTTTCAAGAGAAAATGGAGATGAACTTAAAGCAGGAGTAAAACAAATCTATTAGAGTTCTAGTTGCTGAAAAAAACGTAAGATAACTGTAGGGGATAAAATGTCAGGAAGACACGGAAACAAAGGGGTTGTTTCAAGAGTATTACCTGCAGAAGATATGCCATTCTTAGAAGATGGAACACACTTAGACGTTGTATTAAACCCTCTAGGGAGTACCATCTCGTATGAACATAGGACAAGTACTAGAAGTACACTTAGGTATGGCAATGAGAACTTTAAATGGTGGAACTTGCATATCTACACCAGTATTTGATGGAGCAACAGAAGAGCAAGTTAAAGATTATCTTGAAAAAAACAAGGATTCCCAAGAACAGGAAAAAGTAACATTATACGATGGAAGAACTGGAGAAAAAGTTTCGATAACAAAGTTACAGTTGGAATCATGTATATGTTAAAATTACACCACCTTGTTGAAGACAAAAATGCATGCGAGAGCAATAGGACCTTTATTCGTTAGTAACACAACAACCTCTTGGAGGTAAGGCACAATTTGGTGGACAAAGACTTGGGGAAATGGAAGTTTGGGCTTTAGAAGCATATGGAGCATCAAATATACTTCAAGAAATGTTAACAGTTAAATCAGACGATATTACAGGAAGAACTAAAACTTATGAAGCAATAATTAAAGGTGAAGCTATGCCTGAATCTGATTTACCAGAATCATTCAAAGTTCTATTAAAAGAGTTCCAAGCATTGGCACTTGATATAGAGTTATGTGATGATGAAGATAATGTTATAAATGTTGATGAAGAAGTTGAAGTTGAAGAAACTCCAACAGAATATTCACCACAATATGAAATAGATACATTTGGACTTCATGAAATAGATGAAGATGCTGAAGAAGATGTTGAAGATTTAGAATAGTTAAGATGTTTCATTAAGGAGGATATGTATTTAATGGGAATAAGAAGTTTTGATAAAATTAGAATAAAATTAGCTCTCCTGAAAAAAAATATTAGAATGGTCTCATGGAGAAGTAACAAAACCTGAGACTATAAATTATAGAACTTTAAATCCTGAAAAAGATGGATTGTTTTTGTGAAGTAATATTTGAGACAACAAAGGATTGGGAATGCTCTTGTGGAAAATATAAGAGAATGAGATATAAAAGGCCTAGTTTGTGAAAAAGTGTGGAGTTGAAGTAACAAGAGCTAAGGTTAGAAGAGAAAGAATGGGACATATAACTCTAGCTTCTCCTGTATCTCATATTTGGTATTCTAAAGGAAGTCCAAATAAGATGTCTTTAATTATTGGTATTTCTTCTAAAGAATTGGAATCAATTTTATATTTTTGCAAGATATATAGTAACTTCAAGTGAAGAAGATTCTATAAAAGTTGGAAAAAAATATTAACTGAAAAAAAGAATATAAATTATTAAAGCAAAACATACCCAAATAAGTTTGAAGCTTATATGGGAGCTGATGGAATTTTAAAAACTTTTAACAGCTATTGATTTAGAAGCTTTTAAGAGATGAGCTAGAAAATGAATTAATAGATGTAAATTCTGCTCAAAAGAGAAAGAAATTAGTAAAAGAGATTAAAAAAATAGTTAGAGATTTCATTTCATCAGGAAATAGACCTGAATGGATGATACTTACAAATGTTCCAGTAATTCCAGCTGAACTAAGACCAATGGTTCAACTTGATGGAGGAAGATTTGCAACATCTGACTTAAAACGATTTATACAGAAGAGTAATAAACAGAAATAACAGACTTAAAAAAATTATTAGAAATAAAAGCTCCAGAAATTGTTGTAAAGAATGAAAAAAAGAATGTTACAAGAAGCTGTGGACGCTCTTATAGATAATGGTAGAAGAGGTAAACCAGTAGTTGCTCAAAAATAATAGAGAATTAAAAATCTTTATCTGATATGTTAAAAAGGAAAACAAGGAAGATTCAGACAAAACTTACTAGGAAAAAAAGAGTTGACTACTCAGCGAGATCGGTTATCGTTGTTGGACCATCTTTAAAAGATGAACCAATGTGGTATACCTAAGAAAAATGGCTCTTTGAATTATATAAACCATTTATAATGAGAGAGTTAGTGAGAAGAGAATTAGCTAATAATATAAAAAAATGGCTAAAAAAATTAGTTGAAGAATCTGACGATAAAGTATGGGCAGTAATAGAAGATGTTATAGCAGATCACCCTGTTCTACTAAACAGAGCCCCTACACTACACAGATTATCAATACAAGCTTTCCAACCTGTATTGATAGAAGGTAAAGCTATAAGATTACACCCTCTAGTTTGTTCAGCATTCAACGCTGACTTCGACGGAGACCAAATGGCTGTACACTTAACTTTATCTCCTGAATCAATGATGGAAGCAAAACTTTTAATGTTTGCTCCTAATAATATCATTTCACCATCAAGTGGAGAACCTATAGCTGTTCCTTCACAAGATATGGTTATGGGATGTTTCTATATGACTAAAGATAGAGATGGAGAAAAAGGAGAAGGAAAATTCTTCTCAAATCTTGATCAAGTTATAACAGCATACCAAAATGATAAAGTAGGAACTCATGCTAAGATAAAGGTTAGAATTAATGGAAAATTAGTTGATACAACTCCAGGAAGAGTTTTTATTCAATGAAATTTTACCTGAAGTAGATAGAGACTACAGTAAAACTTATGGTAAAAAAACAAATAAAAGCCTTAATAAAATCTTTTATATGAAGCACATGGATTTACAGAAACAGCTGAACTTATAAACAGAGTTAAAAAAACTTTGGATATCACTATGGTACTTTTGCTGGAGTTTCAGTTGGAGTTGAAGACTTAGTAATTCCACCACAAAAAGAAAAGATTTACTAAAAGCAAGCAGATGATGAAGTTGCTCAAATAGAAAAAGATTATAAGTCTGGAAAAAAATTATAAATGAAGAAAGATATAGAAAGACAATAGAAGTTTGGTCAAGAACTACTCAAGCTGTTACTGATGCAATGATGGATAACTTGGATGAATTCAACCCAGTTTTACATGATGGCGACTTCAGGAGCCAGAGGTAATACTAACCAAATGAGACAGTTAGCAGGAATGCGTGGAAACATGGCAGATACACAAGGTAGAACAATAGAAGCTCCTATCAAAGCTAACTTTAGAGAAGGACTAACAGTATTGGAATTCTTTATGTCTTCACACGGAGCAAGAAAAGGACTTGCCGATACAGCTCTAAGAACTGCCGATTCAGGATACTTAACAAGAAGACTTGTTGATATTTCTCATGAAGTTATAGTTAATGAAGAAGATTGCCATACTCATGAAGGAATAGAAGTTGAAGCACTAGTAGATGCTGCTGGTAAAGTAATAGAAGAATTAAAAGAAAGAATAAATGGTAGAGTTTTAGCAGAAGATCTAGTTCATAATGGAAAGACAATTGCTAAAAGGAACACTATGATTCATAAAGACTTACTTAAAAAGATAGAAGATTTAGGAATTAAGAAAGTAAAAATCAGATCTCCTTTAACTTGTGCTTTAGAAAAAGGAGTTTGTCAAAAATGTTATGGTATGGACTTATCAAACTACAATGAAATCTTACTAGGAGAAGCTGTTGGAGTAGTTGCTGCTCAATCAATAGGGGAACCTGGTACTCAGCTTACAATGAGAACCTTCCATACAGGAGGGGTTGCAGGAGCTGCAACAGTAGTAAACTCTAAAAAAGCTGAAAATGATGGAAAAGTTTCATTCAGAGATATTAAAAACTATTGAAATCAATGGTGAAGATGTAGTAGTAAGCCAAGGGGGAAAAATTATTATTGCTGACAACGAACATGAAGTTGATTCAGGATCAGTAATAAAAGTTAAAGAAGGACAAGATGTAAAAGAAGGAGATATCCTTGTTACATTCGACCCTTACCATATCCCTATAATTTCATCTCATGATGGTAAAGTTCAATATAGACACTTTACTCCTAAAAATATAAGAGATGAAAAGTATGACGTACATGAATATCTAGTTGTAAGATCAGTTGATAGCACTGACTCTGAACCAAGAGTACATATACTTGATAAGAAAAATGAAAAAAATTAGCTACTTATAATATACCTTATGGAGCATACATGATGGTAAGAGATGGAGCTAAAGTTAAAAAAAGGTGACATCATAGCTAAGATTATCAAATTAGGAGAAGGTACTAAAGACATTACTGGAGGTCTACCAAGAGTACAAGAACTATTTGAAGCTAGAAATCCAAAAAGGTAAGGCTATACTTTCTGAAATAGATGGAAGAATAGAAATATTACCAGCTAAGAAGAAACAAATGCGTGTTATTAACGTTAGATCTTTAACAAATCCTGATGATTTTCAAAGAATATTTAATTCCAATGGGAGAACGTTTAGTTGTTACTGACGGATTAAAGATAAAAAGCAGGAGATAAGATTACAGAAGGAGCTATATCTCCTTATGACATATTGAACATCAAAGGACTAGTTGCTGCGGAACAATTTATACTAGAATCTGTGCAACAAGTTTATAGAGAACAAGATGTTACAGTTAATGATAAACACATAGAAATTATTGTTAAACAAATGTTTAGAAAAGTTAGAATAGTTGATTCAGGAGCTTCTCTATATCTTGAAGATGAAGTTATTGAAAAGAGAATAGTAGATCTTGAAAATAAAAAATTGGCTGAAGAAGGAAAAGCACTTATTAAATATGAGCCAGTTATACAAGGTATTACAAAAGCCGCTGTAAATACTGGAAGCTTTATATCTGCTGCTTCATTCCAAGAAACAACAAAAGTTCTATCTAATGCTGCAATTGAAGGAAAAGTTGACTACCTAGAAGGATTAAAAGAAAACGTAATCTTAGGTAAGAAAATTCCAGCAGGAACAGGATTTAACAAATACAAAGCTATAAAAGTAAAATATAGCAGTGATGAAGAAAAATCAGAAGAGGAGTAAAAACTAAAGTTTTCCTTGAAAATAGTATGCTCTAATCTATAGACTATAAAAAAAGACTGTCTGATAGTCATTAGTGTCTCGAAAGCTCCACAAAGGCTTTCTCAACAATAATGGACATCGCAACAGTCTTACATAAGATTTGAATAAATCTTTCAAGGAAAACTTACTTTTGAAAAAAAATATAAGGGAAGGTAGGTAAGTTATATGAGAAGTATGACAGGATATTCCAAATTAAATTATGAAGATGAAAATTATGTAATTAGTATGGAAATTAAAAAGTGTAAATAATAAAAAAATTTGACTACGAAAAGTCAAACTACCATATAACTTAAACCTTCTTGAAAAATTATATAAGAGCTGAAATTGCCCTCATTTATAAGTAGAGGTTCTATTGACTTTAGAATCGAGTTTGAAGATAAAAAAATGAAAAATCTTAAAAAGTTTAAAAATATGACGAAGATTTAGCAAAAGTCTTGTATGCAAATTTTAAATAAAATGGAAGAAGATTTTAATGAAAAAAATTTTTCAAATAAATTAGATTTTTTTAGTTAGAAATTTTTGGAGTTATCTCACAAAAAGATTTAGATACTGATGAAGAAAAAAATATAAAGAAATCATAAGTTTAAAAGCTTTAGAGAATTACTTCAAGATTTTGTAAAAAAACTAAGGTTGAAGAAGGAAATAGATTAAGAAGCTTTTTTTAAAGAGCAATTAAATATTTCTAAAATCAAAAAGTGGAAGAAGTTAAGAAATTAAGACCACAGGTTGTAGAAAATTACAGAGAAAGATTATTAGCTAATGTAAACTCTGTAAAAGCTGACATAGATTTCAAAGAAGAAGACATCTTAAAAAGAAATCTTATTATTTCAGTGATAGAGTGGATATAACTGAGGAAGTTTCAAGATTAGAAAGCCATTTTAAACAATTAGAATATGAATTTAATGCAGATAAAGACTCTCAAGGAAAGAAAATTGAATTTATCTTTCAAGAAATATTTAGAGAATTTAATACTATGGGTGTAAAATCTAATATGTATGAAATATCTAAATTGGTTGTTGAAGGAAAAAAATGAATTAGAAAAAAATGAGAGAACAAATAATGAATATAGAGTAGTATTTGAAAAAAACAGCTCGAGACTGAGTATATTTTCATAATATTAAAGTGACTACTTGCCAGCCATTAGTGTTTCGAGAGCTCCACAAAGGCTCTCTCAACAATAATGGACGTCGTAACAAATGTATTAAAATAATGATAACTGAAAAAAATAATTGAGTTACGATTGTAGATTTTTAGATAAAAAAATCAAATAGAATGAGCCGAGCAAATCTCAGCATGTTTGAAGCTGACTTGTCAGCAAGTTGGGTAATTTCTTAGAAACATAGCAATTTATTGCTTAGAGTTTCTATGATGCAGATTCTTGATTTTTTTATCGTTAAGAAATCTACTTAGTAACGAAAATATTTTTTTCAGTGAATATGTGGAGGTATTATGTCTTTAGGAGCTTTTATATGTTGTTTCTGATCCCTAGTGGAGCAGGTAAAATCAACAGTTTGTAAATTAGTAAGAGAAAGGCTTGGAATAAATTTATCTATATCTGCCACAAGTAGAAAGCCTAGAAATGGTGAACAAGAAGGAGTTGACTATTTCTTTTATAACAGCTGAAGAGTTTGAAAGAAAAAAATAAAAAAATGGTGATTTCCTTGAATATGCAAATGTACATGGAAATTATTATGGAACTTTAAAATCTGAAGTTGAAGAAAGGCTTCAAAGAGGAGAAAAAGTATTACTAGAAATAGATGTTCAAGGAGGAGTACAAGTAAAGGAAAAAAATTCCCTGAAGCTAATTTAGTATTCTTTAAAACTCCAACAAAAGAAGAATTAGAAAAAAAGATTAAGAGGAAGAAACACAGATAGTGAAGAGGTTATACAAGCAAGACTTAAAAAAACTCATTAAAAAGAACTTGAATATGAAAATAAATATGACACTGTCATAATAAATAATGAAATTGAACAAGCTTGTAATGATTTAATAAGTATAATTGAAAATGGAGTGAGATAAATGAAAAAAAGGAAATCACTTATGATGAATTATTAAGTAAAATACCAAATAAATATGTTCTTACAATAGTTTGTGGAGAAAGAGCTAGAGAAAGAGCAAAAAGAAAGAATGGAAAGAAATGGAGAACCTTTACCACTTACAAAATATGACAAGAAAGATACTGAAATGAAAAAAAGTATTTAAAGAAATATTAGCTGGAAAGGTTGGCTATGGTAAAGACGAATAAATTTATAGCTTTTTATTTTTAGTTTTTCTTGAGTATATTTTTAATTTCTTGTGGTAAAAAAAGTAGAAAAAAATAGAAGAATCTAAATTTCTATTTGGAACATACATAAAAAAATAGTAGTGTATAGTGATAATAAAGAAAAAAAGCTATGAATTCTATAGAAAAAGCTTTTTAATGAAATTCAAAGGATAGATGAAAAAAATACAATAGTAAAATGGAAGGTAGTTTGATATATAATCTGAAATACTACTGATAATAAAAAGTATTAAATTAGATGCAGAAGGTTTAGAATTATTTAAAGGTGTAAAAAAAGCCTATGAACTATCAGAACATAAGTATGATGTCACTATAGCACCCCTTTTTAGAATTATGGGGCTTCACAGAAGAAGCTATGGAACTTCCAAATTTAAAACTTCCAACAAAGGAAGAGATTGAGTATACTAAAAACTTTTGTAGATTTTTTTCTAAAGTTCATATTTCTGAAGATGGAACTCTAACTTTAGAAAGTCCAGTAAAAAGAAATAGATACAGGTTCTTTCTTAAAAGGGTATGCTATTTATAGAGCAAAAGAAGTTTTAAAAAGCTGATGGTATAGACAGTGCTTTTATAACTTCAATCTCAAGTATGGATTTAATAGGAACAAAACCAGAAGGAAAACCTTGGAAAATAGGTTTACAAAATCCTGAAAATCCAAGTGAAATATTAGGAATTGTACCTTTAAAAAATAGAGCTATGGGAGTTTCTGGAGATTATCAAACTTATGTTGAAATAGATGGAAAGATGTATCACCATATCTTAGACAAGGATACAGGTTATCCAGTAGAAGATAAAAAAATGGTAGTAGTATTATGTGATAATGCTTTTTGAGGCAGATTTACTATCAACAACTTTCTTTTTTTAATGCCCTATAGATAAGGCAATAGACTATGTAAATAGCAGAGATGACTTGGAAATTTTTAATAGTTGACAAGGATATGAATATCATCACAAGTAAAAAAATTTTGAGTATGAAGAAGTAAAAAAATAAAATAAAAAAACTTGTAAATATATCAAAATTAAAATATAATATTAAGGTATTAAATAAAAAAAATAATGGAGGGAAAAAGAAATGGATTTATTAACACAAGTTATGTATCTTGGTTTAGTTGCTGGGATATTGTCTTTACTTGCAGCATTCTATTATGCAAAAAAAGTAGAACATTATCAAATAAACATACCAAAGGTAGAAGAAATAACATCAGCAATAAGAGAAGGGGCTATGGCATTTTTGACAGCTGAATATAAAATTCTTATTGTTTTCGTAGTCGTAGTAGCAGCTGCTTTAGGAATCTTTATCAGTGACCTACAGCAGGAGCATTCGTATTAGGAGCTATAACATCAGCTATAGCTGGGAATGCAGGAATGAGAATTGCTACTAAAGCAAACGGAAGAACAGCAATAGCTGCTAAAGAAGGAGGACTTGCAAAAGCACTTGACGTTGCATTCTCTGGAGGAGCAGTTATGGGACTTACAGTTGTTGGATTTAGGAATGTTTATGCTTTCTTTAATCCTATTACTTACACAAAAATTTGAAATTAGTGTAAATGATGTAACTGGATTTGGAATGGGAGCTTCTTCAATAGCATTATTTGCAAGAGTTGGAGGAGGAATCTATACTAAAGCAGCAGACGTTGGGGCAGACTTAGTTGGTAAAGTTGAAGCAGGAATACCTGAAGATGACCCTAGAAACCCAGCTACTATAGCAGATAACGTTGGAGATAACGTTGGGGACGTTGCAGGAATGGGAGCAGACTTATTTGAATCTTATGTTGGTTCAATAATCGCTACTATAACTTTAGCTTACTTATTACCAGTTGCAGATAAAACTCCTTATATTGCAGCACCTTTATTAATATCAGCTTTTTGGTATCGTTGCTTCAATAATAGCTACTTTAACAGTTAAAACTGATGATGGAAGTAAAGTGCATGCAAAACTTGAAATGGGAACAAGAATAGCAGGATTATTAACTATAATAGCTTCTTTTGGAATTATCAAATATCTTGGATTAGATATGGGAATATTCTATGCAATAGTTGCAGGATTAGCTGCAGGACTTATAATAGCTTACTTCACAGGAATCTATACTGATACTGGAAGAAGAGCAGTAAACAGAGTATCTGATGCAGCAGGAACAGGAGCAGCTACAGCAATAATTGAAGGTTTAGCAATAGGAATGGAATCAACAGTTGCACCTTTAATAGTTATAGCAATAGCAATCATAGTTTCTTTCAAAACAGGTGGACTATATGGAATTTCAATAGCAGCAGTTGGAATGCTTGCAACAACAGGAATGGTTGTAGCAGTTGACGCTTACGGACCAGTTGCAGACAACGCTGGAGGAATTGCTGAAATGTCTGAATTACCTCATGAAGTAAGAGAAACTACTGATAAACTAGATGCAGTTGGAAACTCAACAGCAGCAGTTGGTAAAGGATTCGCAATAGGATCAGCAGCTTTAACAGCTCTATCTCTATTCGCAGCATATAAAGAAGCAGTAGATAAATTAACAAGTGAACCATTAATAATAGATGTAACTGACCCAGAAGTTATAGCTGGATTATTTATAGGAGGAATGTTAACATTCTTATTCTCAGCTTTAACTATGACAGCAGTTGGTAAAGCAGCTATAGAAATGGTTGAAGAAGTTAGAAGACAATTCAGAGAATTCCCAGGAATCATGGATAGAACTCAAAAACCTGACTATAAGAGATGTGTTGAAATATCAACTCATTCATCATTAAAACAAATGATTTTACCAGGAGTTTTAGCTATAATAGTTCCAGTTGCTATTGGATTATGGTCTGTAAAAGCTCTTGGAGGATTACTTGCTGGTGCTCTTGTAACAGGAGTTTTAATGGCTATAATGATGGCAAATGCTGGTGGAGCTTGGGATAATGGTAAGAAACAAATCGAAGCTGGATACAAAGGAGATAAGAAAGGTTCTGACAGACATAAGGCAGCAGTTGTTGGAGATACAGTAGGAGATCCATTCAAAGATACTTCTGGACCTTCATTAAATATCTTAATTAAATTAATGTCTATAGTATCACTTGTATTAGTTCCATTATTTGTAAGATAATAGAAATATTACAGATATAAATAACAAGGGATTGTTAAAATATTAGGCTTCTAACAATCCCTTTTTACTTGAAAAAAATTTTTTAAAAATTTAAAAAAATGTTTCTCAAAATGAAAAAAATATTATATAATTATAACTCAGGGCAATATAACAATCCTTAGTTATGGAGAAGAAAAAAATGAACGAATTAAAAAAAGAGGAGTATAGGAATAGATATATTAAAAGCTATTTCTCTAATTTCAGTTATAATCTATCACTTTTATGAATACAAGGGGACTTACATTGGAGTTATCTTGTTTTTTTGTAATTAGTGGATATTTGATAACAGAAGTTTTTATATGAAAGAGATGATAGCTATTTTTAGTTTCATCAAAAAGAAGGTTTAACAAAAATTTTTTTCCACCTCTGATTGCAGTTCTAACTTTTTACATACTTAGCTTTTTTTATTATTTTTTTATGATTATATAAGTGAAAAAAATTAATTTATAGTTCACTCTCAAGTTTATTTGGAGTGAGCAATCTCTATCAGATATTTACAGGAATGTCCTATTTTTGAAAGAAGTGGAGATTTATTTCCACTCTTACATACTTGGAGTTTATCGATAGAAATACAATTCTATATTTTTATTTCCATTTCTTATATATCTATTTAAAAAAATTAAAGTTAGATACAGAAAATCATAGTTGCTATAGTTATATTGTTATCTTTTATATCAGCAGGAGTAATGTTCTATAAAGAATATATTAACTATGATATAAGTGCCATATACTATGGTACAGATACAAGAATTTTTTTCAATCTTTTATGGGATCTGCTTTCTATTTCCTATTTAAAGATAGAGATTTAGAGAATGAAAAACAAAAAGTTAAATATTATTTCCTATATATGTTTAGGGTGTAATAGTAGTAATAACTTTATCAGTAGATTATTTATCAAAAATCTAATTACTATGGCTTTTTTTATTTTTTTAATAAGTATCTTTAGGCTCATTTATAACAGTGACAAGTTTAAAAACAGGCTTTTTTTAGATTTTTGATAAATCCAGTTGCGAATACTTTTAGCTAAATTAGGTGAACATAGCTATGTTTATTATTTATGGCAGTATCCACTTATGATATTTTTCATTAGAATTTTTTTAAATGGTCTGATATAGACTATAATTATACAGTTGGAATACAGGTAATAATTTTAATAATTTTTATCAGAAATTTCATATGAATTTTTTTGATAAAGAGAAGACAGGAGTCGATAGTTTTTGAGAAGAATATTTTTTTAGTTTTATATGTGGCACTTTTTAGCATTTTTTTACCTATAAGCTCAGAAACAAATTCAGAAGAAGTTAAAAAAACAGAGCAAATGAAATTGATAAGATGGCAGTGGTAGAGAATAGTGAAAAATACTTCAAAACCAGATAATAAAAAAATAAAGATGAAGAAAAAAACACTAGCTACTAAAAGTAAATACAGCTGAACATAAAGAATTGAAAAACAGATAGTGATAAATCTTCTGCTAAGACAAATATAAAAACAGAAGAAAAATAAAACAGTAGCTAAAAATACAGATACTATAGAAGCTAAGGATTATACTTTTTATAGGAGATTCTGTTATGAAAAATGGGAGAACCATATATCAAAAGAAATCTTTAGAGATGCTAATGTTGATGCAAAGGTATCAAGACAATTTACAGATTTACCTAAGATTTTTAGAAGAATTAAAAAGAAGTAAAGAAAATTAAGAAATACAGTGGTTATACACTTAGGAACTAATGGAGTTATAAATAAGGAAGCTTTTGAAAGTTCAATGAGAATGTTGAAAGGTAAAAAAAGTTTATATTATGAATACTGTTGTTCCTAAACCTTGGGAAAAAAATCAGTTAATAAAAGTTTAGCTGAATGGTCTCAAGAATATGACAATATAACTATAATAGATTGGCATAAATACGCTAAGGGAGAAAAAGCAATTATTCTATAAAGATGCAACTCACCCTAAACCAGAA